>Ga0210393_10002205_pt1 | contig 16190 bp, 17 predicted proteins | sample IncBWC27OmetaG_FD_160068 | JGI IMG/M metagenome (GOLD analysis project Ga0210393, IMG submission 160068) | Forest soil microbial communities from Barre Woods Harvard Forest LTER site, Petersham, Massachusetts, United States - Inc-BW-C-27-O ... | reverse complement strand
GCCAGTTTGACCTCGGGAACGGAGCAGCCAGAGGAGCCTTCTTTGCCATCCCCTTCTCAAAATTATTACCGGTTCCTACGAGCGCCTCCTCTATGGTCTTCAAGGGACCGTATCTGTCGCGTCTTCGCCCGACGCTTCCTCGGAACTCGAATGGATGCTGAAGCCGATCTTCATTTCTCCTGCTCACGTCTCGTGCATCAAAACGGTCGCTGCCTCACCGCAGAGTGACGGTGAATGTCATCTCACATAGACCAATAATGCATTGATGTACGGTCTCTTCAGGCGTCTCGACACACCCAAGTCTACTTGGATGGCCCGCTCGACACATAATTCCCGTAGAACAGCAATGCTGTACTGTTTCAGGGTCTTCTCGGTTTGGTCGTGCTGCCAAAGAGCGGGCTCAGCGTGGTCTATCATGTACAACGACATTGAGATATCGAAAAACGATGTGCCCTGCTCTCAGACTTGCTTTATCAATCTCTCCCGATCGACGGCTCTGGCTCGCTTCTCCGACTAAAATAGGCTATCGTTTATCGCTCATGTGATCGTGATGGGCGACGATCGGCCGTGGAATGCGTGAGTTTTAAAGCTGTTTGTGGGACCTCTACCGATCGGAGGTCTCTTCATTTCGCCGGTTCTCCGACCCCAACCGGCCGTGTAGTAGGCAGGTACTTCAAACGGTGACGATTATTCAACCTGGTCTCTCTTTTTGTCCCTCTTCTTTGGAAATTGATAATTATTTTGAACTCTGAATGCATTTGTCGTACAGTGATGGGCAGGGCAGGTGATATCTAGTAAGCCGATCCTTCTGACCATCTCTCAGTGCTTGTCAGTGGTTAAAATATACCTTCTGGCAGTTTCAGTTCGTGTTCTAGAACACGACGATATCCACTTCCGCACCAGCGACGTGATCACAACTGGCGGGCTGTATTTCTCGTAAGTCTGTCTGCTGAAGTTTGGTTCGAGCACTATTGTTCACACGGTGTTTCACGCTCGACGTTTACTCGGAAGTGACTCAAGCTGGGCTACCAGTTCTCACCCATACGTATACGTACTTCCGCAACTTCCAGATGTTTGCTGGTACCTCACCATCCAATCTTCCAGGCTCGTAGTCAGCGCTGCCCAGGGACCCCTTTTGACGTCTGGGCTGGACCACTTGTATCACTTGCTCTGTACTTCTCGGTTTATGGATTTGGTAGTAGACGGTAGACGATGGTCCGATAGATACTGTTATTTGCTAGCTAGTTTAATCGCACCTGCTCGGCCATCTCTCGGTCTCCGGTCTCCGCATCAAAGAACCACACGGTCCAATGGTTTCATTACTACGATCTTGTAGTCCCAGTCCCGGTAAATTGCATGATAGATGTCACGATTTCCCGGCACTATAGTTATTTCTTTCTGCGTGTCTGAAGACCACAGACTTGTGCCGAAATCTGGGTAACGGGCGAAAGGGTTCGGTAGAGATGTCGGAGGTGTGAGATAGCGGTGAACGGCCAGGAATACATGTTCTGCGCTGCCCTGTGTCACCAGAAAGATTACGTGGACCTTCCCCGGAACCAGGGAATCAACACCAACAGTGTCTCGGAAGAAAACAACGCCGTGACTCTCCGACGTGCGGTAGGTCGTGAATTCATGGTCGCGAATTGTCACCCTGTCCTGAAAGTTAACTTCGTCTGGACAGTGAAAATTACCCAGTTCGCGTTGCAGGTCACTCTCGCACTTCTTCATCGCTGCTCGTACGACATCATCCAGTGGCATTAATCTCGAACTAGTCGCTTTCGGTGCCTTGGAGGTTTCATCTATGTGGCTTTCATCTCTACTCGATGTGCGCATCCAAGGCATGTACGTACCTCCTTTTTTGGCGCCGAATGATCGTTCCTTGATCGCGATGTTATCTTTCCACCCATCATTGTTTTCTCGATTTCTCCTTGTTCCGGTAAGGGTTCCGGTAAGGGTCTGCAGTGTCCGCGCCCGCTCGACTGGATCTCAAAGATTTAGAGACCTTGTTCTGGGTTCGCCTATCCCTCCCCTCATCTCACCTCACCTTCAGACCTCTTCTAATTCGACTTCCGTCTTTATCGTCTAGCTTGCATAATCGATTACGCCCAGGTTTATTAACCCTCCCTTCCAGAGGTACTACCGTACGTCTTCTTCCCCTCTTGTTGTTCATGTCATCTGTTAACAACCAAGAGCACCAAGATCTGGCGACGCAGGAGCTCAAGCTGCGTTGCCAAATTCTTCAGATCGACAATCGGGCCGCGAATTTCCGGTGCGATGAATATCGCAAGCTATTGTTGCCACAGCACCCTGGCGAGCCGCTGACGCAGCCGGAGCCGGTTGCCCCTGTGGGCCCTGTAGTATTGACTGATGCAGCCGTCGCACCGCGACAGCGATTGGATGGTCCCTCAGGAGCTCGAGGAGGTCAAGCTCGTGCCGTGCGCGCATGTGCACGAGTATCCCGCGGTGGAGGGAGGGGACTGCAACGTACTCGTCAATCACAGATTTCATATGTCTGTCTCGTAGCCTAGCCAGACGTCTCGCTTTAATCTGGCGAACAGCATCCCCACTGGACCTCGTGTCTCGGTGACTGGGCATACCCCTCCACGTGAAGGCCACCGTCGTTTCTTGTTAGAGGGGCTCCGGGGGTCCTCGTTGAGCCAGGAAGATGCTGCTCTGGCCAGTGTGACGCCCGAGCTGACAACAAAGCGGTTCACTCAGTTGTTTGGGGGTACTCCGAGGAATGAACGACCGCGGTCGAGAGAGTATAACATCATATGCGCCACTCAGGCACCCCAACCCTATGCGCCCCGTGCTCCTGGAGAGCCTGGGGTGCTGTTCATCTTTCCAAGTATTGTTCGATCGGAGGACGATTACATGTCCTTCCACTTATTCATCGAGACCTCGTCTGAGGAAAGGCGCTATCGATATCTCGGGAATTACACCAAAGTCCCCCCCAAAGTCCCCACTGACACCAGAGTCAAAGTTGGCGAGTGGCTCACTCTTCCGACGGAGGTAAGCGCAGTCTCCCTCTCACGTGACAGTTTTGTTTTTCTTGCGTCTCCTGCAGTTCCGTTCTGCCTGGTCGTTGCGCGTATACAGCTCCATTGTGCCCGATGTGCGCACCGTCCATGCGAGGATCTCTATACGCAATTCACGTCCGCACGGTCACCCGCCCTCACCGGATGAGATCAATCCCTGGCTGACAACTGATTTGGGAAGCCACAAGCGGATCTCAAGGACCATGATCAACAACGCGTTCTCTTCAGGCGAAGAGGTAAGTGTTTGTCTCGAAGGAGCTATTGTCGGATTAACCCGTGCATCGTCACCAGAGCATCGAATTCGCCTTAGTAAAGTGCATCGGTTACGACGGTGAAATAGCGGAAAAACTTCAGGGGTAGGTGCTGGATATCGATCGGACTTGTATTTCTTGGTGTATATAAATAGCGTCGTACGTAGACCGGGGAAAACCGCAACTGCAGAAGTTGAAATCATGTGCCTATTGCCATGAGGTGCCGTCTATTTGCATGCGTGATCGCCTCCCACCTCATCTGGCCGTGGCAAACTAAGTCCTCATCAAATTCATAATCGCTCGACTTTGATTGGTTACACAAATCTCTTGAGATCTTGCTGTTTTCGGAAACACCTTTTGGCAAATGCATTACGTTCCCCTTCCCCCCTCTCCTCCGCCTCTTTCTGATTTGTTGATCGATGGTCACTTTTCAAGAAGATCACGACTCGGATGTGGGTTGGGGTTCGACTTGTGAGACTTTTAAAGACTTGATAATCTTTGGAAGTTTCACAAGTCGAGCACCGCCGCGGCACCGTCTCCCCCACCAGTGTTGTACAAACTTCAGGAGTGGCACCCACCGCTACCTCTCCTGCGTTTTGATAGCGCAGCATCACCGAGGCTGGCGCCATCGAGGACAAAGACCTCAGCAGCCGCCGCAATCCTTCCCCTGGGCCCAGAAGTGTACGTCCTAAGCAGGCATTTCTATCCATCACCTGCTCTAACCTTTCACGTCCCCCCCAGCTGCATGCTCTCATCATCGTGTTCTCCTCCGTAATCACAGGCATCTCAGACGGGCTAGCTGTACTGTGTTGTCCAGGTCCTATCGTGGAACTCACAGCACGTTGTCACTCTCTAGGATGTAATGAAACTCTTCATTCGGCGACATCAAGACGTAGGCGCTCCCAAACTGTCAGAAAGATTGGGTCCTCTCAAGTGTTTCACTTTCTACGAGTGTGATTGTGATTCACACTGCGGAATAGACACACATCGGACCTCGCCGTGGATGATGGGAGTCTGACTTCAATTCGTTGCGCAATTTGATGGCACAAAATGCGGAATGATTTGTAGCCGGACTCCCTTGTGTGAAAGGTGATCCTGCTGCACGCCGTTCTTCTCCTGCGCGACCTTATTCGCGGGTGGGAGCATTGGGCCGATTCATCCCCATCGGCCGATTTATCGCCAACTAATAAGCAGACCATTCTTATTTAAAATTTGCAGCCAGATTTGTCAACTCTGTTTATGCGTCAATTTATTTAACATAAATAAATGCCTTTGCATACTTCCGCCCCATTAAGCTAATCAAAGTCTGTTAAGGCTAAAATAATAGGACGAAATAAGTTTATATAATCTGACAAGTGATTTGCGGCCATTGAGATAATAGCTTAGTTTATGTATGTTGGGAAATAATGAGCTCTCTGTTGAGTACGTGGCTAATTTCTAATTGTTCGTGTAGTTATATTTATAATAGAGCAACACATAAGGAGGGGACAACAAATGATTCAATTGTCTTAATATAATTTGTAATCTCAATGAAGTCTACTTAGTAGTCAGTATATTGGACATAAGTTGACCTATAAGTTGACAATAAGCGGACTTGGCTTATCCGTCCCTGCCCGTCGTGTATGATAATAAATTGATGTCGTTTCATGCGGCACTCCATCGAACCGTGTCGGCATGTCGGAGTTTGTTGTGTGGCGAGCACGACCTTCTCGAACATACTACGTCGCAACGACTCTCGCCACTGTCGGGGGGGATTCCCTTGTAACTCGTCTTTCTTCCTATACAACCGCCCAAGCCATCTTCTGATTATTAAGCGCTAAGCTATGGATGAGCGACAACGTAAGTTTGCAATCCAATCCAAACGTTGGCGAGCGGCCCCTTGGTCTTTACCTATCTTCTATATTTTCAGGCCTTCTTCATGAATGCGAAGCCAACATTTCTTCGTATCAATATGCCTTGTCGTTATTACCCAGATCGGCACCTACGCATGCTTCCTATGTCCACGATCTCGCAACGGCGAGACTTCAGCGCTACTTGTTGTTAAATCGCCAGCCTGAGGACGACCTCGAAGAATCAATCCTTGGGTTCACAGAGGCAATCCTATCCCTCCCACTTCCCCGGGATGTACCCATCCCGTTTTCAAACATTTATCTAACATTCCATGCCCTCACGCTCGCTATTTGTTTTCGTGTCGAGAAGTCCATCCACCCCGAAGATGTCAAGTGTTCCGTTATCTACTTTCGGTATCTGCATGGACTACCGCCCGACCTTCCTTTCACGAGAAAATTTGTCGATGCATTGGCGCGCCAGGTGGAATTGAAGCTTGGAGATGTGGACCAGGACATTGAGGAAATGGCGGGCCTCTGCGACGAACTTCTGAACTCTGACACCTCGACAGACGACTTAGCTGGAGCCATTATGGCCTTGGCTAGAACTGTTTTAGCTCGTTGTGGAGAAATCTTCGGAGTGCAAATTCCTTCCGAGAAAGTAATTGGCTGCCTACGAACAGCAAATAGACGCCTACCAGATTTGCACCATGTCTCCTTCGTGCTTGCCCAATCTCTCTATCATCGCTTGGATATAACTCTTTCGGAAGATGATTACAATGAGGGAATGGCCATCCTCGACGAACTTATTAGTTTTCGTGGCCCTGGAGATACGCCGAGTCCAGAACGGGAAAGGGCTTTATCGTGCGCTCTCGGCTTTTCCTATATTCAATTTCAGAGGTCTGGGAAGCCAGAAGATTTAGAGCAGGCAATCTACTTTAGTCATACCTTGCTTGATGGAATGTCCCTTGAAGACCCTGATCGTGATTCGGCCATCAATCTTCGCCTGCTCATGCAGAATTCGCGCTTCGATGGCTCCGGTCGCATATCCGATTGGGAATTGGAACCCATGTTCCGCAGTTCTTCCGAATCTGGCAAGCTTCCATCCTTCCGTGATCTCACCGCCTCTCTCCCTGAATTGTCCATCGAGTCACTTCCGAAAACGACATTCTATAAGCACTTTAGCGCATTCCTACCTTCCACCATCGACCGCCGTACCGACGTAGCGGACATCGAAGACGGTGTCAACTATTGTCGACAGTTGATTCCCAGTCAGAAATCCATCGAACGGGGTAGAGGTAGATAGAGCTATATAGAGAAAATAAAGGAAATATTAAATATGGTGATTTGCTTCGATCTGTATAGAAGGAGGTCTAAGCATATCACTGCCCTTAGAATCTCGGATCTCAGATCTGCCTCTGCCACCCGGCTAATGACTTACGCGTGCATTTACCAGATTTACCCCTAATACTGTGCCAGGCCGCTGCCTCTTAACTGTGGCCTTCTTTGCCTTCAATATGTTGATTGCCTCTTACCCCCGATCATCCCTTTGCCGCCGCGGCCCGTGTCGCCTCGGGCGATCTCCTCCACCGTGCCTTCAAGTGCACGAATGACATCGAGTACCTCGATGAGGCAATTTCAGGCGCTCGAAACAACTTCAACTCCGCAAATACACCATTTGGCCGTTCTGCCTCGCTTGACACGCTTATTTCATATCTATACACCCGTCTCAAGTTGCTCATGCTCAGAGAAGACTCGGATGAAATCATACAACTGCTCGCAATTTCAGTCGAAAATGAATGCTTCCAGTTTAACCGCCTCCCGTATTTATGTCGATGGGCATACGTCGCACGCCTCTTCGGACAATCCTCCGTCTCCACTGCGTACGACCGTGCTATGTCGTCGATGCAAGCCTGTCTTACTTTGGCTCCAACCGTTGACATACAGCATTCCCAACTGTTGCCACAATGGATAATTCTATCAAGTCCCTACCATTCGATTACGCATCTCATCAGATCCACACCAGTCAACTCAAGCAGGCCATCGAGACCCTCGAGCGAGGGCGGGCATTATTATGGTCCGAAATGCGCGGACTCCGTACTTCCCTTGATCGAATTCGTTCCGTCGACCCCCATTTAGCAGACAACTTCGCCACCATCAATCGGGAGCTCGAGGTGGTTACCTTGGCCATCTCATCAAAGAGCAATGTTGATGGCAGAGACAGTGACATAGATGCGGTGGATCCATTTGGTCGTCTTGTGGTGCGGCAACGGAAGCTTTTGGACGATCGCGAGCAGCTCATTTCGCAGATTCAAACTCTACCGGGTTTGGACACCTTCCTGAAGCCTCCGTCCTTCGACACTCTCCGTTCAGCTGCACATCACGGGCCAGTAATCATCATCAACCATTCTACCTGGCGTTCGGACATCATCATTCTTCTCCATGACACTCCTCCCTCCCTGATTACTACATCCGACGACTTCTATGCCCGGGCAAACAAATTGCAAGACCAATTACTGGGCGCACGAAAGGAGGACTCAGACCTCGAGTCGAATATATACGAAGACGCTCTACGTTCTGTACTCAAGGAGCTCTATGATCTTGTCGGCCGGCCAGTGATCAAAAGGCTGAACGAGTTGAATGTACCGAAACAGTCTCGAGTTTGGTGGTGCCCAACATCCGTTTTTTGCTCACTTCCCCTTCATGCGATGGGCCCAGTCCAATCAGACGTAGACCCTCCACAATATTTCCTAGACTTATACATTCCCTCATATATCCCATCCCTCTCCGCACTCATCGAATCTCGGAATCCCGGATCACAAACGATCTGCAAGCCTTCGATACTTCTCGTCGCTCACCCAGATGAAAACATGCGAGCGGCACCGAAAGAGATGAGAGCCGTACAAGCCGTCGATACTCAGGTGACGACTCTCTTCTTAACGAAGGCTACACGTACTGCGGTGCTGTCACGCCTCTGTGATCATCAATTCGCGCATATTGTGAGCCATGGAATTCTCGAGCCAGGGAAACCATTCGAGGCTTCGTTCAAACTTCACAAAGGGAAGCGACTTCGGTTGCTCGACATCATACGGGCTCAGCTACCTGATGCAGAGTTCGCTTTCCTATCTGCTTGTCACACAGCAGAGCTAACCGAGAAGAGCATTGCGGACGAGGTACTCCATCTTGCTGCTGCTATGCAATTCTGCGGATTCCGGAGTGTCGTCGGGACAATGTGGGCAATGGCGGATATAGATGGGCCGGACTTGGCTAAGCACTTTTACGAGTCGGTTTTCTCAGATGAGGCGCAAGGTGGACGCTATTACGAGAGAACGGCTGGAGCGCTTCGCGAAGCTGTGTTTCACCTGCGTCGAAAGGGGGGGATAACTTTGGAACGTTGGGTGAATTTTGTTCATTATGGTGCATGATTCAAGGGTTGTCGGTTCGTAATAAAGTTTGTCTTGGAATACAGATGAGTTAGAGCGTGGTGTGCATTTTGTCCACTACTACTATGGGTTATGATTAACTGCGTGTCCTAGCAATCTGTGGGAATCGGTCTCGTATATTTGGTTTGGGGATTGCCAGCGGTGTTGAGCACACGTTTGTAGCGAAAGGGGCACAGGAATGTAATCTTCAGATGGGGCATGTAGTCCGTGTTGGTAGGGGGACTCGTATATTTATATGGCGATGACGACTCTTGTACGCGTGACGAGAGCTAACTAGAACGAGTCGAGTAGGGCTGCATAGGAAATGTGATACTCCTGTGTCAGACAAGGACGGGATTCATCATATTCATCCCTTCAAACGATCTTCTGTCTCGTTTCATCTCGCAAGCGTCTTCCAATTCCCACGCACGTGTTACAGTACTCAACATCTATTTGATCATATCTCGGCATTACTATAGAAACTGCGATAGGGATTCTCCTTTTCTGAAAAGCATGGGCCGAGGAAAGAAAGAAAATGGACGGGTGGATGCGAGAGCAAGAGCAGATCTAGAATTAGTAATGTTCGCCCCTGCGGCCCCCACTTCGGCCATTCCACTGCAGGCCACGCCCACCGCCGGCGCCTCCACGGCCCCCGCCGTCGCCACCACCCCGCTGATAGGCCCAATCATCAGCTTGCTGGACGCCACACAGCCCTTGGCTATCCACCGCAGCGGCAGACGACATCGATTCCGACGACCCCGAGCATTAGCCGTAAGCCCACTCCCGCCTCCGAACCAGCATCCGCCATTACCCAACCCAGGCATGTCGTCGTCGTCTGTGCTGGGACCCACTCTGCCGTGCGTGCCGCCCGCCGTGTCGGCCGAGTTCCACCTCATACCACCCCCACCGGTGTCCGCGATGGAGGCTGGGCTGCCGAAGCCGGGCACTGCGAGTGCATCATCGTCGTCCTCTGCCTCGCAGTCCCCGCCGTCGTTAGGTCGCACAGTCGTGGGCTGAGCGGCCGGCCGGGGCAAAGACAGCGGCAGCGTTGCCGAGTCGCTCGCGCACCCAGAACAGGGTCGTGTGGTCGTTTCACGTGGAGACGAGCAGGTGGCCGAGCGGGTGGAATATAAGCACTCAGGGGTTTGGATTTTCCACCTGGGAGAGCGTCGCACGAAGGGCGGTCCGCGGTGCTGGCGCTGATATCGCGGGCGCGCGCCGCGCGGAGGGCAATGCTGGCGAAGTGGCGACGGCGGGGGGGGGACGATGATGGAGAAGTTGGGAAAATTGGTGCAGGTGTGGCCTCCTGTCTGAGAGGAGAGATCCCAGAGGAGGCAGAGGAGGATTTCGCCTCCACACTGGCAGCCACAAGAGACGAGAATGGGATGCACAGTGTGCCGTGCCAGGGCAGTTTGATGATAGTGTCAACGATGCATTAGGTCTTGGCAATTGAAGAGTAAGATATGACGTACAACATATTCCTTTTTTGTGTCCACGTAGGACAACCCACTCCTTTATAGAGCGAATATCGAATACTCGCACCGTCTGGTCCCGAGAAGCACTGCGAGCAGGTTCCTAGATCTGCAAGCGCATACATGTCATATTCATGGTTAAAAATATGTTCAATACAACGTACCTTCCATGTCGTCATCCACTTCAATTTTTCGCCGATCGGTGTTATACAGCTCAGAATCCAAGTAAAATCTGGATAGTTCTAGGCTTGGTTGACCCATCACCATCACAATGAAATCTAAGAGGAATCGTGCGACCTGAATCACCTCATCCGATGGGAAAAACGATGAGACTTTTGCAATTTATGAGTGCCGTCATGGTCGTTCGCGCTTGGAGCCTGGAATGTTGGGTAGTGTGTGAGGGCGTGCCAGCCGACGACGGAGAAAAACAGCTTGTCATAGCGGTCATCTCTACTAGGCGGGCCAGCCGGACCGCATTGCCGTATGCTCTCTTCCTCTTCCCCACCATCTCACTATAACACAGGCTTCTTGAACCTTAACCCCCACCCTGCAGCTGGCTTGCCCACACAGGGATCATTATCATCGCATTATGTCCACCCCATTTCCCCCAGATAACCCCCCTCCTCTGACTGCGGATCCCGAGGGACCACAGCAGTTGGATTTCCTGCCCCCTCCTGCTCTGCCCTGCGACAACTTAGGACCCTTGGAGGAGCCTCTGCCGCCAATTCAGCCTGACTATGGTGCCACCCACCTCGTCTCAGCCCTCCAGGAGGGCCCCTTCCAGTCCCACATCCCCATGTCCCCTGCCAATTGGTTCACCACAGCAGCGGCTCTGGCCCCAGCCATCGCCAATGGCATCAAGGCCATTGACATTCCTGAACTGGCCAACCAGCTCTCTCAAACCCCCTGGTTTGCCCCGGCATTAACCGAGATCAGATCAGGCCTGGCTACAGCTTATCTAACCATTCTTGCCCCTGATGATGAACATCTCCAACATGAGAAAGAGCAGTGGTGGGTCAGCGTCATCGCTGATGCTCACCGCAAAATGACCCCATACATTGACCGAGAATTAGATGCCTGGTGAGCAGAGTGCCTCGAACAACTCAAAGCAAATGCCCAATGCGAGATCGAGAATGAGCTCTCGATGTGGTCTACCCAATACTGCCTCAAAAGTAAGGTGAAAGGTAACCCTCCATCCCCCTCCAAGCAGCCATCACGCCTGGTCTCTGCTCTAGGCAAATGAGACCTCACACACTCGCTGGATACAGGCTCAGATGCAGATATGTCTGACAGCCTGTCACCCTCCCCCAACCCCCACCCTGACCCCGCTCGCACACCCTGTGCTAAATGCGTGGCCACACCACGTTTGAAGGCAGCCACTGGCCTTCCCCTCAATGTGGTCCCGGTGAGCGCCTCCCCTCTTGACTCAATCTCCGAGAAACTCACAGTGGTTCTAGACCAGCACCTCGGCCCCATCCTGGTCAGACTCCAAAACCTCAAAACTTCCGCCCCTCCCCACTTGGCAACCTCCTCCCAGGCATGCAGCCCCCCCCAGAGGCTGGGTGCAAACCTCTTCACAGAAGACGTCGCCCCAGCGCCTGCCCTAGCAGCACCTCCTTGCCCGGTGCCATGTGCTCCAGGCCAACCCTTGCAATCCACAGACAGCCCCTTCATTGCTGTCACCCGGCCCAGAAAAAAAGGGAAAGGCCGACCGACCTATGCATCAATGACTGCGGCCCTGGCCAAAGGACCAGCCAACACTCCAACATCCCCCACTCCTAACCCTCCCACAGCCTCTGCCCTGTTGCACCCCGCTCAGCCCAAACACACGGAGATCACAGTCCAATGACCGGCCCTTCCTGCTAAGCCAAAGTCATCCTGCTGCCCAGCCAACATGATAGTGGCACAAGTCCAACAGACCCTTTTTGAGGCAAAGGCAGACTTCCCTCTTGTGTACGGTAGGTGGGCCGCTCATACTAACAATTTCGTTTATGTATTCAGTGGTGACATTGCCTATCACCACATCCAACAAATCTCAAAATTCCTCCTCGCCCCCTTCACGGAAGGCATTCTTGCCCCTGTTGGTGGCTGGTCCCACCTCCTCCTAAACAATGTCCTGACATTCAACAACATCAGCGAAATCCACACCCAAATGGAACTGGAGGAGGCCCTCCACCTCAACCCCATTCTTAGCAAGGTCCAGTTCGTCATGCCCCCTCAATGGCTCCTTCGCCCAGAGGACATTACAAGAAATAGCTACGCTGCTTTCACCTTCTCGATCCATGACCCACATGGCACACTCACTAAGTCAATCTTACAGGCCCCAATCGGCACCTTTGGTGCCCACACATTGGTTAGGCACTTTGAGTCCCAGCCCCCCCTCAGGCAGTGCGCCTGATGCCACCACCTTGGTCACACTGCCAGCAATGCTGTCTGCCAACTTAAGTGAGACACTGTCCGCTGCCACATCTGTGGTGGTGCCCATGATGCCCTGAATCACCCAATCAAATGCCGCCGTGCTGATAAACACCACAAATATGGGATCTGCAACTGCCAATCAAAGTGTATCAACTGCCACAACGATGGCCACCACGCTCTTGACACCTCATGCCCTGACCACGCCCGATTCCAAATCCCCGGACGCAACCTGCCAACCAACACTGAACCCATTTTTAATGTCTAACATCCATATAATGAGTGTTAACATGTGTCATAGCAATGTGCTCACCCATGCCCTTCTGGCATCCGACCCTCCAGCCGATATCATCCTCATTCAGGAACCTTGGTATGGTCATATTGGCACTCGCTGGTCTGACACAGACCCAGTCGGCACTAACACCCTCGGGGGAGTTGCCTCTCCCCTATGGAACTTCATATACCCAGGTCTGGTTAATCCAGGCACCACATGGGCCAAGGTAATGGCCTACTCCCGCAAAACTAATCCTATCTTCACAGTTTCCAACTGCCTTGACTTGGTCTCTCACCCATCACTCATGACCCTAGAGGTCATCGTGGGCGACGACCACTTCCTAATTACCAATGTTTACCATGATACTAATGACCCCACCTGCCTTCAGACACTCTTTGACACCGAATTTGACCCCACCACCCCAGCCATCTTCATTGGCAACTTCAACACACACTCTCCAACCTGGTCACCTCTAGGCCTCCCCCGCTCAAGGTGGGCACACACAGTCGAAGACTGGGCCGCCCTGAACCTCCTCGACCTCCTCAACCCTCCCGGAGTCCCCACCTGATTCAGAGAAGGACCTGCAGGCCAATGCCAACAGGACTCAACAATTGACCTTGCCTGGATCAACGCAGCAGCAGTGCAAGACGACTCTTTTCACAATTTCATCATAGATAGGGATGCCTCCCTGGGCTCAGACCACGCTGCTCTCCTGGTAACGTACCTCTCTCCTGCTGACAATATTCTTCATGCTCCAGCACCCTCTTTAGGCTTTGCTATCACTCCAGACCATGCTGAGGAGTGGACCCGCAACTTCCCACGCCACCCACACCGACCACTTCCAACCGAACTTGACATCGATGCTGAGACCGAACTCTTGCACAATGACATTGAACAAACCTCGGCTCAAACCCTCAACAGGAAGAAACCCTTCTCACCTCGAGCAGTTCCCTGGTTGTTACACTCCAGGCTGGGCGCAAGGTAGTCTGACATAGACGTGATGAAGTCACTCAAGGCAGGGACAGGGACGGAACGTTTGCAGGGAACAGAGGTCCTACTGCGCGACGGGGATGACACCAGGTCAAGTCCACACCCGAGCGTGGTCGCTTTAGGGTGCTTAAATGAAGGAGACGAGAGGGGCGACGGACAGGGTCGCTACTCAAGTTGACTCAGTCTAAGACCAGGGACGGATCCTGCAACAAGAATAGGATGAAGAGGATGAAATGCGGGCCTCACAGTCAGCAGCCAACTAAGGGCACTTCACTGAACTGGAACAATAAAGGGGGAAGGCTACTAGCTTGGATTGGGGATCAAGTTAGGCTTAAGGCCTTACTGCCCAACAAGAGGGCCTTATATACAGGAGGAGGCACTGCCTCGTACTAATTGGGAACAAGGGCGAGCCTCTAAGAGGCAAGCTGAAACACATCTGAAACGCAAGGAGACAATAAGAACTAGGCAAGCTAATAATAGCTGAAACACAACTGAAACGCAAGGGGACAATAAGAATCAGGCGAACACAAGAAGGGACCTATAGGAGATCCATGGAGATGAAGATAAGATAAGTAGATGTCTACTTAGCCAGTCTGTTACCGCCATAAGGGAAATGGGTGGGGCAAATGTGCTCTCGACAGAAGGTTGAGTGTTCTAAGGTATGGGCATGAGTGAAGTGGCCTCTAGGGGCGAGGAAGAGTTCTGTGTAATTGCCGTCAGTGCGTCGGGGGCGAAACTTGGTAAAGCAATGGGTAGTATATGGCCAACAGCGCATGAGAGAGTGAAGGGTAACGGGCTCGGGGGCAACGCAAGGGAGGATATCAAGGGGGTGAGCGGGGACAACGTCAGGGAAATCAGAGACCATGGTAATGCAGTCCCAGGTATCGGGAGTCTCATAGGTAGGGGTGTAAATGGACGGGGCAGAGTGAGAAAAAGTAGGGGTAGGGTCAGAACGTAACACTGGTGGAACCAGGAATGCGGCACTCTCACTGCGAACCTCCGCTATGCCAGGGACCAGGACCATCAGGCCACTCACACCGCCCTCAAGAAGGCCACGACCAAGGCAAAACGGGAGTGGGCGACTGAGGTCATCAACAATGCCCAAAACCAAGACCTTTGGAAAATCGCTAAGTGGCGCCATGGGCACCGGGTCTCCTTCATCCCTGCTATCCTCACTAACAACGGGCTCTCCTCAGATGACTCTTCCAAGGCCCAAGCCTTCCACGCCAGATTCTTCAACAACCACCCACCTGAAGTCCCAGAAGTTTTCCCAGATGACCCCCCCCACTCAATGCACAGGATCTCTTCCCCATCACTAAAGAAGAGATCGCCTCTGCCCTCTCAACCATGTCCAACAAGTCTGCCCCTGGTCCATCCGGCCAGAACTACACCCTGGTCAAATGGACCTTCCAGGCACACCCTGAACGTCTCCTTCACCTCCTAAATGCCTGCCTCCAAGTTGGCCACCATCCCAGGCTCTGGCGAGAAGCCACGGTAGTGGTAATTCCCAAACCCAACCGCACTGACCCCTCCCTCCCCAAGAATTACTGACCCATCTCTCTTCTTGAGTGCATGGGCAAACTTCTGGAGAAGATCATTTCTTTGCGCCTCCTTTATGACATAAATAAGTATGAGCTCATCCCCTCCTCACAATTTGGTGGCAGAAATGCCTCCTCTACGGTCGACGCTGGCCTAACTCTGCAGCATGACATCCGCACGGCCCATGCTAGTGGTCTGGTCTGCAGCATGCTTCTCTTTGACATCTCAGGGTTCTTTGACAACATCAACCACCGCCGCCTTATTGCCATCTTCAAAGCGATGGGCTTCCCACCTCAACTGGTAAGCTGGCTCAAGTCATTCCTCACTGACTGCCATGTTTCTCTCAGATTCAACGACTACAACTCCGACCCCTACGACCTCCTTGTAGGAACGCCTCAAGGCTCCCCCATTTCTCCAGTCTTATCCACTATCTTCGCCACTCCCATCCTTTACATTGCCACAAGGTGGATCAACACTAGCCTTTCAATGTACGTGGACGATGGCAACCTGTTCGCATGTGGGACCAACTTCTCCCAAGTTGTCACCCACCTGCGCAACGCCTACCGGGTATGCTGGGACTGGCTCCATAAAGCTGGTCTCAACATTAAACCAGACAAAACAGAGGTAATCTTCTTTCAGAACTCACACGCTGATGCCCACCGTCCCAAACACATCTGGCTGGCTGACCCTGCCTATGCCCTGGAGTACCTAGGGATGCCACGGTTTGGTTCCGAACTTCGGTCCAAACCCGAACCTTCCCAAACCGGACTGAAGTTCGGTCCAGGGTTCGGGGTCGGGGCTGAACCGGACCAACGGTCCCGTCCAGGGTTTGGGGGGGGGCCAAACCTGGCGGAACCATTCAGAACCGGGTCTGAACCCCGAACCAGAAGGTCCCCTCATCGTTGTTGCCCTGCGCCCTGCGCCGTCGTCGCCCTGCGCCCCGTGTCGTCACTGCCCTGCACC
>Ga0210393_10002204_pt1 | contig 16201 bp, 11 predicted proteins | sample IncBWC27OmetaG_FD_160068 | JGI IMG/M metagenome (GOLD analysis project Ga0210393, IMG submission 160068) | Forest soil microbial communities from Barre Woods Harvard Forest LTER site, Petersham, Massachusetts, United States - Inc-BW-C-27-O ... | reverse complement strand
CGAAGGGCTCGTAGCGGCCGAGGGCTCCGGCTCGGCCGCTACTCACGAAACTAAACGTCCAGATTCGATACGTTCAGCGCGTTCTTCTCGATGAATTCGCGCCGCGGTTCCACGGCATCGCCCATCAGCGTCGTGAAAATATCGTCCGCCGCCACCGCGTCCTCGATTCGCACTTGCAAGAGGCGCCGCGTTTCGGGATTGATGGTCGTATCCCAGAGCTGATCGGCGTTCATCTCGCCCAATCCTTTGTAGCGCTGGATGCTCTGGCCCTTCTTGGCTTGTTCGAACAGCCAGGTCTTGGCCACCTTGAAGCTGGCCACTTCCTGCCGGTCTTCCCCGCGCTGAATGTAAGCGCCCGGACCCATCAGGTCGCTCAAGGTCTGTCCGAGCTCCGCGATACGCAGATATTCGGCGGAATCGAAAAACTCCCGCGGAATGTGTTTGGCGGAACTCAACCCATGCTCGAAGCGCTTCAAGTCGATGCGATGGCCGCCGGCGGCCATCGTCTGTACGGTAACGCTGTACTGGCGCGACACATCATCCAGGCCGTTGAGCCGCGTTTCCAAATTGCGGCACCAATCACGCAGGGCATCGATGCGATCGAACGCTTCGGTGCTGAGCGTGGGCACGTACAGCAGCTGCTCGAGGAAGCGCCCATCGTAACGGCGCGCCCAGCGCGCGATGATGGCCTCGACCTCGACATACTTGCGCATCAGCGATTCGAGTCCCAAGCCGGTCAATGGCGGCGCCTCGGCATTGACGTGCAGCGCCGCGTCTTCGATGGCGGTATTCAGCAGCAACGCGCTGAGTTCCAAGTCGTCCTTGACGTAAGTTTCCTGCTTGCCCTTCTTCACCTTGTAAAGCGGCGGCTGCGCAATGTAGACGTGACCGCGCTCGATGAGTATGGGCATCTGCCGATAGAAGAACGTCAGCAGCAGAGTTCGTATGTGACTTCCATCGACATCGGCATCGGACATGAGAATGATGCGGTGATAGCGCAACTTGTCGACATTGAAATCATCGCGCCCGATGCCGCAACCGAGTGCGGTGATCAGCGTGCCGACCTCCGCGGACGCCAGCATTTTGTCGAAGCGCGCCTTTTCGACGTTGAGAATCTTGCCCTTGAGCGGCAGGATGGCTTGCGTGCGCCGATCACGGCCCTGCTTGGCGGAGCCGCCGGCCGAGTCGCCCTCGACCAGGAACATTTCGGAGAGCGCGGGATCCTTTTCCTGGCAGTCGGCCAGCTTTCCCGGCAAGCCGGCGATATCGAGCGCGCCCTTACGCCGCGTCATCTCGCGCGCCTTGCGCGCTGCCTCGCGCGCATACGCCGCCTCGAGGATTTTGTTGACGATGGAGCGGGCTTCCTGCGGATGTTCGAGGAGAAATTCTTCCAGGCGTCCGGCAACGGCGGATTCGACCACGCCCTTCACTTCGGAGGAAACCAATTTGTCCTTGGTCTGCGATGAGAATTTCGGATCCGGCAGCTTCACCGACAGTATCGCCGTGAGCCCCTCGCGAGAATCATCGCCGGTGGTCTGAATCTTTTCCTTCTTCGCCGCGAGTTCTTTCTCGATGTAATTATTCAGGGTGCGCGTCAATGCCGCACGATAGCCGGCGAGGTGCGTACCGCCATCCTTCTGCGGAATGTTATTCGTGTAGCAATACATGCTCTCCTGGTACGAATCATTCCACTGCATCGCGACTTCGACCTGCGTTTCGCCGTCACGGGTCTGGAACCACAACACCGACTCATGCACCGGTGTCTTGCTGCGATTGAGATGGGTGACGAACGCCTTCAGTCCGCCCTCGTGCTGGAACACCTCGGATTTCTCGTCGCGCTCATCGACGAGCTCGATGCGCACGCCGGAATTGAGAAACGACAGCTCGCGCAATCGTTTTGCCAGGGTGTCGTAGTTGAACGAGATGTGCGTGAAGATCTGCGAGCTCGGCTTGAATCGGATCGTGGTGCCGTGCTCAGAGGTGTCGCCGATGGCCGCGAGCGGCGCCTGCGGCTCGCCGAGACGATATTCCTGCCGGTGCAATTTTCCGTCGCGGCGAATCAGCAGCTCGAGAAAATCCGACAGCGCATTCACGACTGAAACGCCGACGCCATGCAGACCGCCGGATACCTTGTACGAGGTGTCATCGAATTTACCGCCGGCATGCAGCACGGTCATGATGACCTCGGCGGCCGAGCGTCCTTCTTCGGCGTGGATATCGACGGGGATGCCCCGGCCGTTGTCGAACACGGTGACGGACTCGTCGGCGTGGATGGTGACGACAACCCGGTCGCAATGGCCGGCCAGCGCCTCGTCGATGGCGTTATCCACAACCTCGAAAACCATGTGATGAAGCCCGCTGCCGTCGTCGGTGTCTCCGATGTACATGCCGGGGCGTTTGCGGACGGCGTCCAGACCTTTTAAGACTTTGATTTTGCTCGAATCGTATACGTTGTCTTGGGCCATGCTCGATCCTGAATTGCGACCGACCATAATAACAGTTTATGACGCCAAAAACCAATCCTTGGAAGGCAAAAAGATCAGATTAATCAATTGGTTGCGGTGGCAGAGCCGCATGGCGCGCACCTCGCCGCGAATGGGCGCACATTTCAGGCCGATTATCGCGCAACGAGGCGCCGGCAGCGTAAATCGCTCAACTTCAAGAACCCCTGTTTTTCAACAACACTCACAGGAAATGCACAGGCGAATTGCACATGGTGTCCCGGGTCGGCGAACTCCGGATGGCCGAGGTATCGAGCTGCCCGTCTCCATGGCCGACGTTTCACTTCGCGGGGTACCCTCATCAGCCGGTTGTTGGCTGCCCTGTGAAAACCGCCAACTGAGCGGCGAAGGCGCGCTGGTAGGCGGGCCGCGCTTCGCCGCGGGCGACATAGGCGGAGAGATTCGGATATCCGTCCAACAGGCCCGATATTCTCAATCTCAGCAGCACCGCCACCATCATCAAGTCTCCCGCGCTGAACGCGCCATCGAGCCACTCGGCGCGCCCGAGGCGAGCGGAAAGTTCGCCCAGGCGCACACGGATGCGATCACGGACGAGCGGCAGACGCTGCTCAGACCACGGTTTGTCGCCCTCTACGAGCTTGGCGGTTACGAGCTCCAAGATCGGCGGCTCAATCGTGTTGATTGCGGCAAACATCCACATGATCGCCCGCGCCCGGGCATTCGCATCGCCGGGCAGCAAGCCTGCATGGCGCTCAGCAATATGGAACACGATCGCCCCCGACTCGAACAGGACAAGATCGCCTTCTTCATAGGTGGGAATTTGCCCGAAAGGATGAAGCGCTCGATGCGCCGGTTCTTTCATCGCATCGAACGAAACCAGACGAACCTCGTAAGGTTGGCCCACTTCCTCGAGCGCCCAACGAACGCGGGTGTCACGCGCCAGCCCCCTGCCGCGATCCGGCGACCGTTCAAAGGCGGTGATGGTGGGGGTCATTGGAGGGGTCATTGCTATCTCCTTTGCTTGCTGGATATCTCGGTCAGCGGCCGATTTTGCCGCTCACTGACTCGACGTTCGAGAAGGGCGTAATTCGACGACCCAGAATCATTTTCTTTTAGAGTCTCGAGCAATGGCTAATCGGTGGCCCGAACGGAAACCCATTCAAGTGAAAGTCGGCTCAACTCAAATTGGACTGCCCGATTGCGGACGTCGTGGCCGGCACCAGACAGAAATCCTTGTTCCACGTGGAACGCCGAGATACTAGCCTGCCGAAAGGCTCCCGCCGTTCATGCTGAAGCGACGCCCTGGTGCCCCAAATGCCGAGAACTCGCCGTGCAGCGTCGTGACAACCAACTGCAGCGATTGCGAGGACACTTCCGACAGGAGGCCGCCTAAGCGCTCGTCGTCCAGTTCCGCCGCAGGATCGTCCAGCAGCAGCGTCGGCTGCACCGGCGAACTCTCTGGAAACAGCTTTATCTGGGCCATCAGTAGGGTCGCGGCCAACAACTTCTGTTGCCCGCGCGAAATCCTGTCCTTCACTGCGGCCCCGTTCAGACGGATACCGAGTTCCGCCCGGTGTGGGCCGATCTGCGTCGCTCCGGCCTCCTGGTCGTGGTTCCAGCTCTGCTGTAGTGCCTCCGCCATGCTCTGCTCCCTGGGCCACCCGCTGCGATAGCTTAAGCCCAGTTCCATCCCCAACAAATTGCGCGCGATCGTTGCCGCGTGCGGGCTCAAGGTGGCGACGTAGCGTGCCCGGGCCGCGCTCAACAACTCCCCCGAACGCACCAAATCACTGTCCCAGACGGAGACAATGGCACGCGGTTGGCGCGCCTTCAGCGCCGCGTTTCGCTGTTTGAGTACCTGCTGATATCTCTGCCAGTGCCCGACGAAGGATTGCTCCACGTGGAACACTCCCCAATCCAAAAAGCGACGACGACGGCTGGGACCCTCGTCAATGAGATGATGAACCTCTGGGTCAATGATCTGCACCGGCAATTGCAGCGCCAGCTCCGCCAGAGAGGACGGTCTATCACCGTCGATTTGGGCGCGAACACCGGTCCTCGCTCCTTCGACCCCCATGGGTACGCGCCGATGGGCCGCATCGACCTGACCGAAAACGACGAACCGTTCAGCGCCGTGCCGTATCAGGTGTTCCAGCCGCCGAGTCCTGAAAGAACGCCCCCGACCCAGCACATAAATGGCTTCCAGCAAGCTGGTCTTGCCGGACGCATTGGGTCCATGAATGAGCGTGAAATGGGGATCGAGGTCGAGTTCCGCCGACTGCAAGCAGCGGAAATCCGTTACTTGCAGCCGGCCCAAGCTCATCGCTTACAGCCTCATCGGCATCACGACATAGCGCGCGCTGGCATTGCCGGGGGAACGAATCAGGCAGCTGCTATTGCTGTCGGTGAGTCCTAGCTCAACATCCTGACCATCGATGGCGGCGAGCGCGTCCAGCAGGTAGTTCACATTGAACCCCACCTCCAGGTCGTTGCCTTCATAGCCCACCTCGATCTCTTCCTCCGCTTCTTCCTGCTCGGGATTGTGGGCCTGCACGGTCAGTAAGTTCTTCTTCACCGTCACGCGAATGCCACGGTATTTTTCGTTGGACAGAATGGCCGTGCGCTGCAGGGCCTGGCGCAGCACGTCCCGATCGGCGCGAATGGCGGAAGCCGGCGCGGCCGGAATGACCCGGGAATATTCCGGGAAACGCCCGTCAATCAGCTTCGAAGTGAACCGAATGTCGCCGATCTGTGCGCGAACATGATTGGTTCCGATCGCCACTTCAGCAACACCGTCATCATTCAGCACCCGTTGCAATTCCAGCACGCCCTTTCGGGGGACGATGACCTGCTGGGAGTTCTTGGCCTTGACCGCCAATGCCGTTTCGCAAAGCGCCAGGCGATGACCGTCCGTCGCCACCGCCCGCAACACCTGCCCGTCAATCTCCAACAGCATGCCGTTCAGGTAGTACCGAACGTCCTGCTGTGCCATCGAAAAGTGGGTCTTTTCCATCAACCGCAGGAGTTCCTTGCGCGGCAGCTGCACCGTCTGCTGCGCATTGATGTCATCGACCACGGGGAAATCCGCCGCCGGCAACGTCGACAGGCTGAATCGGCTGCGGCCGCCTTTGATCACGATTTTCTCACCCTCGACGCTCAAGGAGACGACCAGCTTCTCGGGTAAGGCCCGCAATATATCCAGAAATTTTCGCCCGGGGACCGTGATGTCGCCGGTGTCTTGGACGGCCACCTCCGTGGCGGCGACCAATTCCACCTCCAAATCCGTGGCGGTGATCGACAGCTGGCCTTGGCGAACCCCCAGCAACACATTCGCCAGCACCGGCATGGTCTGGCGCCTTTCCACCACCCCGATGACCGCCTGTAGGGGGGTCAATAATTTCTCGCGCTCTGCCGTCAATTTCATGGGCTCACCCGTCTTCAATCTTAAGATTTAATTCTTAAAAGAGATTATTACTATGATTATGAGGAAACGAAATTCAGTGTATAAGGCAAAAAACCCTATATTAATCAAATCGATACGATCAAACGAAAACACCTCGACACTTGTCCGCAGACCGCCTGCAAACTGTCAGCCACTTGTGGATATCTTTATCCACAGAATCATCCACAGCTTTTCCTACCCTATCCGGCCAGGGTTCTCAACAGGTTTAAATAGTCCTCTCCGACACGGCGCTCCGTCTCGCGCAACTCCTTGACGCGTCTGCACGCATGCAGCACGGTGGTGTGGTCGCGGCCACCAAATGCATCGCCGATTTCCGGCAGGCTGTGATTCGTCAATTCCTTGGCCAACGCCATGGCCACCTGGCGCGGACGGGCGATCGAACGGCTGCGCCGCTTCGACAGCAAATCCGCAATCCTGATTTTGTAGTACTCGGCCACGGTCTTCTGAATATTTTCCACGGTGACCAATTTTTCCTGCAACGCTAACAGATCCCTCAGCGCCTCTTTGGCGAACTCCAGCGTAATCGGTCTGCCGGTAAAATTGGAGGTCGCAACGACACGCCGCAGCGCGCCTTCCAATTCGCGCACGTTGGAACGAATCCGCTTGGCGATAAAAAATGCCACTTCCTCCGGAAGATCAACCTGGGTCATGGCGGCCTTGCTCATCAGGATCGCCACGCAGGTCTCCAACTCCGGCGGTTCGATTGCCACCGTGAGACCCCAGCCGAAGCGCGATTTCAACCGCTCCTCGAGCCCGTCCACCTCCTTCGGATACCGGTCGCAGGTCAAGATCACTTGCTGCTGGCTCTCGAGCAGCGCGTTGAACGTATGGAAGAACTCTTCCTGGGAGCGGTCTTTGCCCGCAAAAAACTGGATATCGTCGATCATCAGGCAATCGAGCGACCGATACGCCGTCTTGAAATCATTGATGGTGTTGTGCTGCAAGGCTTTCACCATGTCCCCCACGAATCGCTCGCTGTGCACGTAGGCCAAACGGGCTTCCGAATTGCGCTCCTTGAGCTTGTTGGCCACCGCGTGCATCAAATGGGTTTTGCCCAAGCCCACGCCCCCGTAGATGAACAGCGGGTTGTACGCTCGGCCGGGGTTGCCCGCGACCTGGATCGCCGCCGCCTTGGCGAGTTGGTTGCTTTTGCCTTCGACGAAGCCGGCGAAGGTAAATTCCGCATTGATGCGGCTGCCCAGTACCGTCGGGGCGAGTTTCCGGGCTCTGGCCCCCGCCGCACCGTCTTCCTTGGGTACCGCCGGCGCCGGGCGGACCATGACGCCGGCTCGAGTGCCCACGTCGAGCGCAACTTCAGGGGCCAGGCCTTCCGCAAATGCGAGAATGAGTTCCTTGATCCTCGGCAGCAGGTTTTGGCCGAGCCACTCGATGACATAACGATTGGGGGCCAGCAGCCGCAGTTCACCGTCCCGCTCGATCGCCTGCAGGGGCCGCACCCAGGTGTTGAACTGCTGCTCCGGGAGTTCGCCCTCGAGCACGCGCAGACAGCGGTTCCACAGCGACTCCGGCAAGAGCGCTCTCCTAAGGGGTTACGGGTAATGGGCAAAAGAACGAAAGGGCACGGAGTCTAGCTCCAACTTGAAGGGGCGTCTATTGACACAAGGGTGCTCGCTCAGTACCCTTGCCGCCTTTCGTAAACAGCTTAGACCGTTGATTTAAACCGTGGTTTTCCCTCGAGTGGCGCTATGAAACGTACCTTTAACCCCAGTAATTTACATCGTGCCCGTACCCACGGTTTTCGCGCGCGCATGGCCACCAAGAGCGGCCGCCGGCTGCTGGCTCGGCGCCGCGCCAAGGGTCGCAAGCGCCTCTGCCCCTAATTCGCTCTTCTTAGGGCTGTCTATCCGTAAACTGACGTTCGAGCCGCGCAAGCGTTTGCACCAGCCGGCCGAATTCAAAGATGTGAAACGGCGTGGCAGAAAATTCGCCGATGCATTCTTTAGCCTATCCGTTCTGGCCAATCATGAAACCTATCCGCGATTGGGTTTGAGCATCGCGACGCGCACCTTCGGCACCGCCGTATCGCGCAATCGCATCAAACGCCTCGCGCGAGAGTCCTTTCGTTTGAACCAACACTCATTGCCGCCGGTCGATGTCACCGTCTCCGCCCGCGAAGCGGCGCGGATGGCAAAGCTTGCCGATTTGCGCGCGAGTCTCGAGCAGCATTGGAAATCGATCACACGAAAATGGTAGCGCCTCGCCAATTGTTGATGTGGAGCATCCGCGGGTACCAACTCGTCATCAGTCCGATGATCGGTCCGCGCTGCCGCTTCTATCCCAGCTGCTCTTGCTATGCGCATACCGCGATCGAGCGCCATGGGGTTGTGCGCGGTCTCTGGCTCGGCTTGCGCCGCCTGCTACGTTGCCATCCATTCGCGCCAGGCGGTTACGACCCCGTGCCGGACAAGAGACCCACCCATGCCTAATATCCGTCTGATGCTTTGGGGCGTCCTCGCGGCGATCCTTTTCATAACTTACCAAACCTGGCTGCATGACTACGAGCCGCCGGTCAGCACGGTAGTGCCAACCAGTGCCGCACCGGCCGGCGTGCCGGCGAGCACGCTCGGCGACTCAGTACCCCAGCCGGCGAGCGCGCCGGTCGCGGCGAACCCGCAACCCGCGCCCGGTACGGCAACCCCGCCCGCCGCGACTTCAGCGCCCGCGGCACTCGCGGCCGCATCGGCTTCGGACACCGGGCCCCCCGTACCGCTGCATGTCACCACCGATGTGCTGGACATCGGCATCAACCTGAAGGGCGGCGAGCTCGATCGCGCCGACCTGCTGCAATATCCGCTGCGCAAGGACACGCCGAATATTCCCGTGCGGCTGCTGAGCTACGAACCGCCGCCCACGCGATACCTGGTGCAAAGCGGGCTCACGGGCGGCGCGGGTGAAGCCGCGCCCACTCACCAGGTGCTCTGGAAGTCGGATGAAAAGACCTTCGTTCTCGCGCCGGGCATGGATGAGCTGCGCGTGCCGCTCACCTGGACCGACGGTGCGGGCCTCACGGTGACCAAGACATTTATTTTCAAGCGCGGCCAATACGCCATCGCGCTCGAGTACGATGTAAAAAACGACGGCTCATCGCCTCGAACCCTCGCCTCCTACGCGCAGATCCTGCGCCATTGGGAACACGCCTCGCGCTCTTATTTCGACGTCGAAACGTATTCGTTCAAGGGCCCCGCCGTCTATGACGGCACCAAGTCCAAGGACCTCAATGTCGAAAGTGACGGCGACGCCAAGTACTCGGCCACCATCACCAACGGCTGGTTCGCCTCCCTGCAGCATCAATTCGTTGCCGCCGTGGTGCCCCCGGCCGGACAGCCGTATCAGTACCAAGTCAAGGTCGCCAATAACGAGTACCTGGTAACTGCCACGGGGCCGATGACATCCATCCCCGCAGGCGCCAAAGCGCAGTTCCACGAGGAATTGTTCGTCGGTCCCAAATTGCAGTCGCAGCTCGCGGCGCTCGGCAGAAATCTCGAACGCACCGTCGACTTCGGCGTCCTGACCGTGCTCGCGCAGCCGCTGTTCACCGGTCTCAACTATGTGCACAAGCTGATCGGCAACTGGGGCTGGTCGATCATCATCGTCACGGCGCTGATCAAGTTGCTGTTCTATCCCTTGAGCCAGGCCAGCGGCCGGTCCATGGCCAAGATGCGCGCGGTGGGTCCGCGCATGAAGCAGATTCAGGAAACCTTCAAGGACGACCGCGAGAAATTGGGCCGCGCCATGATGGATCTGTACAAGAAGGAAAAGATCAATCCGCTCGCGGGCTGTCTGCCCATGGTGGTCCAGATCCCGGTGTTCATTTCGTTCTATCGGGTGCTCTTGGAGAGCGTGGAAATGCGCCAGACGCCTTTCCTGCTGTGGATCAACGATTTGTCCTCGCGAGACCCCTACTTCGTATTGCCGCTGCTCATGGGCAGCGCCATGTTCGCGCAATTCAAGCTGAACCCCGCGCCCCCCGATCCCATGCAGGCCAAGATCATGCAGTTCATGCCGCTGATCATGACCGGCATGATGGCGTGGTTCCCCTCAGGACTGGTGCTGTACTGGCTGACGAACACCGTGCTGTCCATCGCGCAGCAGTGGCGCGTGAATCAAGTGGTGGAAGCCGAGGCTGCCAAGCAGCGCAGCTAGCGGAATACTCAAGACACACACTCCGTGGCTGCTCCCGATACCATCGCCGCCGTCGCCAGCGCTCCCGGGCGCGGCGCGGTCGGGGTGATACGCATCTCCGGCGCCGACGTGCCGCGCATCGCGGCCCGGATTCTCGGGTTTCTTCCCCCGCCCCGGCTCGCCCAGCTGACGAGCTTTCTCGACGCCGGCGGCGAGCCCCTCGACCGGGGACTGGCCTTGTACTTTCCCGCTCCCTTCTCCTTTACCGGCGAACACGTGTTGGAGCTTCAGGCCCACGGCGGCACGCTCGTCGGCGACATGCTGCTGCAGCGGCTGCTCGAACTGGGCTGCCGCCTGGCAAGGCCGGGCGAGTTCAGTGAACGCGCCTTTCTGAACGGCAAGATCGACATCGCGCAGGCCGAGGCCATCGCCGACCTGATCGATGCCGGCACGACCGCCGCGGCGCGCGCGGCGGTGCGCTCGATGCAGGGAGAGTTCTCGGCGCGCATCCACTCGCTGCAGGGGCAGTTGACCGAACTGCGCAAGCTGGTGGAAGCGGCCATCGATTTTCCCGACGAAGAACTCGAGTTTCTGCCGGGCAGCGTGCTTCAAGATCGCATTGCCACCATCCTGACCGGCTTCGACTCCATCACCGCGGCGGCACGGCAGGGCTCGCTGCTGCGCGAAGGATTGAACGTTGTGATCGCGGGCCGCCCCAACGCGGGCAAATCCAGCTTGCTCAACAAACTGGTCGGCGACGAGATAGCCATCGTGACCGATCAACCGGGAACCACGCGCGATGTCCTGCGCCAGCACCTGCACCTGGACGGATTGCCGCTGAACTTGATCGACACCGCGGGATTGCGCGCCACCGCCGATGTCATCGAGGCGGAAGGCGTGCGTCGCGCGCGAAACGAGCTGCGGCGGGCCGATCGGGTGCTGTACCTCTGGGATGCCGCGCGCGCCGACGAGCCGCGCGACTTCGGTGCGGCGCTCGAAGAATTGCCGCCCGGCGTCCCGGTCACGCTGATCTTCAACAAGATCGACCTGACCGGCGCGGCGCCGTCGGTCGATGAATCCACGAGTCCCGCGCGAATTTTCTTGAGCGCAAAGACCGGTGCGGGCGTGGAGCTGTTGCGCACGCATTTGAAGGCCGGTGCCGGGTACTCGAGCGGCGAGTCGGGCGCCTTGTCGGCGCGGCGCCGGCATCTCGACGCGCTGGCGCGCGCCAAAACTTGCGTGGTGCAGGCCGCCGAGAGCTTGACGGCCACGCGCGCCTTCGAACTTTTCGCGGAAGAGTTGCGGCGCGCTCAGCTGGCCTTGGGCGAAATCACCGGCGAATTCACCAGCGATGACTTGCTGGGGGAGATCTTCAGCAGCTTCTGCATCGGAAAGTAAGATCGCCGCGAATCGTCCGCTGTCGCCATTTGCCGACAGCTTTTATCGTTTCAAACGCGCTGTTTGGTGCCGTCCAAATCCGTGATGTCGACATCGATCCAGCGGGCGAGGCGCGCCAATACGCTCAAGCCGAGGAGTACACCCAGCGTGATAATCGCCGCCATGAGCGGGAAGCGCCAAAATAACCACAGCATTGTGCCCGCTGACAGCGTCAATATCGCTATAAACGCAACAATGTTCATGCGCGCGGACGATGAGACGGTCATGCCAATACCCCCGAAGCCAGATGACGCGACTCGAATAGTATACATATGGTGTAGTTGAACGCCTATACAGGAATCCCCTTAATCGCGTCCGTCCAATGTCGCGTTATTCGAAACGCGCACACAAAAATATTATCCGAGCATGGTTTCGCGCCGCCAGTGACGTGCGGTGAGAACGAACAACAGCAAAGCAAGTCCGAGCGAGGCTGCCGCGGACACCAGCACATCCGGCAAAAAAATCGGCTCATCCTTGAGCACGCTGGTCATCAACAAATGTTGGCTCAACGAGGGAATGAACATCAGCGAGCTCGTGGGCTTCAGCGAGTAGATGCTGGCAAAGGCAATCGGCAGCGTGGGCACGAGCAGCACGGTGGTCAGGTAAGTCTGCGCCTCCCGGTAGCTGCGGGTGAATGAGGCGACGAAGGTCATGAGGGTGGCGCCCAACGGCACGAAAGGCAGACAGATCCCAAAGAAAATCAGCGCGGTTTTCAGGCCCAGATTGGCGCTCATGCCGATCCGCTCGAGGGGCACGAAGCGAAACACGCAGACGAACGCGGTCAAGCTCAAGGCCAGCGAGATGCACATATAGGCGCAGGTCGCCAGAATTTTTCCGCCCACCAATGCCGAGCGCGCCACCGGCAAACTCAGCAGGGCCTCCAGCGAACCGCGCTCGCGCTCGCCCGCCGTGGAATCGATGGCCAGGTACAGGCCGCCCATCAGCAGCGCGAACAGCACGAAGTAGGTCATGAAGCCCAGCACCACCACCGCGCGGCCGGTGGGTGTGGCGACATCCACCTCGTTCACGGCCACCGGCAGGGACAACAGCGGACTGACGCCCCGAAGCTCGAGCCGCAATTGCGCGATGGTGCTGCCGTAAGCGCCCAAGATGCCCCGCGCACGGTCCGCGATTTTGCGCGTTTGTGAATCTGCGCTGTCGGCGAACAGCAATAAAGGGGCCGGCTTCGACGCCGCGAACAGCTGTGGATATTCCTCAGGCACCAGCAGCACGACCTGGGACACGCCGCCGCGCACGGCGGCGCGCGCCTCGTTCTCCGACAGTTCGCTGAACTTGAGTTTGACGCCGCGCGCCTTGAGGTACTGCGTCAGCCCCGGGGCATAATGGCTTCCGGAGATCGTGAGCTTCAAAGGAACCTCCGATTCGACCACGCTTTGTTCCAGCATGCGCGAGACCATGAGGCCGAACAGTATCGGTCCGAACAAGGGACCGAACAGCAACGCCGACAACAGCGTTCGCCGGTCGCGCAGGTTTTCCAGGAACTCCTTGGCGAAAACGATGAACAGCGTGCGCATCAGCTCACGCCTTCCGTGTCGCCGAGCACCTGCAGAAACGCCTCTTCCAACGTCGCCGTGCCGCTGCGCTCCCGAATCTCCTGCACGGTGGCATCCGCCAACACCCGGCCGTGGCCGATGATGACCACCCGATCGCACAGCGCCGCGACCTCTTGCATGACGTGCGAGGAGAACAGCACGCACCGCCCTTCCTGCTTCAAGGCCAGCAGCATTTCACGCAAATTGCGTATCGCCATCACGTCGAGCCCGTTGGTGGGCTCGTCGAGCACGACATTGCCCGGATCGTGCACCAGGGCGCGCGCCAGAGCCACCTTGATGCGCTGCCCCTGAGAAAATCCCTTCGCGCGACGTTCGATGAAGGCCTCCATGCCCAGCGCCTGCGACAGCTGCGCGGTGCGCGACTCGAGGCGTTGCGCACTCATCCCATGCAGCGAACCGAAATAGCGGATGTTCTCCCGGGCGGTCAGGTTGTTGTAAAGACCCGCCGCATGCGGCAGCACACCCAGATGCGCGCGCGCCTTGGAGGTTTCGCCGCGGATGTCGATGCCGTCGATGCAGGCCTTGCCGCCGTCCGGCGTCAACACGCCGTACAGCATGCGCAGACAGGTCGACTTCCCGGCGCCGTTGGCGCCCAGCAATCCGGTGATCTCCCCGTCGCGCGCGATGAAGGACACGTCCTTCGCGGCCTCGATGTTGCCGAAGCGTTTGGTCAAGCCGGTCGCCTCGATCATGGCGCAGGCCCCGTCATGCTCAAGAAAAAGGGCTCCGGGCTGTGCTGCTCGAGGCACGTGGCGTCGAGATTCTCGGGCGCGGCGCTGTCCAGAAAATCCGCCATGAGCTTGGGTACGCACCCGGTGTTCAATTGACCGTGGCCTTCGCCTTTCAGGATCAAGTGGCGATGATGGGCGAGGCCGACGCTTGCGCGTTCGGCATCGGCGGGCGGGGTCACCGGATCGGCTTCACCGGACAACAACAGGGTCGGGATGTCGCTGTGCAAGGGCGCATGCAGATCCGCGTCCACCGGACCGCGCGGCCAGAGTTTGCAGATCTCATGCAAGGCGTCCACCAGCTCGGTACCTTGATAGGTCTTGGCCATGGCGGCGCGGTCGATATTGGCGGCCGCGAAAAAAGGCTCATCCTCGCTGCAAATGACACTGTATTGCATGCCGTTCGCCAGCTGATCGCCGATCTGCCGGGCGTTCATGATGGCCTGCGAGGCCATGGGCCTGAGCTTGCCGTGAGCGGCTTGGTGAATGAGCGCCGGCAGCAGCGAGGCCTGCATGGCGCTGTACGACAAGAACCGCAGCGCCGACCCGAGAATTTTATGGTTGAACTCGATCTCCAGCGGCAGCCCGCTGTTCGGGTCATCGATCGTCACCATGACTTTTTGCGGACCGAACTGCCGCAGCAATGACTCCAGGTCTTGCTGCAAATCGGGGTACACCGCGGCGCAGTCGGGGGCCTGCCGGCAGCGCGCCACGATGAGATTCAAGGCCTGCTCGCCATCCTGCGGGGTCTCCACGCCGATCACCTGTTCCGGGTACGTCACTCCGTCCAAAATGACGGCGTGCACCCGGGCCGGGTGGCGGCGCATGTAGTGCTCCGCGACCCGCGTGCCATACGAGGCGCCATACAGATCGATCTGCGGAAAACCCAAAGCTGCCCGGATGTCCTCGAGGTCCTGGACCGCGATGCTGGTGGTATAGAAGCGCACGCGCGGGCCAAGCTTCGCAAGACACTCGGCGGTTGCCTTGCGCAACGCCGGCATCGGATCCGCGGGCTGCTGCCACTCCTCCGGATATTCGCAGATCTGTGGGCTGGAGCTTCCGGTGCCGCGTTGGTCCAGGAGCACGACGGCGTGATTGCGGTTGATCCGCGCGAACGCGCCGTTCAGAGCCACGTAGACCTGCACCGCACTTTGCCCGGGACCGCCTGCCAGCAGGAACATGGGGGCCGCCGTGCTGCGCCGATTCAGCGCCGGCACCACGGCCACTTTCAGCTCTATCGACCGGTCCGCCGGATGCTCACGGTCTTCCGGTACGCGCAGCGAGCCGCAGCGTGCGGCAACGGAAATCAACTTGAGCGGATGTTCGAGCCGGCACTCCGTCAGCGGCAGCGTCGGGGCCTCCACGGCAAAGCTCAGGCGCGGCCACGCCGCGCACATACACACTCCAAGCCACGCCAACGCCACGTCCAACCGCCGCATGCCACCTCCAACTTCCCGCGATTGTATGGGATTCGCTATCCACGCCTGGTCACAATTGATAGATTTGCGGAACAGTTGGACTTTACCGAGTTGACATGACCATCATTCGCCAAGCCGATGTGATTGCGAGCGTTGCCGATGCTCTGCAGTACATTTCCTACTACCACACGCCGGATTTCATCCGCGCCATGGGCCGCGCGTACGCCGTCGAACAGAGCCCGTCGGCCCGCGATGCCATCGCGCAGATCCTCACCAATTCGCGCATGTGCGCCGAGGGTCATCGGCCGATTTGCCAGGACACCGGCATCGTGGTGGTGTTCGTCAAAGTGGGCATGGGCGTGTCGTGGGACGCACAGCTGGACTTGGAATCGATGATCAATGAGGGCGTGCGCCGCGCCTACCTCAACCCGGAAAACAAACTGCGCGCCTCCATCGTGGCGGATCCGGCATTCAAGCGCGGCAACACCAAGGACAACACGCCGGCCGTCATCCACACCGAAATGGTTCCGGGAGCCCAAGTCGAGATCACGGTGGCCGCCAAGGGCGGCGGCTCGGAAAACAAATCCATGTTTGCGATGTTGAATCCCTCGGATTCCGTTGCCGACTGGGTGCTGGAAATGGTGCCTGAGATGGGAGCGGGCTGGTGCCCGCCGGGAATGCTCGGCATCGGCATCGGCGGCAGCGCCGAGAAGGCCATGCTGCTGGCGAAGAAAGCGCTCATGGATCCCATCGACATCGGCGATCTGATTGCGCGCTCCCCCAAGACGCCGTTGGAAGAACTGCGGCTGGAAATCTATCGACGGGTCAACGCGCTCGGCATCGGCGCGCAAGGCTTGGGCGGCCTGACCACGGTGCTGGACGTCAAGATCCTGGACTATCCGACCCATGCGGCATCCTTGCCGGTGGCCGTGATTCCCAATTGCGCCGCCACCCGCCACATCCACTTCACGCTGGA
>Ga0210393_10002202_pt1 | contig 16209 bp, 12 predicted proteins | sample IncBWC27OmetaG_FD_160068 | JGI IMG/M metagenome (GOLD analysis project Ga0210393, IMG submission 160068) | Forest soil microbial communities from Barre Woods Harvard Forest LTER site, Petersham, Massachusetts, United States - Inc-BW-C-27-O ... | reverse complement strand
CAAGGGTGCCCCGTCCAAGCTCCGCTTGGGCGGGCCTTCTTGGCTCAGCCCATGCCGCGCAGGAAAGTGGCGCTTTCTTGTGTTCATGAAAACGGCAGGCGCGAGATTCCCACTTTGGAACTGAGCTCGCCGTCCGCCCACTTTCTCCTTGAACTCACTGTGCCATTCGCGATAATATCGAAACGCAGATGTTATCTGCAAGATAATCGTGTTCTTTGACAATCCAATCGCAACGCCTCTGGCCGCAGTTCAAAACGGAACTGCGGGCGGTTGGCGAGCACCATAACTCCAATGTTTCCAAGATTTTGCCTCTAACTACCTTTAGAACCATAGATCTAGCGGGAGGAGAAATTTCCGGTCGTTTGTTTTCTAGATTTTGCGCGAAAATGAGAGTTTTTTTTGAAGGTTTTTTTGCACCAGAATATGTGCAACCGGAACAAGCTCCAGAAAGACAAGGCGACGGCTCGCTCGAAGCGGCCTAAGAATGCAGCCCACGGGCGCAAGAGCTTGCGGAAAAACATTCGATTCGTATCAGGGTATGCCTTCAGGCATACCGTAACTCGATCAAAAACGGGTCCGGCTTTAGCCGCTGGGACTCGATGTTGAAACGGTAACAGTAAACGGCATTTTTCCGCATCCCCGCAAGCCGCGGATAAGAGCGCAACCCGACAAGCCCCAGCGGGCAAAAGACGCGAGCTTACGGGCCTTTGCGCGGGGGTTTGAAGGCGGGATTGGGCGGGCTCTGCACATTCGGCTTGGGAGCGGCCGAGTCCATGTTGACTCCCAAACTCAAATCGCTGGACCAGCAGTCGGCAAGAATCTTCCAATCGCCCGCCTGTCGGGCCAGAGTTAAGAGATATTTGCCGCGTTCTTCGCGGCGTTTGCCCATGGTAAACGGAACCAGCATTTTGCAACGGCCGGCTTCGTAGGCAATGTCGCCGAAGACTTCGACGCGCAGCGGATCGAGATCTACTTCGCCGAATCCGGCATCGAGCACGCTGAAGAAGAACTCGCGAATCGCCGCCGTGCCCCGAACCGGCGGCACATTCGGACGCAGCACGATGGCGTCGGCTCCGTAGAGTTCGACCAGGTCGTCGAGCTGTTTGCCGTTGCAGGCCTGCGCCCAATCCTGCGTAAGCTTGCGGACCGCAGCTTCCCCGCGGCTCAACGACAGCCCGCCCGGAGCGCTGCGGGCGCGGGCATCGCGGGCTGCTGGCGTACCACCGGACGGCCGCGGCTCAGAGCCAACCAGCGGCGCGCCGCCTTCGGGCGAGGCCAAGTAATGGTGGTGGTAATGATGATGGTAGTGATGCTGACCAGCCGCCTGGGCGGCGGGCTTCGCGCTGGGTGCGATGGAAGGGTTCAGTTCCTCAGGCGGAGCATCTGCTAACGGAACGCCGCAGATGGCGCAGAAGCGGTTGTCCGCCGGGTTTTGACTGCCACAGGAAAGGCAGGTTCGCGACTCTAAACTCTCGGCAATAGCGCCGGCGGAACCGTCCGCGTCCACCTGCGAGGCTAGCCGTTGCACCGCCTGCAACGCAGCGGCAATCGCTTCCGTGCCGGGCTTCGGATGCAGGTCCTGCTTCAGGCGCCGGAAGAAATCGTCGACGGCGGGGTTGGGAGCGAGCTCTCCCTCGGACGCAGATGTGGGCAGATTGCGGATTGGCCCGGTTGGTTTTTCATGATCCATAGCGCTGGCTCACCAGCGGTCATTTTAGTCGAAAAGCCTGCCTATTGGCCTAGTAGATTGTTATTCCGAACAAGCGTACTTTGCGCCGTGAGGAATCTGGGCGAGCCGCGCGACGGGTCGCATTCTTTGCGACACGATTAATCGCGTTCGGCTCGCTTCCTCTTCAAAGTGCCTATTGGCCGGAGAACTCGATCTTGCCTTCGGTTTCCGTGGCGGCGCCGTTGCAAAGAGCCGGACGATAGCGCCAGGAGCGGACCGTATCCAGGATGGTTCGGTCTTCGGCAGGGCCTGCGCTTTCAAGGATGAGAGCGGAGTGAACCCGGCCATCGGTGCCGATGATGAAGCTGACGCTGACCTTGGAACTGGGATCGGCGATGTCGAGCAGCGGATTGGGAGTGGCTAAAGGCTCAGGAGGTTGTGACGCTTCGCAATTGTTGTTGGCGCTGGCGCGCATCATTGCGGCAAACTTTGAGTCGCGAAGCGGAGCGGCCCATATCTGATTCTCGCGGACCGCTAATGTCGATGAGGTTGGCCGCGCCGAGCTGAATTCGAAAGTTGAAGCCAGACAGGTGGCGGAAGCGACGGCGGACACTAGAAGAATCGAGCACAATCTGCGGACTTGCATTGTCCAATTCCCAAGAGCATGGCGGGATTGGAGGAGCCGCCACACTCAGAACTCAAGTTGATAAAGGGCAATCCAAATGCCAGCAGTGATCGATTGTATGTTATTGATTTACAAACACTTACCTTAAGACTTGGATATAAACAACAAAGCTAAAGTGAAAACCATTGCAGCATCGAATCGAAGAGGTTGGGCGAACCCGAGCCGCCCTGAGTTTCCCGCATTGAAAGGCACGCCTAAGAATCTGAGTAGGTGGGAGCGGGATTGCCCAGCGTTAGCGGCCATTTATTCCGCTCGAGCGCCGGCGTCCATAGGAGGTCGGGCTGGTCCATGGGTTGGTAAACGGCATGATCGTCGCCCGCTTCGGTGCTGCGGTCGGCAAGCAGCGGGACGACTACACGAAGCGCATCAACTTCGGTACGCAAGCGCGCCAGACGCATCTCTTTTTCTCGCAACACTTCGTAGACGTTTTTCATGAGCCGCCAAGCTGGGCCAATCAAGGCCCCAAATTTGTTCTCGCGTCGAAATCTGCTTCTCGCTGCGGCTGGATTGCGGCAATTCTAATACACACATCTGCAAACCGCTATGTTCAAAACCGTTACTTTGCAGCTTCACCTTGTCCGTGATATCTAAGCCTGTGGACACAGAAGCGCTGTTGCGTCTCGATGGCATTTTGCCGGACGAGGAAGTCCACGTCTGGCAAGTTGACCAACTCGCGTGGGAGAAAGAGACCGGCGCTTTGTTCGAGCTACTCGATTCAGAGGAGCGAGAGCGTGCCGCGCGCTTCAAGTTTTCAGAACCACGCAATCAATTTGTGATCAGCCGCGCCTTGCTGCGGCAGTGTCTTGCCCGATATCTTCACGTCGAGGCGCGTGAGATTCGTTTCAGGACAACCGCGAATGGGAAACCAGAACTTGCCTGGAATGCTGACCTGCAGGATCTTCCCGCCAACGACCTTCGCTTCAACCTGTCACACACACAAGGCGTGACTGTCTTCGCCGTGACCCGTCATCGGCAAGTGGGAGTTGATGTGGAGAGGATTCGCCAGAACACGAATGCGCTGGAGTTGGCCGAGCGGTTCTTTTCGGGTCCAGAGGTGGAGTGGTTGCGATCGCAACCGGCCTCTGAACACATTCCATCGTTCTTCAGTTGCTGGACAGCGAAAGAGGCTTACATCAAGGCGCATGGGCAAGGGCTGTCAATGTCCTTGAGCAGCTTTGGCGTACTGCCGATCGTTGGTGCAGCGGACTCCAAATTGCAATTGAGCGTGTATGACGATCCGCAAGAGTCACGACGCTGGTCCGTCTGGCGATTGGACCTGGGAGCAGATTTGCGGGCCGCTCTGGCGGTCGAGGGAGAGACCTGCAGAGTGCGACTTGGTCAGTGGCCATCGCCGGACGCGGACGCAAACCAGCGAGAGTAGCTCTGGTTGGACGTGCTGAGGGACTTCGCGGAAAGAGACTTCGTGAATATGAGTGGAGTGTCCGCCTTCATCGGTTGACAGGTCGCGGAGCCCGACCGAACCTGCCCAACAAGAAACAACTTCCGCAAATCGCCGCGGCAACCGAACCTGCCAAGGTTCCGATTTTGGACAGGTCCAGCAGGGTTCCTTCTCCGAAGGCTAAGATTGCGATGAACAGCGACATGGTGAATCCGATGCCGCAAAGCCAACTGGCCCCAAAGATCTGTCCCCAGGAGACAGTAGCCGGCCGGGTTGCCAATTTAGCCTTCGTCGCCATCCAGGCAAACAGCGAAATTCCTATAGGCTTGCCGAGAAAAAGTCCGAGTGCCACGCCTAAGCTCACTGAATTCTTTGCCGCTGCCGCAACGTTTCCGAGAATGTGTACGCCGGCGTTGGAAAAGGCAAATATCGGCATTACAAAAAAAACCACCCACGGCTGAAGACGATGCTCAATACGGTGCAGGGGCGATTCGACCAGTTCGCATTGCTCTTCCAGGGTGTGAATCGCCGCGTGCTCTTCAAAAGAGTCGGGCGGAGCGGCTTCAAACCGGTCAAGCAGGCCGCGACCGCGCCTTAGAAAATGAGCCCGATCGATATAAGTGCGCGCTGGAATGGTGAAGGCAAACGCAACGCCCGCTACGGTAGCGTGCACTCCCGATTGGAGCACGGCGCTCCAAACACAAATTCCGAGAAATGCATAAATGGCGGGTTTGCGAACGCCCAGTGCGTTTGCACCGAACGATAGAGCGATTCCTCCCAAGGCTATAGCCAGACTGGCCATGCGGATTTGCTCGGTATAAAAAAGTGCGATTACCAGAACCGCGATGATGTCGTCCACAATAGCCAGAGCAGTCACAAAAATCTTAAGCGATGTAGGAATGCGATCCCCGAGCAAGGCGAGCATTCCGAGAGCGAACGCGATGTCGGTCGCCATCGGGATGCCCCACCCTTTGTGGGCAATCTCCCCCCGGTTGAGCGCTACATAAATGAGGGCTGGAACGATCGTTCCGCCGACCGCTGCGATCAGCGGGAACGCCGCTTGCTTTAACGAAGACAATTCCCCGATCAGGATTTCGCGCTTGATTTCGAGTCCAACCAGAAAGAAGAAAGCAGACATCAGCCCATCGTTAATCCATTCATGACGCGTTTCGGATAGAAAGTAGTGGCCAAAACCGATATCGAACTGGGCCGTCCAAATCCCGTGGTAAGCGTATTCCCAGCGCGAGTTGGCCCACACGAGGGCTGCAAAGGTGGCGGCCAAGAGAAGAATGCCACCCGCGGCCTCCATGCGCGCGAACCGCACGAAAGGACTGGTAAGGATCTCAATCGGTAGGACGGTCCTCGATGCTCCGCTATCCGTCGAGCCTTGGGTCCTCATATATCGCCAAACACTTTCGCCTCACTCCTTTTCGGTATGGGGTGGAGAGCTCACGGGAGCTTTGCTTTATGTAGACAGAATTTCCACCGACCAAGGAATCGCGGCTTTTGAAACTTGTCCATGCTAACTGAAACCGAGCACAGAGATTTCGCATCAGAGAGAATAATTGCAGGATCAAACCAGGAGCAATTGACGTGTCGAAACTCAGCGGTTCCCGCTTTTGCCTGCGCGGGGGGCCTGGCGAGGCAATTTACCGCTGAAGGAATGTAATCTCAGACCTGAGGATGTTCCGATGAGCACGAAACCTGTCAGCAAAGACCCAGTCAACGAAAAAGCTCCGTCGGTTGTTTCCATGCTGGGGGAATCCGATTATCTTGCCAAGATTCGGCGCCAATATTTTGTCGGCCCGATTAACTTGACGGGGGCGGAGAGCGCGCTCTATGAACGGCATCTCCTGTTCGACAACGTCATCGATGTTGCGGATGTCGGAGAGAGAGAGCGTTTTGAGGCTGTGGCTCATTCCGTCCGGGATGTTCTCTCGCAGCGATGGATTTATACCGACAAAATCTACGACCGGGCGAATCCCAAGCGTGTCTACTATCTTTCGATGGAGTTCCTCATTGGCCGTTCGCTAGCCAATAATGTGATGAACCTCCGGCTCGATCCCGTCATGCAACAAGCCGTCAAGCAGAAGAATCTTGACTGGCCTGACGTGATCGAGCAAGAACCCGACGCAGGCCTGGGAAACGGCGGCCTGGGGCGTTTGGCAGCATGCTTTCTTGACTCGATGGCCACCATGGAACTGCCCGCGATGGGCTACGGTCTGCGTTATGAATACGGCATTTTCAAGCAAACCATCCAGGATGGCTGGCAGCGCGAGCAGCCGGACAACTGGTTGCACCGGCCAGACCCATGGGAGATCCGGCGGCGGCACGAGCATATAGAAGTAAAGGTGAACGTTTCGTTCCGACTGCTCGAGGGCAGCCTGCACGCAATGGAGGGTCGACCCTCAACCCTGCTCGGTATCCCGTTCGATCGGCCCGTCGTTGGCTACGGCGGCAAGACGATCAACACCTTGCGGCTTTGGGGAGCGGTCGCGTCCGACTACTTCGATTTTCAGGAATTCAGCAGCGGCGATTTTGTTGGAGCCCTAGCCGAGACTCTCAGCGCCGAGTCGCTTACGCGCGTGCTCTATCCGGACGACTCCACGGCAAAGGGAAAAGCCCTACGCTTCGTGCAGGAGTATTTTCTGGTTGCTTGTTCGCTAGGCGATTTGCTGCGGCGATTCCGGCGCGACAACTCCGATTGGAATACACTTCCGGACAAAGTCGCTATCCAGCTCAACGACACGCACCCCACTCTGGCCGTTCCTGAATTGATGCGGATTTTGATGGATGATGAGCATCTGGGATGGGATCAGGCCTGGAATATTACGAACAAGACGCTGGCATATACGAATCACACCCTGCTGCCCGAGGCGCTTGAGAAGTGGCCGGTCGCGTGGTTTGAAAAGATAGTGCCGCGTCATCTGGAGATCATCTACGAAATCAACCGGCGTCTGCTGGATGCTGTGCGAACACGCTTTCCTGGCGACGAAGGCCGAATCGAACGCGTGAGTTTGATCGAGGAAGGCCCAGTCAAGCAGGTTCGCATGGCTAACCTCGCAATCGTTGGTTCGCACAGCACCAACGGCGTGGCCGAGATTCACTCCCGGTTGCTGCGCACGATGACGGTCAAAGATCTGGCGGAGGTGTTCCCGGAGCGTTTCAACAATAAGACTAACGGAGTCACGCCGCGGCGGTGGCTGCTGCTGGCGAATCCGCCGCTGGCGCGGACCATCACGGACGCGATTGGCGATAAATGGATCACTGACTTAAGTCAACTCAGCAAGCTCAAGCCGCTGGCCGACGACAAAAACCTACGCGCTGCCTTTCTCAAGGCTAAGCGCGAGGCCAAGACTCAGTTCGCCGGGTGGCTCAAATCGACGTCCGGTCAACTAGTCGACGTCGACACCATTTTTGATTGCCAGATCAAGCGTATTCACGAATACAAACGGCAACTGCTAAATGCGCTTCGAATCGTGGTGCTCTATAACCGGCTCCGCAAAAATCCAGACGCGGCTGTCCTGCCGCGAACATTTCTGTTTTCTGGTAAGGCAGCGCCTGCGTATCAACTGGCGAAGCTCATAATTAAGTTCATCAATAATCTGGCAGTGACTGTCGACGGCGATCCTATCGTGCGGGGACGGCTCAAAGTTCTGTTCCTGCCGGAGTACAACGTTTCGCTGGCGGAGAAGCTCATCCCCGCGAGTGATGTTTCCAACCAGATTTCGACCGCGGGCTATGAAGCCAGCGGCACGAGCAACATGAAATTCATGATGAACGGCGCGCTTACGATCGGTACACGCGACGGTGCGACCATAGAGATGGCGCAGCAGGCCGGAGAAGAGAATTTCTTCTTGTTTGGCCTTACTGCACAACAAGTCGATGACAGCCAGGGCTGGTACAATCCGCAATGGCACTATGAACATGAGCCCGAGACCCGCGAGGCTCTGGACTTGATCTTCTCCAATTATTTCAGCCGCGACGAACCGGGTATCTTCGAACCGTTGCGCGATACGCTTCTGATTCACGACCACTACATGCACCTGGCGGACCTCAAATCGTATCTCGAAGCTGATGGACGGCTGCTTGAGCTGTACGCCGATCCTGACGCCTGGGCCCGCAAGGCCATTCTGAATGTGGGGAGTTCAGGGAAGTTCTCCAGCGATCGCAGCATTCACGAATACGCAACCGAGATCTGGAAGGTGGAACCATGTCCAGTGCCTTAGAAACCCGTCCATCTGGGACTAGCGCGAATAATGAGGTTACGATTTCGCCGCTCGCAGGCTTGCCCGCAACGAAGCCGATGCTAGTGGATGTTGCCCGACTGGTGCGCGAATATTACGAACGCCGGCCCGACCTCGAAGATCCCAATCAAATGGTTATTTTCGGCACCAGCGGACATCGAGGCTCGCCTTTCCAAGGTACGTTTACCGAAGCTCATATTCTCGCCATCACGCAGGCAATCTGTGAGTATCGGCGCAGCCAAGGCACGGATGGCCCACTCTTTATGGGCAAAGACACGCATGGGGTGTCGGAACCGGCTCAGCGCACTGCGCTTGAAGTGCTGGCTGCAAACAACGTCGAAACTATAATCCAGCAGAACGACGGAGTAACTCCAACACCGGTTATTTCTCGGGCCATTCTTGTTTACAACAAGGGACGCAAAGATCACCACGCGGATGGCATCGTGATTACTCCATCGCACAATCCACCGGAGGATGGCGGTTTCAAATACAACCCGCCCAGCGGTGGGCCAGCCGATACTCACGTGACCCAGTGGGTTGAGAATCGCGCGAATGAATTGCTTCGCGGGAATAATGTCGGCGTAAAGCGAGTCTCGTTCGGGTCGGCCATGAAAGCCAGCAGCACGCATCAGGAAGATTTCGTTCTGCCTTACGTTCGCGACCTGAAGAATGTGGTCGACATCGATGCTATCCGTAGCGCTGGACTGAAGCTGGGGGTTGATCCGCTTGGCGGCGCGTCCGAGCCTTACTGGGAGCCGATCAACTCGATCTACGGCCTGAATGTGATTGTCACGAATCCGGTAATCGATCCGACTTTTTCGTTTATGACGGTGGATCACGATGGCAAGATTCGCATGGATTGCTCGAGTCCATACGCGATGGCGCGGCTTGTCGCTATTAAAGATCAGTATCGCGTTGCGTTCGCCAACGATACGGATGCGGACCGCCATGGCATTGTTACGCCAGGCTCTGGATTGATGAACCCGAATCACTATCTAGCAGTGGCCATCGGCTACCTGCTGGAACATCGTCCGCAGTGGGGTGCGCAGGTAGCAGTAGGCAAGACCTTGGTGAGCAGCAGCATGATTGACCGAGTTGTGAAAAAACTCGGCCATCCACTTTGCGAAGTGCCCGTGGGTTTCAAGTGGTTCGTACCTGGTTTGGTCGACGGTTCGCAGTGTTTTGGCGGAGAAGAGAGCGCTGGAGCAAGCTTTCTGCGGTTGGACGGGACGGTATGGACAACCGATAAAGATGGGCTGATTATGGATCTGCTCGCGGCTGAGATTACAGCCCGCACGGACAAAGATCCGGGCGAGCACTTCCGCGAACTGACCGCAGAATTCGGCACGCCGTATTACACGCGCATCGATGCTCCCGCTACTCCCGAACAAAAGTCGCGTTTGCAGAAGCTGTCGCCTGAGGCCGTGAAAGAGTCGAGCCTGGCTGGCGAACCGATCACTGCGAAGCTGACGCGCGCTCCCTGCAACAACGCGGAGATCGGTGGATTAAAAGTCGTGGCTGGCAGCGGCTGGTTTGCGGCGCGTCCATCCGGCACGGAAAACATCTATAAGATTTACGCGGAGAGCTTCAAGGATGAGGCCCACTTGAATGCCATCATCAATGAAGCGCAGGCAATCGTGAGCAACGCGTTGCAGGGGTAGGAAGGCTTGCATGAAAGTGCTGGTGCTCGATGTCGGCGGAACGCACGTGAAGGTCCTCGCGACTGGGCAGAGTACGGCGCGGGAATTCCCGTCGGGTCCCAAAATGACGCCACAACAGATGGTCTCCAGCGTCAAGCGGATCATCGGGACATGGGAATATGATGCGGTCTCGATTGGGTATCCTGGGGCTGTGTTGCACAATCGACCGATTGCCGAACCCAATAATTTGGGAAGGGGCTGGGTCGGTTTCGATTTTCGAGGAGCGTTCAGGCGTCCGGTCAAGATCATCAACGACGCCGCCATGCAGGCTTTGGGAAGTTACAAGGGCGGCAAGATGTTGTTCCTCGGCCTGGGCACGGGGCTCGGTTCCGCCTTTGTTGTGGATGGCATTGTCGAACCCATGGAACTCGGTCATCTGCCTTACAAAAAGGGCACGTACGAGACTTATGTCGGACTCGCTGGACTGGAAAAGCGCGGCAAGAAAAAGTGGCGGCGCGATGTCAAAGACGTGGTGGCTCGCATGATCGCAGCTCTCGAACCGGACGATGTGGTACTGGGCGGAGGCAATGTTAAGAAGTTGAAGGAAATTCCTCCGCGTTGCCGGCTAGGAGACAACTCCAATGCGTTTGTAGGAGGATTCAAACTCTGGGAGCAAGATGGGTCTGCACCGACTCCACTTCGCACAAGGACCGTCTCAGATAAGCACAACGGACGAAAGGAAAATGGACATGGCAGCACGCGTGGAATCGATCACCGGAAATCCGGTCGTCAAACGCCCAGCCTGGAAGGCTCTCGAAGCGCACTGTAAGCAGATTCAGAAGTCACATCTCCGCAATCTTTTTGCTGACGATCCTAAGCGCGGTGAGCGCCTCACGCTAGAGGCAGTGGGGATCTATTTCGATTACTCAAAGAATCTGATCACCGACGAAACCCTCAAGCTTTTGCTTCAACTGGCGGAAGAATCTGGACTGCGGGCGCGGATCGATGCGATGTTCCGTGGCGAAAAGATCAACGTTACGGAGAAGCGGGCGGTTCTGCATGTGGCTCTGCGCGCTCCGCGCGGCACATCCATCGTCGTCGACGGGGTGAACGTGGTGCCGGAAGTTCACGCTGTGCTCGATAAGATGACTGATTTTAGTAACCGTGTCCGGAGCGGCGCGTGGAAAGGTCATACCGGCAAGCGGATTCGCAACGTCATCAATATTGGGATTGGCGGGTCAGATCTTGGACCGGTGATGGCTTATGAAGCGCTGAAGCATTACAGCGATCGAAGCATGACGTTCCGTTTCGTTTCCAATGTCGATGGTACTGATTTTGCGGAGGCGGTCCGGGATCTCGACCCATCGGAGACTCTTTTCATCATTTCTTCAAAAACTTTTACGACGCTGGAAACGATGACCAATGCGCACAGCGCCCGCGATTGGTCGCTCGCAGGTTTGGGAGGCGATGAAAAATCGGTGGCGAAACACTTTGTCGCGGTGTCGACGAACACTGCAGAAGTAGAAAAGTTCGGGATCGACACGGCCAACATGTTTGGCTTCTGGGACTGGGTTGGTGGGCGCTACTCCATGGATTCTGCAATCGGCCTGTCGACGATGATTGCCGTTGGTCCGGACAACTTCCGCGCCATGCTGGATGGCTTTCACCAGGTAGACGAACATTTTCGCACAACGCCGTTCGAACGCAATCTGCCGGTGCTGATGGGACTTCTCGGCGTCTGGTACAACAACTTTTTCGGAGCGCAGACGGTTGCCGTTCTTCCGTACGAGCAATACCTGAAACGTTTTCCCGCGTATTTGCAGCAGCTCACGATGGAGAGCAATGGCAAGCACGTGACCCTGGACGGAACGCGCGTCAATTACGATACAGGACCGATTTATTGGGGTGAGCCCGGCACGAACGGACAACACTCGTTTTATCAATTGATTCATCAGGGCACAAGGCTGATCCCGTGCGACTTTATCGCATTCATGCAACCGCTCAACGCGCTTGGCCTGCATCACGACATGCTTCTCGCGAACGTGTTCGCACAGACCGAGGCACTGGCGTTTGGCAAAACACCGGAGCAGGTAAAGGCCGAGGGAACGCCGGATTGGCTGGTTCCACATCGCGTTTTCGAGGGCAACCGTCCGTCGAACACGATTCTGGCGGAACGGCTCACGCCGGAGGCACTGGGCAAATTCGTGGCGCTGTACGAACACTCGGTCTTCACCCAGGGAACGATCTGGGACATCGACTCGTTCGATCAATGGGGAGTCGAATTGGGCAAGGCTTTGGCGCAGCGCATCATTCCTGAGATCGAAAGCAAAACCGAACCCGCACTCAAGCATGACAGTTCAACCAACGCTTTGATCCGCCGTTACCGTAAACTAAAAGAGGTCGCTTAACGCGCATTGTTGAGAAGCACAAGCGAGAAGCCGCCGCCGCGTAAGGCTGAGCGGTCTAACAAACTTTCCTTTTCAAAAGGAGTTATGCATGCAGCTCGGAATGATTGGTCTCGGACGAATGGGTGCAAACATGGTACTGCGCCTTCTGAAGAATGGCCACAGTTGCGTGGTCTTCGACAGGTCACCAAAAGCGGTTGACGAATTGGTTCAACAAAAGGCGGTTGGTTCGGCATCGCTCGCGGAGTTCGTGAAGAAACTAGAGAAGCCGCGAGCCCTCTGGTTGATGGTCCCGGCTGGAGTCGTCGATGAGACGATTGCAGGGCTTCTGCCGCACCTGGAACCGGGAGACATCCTGATCGACGGCGGCAATTCTTATTACGTGGACGACATCCGCCGCGCTAAGGAACTCGCAGCCAAGAGTATTCACTATGTTGATGTGGGCACGAGCGGGGGTGTGTGGGGTCTGGAGCGAGGGTATTGCATGATGATTGGCGGCGAGAACGATATCGTCAAACATCTCGATCCAATCTTCGCGACGCTGGCGCCCGGCATTGGAAACATATCGCGTACTCCCGGTCGCGACAAGGTCGGCGGTACTGCCGAGCAGGGCTATCTGCACTGCGGGCCGAATGGCGCCGGCCACTTCGTAAAGATGGTTCACAACGGAATCGAATATGGAATCATGGCCGCGTACGCGGAAGGGCTTGGAGTTCTGCGCGCCGCGAATGTCGGCAAGCAGGAGCACGCCGCCGACGCCGAGACCACGCCATTGCGCGATCCCGAACATTATCAGTATGACCTCAACCTGCCTGACATCACAGAAGTGTGGCGGCGCGGCAGCGTGATCGCGTCGTGGCTGCTTGATCTGACCGCGGCTGCCCTGCTTCAGGATCCGGCTTTGTCACAGTTTGCCGGACGAGTTTCCGATTCCGGCGAAGGTCGTTGGACGATCAAAGCAGCCATCGATGAGGCCGTGCCGACGCCGGTTTTAACCACAGCGCTCTACGAGCGATTCAGCTCTCGCGGCGAAGCCGATTTTGCCAACAAGCTTCTGTCGGCGATGCGCTTTCAATTTGGCGGACATCATGAGAAGCCGGGGGAGAAATCGCAGGCCGCCTAGCGGGAGACTGAGAGAGCCGTTATGAAGGTTGAAGTATTTTCTGATGCAGATGCAGTCGCACGGCAGGCTGCCGCACTGATCGCAGCCGAAGCGCGTGCGGCGGTCGGTGCTCGTGGCCGTTTCGTCCTGGCAGTGAGCGGCGGCCACACTCCCTGGGCGATGTTGCGCGCGCTGAGCAACGAAGACCTTCCCTGGCCAAGTGTTTATTTGACCCAAGTCGACGAACGCGTGGCGCCTGCGGGAGATCCCGACCGAAACCTTACTCACATTCGTGAAAGCTTGCATGCCCCATTGCCTCCCGAGCAAATTCTTGCCATGCCGGTCGAAGCTCCAGATCTGCAAGCTGCCGTCGCACGATACGCCGCAAGTCTGCAGGAGGTCGCAGGCTCGCCGCCGGTGCTCGACCTGGTTCACCTCGGTCTTGGGCCTGACGGTCATACGGCGTCTCTGGTTCCGGGAGATCGCGTCCTCGAAGTTACGGACGCGGACGTTGCGCTTACGGGCGTTTATCAAGGAAGACGCCGGATGACCCTGACGTATCCGATGATCAATCGATCGCGCCGCATTCTCTGGCTGGTCACCGGGAGTGAAAAAGTCGAGATGCTAGGACGTTTGCGCAAAGGCGATGCGTCGATTCCGGCCGGCAGGATTCGACAGGATCAGGCAATCGTGTTTGCTGATCAAGCTGCGGCCCAGCAGGTAGCAGCGTAAACAGAGCCGACAGTCCGCTCAAACCAGACATCCATTGGGCCAGGAAATGAACTCATGAGCATCGGGCTGGATGATCCCGTCATAAACCCGGGTGAGGATCTCTCACCAACAACTCAAAGTAAAAGCCAGAGCTCTCCGCTCGGAAGCACAATTCGCGATGGCGGGGTGAACTTCAGTATTTTCTCTCGTTCCGCAACCGGGATGGAGTTGCTGCTCTTCGACCATGAAGATGATGCTCGGCCCGAGCGCATCATTCCGATCGATCCGTCGCACCGAACCTATCACTACTGGCACACATTTGTCCCTGGCCTACAGTCGGGCCAGATTTATGGCTATCGGGCGTACGGCCCCTACGATCCCGCGATCGGGATGCGATTTGATTCGAGCAAAGTCCTTCTCGATCCCTACGGCAGGAGTGTCGTAGTTCCTAAGAACTACGGTCGCGAGGCCGCTAAACAAGCGGGTGGCAACGCCGCGAGCGCAATGAAGAGCGTCGTGGTGGATGTGAGCGCGTACGATTGGGAAGGTGACGCGCCGCTTCACCAACCATCCTCGCAAACAATTATTTACGAGATGCATGTGCGAGGCTTCACCCGCGACCCGAGTTCTGGTGTTTCCGAAAACATACGCGGCACTTTTGCGGGATTGATCGAGAAGATTCCATACCTCCAACAACTGGGCATTACCGCGGTTGAGTTGTTGCCGATCTTTCAGTTCGATGCTCAGGATTGCCCGCCAGGGCTAGTCAACTACTGGGGTTATGCGCCGGTTTCGTTTTTTGCGCCCCACCAGGCATACAGTTCGCGTCAGGACCGGCTCGGCCCGATTAACGAGTTTCGCGATATGGTGAAAGCGCTTCATCGCGCCGGCATCGAGGTCATCCTCGACGTTGTCTACAACCATACCGCCGAAGGCGATCAATCGGGCCCAACGCTGAGTTTCCGTGGACTGGACAACAACGTCTACTACATCCTGGAAAAAGATCGTTCCCGCTACGCCAACTATAGCGGCACAGGAAACACACTTAACGCAAACAATGCGATCGTCCGTCGCATGATCCTCGACAGCCTGCGCTACTGGGTCGAGGAGATGCATGTGGACGGATTCCGGTTCGATCTCGCGTCAATCCTCACCCGTGATTCGGACGGCCAGTTGCTGGCAAGTCCGCCTGTGCTTTGGGACATTGAATCCGACCCCGTGCTCGCGGACACCAAGATCATCGCCGAGGCATGGGACGCGGCCGGTCTGTACCAGGTCGGGAGTTTCATTGGAGACAGTTGGAAGGAATGGAACAGCCGGTTTCGCGACGACGTTCGCAGTTTCTTCCGCGGCGATCGCGGTTCGGTGGGAAGCGTGGCCGATCGATTTCTCGGCAGCCCCGAGATCTACGGCCACAAGGATCGCGAAGCAGAGCAGAGTGTCAACTTTGTGACTTGTCACGACGGCTTCACGCTGAATGATCTGGTCTCGTACGACAACAAGCATAACGAAGCGAATCGCGAAAACAACGCCGACGGCATCAACGATAACCATAGCTGGAATTGCGGGGTCGAGGGGCCAAGCGATGATCCGGCGGTTGAGAAATTGCGCAATCGGCAAGCCAAGAATTTCTTGAGCATCACCATGCTCTCCCTCGGTATTCCGATGTTCGCCATGGGCGACGAAGTGAGGCGCAGCCAGTCCGGCAATAACAACGCTTACTGCCAGGACAATACAATCAGCTGGTTCGATTGGACATTATTGGAGAAGCATGCTGACCTGCATCGCTTCCTCCGGCTTCTGATCAGACGACGGCTGCTGCAGGATTTGGAGAACGAACTCCAACCCAAGCCCCTGCACCAACTGCTGCAGGAGGCCACGAAAGCCTGGCACGGGGTAAAGTTAAACCAGCCGGACTGGAGCGACGACTCCCACAGCTTCGCCTTCGGCGCGGAGCTGCCAAAGGAAAACCTGCTCTTTCATCTAATCGCAAACGCTTACTGGGAGCCGCTCGATTTTGAACTGCCGCGTCCGAACAGCAGCGTTCGAGATCCGTGGCGCCGCTGGATCGATACCTCTCTCGATTCGCCGCACGACATCGTTCCGTGGCACGATGCTGCTTCTGTTTCCGGTTATACCTATCACGTCGGGCCACGCTCTGTGGTCGTACTTTACTGTGAGTCCGCGGCAAATCCAGTGGTGTGATTTCTGACGAAGTGGAAGATTCTGGGGTGGGAGACGGGAATCGAACCCGCAACGTCCGGAGCCACAGTCCGGTGCTCTGCCGGTTGAGCTACTCCCACCGTGTACTTGTGATTATAACAACTCGGACGGAGTGCCGTGAACGGACG
>Ga0210393_10002200_pt1 | contig 16212 bp, 12 predicted proteins | sample IncBWC27OmetaG_FD_160068 | JGI IMG/M metagenome (GOLD analysis project Ga0210393, IMG submission 160068) | Forest soil microbial communities from Barre Woods Harvard Forest LTER site, Petersham, Massachusetts, United States - Inc-BW-C-27-O ... | reverse complement strand
CCGCAATCCGCAGCAGGCGTCGCTCACGGTCACCGGGAATACCATTGAGTTCAAGGGCGCCAATCGGTATGACAAAACGGAGTTCCCCTTTACTGAATCGACCTTGGGCGCCGTCCTCATCAAAGGCGAGTACACGAGTGTTGCTTGCAACAACAATCACATCCGTACGGACCGCTATTATTTTGCAGACGATCGACTGAATTCGAGTCCGGCGATTTCCTTGCAGTATGTGGCCGCGAACGGCTCGTTCTATCCAAGTTCGGCAGTTATTTCCGGAAACGAGATCTCAGGCTGGGGTTCAGACGGCATCCACTGCATTGGCCTTGCGGCGATGCCTTACTCCGGATTGAACGTGACTGGCAATACAATTGGAAATCCTGGTGGCTACGGCATCTATTTGCAAAACACGAATTACGCTCTTTGCAACAGCAATAGCGTGTCCCAGCCTACGAATAAGAGAGCCTCGCACGAAGCCGTGGCATTGGTCGGTTCATCAGGCAGTCCTTTGACCGGTGTCGTGTGCAGCGGGAATGCTTTCACGGGTGCCTGGAATACGGGTGGGACAACCATGAATTTCTGCATGCTGATTCAACACGGACAAGACATCAACTTGACCAATAACCGTATGGCCGGTGCTCTGAAGGCCAACATACATACCGAGTCGATCACCGGGAACTTGGTATTTGAAGGGTCGACCGGTTTTCCCCGCACCATTGCGGGCAATCCGAATGGATCGCTTACGTCTTACTGGGAAGGGGAAGAAGTTTTGGACCGCTCCGATAAAAAATGGTGGAAGGCCACTGGCTTTCAATCGACGGTATGGACTCAAATCAGTGGTTAATGGCGGGCCGACATCATGGATTGGCCGATAGCAGGAAGGCGTTCACAGTATTGCCGGCAGGCACGATGAGCCAACCGTCGCCCGCGGAAAGACCTGACGGGCTGAGGAGCGCCGACTGCCCGGTCGATGCGCTCGGGATGGCTGCACCAAGATTCCGGCTCCATACTTGCGTTCCCGTGGTGGCGTCGAGCGCGTAGAGGTTGCCGCCCGACGAACCTATGAACACGTAACCGTTGACCACCACAGGGGCGGTGACCAGCGCCCCGTCACCGGTGAATTGCCAGGCGACTTGATTGTTGTTGAGCGCGATGGACTGCAGCGTGGCCGTGCCGAGCACGTAAGCGCTGGCTGCCGCCAGGGCAGGAGGCGCGCTCGCCGAAAAGGTGCCGAGCAACGTGCCGGCTTGCGAGTCATACACGCTGCCGCTGAAGAACCCGCCAGTCGGCGAGTACATTCTGCCGCTGCCCACCACCGGGGTAGCGCCGCCGGCGCCCCCGCATCCCGTACCCGCCGTCCAAACGACCGAGCCTATCGCGGGCTGTAGGGCGTAGGACGCGCACGGCGCGGTCGCGTAGACGCCATCGACCGTTACGGCGACCGTGCCATTGGTTCCGGTGACGGTCTGCTGCCATGATTGTGAGCCATCGGATTCGTTAAACGCCGTCACCATACCGCCATCGAGAGCGTACACGAACCCCCGGGCGGCGACTGGTGGCGACTGCGCGGCGAAAGGACCCGGAACCGCTACGCTCCACTTCGCCGCGCCGGTCGCGGCGTCCACGGCCGAGAGTATACCGGTCGCGGTATTTGAACCGCTGGTGACGAAAATCGTGCCGGCGTCGTGGGCGATGCCCGCCGCGCCGCTGTACGCAATAGGACCCCACAGCGTCGCGCCGGTCGCCGCATTGAGGGCTAGGAGTTGGCTGTTGCCGTTCGCGTTCGCGATCACGAAGACGCGTCCGGCGACGATGAGTGCATAGGAAGGTGCACCACCAACGTTCACCGACCAACTCGCGGCGGTGGGCAGCGTGACTGACTTGAATTGAATGGAGCCGGTGTGGCCGGTATCGATCTGGTAAGCCACCGAGTCGATCGACGGTGCCGTGATCGTGAGCGTCAGCGGCGGCGAGGTGCCGCCTTGGGCCGCGGGGTTCACGACCGTGACCGGGACGGTGCCGGTGCTTGCAACCTGTGCCGCACTGACCGATGCCCGCAGGGTCGTTACCGAGACATGCGTCGTAGGTAGCGGCGTGCCGTTCCACGCAACGATCGAGTCGGTCGTGAAGCCGTTGCCGAATACCGTCAGGGTGAACGCCCCGTTACCTGCGGGTACCGTTGCCGGGGACAGCGAGCCCAGCGACAGCGGCGGCAGCGCCGTGATGGAAAAGCTGAGCGGGTTCGAGGCGACGTTGCCCGACAGCGGATCCTCGATCGTGATACTGGCGGTGCCCGGCGCCATGACGTCGCTGGCAGTCAATTGCGCAATCAACTGAACTCCGTTGTTCACCGCGGTGGTGGGCCTAGCGCTGCCATTGAAATAGACGGTGGATGTCGACGATAAGAAGTCGCCCGTCACGGTCACCGCGAGCGCGCCCTGGAGCGCAGGCACCGTCGCCGGTGTCACGGCCGAGGCCACAGGAATAGCCGGCGTGACCGAGATTGTCAGGGTGTTCGAGGGCGGGGACATGCCCGACGAGTCTTGGACGTCGAAGTAGTAGAGGGACGTGGAGCTTGGGTTCCAGCACTTGGAAGGCGCTTGCGACGATTGGATTTGGATCGTCAACTGCGTTGCCGAGACGAAAGTGGACCCGTTGACGATGTTGCATGGGTCGACCTCGGTCACTCGCGACGTCGGCGTGAAGCCGGTGCCCGTGAACGTGACGGTCTGTACGCCGCTGTTTGCGGGTATCGAACTGGGAGACACGGAGGTCAAGGTCGGCGCCGCGGGTTTCGCGGTTATGGTAAATGTGCCGGCATTGGAGGTGGAACCTGCGGAGACGTTGTTCACGACGGTGACGGCGATGTTCGCCGAGGCGGCGAGTTGCGTCGCCGGCACGACGGCGCTCAGGTTCGTGCTCGAATTCCATGTCGTCGCGAGTGGCGTTCCATTCCACAACACGGTCGCCGATTGCAAGAAGCCGGTCCCGGACACCGACAGCGCGAATGCAGCGCTTCCCGCAGCCACCGACGAGGGGTTGAGCTGGGTGATCGTCGGCGTTGGGGGTGACGGCGAAGGGCTGGGGCTGGTGCCGCCACCGCACGCGCCCAGGAAGAGTGCCGCCAGGACAAGCACCGTCGATGGCCGGGCCCACGTGCGAACGAGACTGATCTGAAACATCGCCACTTTCCTTGTCACGAATGCTGCGCCTCAGCGTCCCGCCACTACCGCGCGAATATCAAGTTCGAACAGTAGCATGACATTGGTACCCGGGTGAACAGGTTGACCGGAATCACGAATTCAAGCGCCGCTTACTGCGTGGGTGTCCAGCGCCACACGTCACTGAAGTCGCCGCCAGTGAGTGGAGTGGTTGACCAATTGTAATTGTCCCCGCCGAACAACCATAAACTACCCGCGGAGTCGATCCAGGAGCTGGTGAAGTCACGTGCGCCCGGTACGTTGCTCGATGACGCCAGGCCCAGCGTTCCGTAGACTCCGCTGGTCCACACTAGATTCGAGCCGCTGACCCAGATCCACTGCCCGGCCCGCAAATTGTACTGCCACAAGTCGTTGAGAAGGCCGGCGGTCCCGTTGGAATCCAGGCCGTCGCCACCGAATAACCATAGGTTGCCGGATGAGTCAATCCAGCTGGCGGCGCTACCGCGTGCGCCCGGTATGTTGCCGGCAACGGCCGTCCCCTGGGCGCCGTAGACGCTGGTGGCGGCCGACGCGTTCGAACCACTTACCCAAGTCCACTGCCCCGTGGCCGGACTGTATTTCCACAGGTCGTTAAACGCTCCTCCGCCCGAATCGCCTCCGCTATTCACAACGCCAAATCCGCCAAACAACCACAGATTGCCAGCAGTGTCGATCCAAGAACTGGCGTCCGAGCGTGCCCCCGGCACATTGCCGGCCGAGGCCGTGCCTTGGGTGCCGTAGACGCCGCTCGCCCCGGGCACATTCGCTCCACTGACCCAAGTCCATTGCCCGGTGCTAGGACTGAACATCCATAGATCATTGAATAGCACGCTAGCTTGCGACGCGTTGAGCGTCAGTCCACCGAACAACCATAGGTTGCCTGAAGCGTCGATCCAAGAACTGGCGTCAGAGCGGGCCCCCGGCGCGTTGCCGGCCGAGGCAGTGCCTTGCGTGCCGTAGACGCCGCTGACCCCTCGCACATTCGCACCGCAGACCCACGTCCATTTTTGAGTAGTCGGGCTGTATTTCCAAAGATCGTTGAGATAACCGGAAGTGCCTCCCGACGCGAGACCCCCACTGGAGTCGTAGCCATCTCCCCCGAACAACCATAGGTTGCCTGCGGAATCGATCCACGTGCTGGCATTTTGCCGCGCTCCCGGTGAATTGGCCGCGGAGGCTTGCCCGATCGTTCCATAGACTCCTCCACTCGCATCCGGCATACCGCCGACCCACGTCCACAGGCCGCTGGCCGGACTGTAAGACCACAGATCATCGAGCGGGTTTGTATCAAATAGGTTGTTTCCGCCGAACAACCAGAAGGTCCCGGAAGAATCTACCCACGAAGCGGCGCTATTGCGCGCTGTCGGCGAATTCCCGGCACCCGGCACGCCCTTGGACACAAAACCGCCACCCAAACCCTCAATGTTCGAACCATTGACCCAGGTCCACAAACCACTGACGCTCGACGGCGAACTCGGCGAGCTTCCCGAAGATGGAGGCCTGGTGGAAACACCGGACGGCCCTCTAGAAATCGGCATTTTCGATAGGCTCATACCATCCGCGCCCGAGGAACCCGCCGGACTGCTCGCGCCGCCGCCGCAGGCCGCGAGCGCCAACAGGGGCACACTCAGACAAAGGCTCAGCGCCGGAGATGGCAAGATCCTCATCGAAACAGTGGGCCGATGTTGCATCCTATTTTCCTTATTCTTGGTCATCAGAGCACGTATCCCACGTCCTCTCCCCCTACGAGTTAATGCCTCTCACTGTTGTCGGCCGATAGTACTCGCGAGAATCGAATAAATCTGTCATTGATTTGTGCGGAGAATGTACTCATCTGTAAATTCCGCCCTTGGCGGCACACGTTGTGAATCGTGCGATTTCATTGCAAATCTTCGGCGATCAATGGGGCGATCACCGCCCACATCTTCGCGTAGCCCAAGTCGTTCGGATGAATGTGATCTTTGAAGAGCGAGTCATTTGTGCTGCCGTCCGCGTTCACCATCACGTCGTAGTAGTCGGCATACAGATAGCCGTTCTCCTGCGCGATCTGGACCAGCTCTTGGTTGAACGCTTCAATCTCGGCAAGGTTGAGGTTCGGATTCGGATAGTCCGTCGGAAGAACCGAGCACAGGATCACCTTGATGCCGGCGCTCGATGCCTGTGATGCCATCGCAACGATCGCATCGGTGTTGCTACCTGATTGCCCTCGTTCCTGAAAATCGTTGATACCGCCGAGGATTACTACGATCGCGGGGTCACTGTCGATAACTTCGTTATGAAATCGCGCGAGCATCTGTTCAGTGTTATCGCCGGAAACCCCGAAATTGAGCGTCGGCGAACTGTCATACGCAGGCAAATTCCAGAGGGCCGTGATGCTGTCGCCCATGAAAGCGACGGTACCGGGCGCGGCCTTCGCGACGGGCGGATATTCTTTGGAGCTGCCCGCACACGAGGTGAGGGAGACGATGATGATCAGTGTTGCAAAACGTCTCATACTCGCAACGGTGCGGATTCGGGGCTCGGGCGATGTCGGGAGCGAGGAAAAATCGGTATGGCGCAGAGCTTCGAAAACAGCCAGAAAACAATGGCGACGATGAAGATCTGCTTCGCTACGAGCTCCGTGCCTTCACGAAACACGGAGGGCGCCTCGAAACCTAGAATGAGAATCAGTGGCATCGACTTCGGCAGCATCGAGCGCAACCAGGAAAAACCGCCGTAGGTCAACGGCAAGATGAGTACCGCGCCGGCATAGCCGAATAGCGCAACCCCCAAAGCAATCACCGACTGACCTCCCACCGGAGAGACAGTATCCAGTCCGGTGCTGGCCAGGATGTCGCGGAACGGGAAAAACGGCGCTGCCCACGATCGGTAGTAGCCCCAATCGCCCAAAAGGATGATATCTCCCCCGAGCGCTTGGTAGATTGCGTTTGGCAGCAGGTGGATGACGACGAAAACGATATACCCGAGCGAGTCGAGAATGGCATTTGGATTAAACGGCACTCCGTGGTCAAGGTAGTAACCTGTTACGAAAGTGGCGGACAAGTTGCCGAGTGCCGGCTCGGCAAAGAGCAAAAACAGGAGGTTGGAACCATCCGCGGCTTGGCTTCCCCGCAGCGATGCGACAAGCATCAGAATGGCTGCAAAACCCATGGCAGAAAGCGCCGCGACTTTCTTCGAAATGCGGCCTTCCAGCACCCGAACCATCACGATAAAAAGCACCAGCTCAAGAACGATCAGCCGGGTGCCTCCAAACATCCGCAATGCGATAACTGCGAACGCAAACAACAGGAATAGGCCATCCCTGCGAAGTGTCAGCTTGGTACCTACAATTCGAAGCGCAAGGATGGCCGCAAAGATTTCATACAGTCCGGCCGTCATCGTGAACAGCGTGCGGTTTTCAGCGAACTTGTCGTCGCCGAGGACGTAGCTGCCCGCCAACAACGAGGCGCCGGTATCACGGATGAGCAATAGTTGAGTGACGGTGCACAACAGACCCAAGAGGACCAGAGGCCATGCTGCGCCGTTTATTACCGGTGATTTTCTGATCTGCGCGATATCAAAGCGCACTTGTCGCGCGAGTCGTTTGCCTAGAGAAATTCGGCACAGAAAAAAGCCGCCTACCAGCACCAATGAAGACACGAAAACCGATGCAGGGCTGACGTAGTCCGCGAAATAGTCTTGTCCAGAAAACAGCAAGTAAGCGGCAAGCGGTCCTGGAATGTAGAGGACGATCGGCCACCAGACCAAGGAATCGGCGTCCAGCCGTCTGGCGGCCGCAGATATCCCGATATATGCAAGACACCCCATGACGATTATGGCGGACCACTGGACCAAAACAGGCACGCCATCCATCGGTCGCGACTCAGCCCAACGCTGTGCGCAAGACAGCCTTGCGTTGGAGCGACGGATGTTCGACCAGGAACCAGGAGGCAATCCCCGTCACGATAGCCGCCAAGAACACAGTTATCGCCGACAACAAGGGTGCCGCGGCAAAGAGTCCCAGGGCGATGAAGGATTGAACTATGGGGAAATGGTAAAGATAGAGTCCGTAGGAAAAGTCGCCATATTTGCCGACACGGGGCAGGCGCGAGCCGGCGATCGCGCTCCAATAGACCACAGCGGTCACCGCCGCAGGCGCGAGTAGATCATTCAGCACACCGAAAGTGGCCGCGTAGGCCAACACCCCGATACAGGCCCAGCTTGCACGAGGCATATGGCCGTCACGGGTGCGGTTGTAGGCCCATGCGCCGCCCACAAAGAACGACAACTGGCCGGGCAGCTGCTTGGCGACCTTCGCGAAGACAGGCATACCGCTAGCGTCTGCGATTGTGGTGAAGCCCACCTTCCACGCCAATGATGCAAAAAAAAGAATAGCCAGAACGCGCGCCGCCCCAAACCGGCGTGTCGCCCAGACCATGATCGGCACAAAACAATAGAATGCCACTTCGATCTTGATCGTCCACAGCGATCCGTTGACAGCCGTCTCGGCGTTGTGCTGGAAGACGCCAGGAAGGCTGGGCGCCGAAAAATTCGACAACAAGAGATTGAACCCAAGATAGCGCCAGAAGTCGTGATTACCGAAATATTCGGCGGCCGGCAGCGTTGACAGCATTGAGAGCAATACCGCAGCGCCCAGCACCACCACCACATACGCCGGAGTGATGCGGCGAATTCGCTTCGCGGCATAGGACTTCAGCGATGATGAGTTCTCGAAACTCATCGTCACCAGGAATCCACTGACCACGAAGAATGCCTGCACCGCAAAGGTAGAGGACACGTACTGGAGCCACCGTAGTGAGGCTGCCTGCGACAATATGCCGATATGATAAACAACGACCATTGTCGCGAAGATCAAGCGCAAGGCGTCGAAGTTGTTTCTGCGCAGGCGCATGCTTGCCGCCGCAAGGTCGGGCGCTGGGGGGCGGAAGTAGGACGTGAGGGACATGTGGGGTTGCTCAGTTCTGCACTGCTTGGAGAACCTGCGCAGGGGTTACGGCTTTGACGCACGCATATTCATTTTCCGATCCCTCGCACTTGGGAACGTTGTAGCAGGGATAGAAGGCGCAGCCGCCCGAATTGGCCATCGTGTTTCCCATCGGCGGGGCCCACAGGTCCGGGGGGTTACCCGCGTTGATCATGACAGACCGCACGCCTTGACGCTGGGCCATATGCACGGAGAAGCTATCAAGACCTACCATGACGTCAAGCGCCGCAACTTGGTTCGCAAAGTTCGGGATACTCCCGGTCACGAGACGCACGCTTTCACCGAAATGAGCGAAAAGGGTGTGCAGCGCGCCAAGGTCGGCGGGAGCGCCGAAGGCGATGACTTCGTCGCCCCGCGCCAGCAGGCTCTGCGCAAGCTGCCGCCAGTTCTCACCCGGCCAAAGTTTGCAAGCCTGGGAGGCGAACGGCTGCAGCCCGACGCGCAACGGGCGATCGGCACGGGTCCGCCCAAGGCCGACGCCATGTCCGAGCAGAGTAGGATTGGAGGCCGGGATGAGTTTCTGCAGCATCATGCCGTAGGCCGCATATACATTGCGGATGTCGGCAGGCACTGTGACAAATGGAGCGCCCACACCGAATGGGTTGCGGATCAGACGCCTGAACGGATGACCCTCGGCCCAGCCAATGAATAGATGGCGCGGTGTACCCGCGATCCGGGCAAAGAGCCGGTCCCGAAGGTCTCCGATCAGGTCGATCGTCACGCTCGGGCGGCGGCTGCGCACTCGCAGTACGGCATTCATGAAGGTAAATATCGCAGATCCGGCCATCTGCTTCGCGGTTCCCACGGGAAACTGCGAGCATATGACCTCGCATTGCGGAATTTTTTCGAACAAGAAGGCCACCTGCGGCCGCGTCCAGACCAGGTACCCTCTCGCGTAGCCCAGCGCCACCAATTGCTCGAGGAACATGCTTTGGATGACGGCGTCACCCAAGTTGTGTGCCACTATCAAACAGGCAAGCCGTTCCTGTTGTCGGTGCGGTTCCATCAAACCTTCGCGGTACCCAACATGCCGCGGTCTCGAAGCTCGGTCAGCGACCTCTCGAAGCCGGTATTGGCGGCATCAAATTGTTCTGCCCACGCCAAAAACCGGTCCAGGCCATCGATGAATTTCCAACGGGGCGAGAAGCCGGCGAGTGCGCGAATTCGACGCAAATCGGCGACGTTGTGACGGATATCACCGACACGGAAAGCGCCGGTCACCTGAACAGGTACGTTGGCCTTGAAGTAGCTCACGATCGCGTTTGCAACCTCCAGTACGCTTGTCCTGACACCCGAACCGACATTTACCGAGAGCACGCCACGAATGGCTGGATCGATGCACGCGGCCGTTGCGTCGATCACGTCGTCAATGTAGACAAAATCTCGACTCTCGTTTCCGTCTTCGAACACGTTTATTGGTTTGCCCTGTCGGACCAGGTTCGAAAACACGGCCAAGATGCCCGTGTAGGGATTGCTCAGGCTCTGGCCGGGACCGTAGACGTTTTGGTAGCGCAGTGCGATGCCATCGACGCCTAAGGCGGGGGCAAACATTAGTACCATCTGCTCCTGGATTTGTTTCGTGAGGCCATAGAATGACGACGGACCATGCGGCGCGTCCTCACAGGTGGCCGTCGATGCGACTTGACCTGTGCACACCGGGCAAACGGGCTCGAACCGACCGCCGGCCATCGCCTCGGCAGTACGCGGCGCCGGATACACCGTGCCATGCATGCCACAGAGGTACTCGCCTTCACCGTAAATGGCTCGCGATGATGCTACGACCAGTTTCCGCAACGCCTTTGGGCGGTGATTCACCAGTACGTCGAGGAGGATCGCGGTGCCGCGGATGTTTACGCGCTCGTAACGCTCGATTGCATACATCGACTGGCCCGTGCCCGTCTCAGCGGCGAGGTGCACGATCACTTCTTGATCGGCGACAAGCTCGACGATGATATTGGAATCGCAAACGTCGGCCTTGATGCATCGCGCAATGGCCTGGAGGTCGGGCGAAAATTTCGCGGCGGCGCCGTGCACCTGCTCGCTGAGATTGTCGAGAACGGTGACGATCGCACCTTGCGCCGCCAGCTTTTTCGCCAACCGCGAACCGATGAACCCCGCTCCGCCGGTAATAAGGATTTTCACAAGTGTCGGTGATCCGCCTCGTCAATTCGTTTCGCGTCTCGCGGCTTCAGCACCGCTACCAGATTCGCAGAGAACTCGATCCGCTCCCCACCCATGAACACATACCGAAAGACGAGTCCGATGGCAAGACGCAAGGGCCACCCTGCCAGTAGCTTGACCCGGCGAAGCCAGGATGCGCCTGCCAGCGGCGTCACCGGCCGACGTACGGCCACCAGGTGGTACCCTGCTAATTCTGCGACCTGGCGGATCATTTTCGAGCCGATGGCAGTTTGGTGGGTCAAGTCGCCATTCTGGAGATAAAGTGCAAAGGGGTTGTCTGCGTTGGGGAAGCGGAACAGCAATCGCGTGCCTTCATGCGCACACGGCCTCAATTGACGAAGGAACGCGATCAGGTGATCGCGGTCGATGTGCTCGAGGACATCGAACGCCGCAATCAAATCGAAAGGGCGGGTCGAGTCGTCACCCAGGTTCGTCAGCGAGGTCGATGCATGAAAGCCGTGCTCCTTCGCCCGATGCACAAGGCGTTCGTTGATCTCAACGCCGACCGTGTAATGCCCTTCGGAAACGGCCCACGCGAGAAATCGTCCGTTGCCGAATCCAAGCTCGAGGATCCTGAGCTTGCCCTCCGCCGGCAACGCGAGGGCCGAAATCTCCGCGCCGAAGTAAGCCCGATCTTCGTCGTTGCATCTACCGAAGGCTTCCCGAGTCCAGCCCTTTTCGATCTCGTAGTCCTCGTAACTCAAACGCTCACCCCTTGCCTCACCGATCGAGGGTAGAGACCCTGGAACATCCGCAACTGAATCGCGGAATTTATGCCTTCGGCCAGCGCCACACCGACCGCCACACCGATAACGCCGGCAAGTCGATCGCCGCAGACGACAAGCACGGGCACCAACACCAAGTTGAACCTCGTCAGCCGCAGGATCGCGACGTAGGCTCCCGCGGCCTGAATCAACGCCGTCAGAGACAGGTTGATGCAGCGAAAGATGATCATCACCGAACCGATGCGCTCCAATGGCACAGCGCCCGAAAAAGTCGGCAACCAATGCTGCATCGGGTAGAGCGAAAAAAGAAGCACCATCAGCATCATCGACAAGCCAAGAACCAAACCGCCATTCAACGAACGAAGGGCAATGCCATGCGCCGATGCGATATCGTATTTACCCATGATGATGCCGGACGTTCGGGCGTAGATGGTTGACGCGAACGCCGCCGCGACAAACGCGCACGGCTCCAGCACCCTGGCCGCGAGAGTGTAGTTTCCAAGCGTCTCGCCACCGGCGAAATGGGCGATGTAGAACTGATCGAAACGCGTATAGGCTGTGGCGATCAAGGCCGCCCAAGCAATCGGGGTCGCCTCGGCGAACCAGGTTCCAAGTGTGACGGGTTCACCGTAGGCCGCCACACCACGCATACTGCGGCGCGCCAAGCGAAGCACGAGTACGACTATCAGGGCCTCGCCGAGCAGCAGCGCGCCGAACTGGAATTCTATCGACCACCCCTGCGCCACGATCACGAGTTGAGCGGCCAGTGACAATGCACCGATGCCGGTCAGCGCCACGGACGTCGGCCGCAGCAGGGCGCGTGCTTGCAACCAGTTCACGCCCAGGTTCAGCCACAGGCTGGTCGCGGCCGTAGCGCTGATCATCAGCAGCAGCGTGACCGAAGGAAGCGTCACCACGAAAGACGCAACTACGGCGGCCAGGGTCATCGCCACAAGGCTTGCGGCCACACGCAGCCGGACGACCCAGCCGAACGCCGCGGCCGCCCGCGCGCGGTCCGGGTGGGAGAATTTGCGCAGCGACAAGGTGTCGCAGCCCCAGTCGGCGACGACGCGCGAAATCTCAGCGATCGTCATGCCCAATGCGATGGCACCAAAGGTCGCGGCGTCGGCGCGACGCGCGACCAGGTACAGCGCAGCCAAGCGCAGCCCGATGAACGCCGCCTTGGAGACCAGCAGCGCAAGGGCGTCGATCGCGAACCGCAGGCGTGAACTCATAGGAGAATAGGAATCATAACCGGGTACCGTCACGCAGAGGGACGCAGTCCGCAGTTGTTCCCCTCGCTGGCCGGTCTATTTGACGCTACACTGTACCGCAGAATGCGGTGCCGCTGTACGTTTTGTAGCCTTGATATCAGTGTTGATTCCTGCCTCGAGAGGCGCAAGTGCGAGCCAACCGGCGCATGAGCGATACGACCGACACTTTGCTCATCGGCGGCGGGTTCTTCGGGTATGCGCAAGAAATAGTTGCAGCCCTCAATGCCAGAAATAGACGAGCGCAATGGTTTGAGGACCGTCCCGCCACCGACACGCTGACGAAGTCTCTCATTCGATTGACTCCGTCCCTGGTCGTAAAGAGGTCCAACGCCTATTTCGACAACATCATATCTCAGACTCGAAATAAACCCATACGCGACGTACTGGTAATCAAGGGAGAAGCGCTCTCAATTGCGAGCATTCACAATCTCCGTGCCGCATTTCCAAATGCCCAATTTACTTTGTATTTTTGGGACAGTTATCGAAATATGCCAATTGATAGTGCCGAAAAGGTACCCTTATTCCATAAGGCCTTCACATTCGATCCGGTGGATGCGCGCGCAGATTCTCGGTTGCAATACCGGCCCCTGTTTTTTCTCGACGATTACGCGCGACTACCGGAAGTCGAACAAGACATCGATGTGCTTTTCTTCGGCACTGCGCATTCGGATCGTCTGGTTGTCCTGCGCCGTCTATCGAAACTGCTGCCCAAAGACACGAAAATCAAAACGATACTTTACTTTCCGTCCCGTCTGATATTTGCCGCTCGACACATCGTGGAGCCTGCAATTTGGATATCTCCCAATCACTTCATTTTTCAACCTCTCGGCAAGTCAACAGTCAAATCCCTGATAGCCCGCGCCAAAGTGGTGATAGACATAGAGCGACAGGTGCAAAGTGGATTGACGATGCGCACCATCGAGATGTTGGGCGCGGGAAAAAAACTGGTTACTACGAATGGCGGTATTGTTCAGGCCGATTTCTTCAATCCGGCAAACATAGCGGTTATTGACAGGCGCAACCCGGTTATCGATCCTGGTTTTCTGGCCGGTGCCTATGAACCGGTTTCTGCGGAGTTGTTGCGTCGCTACAGCTTGACGGGTTGGCTTGACGAAGTCTTGCCATCCGCACCACAGTTGTGACTCGTTGCCCGACTTCGCATGAAAGTTAGTCCCCAGGTTCGCCATGTTTTCGTCATAATGTCCACATTGCAAATGCAGCAATCGTCAATTTGTGAGTACCGTGAATTCTGCGCGAATGGATGAGAGTGAGGTCACGATTCTTTCCGTCGTTCGCCGTCTTTGGCCGAAGAGATGGGCAATTGCCGGTATTACCCTGGTATTCGTCGTTGCCTCCGGGATTGCAGCATGGACGCTCCCCAAGGAATATGAAGCAAAAATCACGATATCGCCGACCTCTTCTCCGGCGGGAGGGGGGCAGCTTGGCGGATTGGGCGGCCTTGCTTCGCAATTTGGCGGACTTGCGTCGCTTGCCGGAATTTCGCTTGGTGGAGAAAACTCCAAGAAGGCCGAGTCGGTCGCCGTTTTGCAGTCCGAAGCACTGACCGAGCGTTACATCAAGGAAAATAACTTGCTGCCCGTGATATATGAAGAAAAATGGGACTCCTCAAAATCGAAGTGGAAAACGAGCAATCCGAAGAAAATTCCTACCCTCTGGAAGGCAAACGAATATTTCAAGAAAAATATACGCGACGTAACCACAAACACTAAAACTGGCCTCGTGACCATGTCGATCAAGTGGAAAAGTGCCGCGACCGCCGCGAAGTGGGCAAACGACTTGGTCGCAATGACAAACGAATATATGCGGTCAAAAGCGATACTCGAGGCTGAACGGAACATTGAGTACCTCAAGACGGAGGCATTGAAAACCAATATCGTAGAGGCAAAACAGGCAATTTACTCAATCATGCAGAATGAGCTAAATCACGAGATGCTGGCTCGGGGAAATGAAGAATATGCATTCCGAATCGTGGATCCGGCCGTTGAACCCGAGAAGGAAGTCTTTCCGATAAAAATAGTTTGGCTTTTATCCGGCTTATTCGGCGGCCTGCTTGTCTCATCTTTGTTTTTCTACTTGCAAATGACCTGGAAATCCAAGACGCAATGGTCGTAAGGGTCAGATATCGGTCTCGCTCAACCACTGCGCAGTGATTGCCACGCCTTCCTGAAGCGAAGTTACGCAGCTCCAATTTGTCGCTTTGCGAAGCTTGGACGCATCGAGAACTATCCGAGGGACGTCAAACGACCTCGAAGCCATCCATGTGACCGACGGTTCCCGCCCGACCACCGTCTGTATTTGGGAAAGTATCTCGCGTAACGACAATCCAGTACCCGTGCCCACATTGTACACGCCGAACACGGGGTTCACGGTCGCCAGATACACCGCGTTGGCAACGTCCCTTACATAGATGAAATCTCGCGTTACGCCGCCGTCGCCCCAAACTTCAACGCCCTGACGCTTCAGTGTTTTGTACAAGAAAACCGTGAGCGCACCCAGCGCGCGAAGCGGACTTTGGCGTTCCCCATACGGATTGGAAAGTCGAAGCGCGACGTAATCGAGGCCGCGCAAATGCCGGTACACATCAAGATAATGCTCGATGGTCAATTTAGATACGCCGTAGGAGCACATCGGGCGCACCGCATGTGTCTCGTCGACCATATCCTTGGCACCTATATCGCCATATACGGTTCCACCGGAGGACAGAAACACCAGCTTTCCGACCTTACGCTTGACGCAAATATCGAGCAAATACAGTGTGCCAATGACATTCGACTGAATGTCGAATTCCGGCGATTCGTTGGAGCTCTTCGGCGTCGTCGTGCTGACGCAATGGATGACGGCATCGAACCCGGTGGCGATCAGTTCATCGAGTGCGCCGACGTTGCCGAAGTCACCGGTGTAGAACTTGATTCCGGCGGGCGAGCGGCGGAATCGCTCGGGATATAAATCATAGACCGCGACATCATGTTTTTCAGCCAGGAATTTGTCGACGATATGCGACCCCAAAAAGCCCGAACCGCCGAGAACTAGAATTCGCATGGTTCGACTTCAAGAAGTGCGGGTCTGCCGGATATCTCTGGAGGAATCGTCAAAAAACATCGCGCCGCATGACCACGCTGCGAAAGGTCCGCCAAAGTATGCCCATATCCGCCCGAAAATTGCGCCGCCGGATGTAATCCAAGTCATATTCGATGGTCTCGCGTTTGGTGAGGCGGTCCCGACCCGTACACTTGGATAAGCATGTAACGCCGGGTTTGACCGACAAATACTCGTCCCGATATTTTCCGTAAAGCGCCATGACTTCCGGTATTTCCGGTCGCGGACCAACCAGTGATATATCCCCCAATACGACATTCCATAGATTCGGGAGTTCATCGATGCTGGTCTTTCTGATGAAATTGCCGGCGCGCGTAACGCGAGGATCAACCTCATGATGAAAACAGAAATCCAGGTCCGGCTTGTTTGAATAATCGTAGTAGCTGGGAAAGCGATCTCGCGCGTCCTTGTACATGCCGCGAAGCTTTACAATCTTGAAAGGACGGCCGTCCTTTCCCAGTCGTGTTTGTATGAAGAAAGGCGATCCTTTGGATTCGAGTCTGATCGCCGCCGCGGCGATCAAGATGATGGGCGTTGCGATGACCAGCAACACCGACCCGAATACCAGATCAAATGAACGCTTGGCGGCACGATAAACAACCCGAGTTTGCGGGCGGTCGGCGACCGCCCGAAGGTCATTCATAGGTTCGACCGATAGGTAAGTCACCCGGTCCTGATCGTGGGTCTTGTGGGCCGTCTGGATTGTCTTGGCCGCTTCCGGATCGATGCGTTCC
>Ga0210393_10002199_pt1 | contig 16213 bp, 9 predicted proteins | sample IncBWC27OmetaG_FD_160068 | JGI IMG/M metagenome (GOLD analysis project Ga0210393, IMG submission 160068) | Forest soil microbial communities from Barre Woods Harvard Forest LTER site, Petersham, Massachusetts, United States - Inc-BW-C-27-O ... | reverse complement strand
AATGTTTTGCCGCCATTCATCGCAAATCCAATTATACACGCTTCTGCATTTTTATACAGTTATTATGCAGCCGCGTCAACGCAAAACGCTGTCTCAGCCAGCTAATGCAGGATTCGCATCAGTGTCCAGACATGCACTGGATTTTACTGTTGGAGTGATGTTTCCTATTTAGAGCGCGATTCGCGTCCCAAATGGGAACACGTTGCCAAACCGCAGGTTGCAAGAACGATACGCCGCCGGCACTCGCCGAGCACGGCGTGTGCGTTTTGCATTTCACTTTGTCGCTTGAAGCCGGCTGCTCGGCCATGCGCCGCGAAACCGCGCTGGGCAACACGCCGCATGAGCGACAACGCGAAATCATGCGCTTCATTACCGAAAATGGCGAGACTCTGGCCCGCGTCGCGACCAGTGGTCTTCCGCTGACCGACGACCTTAAAGCTCGTATTCTCAGCACTTTCCTGACGTTAATGAACCTGCGCGAGAACATGGACCGCGCGTCGATGCGCTCGTCTTACGGCCGCCTGCCCGTCCCGCGCTGAGCATTCGCTTTTTCATCGCTCACACACACGAATGCTTTATCTCCCGCTTTTCGTTGCAAAATTTCTGTCGGAAGATTTGGAAAGAATCACGCGCCGATGAATCGGGCGTAGAGCGACCGCGCCACAGCCGGATCCTGCGTCCCCTTCAAAATCGCGCGCCCATCGGCAAAAACCGTCATCTCGTAGGGCGCCACACGAAAGCGCAACAAAAAATCGTTTTGGCGGACATCGTCCACCGCGGGTGACAGCCGCCGCTTTAGAGCATCCAGATCGAGCGCACGCCCGTGCTCATGAATCTGCACCGAATCGCGCCCGCACATCGTGATATGCGGTTGCGCCTCGCCTTCGAGATGCGCGAATTCTCCGCGCACGCAGACGGGGCATTCCGCGTTGCGCGCCACGCGCACCGACTGAAATTTCCCCGACCACACATCGCACGAAGTCAGCCGCCCGTGCAGCGCCTCAACGCGCCCGCTCAACAACTTCAGCGCCTCCGCCACTTCCATCGAGGCCACCAGATTCACGATGGGACCTAGCACGCCCACGGTGTCGCAAGTCTCATCCATCCCCGCGCCGTCTCGGTCGCCCGCCAGCAAACACGCGAGGCACGCCGTCACGCCCGGCCGCACCGTCATCGTAAGACCGTAGCTGCCTACCGCCGCCGCGTAAGTCCACGGCACGCGTTGCTTCACCGCGAAATCATTCACCAGAAATCTTGTCTCAAAATTGTCTGTTCCATCGAGGATCACGTCGAATCCGCCCAGCAACTCCTCGGCATTCTTGGGGTTTATATCCGCGACGATGCCTTCGACGCGCACTTGCGAGTTCACCGATGCCAACCGCCGTTCCGCCGCCACCGCTTTCGGCAGCGCATCGCGAGCGTCCGCTTCCTCAAATAGCGTCTGCCGCTGCAAATTCGAGGGCTCGACGAAATCGCGATCGATCACGCGTACTCGCCCCACTCCCGCTCGCACGAGCAGGTTCGCCGCCGCGGCTCCAATCGCGCCGCATCCGGCCACAACGGCGCTCGCCGCGAGGAGCCGTTCCTGCCCCTCTTCGCCGATTCCGGCGAACAAAATCTGGCGCGAATATTTCTGTCGAAGAACGTCGTCCACGTGGTTCCTAGCGCAAGAAATTCTTTCGTCTTTCTCTAGTCATCATAGCGCCAAAGTTCGACGGGCAGGCAACGCCCCTGTGCTACCCTTCGTCTGACGAAAGGAAGCATGAAATCGAGCAGCACCAACAGGTTGCGATGGATCCTCGCGCTCGCACTCCTTGTGGGAGGTGCGCGCTCTCGCGCGCAATCTGCGCCGATTTCGGCGACCGATTCCGCGTCCAAATCGCGTGAATTTCGCGCGGGAACTGGCGAGCCAAGAAATTCCCCAAAGGCGTCGCAGCAACAAGCTCCTGCTCAGCCCCTCTCGCCAACCCAGGAACCGGCCGCGTCGCCAAAAACCATCGAGCCTCCCGGCCCGGTCGTTACCGCCGTTCGCATCGTCGATGAAAGCGGCAAAGTGCTCGTCGATTCGCCCACGAATATTTCCGTTCAGTCCGGCAATCCGCTCGAGCGCGACCAGGTCGCCGACAGTATTCGCACGCTCTACAAAACGGGAACGTACTCCTACATCGCCGCGCGCCAGGATGCCGCCGACAACGGCGTCCGTATCGACTTCGTCGTGCGCGAGCAACTTTTCTTCAATCAGGTGATCATTCGCGGCGTCGACGCGCCGCCGTCCGAAGCATCGGCCGCGGCCGCGATGTCGCTCACGCTCGGCACGCCGTATCGCAAAGAGACGGTCGATGAAGGCGTCACGCGGCTCACGGACGCGCTGCACGACGAAGGCCTATACGAAGCCGATGTCTACGTCGCAACCGTGCCGCATCACGACACGCACGAAATGGACGTCATCGTGACGGTGAAATCGGGACCGCGCGCGAAAATCCAAACGATCCAGCTCACCAACGGCACCGAATACACCAACGAGGAAATCATCAAGCTGCTCAGCGTGAGAGTCGGCAAGCCGATCACCTCACAACGCATTCAGCGCGGCACCGAACGCATCCACAAGTTCCTCGTGAAAAAGGGACATCTCAACGCGCGCGCTTCGGTGCGCCGCGGAGCTTACGACAAAGCCGCGAACACGATTCCGCTCGAAGTCGATATCACCGAAGGGCCGCGTGTGCAGCTCGTCGTCACGGGAATGAAACTTTCGCAAGGCACGCTCAAAAAACTGGTGCCGATTTATCAGGAAGGCTCGGTCGACGTCGATCTGCTCGAAGAGGGCAAGCGTAACATTCGCGAGCGTCTCGAGCGCGACGGCTACTTCGATGCTCAGGTGGACTACGCGACGGTCACGAAAGACGCGCAGCCGAAGGGCAATTGGAAGGGCACCGAAGAGATCATCACCTACAAAGTCGAGCGCGGCGATCGGCACAAATTGGCCGGCGTAGAAATCACCGGCAATCACTATTTCAATACAGAGCTACTGCGAAGCCGGCTCCAGATTTACGGTAAAGGATTCGCTTCGCGAGGCCGTTTTAGCCGGCGGCTCGTCGAAAGTGACCGCGATTCGCTGCTTTCGTTGTATCAGTCGAACGGATTTCTCGACGCGAAGGTCGACGGGCAAACGCTCGACAACTACAAGGGCGTCGAAGGGCAACTCTTTGTCCGCTATGTAATTCAGGAAGGAAAACAGTCACGCGTCGCGTCGCTCAGCATCGACGGAAACCACGCGTTCAAGGAAGACGAGTTGCTTCCTTATGTCGCCTCTACACCAGGCCAGCCTTATTCCGAATACAACGTCGCGACTGATCGCGACAACATTCTCGCGCTCTATTACAACGAAGGATTCCCCGAGGCGCGATTTACGGCGACAGCAGTGCCTGAAGCGCCGGAAGCGAACGCCGGCACCGACAAGAGTGCCGCGAACGGCGCGGCGAAAGACGATGCCAGTAAGTCCTCCCCGGCTTCCGCCGGCAAGCCAGGCGACAACGCCGTGGAACCCGGCGACGAAATGAAGGTCGTCTATCACATCGACGAAGGGCCGCAGACGCGGGTGAAGCGCGTCTTCGTAACCGGCTACAACCACACGCGCCTTGGGGCGATTCGCCGTGAAATTACCGTCAAGCCTGACGCGCCGCTGCGCGAAGGCGACGTCGTCGATTCGCAGCGCCGGCTCTACAATCTCGGCATCTTCAATCGCGTCACCATCGAGCCGCAAAATCCAGCCGGCACTGACCCCAATAAAGACGTGGTCGTGCTTGTCGAGGAAGCGAAGCGCTGGACGATCGCCTACGGCGGCGGCTTCGAAGTCCAGCGTCTGGCGAGCTCGACCGATCCGACCGGTAGCGAGTTGCAGGCAGCTCCGCGCGGCATTTTGGAAATCAGCAAGCTCAATGTGCGTGGCCGCGGCGATTCGATCTCGCTGAAACTGCGCGGCTCTACGATCGAAGATCGCGCGCTGCTGACCTATACCGCGCCGAATACTTTTGCCAATCCGCATTTCACGTTTCAGGCGAATGCCTACACCGAAAAAACGCAGGACATCAATACCTTTACCGAAGAGCGCTACGAAGGATCTGTGCAACTCACGGATCAGGTGACGCGATTCACTACGCTTCAGTATCACTATGCGTTTCGCCGAGTCCTCGTATCGAACATCAACAATACGGTGCCGCCCGAAGACATCCCTCTGTTCGAGCAGCCGACGCTGGTCTCGCAATTCGGCATCACATGGGCCCGCGACGCGCGCGACAATCCCGCCGACGCGACGAAAGGTAGCTTCAACAGCTTCGATTTTGGCGTTGCTGATACGGCGATCGGTTCCAGCGCAAGTTTTTTGCGGATGTACTATCAGAATTCGACATATCACCCGCTCGGCCGGCGTTTCAGTTTCGCGCGTGCGTTCCGTTTCGGCGTACTCCAGCCTTACAAAAACACGGTGTCGCTGGCGTTTCCGGCCCAGACGTCGGACGTGCAGTTGATTCCACTGCCTGAGCGGTTTTTCGCCGGGGGCGGAACCTCGCTGCGCGGCTTCGCCCTGAATCAGGCCGGTCCACGCGACCTCAACGGATTCCCGGTCGGCGGCCAGGCGATACTGGAGTTCAATCAGGAAATTCGTTTTCCGATGCGTTTGCCGTTCGTCGGCTCGGCGCTGGGCGGCGCGATTTTTTATGACGGTGGAAACGTCTACAGCCGGCTGAGCCGCATCACGTTTCGCGCATACTCGCCCGCGCCGGTTTTCAACCCAGCCAAACCGACGGAGTGCCTATACAATTGCACCAATGAGTTGAATTACTTCGCGCACACGGTCGGGTTTGGCTTGCGATATTCGACTCCCGTCGGCCCGATTCGTATCGATCTGGGTTTTCCGATCAATCGTCCGAAGTTCGTCGCGCCGATTTGCCCGAGCGGCAATCCAGATTGCCTCGAAGGGCAGAACGGATTCCAGGGCACGCGGCTGCCGGGATTCCAGATCTTCTTCAACCTGGGGTCAACGTTCTGATGCGTCGGGTCGGGCTCAAACTCGGATTCGCGTTTTGGCTAGCGTCACTTATTGTGTGCGGCGTTTTGCGGGCGCAGACCCCGCAACAAACCTCGCAAGGAACTACGATCGACCGAATCGTCGCCCGCGTCGATGTCGATATCATTCTTCTTAGCGACGTAAAGGCGCTCGAGCGCTACCAGCAGCTCGTTGACGGCAAATCCGAATCCGACGCGCAAGTGCTCGATCGCCTGATCGATCAGTGGATCGTGCGCAACGAGGCGGACACGGCGCAATTTCCGCATCCCTTAGCCGATGCCATCGACAAAGGCGTCGAGCGCGTGCGGGATTCTTTTACTTCGCCGGAAGAATACGAGTCCAAGAAGAGGGAAGTCGGCTTGACCGACGCCGACGTTCGCAAGATGGTCGCGTCGCAGCTCTATCTCAGTAACTATCTCGACTCGCGATTCCGCCCGTCGGTACACATCGAAGCGAAAGACATCCAGGACTTCTACGAGAAGGCTGTCATTCCGCGCGCGCAGGCTCGCGGACAAGAAGCGCCGTCGCTCGACGCAGCGAAGGACGTGATTCGCGAAGCGTTGATCCAAACCGGCATCGATGAGCAAGCTAACCGCTGGCTTGCCGAGAGCCGCTCGCGCATCGTCGTGGAAAAAATGCCGGAGCAGCCCGAGGGGGATGCTTCGCCATGAGCGGAAAGCGGCGCCATCCGATCTGGACTTGGATCATTCATACGCCGTGGGTGCTCGCGGTGCTGTGTATCTGCGCGATCGTCGGATTTTTCGGCAGCGGTGCGGGCAATCCGCTGATTCGGCGCTTGGCCATCCAGCGAGTCGAAAGCATCACGGGCAGGGACGTAGAAATCCGCACAGTATCGATTCGGTGGCTCGCGCTCGGCCTCACGATCAAAGGGCTCGTCGTGCATGGCAACGAACCGGCGAGCACCGAACCGCTGTTTTCTGCCGAAGAAGCTCGCGTCGGTTTGCGCATCGATTCGTTCTGGGGACGCAAAGTCGCCTTGAACGATTTGCTCCTGGTGCAACCCCGCGTGCACCTGCGGGTAGAGAAAAATGGCGCATCGAATGTGCCTTTGCTCACGCTCGAGCCGGGCGGCCAGCGCGGAAAAATCGGCGACACCATCTTCGGAATGCATGTACAGCACGTTCGCATCGAAGACGGTTGGGTTCTATACAACGATGTCAAGACGCCGATGGCGGTCGAAGGCGGCGATTTGCAATTCATCGTCAATCTTGGAGGTACGCCTTCGCGGCCGGTCTATGCCGGCTCGTTGGATTGGAAATCGTTTCAGTTCACGTCAAACAGCTTTTGGCCGATTCCCGTGAGCTTGGCATCTACGTTCACGCTGACACCGGACGGCTTCACCATCGAACAGGCCAGCGTCGAAGCGATGCGCTCGCATTTCGACGGTCACGTCGAGATGACGAATTTCGAGAATCCGAATTGGAGCTTCCGTTATCGAGGGTGGGTGAATCTACTGGACCTGCGCCAGGCGCTGCGGTCGGAAGAAACGCCGACGGGCCTCGTCGATTTGCGCGGCGAAGCGACTTTGGTCGACGGGAAATTCAAAGGCACCGGAAGCTACGCCGGTTCCGACATCACACTGACTTATCTTCCGATTTTTCACGCGTCGGGAGTTTCGAGCCGCGGCGACGTGGTCATCGACAATAAAGGACTCGTCGTAAACAACTTCCTGGCTGAGGCCTTTGGCGGCACGGTGAAAGGCCGCGTGTCGATTCTTTGGAGCCATTTGTTCTTTAAGGCGGAAACGCGGATCGACGGGATGCGGCTTGCTCAGGTGTTCCCTTCGATCGAAGAGAAAAACTTCCCGGTCAACGAGCTGCACTGGGACTCGATTTTGTCGGCCGATTCGGTGGAGACGTGGAGCGGCGCCTTCGAGCATTTCGATATTTCAGCAAAGGTCCAATGGAATTCGCAGGAAGACATCGCGGAAAACCACATTCCGGTCGATGGCAACTGGACGATTCGCTACCAGTACGATCCGCAACTGCTGGAAATCCCGTTCGGGGAATTTGAGACGCCCTCCTCTCGCGGCAACCTGACCGGACACTACGGCGCAACGGAAACCGAACTCGATCTGAAAGTCGATACCGGCGCGCTCGAAAGCTATCGCGATTTCATCAACGCGATTCAGGGCGCGAAACCAGGCTCGCCCGACGAAATCAAAGTCATCAGCGGCGCCGCAAGCTGGGACGGAAAAATCGAAGCCGACGCGACCGGCACCGGATTTAACGGGCACATTCGCGCCGAACGCGCCCGCTATGAAAACGTCACGATCGACCTTCTCGACGGCGACCTTGTCTATTCCTCGGACGAAGCGACGTTGACGCGCGGGCACCTGCGGCGCGGCGCGATCGACACGTTCGTCGATGGAAAAATCAAGCTCACCGATTGGAGCTTCTTGCCTGACAACGCGTGGACCTTCGACGCGAGCTTCGATGCCACGCCCCTCGACGCGATGCAAGAGCTAGTGGACATCAACTACCCGGTGCACGGGAAACTGACCGGACAATTTCACGGGCGTGGCACGCGGCGCGAGCCAAACATCAGCGGGCTCTTCGATCTCGCCGACGGCGAAGTCTACGGTGTGCTCTTCAATCGCCTGCGCGGCCAACTCACCGCAACGCGCGACGAAGTGCGCATCGCCGATGCGGAGTTGCGCCTGTTTCCGCCGGGGACGGAAGCGAGTCGCGGCGCCGGCATCGTCACAGGAACCGCGGAATATCGGATGACCGACAAAAATATTTCGGTCGACCTGGTCGGTGCTTCGATTCCTCTGGCGAATTTTTCCAACCTGCAAACAGAACGATTCCCGGTGGATGGTCTGATTTCCTTCCGCATCAAGGCGACGGGCCCGGTAACCGCGCCGGAAGCCGAAGGAAATTTCCGCGTCGTCGATCTGCGCGTGGGGCAAGCCGTGATAGGCAGTTTTGAAGGCGACCTCAACGCCGATGGCAAGCGTGCCAGGTTAACGCTGAGTTCGTCGATGAGCACCGGCGGCGAATTGTCGGGCGCCGTCAATCTGGGATTGTCGGATCCGTTCAATCTCGACGGCAAGGTCGCCATCAAGGACATCGATCTCGACCCCTTCCTCGCACGCGCGCTGCACGTCGATAAATTCGAGGGCCACGGCAGCGCCGAAGGCGAAATCGCGATCAACGGCGCGCTGCGCCATCCGGAATCCATCGTGGTGGACGCGGCTTTTTCCCATCTGGAATTCAACTACGCCAGTGTGCATCTCGAAAACGCGGGACCAATTCATTTCCGATCTTCGCGCGACAATCTCGAGATTGTTTCCGCCGGATTCCGCGGCCCGAACACGAACATGACCATCGCGGGCAACGTGCAGTTCGCCGCCGCGCGGGCGCTGAATTTACGGCTCATTGGCGAGGTCGATTTGCGTTTTCTTTCGTCGTTCGCTCCGGACATCACGAGCAGTGGTTCAGCGCAAGTCGATGCCAACTTTGCCGGCACACTAAGCAATCCGAGCATCACCGGCAACATTCACATCGAAAACGCCGCAGGCCGCGTCAGCGATTTTCCGACGGGTCTCAGCGCCATCAAAGGCGATCTGATCTTCGACGCGACGCGCCTGCACTTCGAAAATCTCACCGCACAGGCCGGCGGTGGCACGCTGCGACTTACGGGCAGCGTGAACTACACCGAGCGGCCAATTCGCTACGACGTCACGGCACGCAGCGACAGCACGCGCATCCGCTACCCAGAAGGAATGAGCTGGCTCACCGCAGGCACGCTGCGGCTCACCGGCACGACCGACGGCGGTTTGCTTTCGGGCCGCGTCACCGTGGAGCGCGTGACCCTCGCCGGCGGACTCGAAGTCGCCGGTTCGCTCTTCTCCACAAAAGAAGGAATCAGCGGCCCATCGACAAGCTCACCGTTCTTGCGCAATTTGCAATTTGACATTCAGGCGGTGTCCACGCCAGACGCGCGCATGCAATGGCCCGGCGCGGAACTCGAAGCCGAAGCGGATTTGCGCGTTCGCGGCACGTGGGAACATCCGATCATCCTCGGACACATCCACGTGCTCTCCGGCGACTTGCTCTTCCACGGAAATCGCTATCGCGTCGCACGCGGCGACATCAACTTCGCAAACCCGTTCCGCCTCGATCCTGTCCTGAACGTGGAAGCAAGCACCACGATTCAGCAGTACGAAATCACGCTGAATTTCAACGGCCCTGCCAGCAAACTCACGCTGGCGTATCGCTCTGACCCTCCGCTGCCCGCGCAAGACATTGTCACGCTACTCGCCCTGGGCCAGACCAGTTCGGAAGGAACGTCTCGCAGCGCGGGGAACACGCAAAGCACTGCGGGAGCCTCGGCGTTGCTATCGGAAGCAGTCTCCAGCCAGGTTGGCGGCCGCCTCGAGAAGCTCTTTGGCATCACAAATTTCCGCGTCGATCCGGCGCTCGTCGGCGTCGGCTCGACCGGCACCGGCCAAAACGCTGCTGCCCGCGTGACCGTGCAGCAGCAGGTCACCCGCAACATCACCATCACCTACATCTCCAACGTCGGCTCGACGCAGGAGCAGGTCATTCAGGTCGAATACAACGTGAACCGCAACGTCTCGATCGTCGCTCTTCGCGACTACAACGGCACCTTCGGTATCGACGTAAAGATCAAGAAGCGCTTCCCGTAGCCTCAAGCTAAGAAAAGGATCAGAGAAAAAACAAAGGCGCCGCTTTCACGGCGCCTCGTTTGGGGTGTGACTGTCCGGGGACAGACAGTCGGGGATAAACCGTTGTAAACCTTACTGCTGGTCCACACTCGCGAACGAATCGCCCTGGGGCTTCGACGCGCTCTTAAGAGTCGCGTTGTGGGCCGTTGGCTGAGCGTTCACAGCGTTGCCGTTATTGTTGTTGCCGATCCCTGCGTATTCGCTCGGCAGGTCGCGCAGCACATCGGCGGCAACGCGCGTGCTGACCTTCTGATTCGCAGCTTCGATTTCCGCCTGGATTTTCGGCGATTCGGCCGCAAATTTACGTCCGATCGGCGAGCTGTAGAACTGCAGCAGCGCCTTGATCTCCTCGTCGCTGAAATGTTTGTCGTAGATGCCCGCGAGCTGGTTGGTCACGTCGTCGTTGTTGAACCGCTTGTGGTAATCGGCGACGAACGCGTTCACAAACTGCTGGCCTTGCTGGCTGGCCGGCAGGGTTGCGACCAAATTCTCGCGGAGCTGTTGAGCTCCCTTTGCCGCGACATCCTGTGCCATGCGGCGCGCTCCCACCAGTTCCATCAGGGAGCGAATATCTGCATCTTTAGCGGGATCAACGTGTTGGATCCCCGGTTTATTTGCGACGCCTTCCGCCTGGGTTTGCGACGCACCTTGAATTGCGATCAGAAACGCCCCAACGTAGATCGCAGCGAGCACCAAAAAAGCCTTCATGACCTAACCTTCCTCCACGGGCGGTGAGTAATATCTGCCGCCAACGCAACCAGTCTAGAAAACCCGCGATTTTAGCGATGCGGTACGCGGGACCAGTTTTCGGGCCGACGTGTAAGTACGAATGGCCACTGCCCGTTCGCTCAGGAAATCCAAATGTGCGTGCAAATCATCGAAAAGACGTGGATTTTCAAGGCGTTGGAGCGCCTAGACTCACGGCCATTTGTGCTATTTTTATGGGGTTCCTCTCCAGAGGGTTTGGCCCGTTTCTATGCCCGAATCGCACATCTCTGAGTCGAAAGACGAACTGCTGAAGTGGCGCGCGGATTTCCCGATTCTCGACCGCTCAACCTATCTGATCAGCAACTCGCTGGGAGCAATGCCGCGGGGCGTCTACACCAGCCTGCACAACTATGCGGACATGTGGGCTACGCGCGGCGTGAAGGCCTGGGAAGAGGGCTGGTGGGAGATGGCGGTCGGCGTGGGCGACAAGATCGCGCCGCTGATCGGGGCGGGCCCGGGCGAGATTTCGTTACACCAGAATGTGACCACGACGCAGCAGGTGATCTCCTCCTGCTTCGATTTCCGTGAGCCGCGAAACAAAGTTGTGATGACGGAGCTGGAGTTTCCGTCGATTCAATATTTTTACCACGAGCAGCGCAGGCTAGGTGCGCGGGTGGAGTTGGTGCCGACTACGGACACCGTGCGCTTCGATCTGGACAAATTCTTGGCCGCGATCGACGAGACAACATTGCTCGTGCCGATCTCGCTCGTACTGTTTCGAAGCTCGTTCATCGTCAACGCGCGGGCAATTGTGGAGAAAGCGCATCGCGTCGGCGCGCATCTGATTCTGGATGTTTTTCAGGCCACGGGCACGCTGCCGTTCGATGTGCGCGCTCTGGGCGTCGATTTTGCGGTGGGCGGCGTGCTGAAGTGGCTGTGTGGCGGCCCGGGCGTAGCGTATTTGTATGTGCGCGAGGATTTGCGTGCGAAGTTGCAGCCGGCATTGACCGGTTGGATCGCGCATCAGCGGCCGTTTGCGTTTGAGACCGGCGCGATCGACTCGCGCCAAGATTCGTTTCGCTATTTGAACGGCACGCCGCATATTCCGGCGCTTTTTGCGTGCCAGCCGGGGCTCGAGATTCTGAACAAGGCCGGGGTGGAAGCAATTCGCGCGAAATCGATCGCAATGACAACGCGCTTGATGGAAGGCGCGAAGGCCCGCGGCTGGCGCGTGAATACGCCAGAGAACGCGGCGGAGCGAGCGGGAACCGTATCGGTAGATTGCCCGCACGCATATGAAGTCAGCCGGGAACTGCTCGCGCGCGAAATCATGATCGACTTCCGTCCCAAAGCGGGAATTCGGCTGTCGCCACACTTTTATAATCGAATACAAGAGTGCGATTTCGCACTGGCACAGATCGAAGAAATTTTGAAGACGAACGCGTGGGAGAAACACGCCGCGGCGGCAACAACGTCTGCGTGAAGCGATGACTCTGCTGAAAGATTGGCGAATCAAACCGTGGAAAAGTGATGCCGAAGCCGGTGAACGCACGGCGGCACAGTTCGAAGCCGCGCGATTTGAAGCTGCACGTCGATCAATGATCGAAACGCAAATCGAGCGGCGCGGCGTGCGTGACGCCCGTGTGCTCGCGGCGATGCGCGCCGTTCCGCGGCATGCATTCGTTCCCGCTGACTTGCGCTTGCAAGCGTATGACGATGCGCCGCTTCCCATTGGCGACGGCCAAACGATCTCGCAACCCTACATGGTCGCCGCAATGACAGCAGCCCTCCAAGTCGCTGAAAACGAACGGGTTTTAGAGGTCGGCGCAGGGTGCGGGTACCAAGCAGCCGTACTATCGAAGTTAGGCCGAGAAGTTGTCACACTGGAATACCGCGCGGAACTTGCATCCGGCACAGCGAAACGGCTGGCCGAAATGCGTTATGACAACATCCATGTGCACTGCGGCGACGGCACGCTAGGCTTACCGGAAATGGCGCCGTTCGACGCGATCCTGGTGGCCGCAGGTGCGCCTGCGCCTCCGCCGCCCCTCCTGGCGCAGCTCGCCGAGGGCGGGCGCATGGTGATACCCGTTGGCACGCTGGAAAATCAGGAACTCCAGCTCATAGAGCGCAAAGGCGACATGTTTCAGACGACCGTGTTGGATAGCTGCCGCTTCGTCCCGCTGATCGGCGCCCACGGATGGAAGGACCTCCCGCTTCGATGACAGCCGCGGCACCCGATCTCACCATCATCATCCCGTCATACAACGAGGAATTGCGGCTGCCGCCCACGCTCGAGAAGATTGCGGCGTACGTGCACGCGGCAAATCACACGACCGAAGTGATCGTCGTGGACGATGGGTCGAAGGACAAAACGATCGTAGTGGCGGAGAGCTTTAAAGGCATGATCCCGTCACTCAGGGTCGTTTCGAACGGGCAGAACCGGGGTAAAGGCTACAGCGTCCGCCACGGGATGCAGGAGGCCCGGGGCGAGGTGGTGCTGTTCACCGATGCCGACCTATCGGCACCGATCGATGAGGTAGAGAAGCTGCTTCCGGCGATGAAGGACCACGAAGTGGCGATCGGTTCGCGCGCCGTGGACCGAAGCCTGATTACGGTGCACGAGTCGCCCTTCCGGGAATTCGCGGGCATCATTTTTAACAAAATCGTGCGAGCGATCCTATGGCTCCCGTTTGTGGATACGCAGTGCGGGTTTAAAGCGTTTCGGCGAGATCCGTGCAAGATCATCTTTGAGCAGCAAACTATTGAAAGGTTTGGGTTTGACCCAGAGCTGCTATATCTGGCAAGGCATCACGGGCTGCGATCGATCGAGATTCCTGTGGTCTGGGGACACTCGGACGCCACAAAGGTCAGCATGATGCGAGACAGCATCCAGATGTTCATCGACGTCTTCGTCATCCGGTGGAATTCACTAACCGGGAAGTACCCCAGGAAATTACAAAGGCGATAGTTAAACGGTAACCGTGGTGCTTCTCTTTGGGAGCAGGCGCGCCGCTGTCCTTCGGCCTCTTTTCATTCTCACCGGATTCTAATAAATATATTAAAATCAATATGTTACGGTTTTTTACAGACCTGTCATTCAACGCTGTTCTTGCGTTCTAAAGTGGTCCTGCCCAACGGACCGGCGGCGAAAACGCTATGAGTCCATTGCACATAGCGATGTATCACCCCGATAGCGTACAGCAAACCCTGTAAGCACACTTACCTTAGGAGCTTCTTATTATGCGACGTGTGCCCCGTCGTCTATCTACGGTCGGATTATGTGTGTTTGCCGCGCTGGTCAGCTTACTGACCATGAGCGCGTGCTCGGGAGGATTTCAGGGATCGAAGATTCCAGCGGAATCCGCCCTGACCATTAGCCAACCCGCCAGCGTCACCGTGACTGCCGGCCAAACAGCGACTTTTGGCGTGACCGCAACAGGAACCGGCGGCCCGTTCACCTACCAGTGGTTTGTAAATGGCGTAGCGATTCCAGGCGGCACCTCGAACACTTTTACCACTTCATCGACGACCACCGGGCAATCCGGAGCAATCTACACAGTTGTCGTGACGAGTTCGGCGGGTAGCGTTACCAGCTCGCCGGCGACGTTGACCGTCGACAGCTCCGTACCTTTAGCGAAGGGCCTCGTGGCGAGCAACGCCACTCCGCCTTATGACGGCACAGTGATGCTGGTGCCGACGTTCAGCGGCGGTACGGCAACGATCGGTTCGAGCGGAGTCGGAAGCTCCGACATTACGGCCAATGCGGTGAGCGGGACTTCGTATCCGACGCCGGCACTGACCGCCGGCAAGACTTACACACTCACGGTCAAGGATTCCAAGGGGAACATTGTTTCGACGACGTGCCTTGTCACACCCCAGGCTGTGGCGTTGACGCCGATCACTCCGGGAAATCAGACCGAAGCGCCGGGCCATGTGACATTTTCGAGCACGGCGACAGGCGGCTTGACGAATGGCGTGACGTGGAAAGCAAGCGCCGGAACGTTTGTGGGCAATGTGTGGACTTCGCCGACTACGGCGGGGACGTACACGATCACGGCGACGAGCGTGGACAATTCGTCGGTGTTGGTGACCACGACGACGACGATCAGTGGACCGGTGATCAACACGCAGCCGGTGGCGCAGCACGACTGCAGCGGTGGCGTGCTGACTTTGTCGGTGGCGGCGAACTACGCGGCGACGTATCAGTGGAATTTGGGTGGGACGCCGATTTCGGGTGCGACGAGCGCGACGTATTCCGTGACGAATGCGTCGAGCGCGAATGCGGGCAACTACACCGTGACGGTCACGAATGGCGCGGGGTCGGTAACGTCGAGCATAGCTGCGGTCGCCGTTGGTTCGACGATCACTACCAATCCGGTGAGCCTGTCACTGCACGCGACGCAGGTCGGTACATTCTCCGTTGCGGCGCAAGGCCTTAGCCCGTTCACCTATCAGTGGTATCAGATTCCCTCGGGCGGCACGACCGGCACTGCGATCTCCGGAGCGACATCGCCGGTTTACACCACGCCTGCGGTGGACGCGAGCTACAACGGCGCGAAATATTATTCCGTCGTCACGGACTCTTGCACGACTCCGCTCAACAGCAGCAATGCAAACCTTGCCGTGGTGGCGGGAAATGCTTCGCCGACGATCATCACTCAACCCGTTGGTCAAACTGTATCGACCGGGGGAACGACGTCGTTCACCGTGGTCGCTGCCGGATCTGGACCACTGGCCTATCAGTGGTACGTGATTCCCGCGGGAAGCACGACGCCAACTCTGGTTTCCGGCGCTACGTCCGCGACATACAACGTTCCTGCGACTTCCACGACGAACGCAAATAACGGCGACAAGTACTACGTTGTTGTGTCGAACGCGTATGGCCAAGTTCTCTCGCAGCAAGTGACGCTTGCCGTCGGCGCGGGCATCCAGATCACGCAGCAACCGCAGACGCAGTACATCAACGTCGGCGAGACGGCGACGTACACCGTCGCAGCGACGTCGACCCTTCCGTTGACGTATCAGTGGTATGAAGCGCCGTCGGGCACTTCAACGTTTTCGCCGGTAGCCGGGGCCACGAATCCGACGCTGAACTTTGGTCCGGGAGCGACAGGCGACACGGGCGACGTTTTCAAAGTCATCGTGAGCAATGGAACTTCGACGGCAACGAGCAACTCGGCCGCATTGTTTGTCGGGCCGCTGACTCAAGTTCCCAATCTTTGCAACACGGACTGGTCGGCGATCGACAACGCCACCGCGCAGTCGGGCTGCAGCTACCAGCTGACGGCGTCACTGAACAGCCAGCACGGCGAATTGGTATGGCCGTCTTTGGTTGCGACGGGCGACATGACGCTGAGTTTCACGATGACATTAAGCAATCCGAGCTCGACGCCGGCGGATGGGTTCACGATTGTTCTGGGCGACCCATCGCTGGGGGCGACACCAACGAGCATCGGTGCAGTGGGCCAGGGCTTGGGAGCTGAGGGAATTCCGGGGTTGGTGTTCGAGTACGACGACTATCACAACGCCGGTGAACCGGCGGTGCCGTATTTTGCCGTGACCCGAGGCGAAACCGCGCAATTTGAGAATCCTTACTACGCATACAACGGAACCATTCCGACCTTGGTCGCTGTTGGGCTGACGATCAAGCACGACTATGTGCTGACGATCGTCAACAACGTGCTGACGGTGACGCTCGACGGCAATGAAGTCGTGAACGCACTGAT
>Ga0210393_10002198_pt1 | contig 16216 bp, 12 predicted proteins | sample IncBWC27OmetaG_FD_160068 | JGI IMG/M metagenome (GOLD analysis project Ga0210393, IMG submission 160068) | Forest soil microbial communities from Barre Woods Harvard Forest LTER site, Petersham, Massachusetts, United States - Inc-BW-C-27-O ... | reverse complement strand
AGACCACGTCGTTTCTCATAAAAACGACCACGGACTTTCGTCTTGGCGCTATGCAGCATCCCAGCGGCGGACTTGTCCAAAAATCAACATTTGCGAGATTTTTGGAGTTTTTCGATTTTCGACTTTTTCAACAGTATCGGCACGAAACCGACATGCCGATGCAGTCGCCGCATGGCGGCGCTCGCATTACAGCAAAATGACGCAAACGGTTGATCTAGATCAACGACGGCTTGGCAAAACATCCAACCGTTGCATGCTTGCCTGCCGTGTTTGGTAGGTGACACATAAAGGCCGCCGTAAGCGAACGCCGGCTAGAAACTAGCACCTGAAACTCGAACGAAATGAACCTCACCGCGCCGCAACCTGGAACGATTAGTCGCGGGCGCAGTCTGCCGGCCCATCTCAGGCAGTCAAATCAGGAAGATGCCATGACTTTTGTACGAAGCATTTGGTTCGGTCTGTTGGCGCCGTTGACAGCTATGGTGCTGCTCGCCGCGCCTGCATCCGCGCAGCAACAGCAGAAACCAAACATCCTCTTCATCATGGGAGATGACATCGGCTGGATGCAGCCTAGCATCTACCACCAAGGCTTGATGGTCGGCGAGACGCCGAATATCGACCGCATCGGTCAAGAGGGCGCCAAGTTCGTGGACTATGTCGCCATGCAGAGCTGCACCTCCGGACGCAATGCCTTCTTCACGGGCATGTACCCGTTGCGGACGGGCATGATTCCTCCGCAACTGCCCGGAAGCCCGTCATATTTGCAACCCGGCACGCCGGCGCTTGCCAAGTTCCTTCTCGACCTCGGCTACAACACCGGCGAGTTTGGCAAAAACCACCTCGGCGACCATACGGCGTCTCTTCCGACCGCGCATGGCTTCCAGGAATACTGGGGTTATCTTTATCATCTCGACGCGATGCAGCAGGTCAGCTTCGCGGATATCAATTCGTCTCCGACCGTGCAGGACGTCGCGCCGCCATGCAAAAATACGCCGGTGCCTGGCCTCTCCGACCCGCCCGGTGCTGTAGACCAAAAAACGGCGCTCTGCCTGATGCCTCCGCGCCCCGTCATTTCTTGTAAGTCCTCGGACGGCACGGAGAAGAACCAGACGTGCAAGGACGAGGGCCCGCTGACGCTTGAGCGCTCGAAAACGGTGGACGAGGAAATCTCGGCCAAGGTCGTCGACTTCCTCGATCGTAACGACCCGAAGAAAACCAACAAGCCTTTCTTCGCTTGGTATAATCCTGCGCGTATGCACGTCGTAACCGTGCTCTCGCCGAAGTATGAAGCTATGCTTGGCGTAAAAGGAGGAAAGGACTGGGGCGTCAACGAAGCCGGTATGAAGCAACTGGACGACAACATCGGCGTCGTTCTCAAGAAGCTGGAAGACATGGGCCAGCTCGATAACACAATCGTGGTCTTCACCACTGACAACGGTGCCGAAGCGATCAGCTTCCCCGACGGCGGCGTCACACCATTCAAGGGGCAAAAGGGTGAAGCCTGGGAGGGCGGCTACCGCGCTCCCCTGGTGGTCCGTTGGCCAGGTCATATCAAGCCCGGCACGGTCAAGAACCAGCTATTCGCTGCCCTCGATTGGGTACCAACACTGGTCGATATCGCCGGTGGCCCGAAGGGCGACGGCCTGAAAACCCAGATCGAGGCCGGTTCGTATCCCGGCATCGTCAAGACCACGCTCGACGGCTTCGATCAGCGCGCGTACCTTGAAGGAACCAGCGAAAAGTCGGCGCGCGACTTCTTCTTCTATTTCTCGGGCGCAACACCATCGGCCGTGCGCTACAAGAACTGGAAGATGTACTACACCATGTCACAGCCTGGTCCGGCTGGATGGATCCTGCCACTCATCCCGTTCCACTTTACCCTGGTTCAGAACATCAAACGCGATCCGTTTGAGCAAGCTGTCGGTATCGACCAGAAATCGGCAATGAGCATGGGGGGTGCGTTGGGCGCACCAATGACAGCCTTCCAGTACGATTGGAACATGCTGCCTATTGGCCAGCAACTGTGGACCGAGCACTTGGTGTCCTATGAAAAGTATCCCCCGCTGCAGGCACCGGAATCCTACAACCTGACTGGGATCTTGGCCGAGGTCAAAAAGGCAGGGATGAATCATTCCGGCGATTAACGGCCCTGTCCGATGTTGAGCAACCCGCAGGCGCCTACGGAGTGGGCGCCTGCGAATATCTTCTGACCGTCAGCCTAATCGGCTGCCTTTAACTGAGACCAAGATTGAGGGGGATGAGTGGCTATGAACAGGAATCACTGGCTCGGGTTACTGGCGTCACTCGCTTCAGTGACGATGACGGCGGCCCCCGCGCTTGCCCAACAACAAAAGCCCAACATTCTCGTCATCATGGCCGATGACATCGGCTACTGGAACATCAGCGCCTACAACCGCGGCATGATGGGCTACCGCACGCCAAATATCGACCGCATCGCCAACGAGGGCGCGATATTCACCGATTATTATGGTCAGCAATCCTGCACCGCGGGTCGCGCGGCTTTCATCACCGGACAAAGTCCGTTGCGGACCGGACTGCTCAAGGTGGGTCTGCCTGGCGCGAAGGAGGGGCTCTCGGCAAAAGATCCGACCATCGCTGAACTTCTCAAGCCGCAAGGCTACGCCACCGGCCAATTCGGCAAGAACCATCTTGGCGACCGAAACGAATTCCTGCCGACCGTGCACGGCTTCGACGAGTTTTTCGGCAACCTCTACCATCTCAATGCCGAGGATGAGCCGGAGCATGAGGATTATCCGAAGAATCCGGCATTCAGGGCGCAGTTCGGTCCGCGCGGCGTGATGAAATGCGTCGCGGTCTCTACCGATACCCCCGGCGACGATCCCCGTTTCGGTACGTGGGGAAAGCAGAAATGCGAGGACACCGGGCCTCTCACCAAAAAACGCATGGAAACGATCGATGAGGAATTCCTGAAGGCATCGACAGATTTCATCGATCGCGCAAATCGCGACAAGAAGCCGTTCTTTGTGTGGTTCAATCCGAGCCGGATGCATATCTGGACTCGCCTGAAGGCCGAATCCCAGGGGAAAACCGGACTCGGTATCTACCCCGACGGCATGGTGGAGCATGACGGACAGGTCGGGCAGATGCTGAAGAAGCTCGACGACCTCGGCATCGCCAACAATACGATCGTGATCTATACCACCGACAACGGGGCCGAAACATTCAGCTGGCCCGACGGTGGCACCACGCCGTTCAAAGGCGAGAAGAACACGAACTGGGAAGGCGGATATCGCGTGCCTGCAATGATTCGCTGGCCAGGATCGGTGCCCGCGCATACCGAAATCAACGACGTCTTCTCGGCAGAGGACTGGGCAACCACGCTGGTTGCCGCAGCCGGCGAGCCCGCTGTCAAGGAAAAGCTGCTGCAAGGTTATGATGCGGCGGGCAAGAACTTCAACGTTCACCTCGACGGCTACGACCAGCGCGATTTGCTGTCGGCCAAGGGCCCGGACAAGCGGCGCGAGTTCTTCTACTGGACCGATGACGGCAACCTGGCCGGCCTCCGCTATGATCAGTGGAAGGCAGTTTTTCTCGAGCAGAAGGCCGAAGGTTTTCCTGTATGGCAGCAACCGATGATACAATTGCGGCTGCCCATGTTGTTCAATCTGCGTTCCGATCCGTTCGAACGGGCCCAGCATGAGTCCGGCGATTATGTGCGATGGTTCATTGAGCACGCGTTTGTAGTCGTCCCGGCGCAGGGGATCGTGGGCCAGCATCTGGCAAGCTTTGTGCAGTTTCCGCCACGTCAACGACCCGGGTCATTCTCGGTCGAGCAGGCGCTGGAAATGCTGAGGCTGCCACCGTCCAGTAATTAGCAGAGGGTCAGCAATCATTTCTTGAGAGCTGTCGCATATGAAGAAGGTCGTACTTCAATGACGGACTGCAACGTCACCCTAAACTCATCGTCTTTTTTGACCTAAAGGGGGCTGGAGAATGAGATATAGCAAGAGGTCGTTTGCCGTCATCTCCGTACTCTTCGCAGTGCTTCTATCATTCAGGGGGGGAACACTCAATGCGAGTGACGCCGATCGCGTGTCTCTCACCGTCGCAGCGACGCAGATCGCCAAACAACAATGCATAAATATGTGTCGTGCACGATATCGCGACTGTCGGTCCAAAAAGCAGGTCCCATCCTTTGAGTGTCGGGACGTTTACCAGGATTGCACCCGCTTCACTTGTTTTGCTGCGCAGGGATGACCGACGTGCCTGACGACTGCAACATAGGGCCAGCCGTCAGCCAAGACGATGAGACGCAGTTCCGCTTTGGCGGTTATGTAGCCCGATCCGCACCCTGCCTACTTGATTTGTTCGCAGGCCGTCCGATGATGGATCGTGGTCCTGAGGGAGGATTGCTCGGTCGCTCTCCGCGATCGACGCCGAGAGGCTAGGTGGTTGGCACGCAAGCGACGCAAATCCGACAATGCGGATGGATCGCGGAAGAGACCTGCCCGGCAGCTGACGCAGGCCACGCCGTCGCAAGGGTCTGAAACCCACAACTCCAGAACCGCTGTCCTGTCCGTGCACCTGATATGGATTGTGGCATCCGTCGCTGCGTTCATTGTCGCGGTCGGCATTAGCCTGCATCTGCGCGGTGACAACAGGATTGCGCCGGCGGCAAGCTTCGTCGGCAGCGAGACATGTGCAGTCTGCCATCAGACGGAAGCAAGATTGTGGGACGCCTCGCAGCATAAGGCTGCGATGCAACATGCAACCGACAAGACCGTGCTCGGCGACTTCAATGACGGAAGCTTCGTCTATTACGGCGTACATTCGCGTTTCTTCCGCCGCGGCGACCAATTCCTGGTCGAAACCGACGGGCCGGACGGCAAGCTCGCCGTGTTCGAAGTGAAATACACCTTTGGTGTCGATCCGCTGCAGCAATATCTCATCGAATTCCCCGATGGCCGGATTCAGGCACTCTCGATCGCCTGGGACACGAGGCCGAAAGATAAAGGCGGGCAGCGCTGGTTTCACATTTACCCAAACGAAGAGATCAAGCACGACGATATCCTGCACTGGACAAAACTGAACCAGAACTGGAATTTCATGTGTGCGGAGTGTCACTCGACCGGCCTGCGCAAGAACTATGACGCGAAAACGGATCACTTTGCCACGAGCTGGGCGGAGATCAGCGTTGGCTGCGAGGCTTGCCATGGACAGGGGTCATCTCATGCAGCCTGGGCGCGCGATCAGCGGAGTTGGTGGCCGTTTGGCAAGCGAGAAGATTTGCACAAGGGATTGCTGGTCGGTTTCGACGAACGCCGCGATGTGACCTGGTCAATCGATTCGCAAACGGGGAACGCGCACCGCGCTACTGCGCCGCTCACGCTTCGCAAGGAGGTCGAAACCTGCGGGTTGTGCCACGCGCGCCGCGCCGGGTTCCACGAGGATTGGATACCCGGACAGTGGCTATCGCAAACCCATGTGGTCGAAGCACTGGCCCACAATACCTATCATGATGACGGCCAAATCCGGGACGTGGAGGAGGCGTATAATTATGCGCCGTTCAAGCAGAGCAGGATGTTCGCGGCCGGCGTCACCTGCAGCGACTGTCACGAGCCCCACAGTTCGAAACCCAGAGTCGCCGGCGAAGGCGTCTGCCTGCAATGTCATGCCTCCGAAAAGTACGCCGACGTCAGCCATCGCCATCACGCGGGGATTGATGCCGCGCCCACATGCATATCGTGCCACATGCCGATGCGCACCTATATGGTCGTCGATACACGCCACGATCATAGCTTTCGCGTCCCGCGGCCCGATCTTTCCGTCAAGCTCGATACGCCGAACGCTTGCAATGATTGTCACAGTGACAAGGACCCGCAATGGGCCGCCGCTGCGGTCGAAGGCTGGTTCGGCCCCAATCGCAAGGGGTTTCAGACCTACGGAACGGCTTTCCATGCTTCGCGCACAGATCAAGCCGATGCTGCCGCGCTGCTTGCCATCGTCGCGGCGGATCGTGATGCGCCGGCCATTTCGCGCGCGACAGCGTTGACCGAACTTGCGCCCCGCATTTCTCCCGCAAACATCAAGATAGCTCGCAGCGCACTCTCTGACCCCGATCCCATGTTGAGGATAGGCGCGCTTGACATGCTGGCAGATTTGCCGGCCGGGCAGGTCTGGCCGTGGGTAGCGCCGCTGCTGTCCGATCCGGTGCGCGGCGTCCGGATTAGGGCAGCTTCGCTGCTCGTGGCCGTTCCAACCCCAAGCCAGCCTCCACCCGATCGTGATCGGTTTGAACGCGCAGCAGCCGAATTTGTCGATGCGCAGCGCTCCAACGCCGACCGGCCGGAAGCTCGCACTACATTGGGTAGCTTTCTCGCCCGGCGTGGTCAGTTGGTCGAAGCCGAGACCGAGCACAAGGCGGCGCTGCGACTCAGCCCGCAATACCTTCCGGCGTCGATCAATCTCGCTGATCTTTACCGACAACTCGGCCGGGACGGTGAAGGTGAAACCGTGCTTCGCGACGCTATCGCCGTTTCGCCGCGCGAGGCCGCGGCGCATCATGCGCTCGGCTTGACGTTGACAAGACTCAAACGGCCGACCGCGGCGTTACCCGAATTCCGGCGGGCCACAGAACTCGATTCGGACAACGCGCGTTATGCCTATGTCTACTCTGTTGCGTTGAACTCCGACGGTCAAACCGATAAAGCCATCACGGTACTGAAGGAAAGCTTGGCGCTTCACCCCAGCGATCACGACACGCTGTCAGCGCTGATAGCGTTCAATCGCGCGGCCGGGGATATCGGCTCTGCGATTACCTATGCAGAGCGGTTGGCCGCGGTCACACCGGATGACGGGAATCTGGCAGCGCTTATTCAGCAACTTCGGCGCGCAACCAAACCGAAATAAAAATGCATTGTGTCGCCGCGAACGGAAGATTCGCAATTTGCTCCACGGCCGTGCTACACCGTGTCGCCGCCGCTGGGCGGACTATTCTGTAAGCGTAATATCAAATAGCGGTTGGATGAGTGCGGCGGTGTTGTTGGCCATGCCCCATGGCGTAGTCAGCTTGATTTCCCGTCCGGCGAAATACAGGCTCTGCTGGGTTACGAAACTACTGGCTACCGCCGCTACTTTGCCCTCGCAGTCGACAATGGGAGCTCCTGAGGCGCCATGGTCGAGCACAGAGCGGTCGCTTTTGTCCTCTTCGATATCCCACATCTCGAAGAGACCCGATCCCGGTCGCACTTTTGCAAGCGGATGATCGCGAGCGATGTCGCCACTCCCCGCAATTTCAGCGAACCTGCCCTTTGCAAAACGGAGTCCATCGAGATAGGCAATGCTGCGGACTGGCTCGTTTCTCGAAAGCGGCTTCTCGCGAAGGTTGAGAGTCTGCGCGTTAGGGAACCGCTCGCGCAACTCGAAGATCGCGAACCCCTCGGGAATTGCCCTTACGACGGCAAGTAGCCGAGCACTCACCTGCACCGTGACGTCCCGCTGCCGCACTTCGACCTTCCTCCACTCGCCTCTCGGCAGTACGGGGGCGTCATCGACGAAGTGGGCTATCGAGACCAAATACCGCGTGCTTCGGTAAAACCAGGCTGTAGCGCGATATCCGTCAAGCGATGGTCGGGGTTTCTCCTCAGCGGTGAAGTATCGCGTGATGCTGACCGTTGTGGCCGCAAGCGTTGAAGGGTCGATACAGGCATCCTCCGCGCGAGCACATTGCGCTATTAACATCATGAACGCCAAAATCATTGGTCCTGTGGCCAGGTGGCCAACCAGCCTAGCGCAGGTCTGTTCTGGCCCCGCGTGGATGATGCTCCGACGACCAGCAATTCGGCTCGGCAAGAGCAGGCAGGTCGCAGACGCGAGGCTGCCTAGAGCGATGCCAAAATTCTCCTGTCCGGTAGATTGATCGAATACAATTCGCAAACCCACAGCCCGCAGGCCCGCCAGCATTCCCATATGACGCCCCCCATTTGCCCGGTCCCGACGGCATCAAAAGTCGATTCGGGTAAGCGGACAATTCGGGCAACGGCTTGGTCTCGAATTTTTCCCCGCTATTTTCGTTGGACTCGATCAAATAGCGGCGGCCCTGTCTGACCGAACGGGCCGGCGCCATGGGCGCCCGTGGAACAGAAGCGGCCGGGTCCGCCTTAGCTTGAGAAATGTCCAACAACGCTGAGAAGTACGTAAGCAGGCAGAAGAAAGAAGAGAGCACGCGGAACGGGCAGTTAGTCCACTCGATAAGGAGTCGTGGTTCAAGATGGCTGGCGAATGGACTAAACTCGCGGAGATCGCCGAGGAAGGAGCGAAAGAGTAAGGCCGTCTGTGTTGGCGGTCTCTCTCATTTTTCCATGTCTGATGTTGGCGCTTTTCCGAAGTGGTCTGTCTAACTGGCGACGTCGGTTCGTGGGGGTAAAGCGACCTACAGCCGACATCGCGGAAGCGACGCGAATGACCCTACTCTGACATGCCTTGATCTATATCAACCCAGAAGTGTGCGGCTCCGTGTCAGTTTCGCGCGCACCGACCGGACGAACGGTATCTTCCGCCTTTGACGTCGTGTGGGCACCACGAAACCGGCCATTGTAGGAGCGCGTCGTGAGTAAAATTACGAGTTTCCTATCATCATCAGGTGTTCTTCTGTGTGTATCGCTTGCGTCGGGCGCGTCGGCCCAGCAAATCACGGGCACTCCGGGCACTCCTGGCGCTACGATGACACTCGATGGCAAGCAGCTTCCGCCCGAGCCGCCGAAGTTCGGCGGCGTGATCAACGAGACGGCCAAGGATTCCAAGCCGTACTGGCCACCGTCCGTAGTTCCGCCCAAAGGCGCGCCCAACGTTCTGCTGATCATGACCGACGACCAGGGCTATGGCGTTTCCGGCACCTTCGGCGGTGTCATCCCGACCCCGAACATGGATCGCATCGCCAACGCTGGCCTGCGATATACCCAGTTTCACTCCACGGCGCTGTGCTCTCCGACGCGCGCCGCGCTGATCACCGGCCGCAACCACCATTCGGTGGGCTTCGGCGTCATCGGCGAAATGTCGACCGGCTATCCCGGCTACGATTCCGTCATCGGTCAGGAAAGCGCGACGATCGGAACCATTCTCCGCGACAACGGGTACGCCACGTCATGGTTCGGCAAAAACCATAACACCCCGACCTATCTGTACAGCGCGGCCGGACCATTCGACCAGTGGCCGGTCGGCATGGGCTTCGAATACTTCTACGGGTTCATGGGCGGCGAGACCGACCAGTGGACGCCCTATCTGTTTCGCAACACGACCCAGGTATTCCCGTGGATAGGCAAGCAAAACTACAACCTCATCACCGACATGGCGGACGACGCCATCGGCTACATGAACGACCTGAACGCCGCCGCGCCGGACAAACCGTTTTTCGTCTATTACGTGCCCGGCGGCACGCATTCGCCGCATCAGCCTAAGAAAGAATGGATCGACAAGTTCAAGGGCAAGTTCGACATGGGTTGGGAGAAGCTGCGCGAGCAGATCTTCGCCAACCAAAAGCGGCTCGGGGTCATCCCCGAGAACACCCAACTCACTCCCTGGCCGGACACGCTGCCGAAGTGGGACTCGCTTTCCTTGGTGCGAAAGAAGCTATACGCGCGCGAGGCTGAGGTGTTTGCCGGCTACGCCGCCTATACCGACTATGAGATCGGCCGCGTCATCCAGGCGGTCGAGGACATGGGCAAACTCGACAACACGCTGATCATCTATATCAGCGGCGACAACGGCACCAGCGCCGAAGGCACCCTGGAGGGCACTCCGAACCAGATGACCGCCTACAACGGCATACTGGACCTGCCGGAAATCGAGCTGATGCGATATTACGAAGCCTGGGGCTCCGACAAGACCTACCCCCATATGTCGGTCGCATGGTCGTGGGCGTTCGACACACCGTTCAAATGGACCAAGCAGGTGGCATCGCACTTCGGCGGCACGCGACAAGGCATGGCCATTTCGTGGCCCGGCCACATCACAGACACTGGTGGCATCCGTAGCCAATTCCACCACATCATCGACATCGTGCCGACGATCCTCGAAGCCGCCGGCATCCAGGCCCCGACGACGGTCAACGGCATCGCTCAAAAGCCCATCGAAGGCGTCAGCATGGCCTACACCTTCGACAAGGCGAATGCCAACGCGCCGTCAAAACGCGACATGCAGTATTTCGAGATGTTCGCCAATCGCGGCATCTACAACAATGGATGGTACGCCAACACGACGCCGCCAGTCCCCCCCTGGGTCCTGGGAACGGAAAAGCTGCCCGAGGTCAACGACTATAAGTGGGAACTCTACAACATCGCCGAGGACTATTCGCAAAACAACGACCTCGCCGCCAAGAATCCCGACAAGTTGAAGGAGATGCAGGCGTTGTTCCTGACGGAAGCAGGAAAATATCAGGTCTTGCCGCTGGACAACTCGATCCTGCCGCGCCTCTTGACGCCCCGGCCGAGCGCAACCGCCGGAAAAACGGTTTTCACGTTCAAGGGAGAGAATGCCGGCATCCCGGACGGTAATACCCCGAGCATCCTCAACAAGGATTACACCATCACCGCTGACATCACCGTTCCCCAGGGCGGCGCGGAAGGAATGATCGCCACTTACGGTGGTCGCTTCGGCGGATATGGCCTCTACCTGCTCAAGGGCAAGCCGGTGTTTTCCTACAATCTGCTCAATCTCGAGCGATACAGATGGGAGGCGGGCGTTGGCGGTCGCGACTTGTTTGCCGATGCGCTCAAGCCGGGCAAGCACACGATCGTATTCGACTTCAAGTATAACGGACCCGGCCCGGGCAAGGGCGGCACCGGCGTGCTGACGGTTGATGGCAAGCTGGTGGCCGCAAAGACCATCCCGCACACCATTCCGTTCCTGATGGCGATCGACGAAACTTTCGACATCGGAAGTGACACCCGCACGGGCGTGGACGATAGCTATAACCTGCCGTTCCGCTTCACCGGCAAGATCGACAAGCTGACCTATAAGCTTGGCGCGACGCAGATAACGAATGATGAGCAGAAGCTCATGCGGCACGCGCTCGAAAGAGCGAGAGACTAAGCACGGCAATCCCGAACTGCATTTACGGGCGGTGAGTAGGCGACCGTGCCGGGACATATTGCGATAGTCCGGATGGGGCACGAAACCGACATGCCACTATGTCCGACTTGAGTCAGCTTTCAGGGGGTAAACCGGACCTCACGATTTCGACCGCCGACTTCCGAGTTTGACCCGAGCGGACACTCGGTCGGGCGCTGAAGTCGGCTTCCCGCTTGGCCAAAGGCTTGACCGCCGCCGGGGTCGGCATAGCCTCCATTGCCATCATTGGTCTTTACTGGAACTAGCTCGGTCGGATTTCATCAAGCCAGTTTAGTTCAGTATGCCCAAGCAAGTGGGAGAATTGTGCCATGCCGAAGCGCTCCTCCATAGGCAAGCGTCGGAGCAAAGCCTTACCCACCTTAGGGTTTGCCGGCATGTCTCTCTCGATGGCAAGCGGTGCGTGCGCCTCAACTAGCGAAGCGTCGGCGAATACATCACCGCCCTCGCAGAAGCACGAAATCTTTCTTGGTGAAGAGGAAATCTCCGACGTCAGTTTGGCGACGTTCTATGTCTTCGACAAGGAAAATGCTGGACCACCACCGCTCTTCCAAAAACTAAGGCTGGCCGTCGGAGGCGGTGCCGGCTGTGGCTGTAGCTTCGGCTGTGCTTACTGGCCGCAACCTCCACAGCCTCCAAAGGCAACGCAGCCAACACAGCATCGAAAGAAGAAGCCTCCACACCGCACGAGCTAAATGGCGTCCGGCACAGCCGCCTCAGTCAAGTTTTACGCGACAGACTTGCAACGTCCTAGAGTCCTCACCGTCAAAATCGAACTGATGTCTGCTTGTGGGCACAAAGCGAACTTGCCAGCCCTGCCGCCGGATGTCCGTTTTCGGGAGGATACTGTTGCAAAAATCGAAAACCGATCAGCCCCAAAAATCTCGCGAAAGTCGATTTTTGGACCTCTCTGCCGCTGCGTCGCTATTCAGCACCACTAGGGAGGTCAGTGGTCGATTTTGGATGAACCGATATGGTCCCTTCACGTCGCCGCTTAAGACGCATCAGCGGCTCTAAAAATTTTCGTTCACCAACCCAAAACGACTTTTTCCCAAGGCCCGATCGATGGGCGTGCGAAATTGGATTGGTCTCAAGTGCGGCCCATGAATAGGCCGGTCTGACATTCAGGAAAGGCTTGCTTGCCTACTCACTTGGTGTACATCGGCCTTGAGGACGTAGGCGGCGTTTCCGCCGCAGCCGAGAGATTGAACGTCAGCCAGAGGTTCCAGCCCGCAGGCCGATTTGCACTGTCGAATTCGCCATAGGCCTTCAAGTTGAGATACCCCTGCAACTTGTCGCCGATCGGAAAAATGTAGCCGACCTGCGGACCGACGCCGAGCACCCGTGACTGGAAGCAGCCGACGCGATCGCCGGAGCCGCTGTCGCAGCCGATTTCCTGGTAGACGTAACCCACGAGGCCGACCTGCCACTGCTTGGTCAGGAATTGTGACACGCCCCAGTCGAGGTGCATGTCGACGCCGTTCTGATACTGGGTTGCGGGATTGATGAAGTTGTAGGTGAATCCGAGCACTGCCGAAGCTTCATGCCCGGTCTTGGGGTCGAAATAGGTGTAACCGCCGCCGGCGTCGACCGCCCAGTGCCCAATGCCCAAATTCGCGAGGCGGGTCGACTGGTAGGCCCCGGCGGGAAGGTCCGCGGTGACATAGGTCATGTAGTTGTTGACGCCCGAATTCCACTTCAGCGCAAACTGAGGGACCAGGTCGCCGAAAGCCGTCAGCGAGCTGTCGATTTGGTCGGAGAGCAAGAAGGGACGTGTGCCACCGCCCGGTCCCGTCACTGCTCCCGTGATCGATCCCGCCAGCGATGTGGAATTATTGCCATAGCCTGCCAACAGGCTCGCAGACGCCTGACCGCCCAGCACCGGCGTCGCAAAGACATAGGTCGCCGCGACGAAGCCCAGGTTGACGTTGGCATTGACGTTGGCGTTCACCGTCGCGGTGAGATTGACGGGTATTTGGCCTATCTGGGCGGCCTTTGCGAGCGCGACGTTGCCGCTCGCGGAAACCGAGTCATGGTAAAAGATTTCGGTTGCCGACCAGCCCGGCGTCGCCGGCGTCGCCGCGAGGCTGCCGAAAAATCCTGGTATCCAGAAGCTGACGCCGCCTTCGTCGGCCGAAGCCAGCTCTGGCGTCAGTGCGGCAATCGCAAATAAAATCGCGGCAAGCGTCTTGCTCGTTCTCATCGTCGCCTCTTGGCTGAACACGCAGTGGGACGCGGAATCGGATGACAGCAAATTCTAGCAAGGATTTTGGGCCGACCATTGGCCAACCTTCGGCAACGCAACATTTCACACCCGCATGTGACAAAAACGACACGGCAATCATGCCGCGTTCGTTTAGCTACCCATGACATTTTCATTTCGAACTCAACCGGACCGGGAAAACGAATTGGAAGCTAGAACTTGCATCTGCCGCGCCAAAGCCCGATCCGGGTTATGACCATCGCGGTGCTTGCGGTTCCGCCAAATGTCCCGGTTATCCGATCGCCGGGTACTACTCCGCTTCTGCGACGCCGATCTGCGCGCTCTGAGCAATATGCATTGAGATGGATCAATGGTTGCAAATGCCGGAACTGCATAGTTCACGCTGACCCTGAAACTGCTCCGCGTTCGACGGCGTGGCGTTCCAATTGCGTTGCGAACGGGGCGATAGGAAGGACCAGGCGATCGCATGGCCGCAGAAATACCGCGGCACGGGAGCCTGTCGGTTTTCGCATAGTTGGAACTACGAGGCTTTAGTATTGCGGATGTACGCGCTGCAATTAAGGCATGCAGCGATGTGCATCGACCGATGCGTCTGAAGTGACAAGCATGATGTCGATGAAATTGCCGCCGCTCTGGCTTCGCTTTTTCCTGCTTATCGGCGTCGTTGTCTTTGCGGCAGGCGCAGGTCTCCTTGGCTATCGGTATTACACTCGCCCGGTAACGCTGACCGTGGCGGTAGGCTCGATCGACGGCGAGGCTGCAAAAGCAATGTCAGCGATAGCAGGCGAGCTCGTTTCGACGAACGCGCCGGTGCGGCTCAAGGTTAAGCCTACAGCCCCTCGCCTCTTCATCGGACAATCCGCATCGCATGCGAAACGTATTTCTCACGATGGCTTGATGTAAATCCAATCGTCGAGAATTCAGGAATTTCTCGAATCCATCGGGAGTCTGGTGATCAGAAGCGCCTATGCGCGAATGAAGACCAGAGGAGTCACACGATGACTAGCCGTTTTCTTCTTAGCATGTCCGTAATTCTATCAACCGCGATCGCGGCTCCTGTCTTTGCACAGGCAGCTGCGCAGGAGTCAGATGCATACGCTCTCTACCTTCCCCGCGAGAACGCGGGAACTGGATCTGCAACATCTCAACAGCGCGACGTATCCATCGTTAATCCCGGCACAGCCGATGCCATGCCTTCGGTGCCATCCGTTCGCCCCTGGAAGGCAGGAAATGAAATGGCCACCAAACCCTGGTCAGCGCCGATGGGTCACCATCAGCCAACCGCAGTCGATGTTCTCGAGGCTGATTCTCGGCTGACCATCGATCAAGAAGACGCGAGAGTCGACCGGATCGTGATAGGCATCTGCCGAGGTTGCTGAAGATCCCAGCCCGACAGGATTTGCCGTCGGGTGCCGGGCTTGCGGGCCCGGCAAGATGAACAGGATGAAGGACGATGAGCACCAATCACGCTTCCAATTATCCCTTGGCAATGTGGAGGCAGGACATCTCGATGGTCGGCGCCTTCGTCGTCTGGGCGGTCGTCCTGGGCCTGCTGCCGGTCCTGGTTATCAGCGCGTTAATGGCGGCTTGAGCGGGCCGCGGCGGTGAAGGTTTGATCGCTTGTATCGCCGCGACTGCCGGCGCCGAGCGTCGCGATCACCCCCTCAACACGAATTATTTTGCGCCGGAACAAGATCGTCGCCGTCCAGGTCTTCACGGCTGTGAACTTCCGATCGAACGAAGACTGGAGCAGATGGTCATGATCGACAATTTGGAATCCGCGCGGGGAATGGTCGTAGTGAGGCCGTCCGCGAAGGGCGGACGCTTCGACCCGACGAGCATGGCCCTGCATTGGATCACCGTGCTTCTCATCGTCGGCCAGTTCACGACGGTGTGGCTGCACGAAGCCGTCGGTCACGGGACCGGTCTGGGCCTGCAGCTTCTGGCGATGCACCAGACGCTGGGAGGGCTGACATGGCTCGTCGCGTTGGCACGCCTCGTGTGGCGGCGCAGATTCGCCTATCTGCCGCCGTTTCCGAAAAGTATGCCCAAGCTGCAGCAGTGGATCGCGAAGGCCAATGAATACGGCCTTTATGCGTTGCTGTTAGTGCAGCCGATCACAGGCCTCGGCGACGTCGTGTTTCATGGCCGTCCCTTCATGCTGTTCGTCTGGCAGGTGCCGGCGCTGCTGACGCCGGATCCGGCCATCCGCGGCCTGTTCCAGCAGGCTCATGAACTCGGCGCCAAGGCGCTTCTCGCACTCATAGGCCTGCACGCGGGCGCCGCGTTGTTTCATGGCCTCGTGCTGCGTGACGGCGTCCTGCAACGTATGTTGCCGTCGTCCCTCGCCGCGCGCGCCAGCACCGATCGTCGTATGGTCGCTAATAAGCATAAAGTCATTTCTTGAGCAGTCTGGGCTTTGGAGGTCCAAGGCAGCTCCGCGTTGTTGTCTTTGGCGGCATCAAGCCGAGGCGACCCCGTCGGCCAAATAGCCAAACCTCCGCTCGAACCTGCAATATTTTCTTGGCGCACACCTGCCTCACTCTTTTGAGATTAAAAAAGCCCAAGGATTCGGGAATATCGATAACCAACTGCCGGTCTTGTTATTGGAGGCAGCGTGGCCGCGCTCAAGAATATAGGTCCGTCGGTGCCATTTGGCCGGCGGAGCCTCCGAAGCGTCCCAGCCTTCCCGCCCCTGGGCTGGGACGCTTTTATTTGGCTATCCGAACCTGCGTATCAATCGAGATGGCAATCCACGTGGGGAGCTGTTTTTGACAAATACCGACAAAAGAGGCCCGTATGACAACTCCATCCACGCCGGAAGACACCATCGCAGAATGCAAGCGTCGCGTTTACGAATGCCATACGCTTTCAGAAACGACGGTT
>Ga0210393_10002196_pt1 | contig 16218 bp, 10 predicted proteins | sample IncBWC27OmetaG_FD_160068 | JGI IMG/M metagenome (GOLD analysis project Ga0210393, IMG submission 160068) | Forest soil microbial communities from Barre Woods Harvard Forest LTER site, Petersham, Massachusetts, United States - Inc-BW-C-27-O ... | reverse complement strand
TATTGTGTGAAATCCATATCCAATCGTAGGGTTGGAAACAGTATGATTTTTGCTGTCTTTACCATCGAAGAACCATAATTTGCATTCTGGTGACACTTGAAGTGTGAGCCGATGCAACTCTCGGATGTCACTGCGTTTTGGCTCCGGTTGGCTGGTAATATACTTCTTGATTTGATCTCGTACGTTCATATGTTCTGCTCCCCAGTTGCGCGCACGAGATTATACGACGTTTAATCCTTTCTCCCCCTTGCAAGGGCGAGCGGCCCTGACCGTTGAGGTCGCTCGACCGCGAGGGCGTCCCGCAAGCCGTTGTTGCGTGGGGGCTTTTCAGGATTCCCAAAGGCTTGAAATGTGTGGCGCCGAGAAGCGGGCAGAGGGGCTGGAGTACATGCACACCAAGCCGAAGTCACATTCCGGACGTATTGTCGATAAACCGGAAGTTGCCCCGGTTGGGCCGATCGGTAACGATAAGTCGGCTTGTGGGACGCGATTGGGCGATTCCCGATGTCAATTGTCGGATTACGGGCTAGTGTCCCTAATGTTCGTCGACAGAGTCTGACCTAGTAAGCCCTTGTAGTTGCGCAGCTTGCTGCGCCTCTCCTATGTCGCGAATCAATGGGACAAGACACTGGTGGGAAACAATTCCAGGAAACCTGATTGCGCAATTACTTCTGGATTGCCAACCAGCGTCCGCAATCTCTCCCCTCACTCTTGGAAACCAGCGTGTGGATATTGACCGGCACTTGAAGAGACCAGGCCACGAAAGTTGCCCACTTTCGGGCTCACTGCTACAGCAGAACTGGAATTGGCAGGGCTCACGTCATTCGGTCGGTGACTGACAAAAAGCTATTCAGCGCGAGGGATTCAGTGCTGAACGGGAGCGCCCGAGTTTCGGCTTGGCGTCGTTAGCCAGTTCAGCTTGATGCGTTGCCGGAACAAGACGCGCTTGTACGGGCCATGATTTTCGTCCGACCGTACGTAGTACAAATAAGGATCGTCGGTAATCGTCGAATAATTGGCATCAGTCGACTTGGGATCAATAAGCGAAAAATACGCGTACGACCAATTTCCTTCGGAGTCCCGCTGGAGGAGTTGGTTTTGAGTAATGGCCAACGCAGGCTTGCTCCAATGAATGAGGTCCGCTGAGGTCGAAAAATAGAGCCCGGGCGGGCCGTACATGGCATTCCAGGGATCCCACAGCGTCGCGATGAACAAATGAGACGGCTCGTGGAAGTTGATTGCATTCACGGCGGCCATGTAAGGAACGGGCGTGTAAACATGGTCCTGTGGACGAGCCACCGGGCCCAGGTAAGGATCGGTGAAGACGACACTAAACTCTTTGCCATCCCAGCCGCGCCAGGATGAAGGGTCGAGAATGTTTGCCGTGCGGATCGGAGACCCGCCACCGGGGAAGAGGCAGGGTTTTGTGACCTTGCCGCCACCACAATTTGGCGGCCATGCCCACCCTGTCACCATCGTGTAGTACCAATCGCCGGCTTTGATGATGTTTGAATCTACGCTATAGCCCTCAGGTCCCTGACTCACTTCATATTTGTAAGGAAGGCCGACCACGTAGTTCGCGGGAGCCTTGGGCGACGCGAAATGATAGCCGCCATCTTCAGACAGGTAAAATGTGTCTACGTTGTACCAGCAGTCACCCGTGCCCGTATCGATCTTTGACTTGCACATGCCGGCGTGCTCCCAGCCGTGATATTCCATGTGCCCCAGAGCGGCGACGCGTTTGCCGTCAATGCTGTAGAACGAATCGAGCCACGTAGCATCGTCAAAATTCGCGGGATTCCCATCATGGTGCGAGTTGAAGGCCACCTGGCAGTTGTGTTTCACACTTTCGAGCGTCGGTCCTAGGCTCGCGCGCATGACGTAATGTGAAGCAACCAGGTGGACCGTTCCCTTGTAGTCGCGGAAGGCCCGCGCTTGCGCATCGGGAATATCGATCAGCTCGCAGGAATCCTTGGCTGTATCGAAGACCGCAACACGCGCACCGTCAAGAAGGTTGGGAGTTGGCGGTTCGGCCGGCCACGCAGGCTTTGGAAACTGAAATCTCCCCGACCCGGCAATCGCGGCGTTCTCCACGTTCCCTGTGATGGCGATTCCATGCGCGTACAGCTTTTTCCCCTGGAAAGTCCTCATCATCTGGTTCGGCAGCGCGATCTTGAACCTATGTTTTCCGCCGTCCGCATCGTGACATGCGCGGTCAACGGCAGGCTCGTTAGCCAGATTCGCTGTGCCTGCGGTAACAAACGTCCCTGCTGGCTTTTCATAGACAGAATGGTCTGCGTAGAGATGAACATCGATGGAGCTTGAGTTTCCCTGTTGGCAAGCCCAGCCATAGACGTAGTACTGGTCCCCCTCGAGCCGGACTCCATCAATGACACCCGTCACGAGACCAGCGGGCGAATTTCGAGCCGCAGCTACCAGCCAAACTGACCCCGCGCAAACCAGGCATGCAAGTGCCGCCCGTAACCGCGATCCGTTCACCATCAGAGCTCTTGTAAGCATGAAACCTCTTGCTCAATCCTGCCACTCTCGAAAAATGGCATTCGTCCAAAACGGTCCTGATGTGAGGACTCTTTCCTATGATTTCTTATAAGAGTGAACACAGCAAAAAAATAAAAGTGGCGCATAGCAGTTTTTCGCAACGCCTGACAGGAGACATTGGCTGCAGTCCGAAATCCGGCGACACACCCGGAAATAATCCAAATGCCTGATTAACGCTTATCGGAAACTGCCTCCCCGCGCAGTCGGGCCAAGTCCCGATAAGTTGTGCGGGCTCAACCGGAAATAATTCTGCTTTGTGGACATTTGCGAGCTAATTAGAACTCGAAGTCGTTGAGGTGTCCTTGCGCGTCTGGTCTGAGGTTATAATCTCCCCGCTCATGTCACTTGCTTCCGGTACCAGGCTTGGCCCTTACGAAATTGTTTCCCTGCTCGGTGCAGGCGGGATGGGAGAGGTGTATCGCGCGAAGGACGCGCGCCTGGGGAGGGATGTGGCGCTGAAAGTATTGCGGTCGGAAATATCGGGTGATCCCGACCGGCGCGCGCGGTTCGAACGCGAAGCCAAGACTGTCGCGGCTCTCAGCCATCCGAACATCGTGTCACTTTTCGAGGTGGGAAGCACCGATGGGCTTGCCTACACGGTCAGCGAACTGGTCGATGGAGATTTGCTTCGGAAACAGATGCGGCAGGGTCCCGTACCGGCGAGGCAGGTGGTAGAGCTGGCAACGCAACTGGCGGACGGAATGGCGGCGGCGCATTCGGCAGGAATCGTGCATCGCGACCTGAAGCCGGAAAACATAATGGTGACCGGCGACGGGAGGGTAAAGATTCTGGATTTTGGGCTGGCGCGAGTGTTACCGGGAGCCCTTGGAAGCGAATCGGGCTCAGGTTCGGGCGCCGAAACGATGACAACGTTAGCGGCCGCGGGCAGCTCCTCGTCGACGGAATACATGACAAAGTCCGGCGTGGTCCTGGGAACCGCGGCATACATGAGCCCCGAGCAGGCCCGCGGGCAGGAGGCGGACTACCGTTCGGACCAGTTCTCGTTTGGATTGATTGTTTACGAAATGCTTGAGGGCAACCAGGCGTTTGCGCGCGACTCGTCCGTGGAAACGATGGCTGCCATTGTGCGCGACGAGGCAGAACCGCTGAAAGTCAAGATTCCCGTGCCCCTCAAGTGGTTGGTGGAACGCTGCCTGGAGAAGGACCCGACGAGGCGGTTTGACTCATCGCGAGATCTGTATCAGCAATTGCGTGTCTTACGTGACCATTTTTCCGAGGCGGTTAGCAGCAGCATACAGGCCCTCTCGCCAGAGGTTGCGGCGGCGCAGCAGGCCGTAGCAAAACGCAAAGGATTCGGGGTGGGCGTCACGCTTGTGCTGATGATTCTGGCTGCGGGGCTTGCAGGCGGAATCGCATGGTGGCTGCACCCCAAGAGCGTGCAGCTTTCGGACTACAAGTACACGCCATTCGCGGTGAACGCTCACAGTCCGCTGTGGTCGCCGAACGGCAAAATGGCCGTGTACTCAGGCGAAGTGGGCGACGAAGAGCAGCTTTTTCTGCGCACACTGGATTCGCCCTCGCCGCAGCAGTTGACTCACAGCATTGGCGGCATACGTCCCCTCGGCTGGTCACCGGACTCCTCGCATATCTTCTACCTGCGACGAACACCAGGGACACAACCGAACGAGCTGCTTTCCGTTGCTTCCGTTGGGGGAGAGCCAGACTTGCTGTGGACGATACCGACGGGGTCCGGGTTTGGCTCCTCAAGTTTGCCGACCGTATCCCGGGACGGCAAAGCGGCGGTGTTGATCTATCAAGAGAAGGACAGCAATTTCTCGGATGTGTATATTTCCGAACCGATTGGGTCCGGACTCCGCCGCTACCCGGATTCGCGGGTCTATTCGCACAAAGTTTTCAACACCCCCCAACTCAATTTTTCGCCGGACGGCAAGCAGTTACTAGTGATTCGCGCGGGTGATTCTGATGTAGAGGAGTATTGGCTACTGCCGTGGCCCGCCGGTTCAGGAGCGCCTCGACAGATAATGGGCAACTTCCCACGATCCGCGGGGACGCCAAGGATCTCCTGGATGCCTGACAATCGGCACATTGTTCTCGCAGCGACGATTGCGTCGGGCTCACCACACCTTGTCCTAGCCGATACGCAAACCGACCGTTGGCAACTGATCACCCAAGGAATCGGTTCCGAGGAAACGCCGGCAGTCTCTCCCGATGGGTCCTCGATTCTGTTCGCCGAGAGCAACGTTGATTTCGACATTGAGTCTATATCCATTGCTGATGGAACGACGCACGGCCTGATTGTCACGCCGCGATCGGAGTCGATGCCTGCGTGGGCCGCCCGTTCCGATTCACTGGTCTATGGTTCTGACCGATTGGGCAGTCAAGACATCTGGATTCACACCAAGGATGGACAGGATCGCCCAGTGGTGACCCGTGCGAGCTTTGCGGCGGATCCGCCGACATTCATGTACGCCCCGGTGCTTTCCCCGGATGGAAGCCGAGTCATCTATTGCGTGATATCGAAGACTGGCGAAGCGCGGCTATGGGAATCATCGGTCGCGGGCGGCGCACCGGTTCGCCTCGTCGATCCTGCCGATACAACCTCGCAGTTCACCGGCGATTGGTCTCCCGATGGCAATCAGTTCGCTTTCAGGACTTTGGAAGCAGACGGTACAGCAAGCATGAAAATCGTTCGCACTTCCGGCGGGGCAACCGCACAGAAGTTGGTGGATGTTGCCGGAGGCGTTTTTTCCTGGTCCCCGGACGGAAAGTGGATAGCCTACACCGACGCAAGTCGTCGCTGGCGTCTCGTCTCACCCGATGGGAAGCAGCATCGCGACATTGGAATCATTCAGACCCAAAACCTCGGATTTTCGAAGGACAGCAAGACGGCATACGGTATTCGCAGCGACGACAACAAGTGGTTTCTGTTTTCCGTCGACATCGAAACAGCGAAGCTACGCGACATCAAGCAGTTAGATAGTAGCTTGCGGCCGCAGTTGGACGTTGGTCCCGCAATGCGTTACACGCTGGCGCCCGACGGCAAGAGCTTTGCCTACACAATCGCTAAATCGTCTAACAGCGTGTGGATGTTGCAGGGTTTTGCCACCAAGTAGTTTGGTCCGTTCTCGTATGACGTTTCCTACTTTCGGTTTTCCCACGGTGCTGTACGGAGCTGAACAGAGAATTTTGTTGGGTAAGTCCCATGAGCCGGCATATGGAACGTGATTCTTGCGATCTCGATTGCCGGATTGCTCCTGGATCACGGGCTACTCGGAAGTTAGGGACTTGTCGCAGAGGGGAAGCACCGGCGCAGGATCTGAAAGGGCAGGCGATAGGAAGAAGCACGGCTCGGAGAAGTTGAAAAAGTGGAGTTCTCGGGAACTCCAGGCGCGAGAGGCGCGGAGTGGGGACGATTTGCTGGTTGCCTTGGCGCGTGGTTCGTTCTGGAAATCGGGGCGAGCAAGGCGGTCGGGATCGATGCGGCGACGGAAAAAGGACACACCTCGGTAGGCGTAGTTTTCACGGATTGAGTAAGCTTCCATTTTGCAGTTCACGATGGTGGCGGGGGATTTGCAGGGCCCGATCCGTGTAGTTGAGCCGGCGTAACCCCCATGTTCTGCAGATAGTTTCCGAATAGCCGACCACCCGGAAGGTGGCCCGACCAGTCAATACGAGCGCGGCTACCAGGAGTTGTCATTGCAGTGCCAAACTGCTGCTCATTGACAAATCAGTCGACGAGCCCCGCACTATCGTGTCGGTTCCATTAAACGCTCGCTCGATTGCGTCGGCGGCCACGTCTAGACCGTCACGCTGGGCGATTACCTTCTGAAACCAATGAGCCTTTTCGCCATATCTTGGATTGGCCAAGACCTCCTGGATTAGCCTGCGGAGGCGATCCGCTTCCAAATCCTCTATATCTAGGAATTCACCGACTCCGTGATGGGCAATTCGGGCAGCGACCCCTAGTTGGTCATATGCAACGGGGATAGCCACCATGGGGACTCCTTTTGCCAGCGACTCAAGAGCTGTATTCAGACCTGCATGCGTGATGCAGAGCGCCGCGTGCTTGAGTAATTCAATCTGAGGAGCCCTGCGAGCAACGATTACATTCGATGGAATCGTCCCAAGAGCCTCGACCGTGACGTTGTTACCGATCGAAAGCACAACCTGAATGTCGGACATCTGCGCGGTAGCCTGAAGCACTGTTTTGTATACGTACTCCAGCCCGTTCACGAGAGTTCCCATGGATACGTAAACCAGAAGGTCGCCATTTAGCTTCTCCCAAGGAAAGGCTATCGGCTCCCTGCCTTCACCGTCGTGGAAAGGGCCCGCATAGTGAAAGTGAGCAGGCCAAGGAATCCCAGGAAAATCGAACTCCTTTGGTGTCTGCGTGACTACCGCAAGCTTGGACTTTGTAGCGGCGGGATCGCTCCAATCGATGTCGAGCCGCATTTTCTCTGCATAACCCCTCGCCAATGGTAAGAACGGTGCGAACATCTCGCCAGCCGTCTTAACCCCATCCCGATTCCTGATGATGGCTTCTGGTGTGCTCTGGTGTGGCCAGCTAAAAAAACAGGGTGGGGTGGCTCCTGAGAGATCGCCGTGGAGAACATTCCAAACGTGCGCGTAAGGCATGCCCAAGCTCATGGGAATAAGTTCGAAAAAGGAGCATATGGTGTCGATCACCAAAGCTTCGACGCCGGTTTCTGCCAGCGTTTTGGGGAGATGTTTTGACGCGGCGCTGAACAGCTTGGTATTTTTCTCGCGGATGCTCCAACGCGTCACCTCGAGTCCATGCATCTTCGATACAGGGGCGTACAGTCTGGCTATGGAACCTGCCGGATATTCGTTTTCACAAAAAGGAACGAAGCGGAGACCGGCCGCACGCGCGAAGGGTTCCACGTCAGGAACACCGATAAATACCACCTCATGTCCCCGCGATTGCAACCGGCGAGCGAGCGCAGTCATGGGATTCAGGTGACCAGCAACTGGTAGACTTACGAAACCGATTTTCATGACTCTTGACCTCATGATCCTTCCCGGCCCTCGACAATCTTCAACCAGGCGTGGCAGGGCCGCGTCCAGGTATTCGCCTCAACACTTCTCCAGACACGCGCGCCGTCTAGCGGTTCGCCTCTAGATATCTCGCGCTCAGGGACAAAACACGCGCACAGCGCGTTTATTCCAGAGTGCGCGTACAAAAAGTAGTGCGGCATGCTGTGACGTTCCGGGAATATTCTTTGAAGCTGCGCGTTATCAGGGCGCCAGTCTAACCTCGCCCCAAATTGAACCTAGCTCGAAAGGCGTCTGAACTCCCGGTAAGTCGGGATTTTGTCAGGAAATCAAGCACTGACGTCGCTCTCCTCGCAGAGGCTCATTCTGTAGCTCTCGTCACTCTTCGCCTGGAAGTGCGTAAAGTACCCGAGAGCAACGATCGGAGTTTTGAGCGCGCTCTTCCGAGGCGAGACATCACTGTGCCGGCCGGGCAGCCCAACAAAGTGGCGATCTCCTGGTAGGACAGCTCTTCATACTCTCGCAGCACGATAATCTCGCGAAACTCGTCGGGAAGTTGTTGGATCGCTTCTCTTACCTGATCGCGCTCTTGCTTGCTTACATAAAGAGCATGTGGATCCTTTGATGGTTCTACGGCCATTCCCTGAGTGCTTTCGTCCACATCGAGCTCGACGATCTCGGGCGCGGCACGTTTGTGTCGCAGCTGATTGAGCCAGATGTTTCGAAGGATCGTGAACAGCCAACTCTTCGCATTACTGCCAAGCTGCAAACTCTCAATCGCTTTAAGGGCACGCACACACGTTTCCTGCACAAGATCCTCTGCCTGGGTGCGGTCGCGGCTGAGAACCATAGCGTACCCATACAGCCCATTGAGCACTTCATCGAGGGTCCGGAGAAGGAAGTAATTTCTCTCTGGCAGGACTGTCATACTAACCTTCGAGACGGTCGTCGTCTGTCCTGTTGGTTGCGCCGGCCCGACCCCAGGTGATCGCCGTTATCGGCCACGCTCAAATCGATCTTTCCGGCTTCCTCGTTCAACAACACAATGCCCTCCTCCTCCAAAATGGCTTCTCGGCTCTGGGCGCTGGCAGAACAAAACTTTCGTCTTGCACGAACCCGGATAAGCCAATCCGTACGAATCCAACGCCCCGAAGTTGCTCGGACGTAAGACTACCGACTAGAGCGACTCTAGCTGTGAAGTTCCCGTCGGGATTTTGTTGATTCTTTGTGCCCAGGTTATGTCTATGAAAATACTTACTTTAGGTGGGCCGAGGCCCTATGGGTCGAACAACGGCGAAGTTTTGTACCAATAGGGTCCTAGAACTACTCTAAATATCCTTGGGGCGAGATCCCCTCCGCCTTCCAAACGAGTCAGGTCGGGTCAATGAAATCCTTTCGGGCGTTCCGCCTTGATACGGCAAACCAATGCCTTTGGTGTGGGCAAGAGCGCGTCGCTATTCCTCCGAAACCCTATGACATACTCCGTTATTTGGTCGAAAATCCAGGTCGCCTCGTTACCCAGGACGAACTTCTCGAAAAGCTTTGGCCCGAGACCCATGTCAACCCGGAATTGATCAGAAAATACATTCTGGATGTCCGAAAAATCCTGGGGGACCGGCCTGATAAACCTGAATTTATCGAAACCGTGACTAAGCGAGGATACCGGTTCATTGCGCCGGTTATAGATGAGCGCGCGGCCGCGCCTGCAGACTTGTCCATTTCGCACCAAACAGACGGGAAAATGACCGAAGACAAGTCTGTACTCTACACCGGTGGTTCAAAACAGAAGAGTGCTTCTGGCAAACGCATGCTTTTGAGGGCTGCAATCCTGGCAGCGCTGGCGGTTGCGGCGACTACAGCGATACGCGGGCACTTCCGGTCTTCACGAGAGCAAACGAATGCTCCATCGTTAGACAATACTTCCATCGCCGTGCTGCCTTTTGCGGATATGAGCCCAGGCAGGGACCAAGAGTATTTTTCAGATGGACTCTCTGAACAACTAATGAACGACCTCGCCAAAATCGCAGGCCTGAAGGTCGTTGGACGGTCCTCGGCCTTTCAGTTCAAGGGCAAGAATGAAGATCTACGCATAGTGGGACGGAAGCTCGGTGTGGCCAATGTGCTTGAGGGAAGCGTGCGCCGCGAGGGTAACCATGTGCGTATCACGGCGGAACTGATCAAAGCGGACGACGGCTTTCAAGTTTGGTCACAGACGTACGATCGGGAGATGAAAGACCTTTTTACCGTTCAAGATGAAATCGCCAGGGCAGCGACTGAAGCCTTGCAAGTGAAGTTACTGGGAGGCAACGGACACCCCGTCCCCCCGAACTTACGCAGTGCGAATCCGGAGGCATATCAGGCTTATTTCCAGGCGAATTACCTTTTGGGGCGCGGGACGGGTAAGGAGGACGTCGACAAGGCGCTCGCCTACATTGACACGGCTATTGAGCTCGATGATAAATATGCGCCAGCCTGGGCTTTGCGAGCATCGGTGCGGAACATGATGGCGGAGGGCGGCCTGACTGATGTCACAGACGGATTTCGTAAGGCCCGCGACGACGCGGAGCGGGCGATTGCGCTCGATCCTAACTTAGCTTCAGCTTATCTCGCGCTGGCAAGGACCCAAATCTATCACGACTGGGATTGGGACACCGCGAATACCTGCCTTGCGAAAGCAGCTGCCTTAGAGCCGGGTAGCGCCGAGGTCTTCAGAGCCCGTTCGTACCTATCCAGGGCATTAGGCAATCTGGACCAGGCAGTCAAGCTATATGACCAGGCGGTCGCGCTGGACCCTCTTCGTGCCAATTCTCATTTGGGTCTGGGATACCTGCTGTATATGGCGGGCCGATACGAGGAAGCGCAGGCCGCGCTGCAGAAAGCTTTGGACCTGAACCGGCAGGCTGCCTTTGTCCACGCCGATTTGGGTGAAATTCTCGTAGCAGAAGGAAAGCCACAGGAGGCGCTCGCGGAAATTGAGAAGGAACCAAACGAGTGGCAGAAACTCACGGACCAGGCAATAGCGTTTCACTCCCTCGGTCGTGGACAGGATTCGAATGCTGCTCTGGCCGAGCTTATCGCGAAGCATCAAACTGATTCGGCCTATCAGATCGCTGAGGTGTACGCGTATCGCGGCGAGTCCGGCGACTCGTTTGAATGGCTGGAGCGTGCCTACAAACAGCGAGACGCCGGACTGCCCGACATCAAGGTGGATCCGCTATTGAGAGGTCTGCGCCACGACCCCAGATACACCGAACTTCTGAAGAAAATGCATCTGCCGACGTAGAGCATTTCGCTGAACGCGCACCCGTATAGATTCTGACCAATCCTCGCGATCGCGGTGCGTAATCCTGTTGCCATATTGCTCTGTTATGGAACGTAGTGTGTAAGTTTAGCCCGCGCGCCGAGGGGCGTTCACCCTGTCCCCTGTGCCAGAAGGGGGCAAAAAAACCCTTGGCAGGTCCCCGCAGTGTTGTTTGGACGGCTGCGACAAATCGTTGCGTTGCAGTTCGGGCGAGGCAGGGGCAGCGGTGTTCTTCGGTTCACCTGCTTCGACGGCCATGATTGCGTGTACGAACCCTAGAGTTCATGGTGGCCGTCGACGATTGAAAACTGCGATGCACAGGCAAGACCAACTCCATGGCGCAGGAACCATGCCTTCATCGGGAGCAACCTTATTTTTGTGGAGCCAGATCCAGTGCCTCGGGGGCTGGGGCGATATACACGATACCGTACTGCTCACCGATAGTGGGTGCCCGCGGGTCGGTATGAGGAATCTCCTCCATGTCGTAGAAAAATCCATCGATCCCGCCCGGTATAAAAGTAACGGACATCCGTCCAGGAACCTCTCCAACGGTTCTGCAAGTGTGGGTTCCATAGCGGGGAGCCACCACGACCGTACCGGGGGACGTTTCGACGATCTCACCATCTAACCGAAAGCGGAACCGCCCCTCCAATTTCTCCAATATCTCGTCCTCGTTGCGATGAGAATAAAGCGGAGGTGCTGTGTTCGGAGCAGATTCGTGTTCTACCATGCGAAATGCGTGCTTCGGTCGCTCGGAAATGTCACTACAATTTCCGCCAACGGATTGATCTTAAACGTGCGCGCGTTCTCGATTTTTTGAACAAATGCGACATTGCTAGGTTCTGTTGCCATATGCACTCGTCCATCCGCTCTTGCGGCGCTCGGAATAACACCTGGCAAGACAAGTTATTCCCGAATCAGCACAAATCTCTCGTGAACCGGGATCAGATTACTTACCGATAGCCGACTCCCATACGACCGGTGCGAGCCGACTTCCGTCGCACCGGCTATAAATCTGTATCGAAACCCAACAATCCTAACTTTCATGCATTCTCTTTTGAAATACACTCGAATCCGAGGTAAACGCTACTTATAGCGGTTACGAAACTGTCCTTCACGTATCGCCTGCGTCCAGCCTGAGGGATGAATTGCGATAATCCACGCAAAGCTAGGCCAGCCATGGTCCCCCTTTGTATTGATTGGGAAATGATCTAAAGTCGGCCAACCGCGATTAGCAATGGGACGTGGGCTTGTAGAACGTGATCGGGCGATTGCGATCTCCAATACCGGATTGTTGCACTATCACGTGCCATGCGGAAACAATCCACTTGTTTGTTTAACGCGGAAATCGCAGTCCGAATCGCCACCCGAAACGGCGCCCCTTGCTTGTGCGCTCTCCGACGAGGTCATAGAATAGGGAGCGGCGGCGGCGGCCCTCATCTTCTCTTTTCCATTCATTCCGCGTCCGCAACATTCGATACTAGGTTCGCGTATTTATCTTTCGAAAGGACTCATTCGCCCTTTGGGCTTTTTATGAACCTTACTGAATTTATCCAAGGTCGTCGCGACCAGCATTTGGCGGAGCTCTGCGAATTTCTGCGCATCCCCAGTGTCAGCGCCAAGAGCGAACACAAACCGGATATCGAACGCGGCGCCCGCTGGGTCGCCGACAATCTCCGCTCCGCCGGATTCAAGACCGTCGAGATTGTTCCCACCAATCTTCATCCGCTCGTCTACGCCGAGTCTCTCGACGCCCCCGGAAAACCCACCATCCTTTTTTATGGCCACTACGACGTTCAGCCTGCCGAACCCCTCGACCTTTGGACCACCCCTGCATTCGAACCCACCGTTCGCAACGGCAATCTTTACGGCCGCGGCACTGCTGACGACAAGGGCCAGGTCCACATTCATTTGAAAGCTCTCGAGTCGCTCCAGCAAGTGCACGGCAAATTCCCCATCAACGTAAAAGTTTTGATTGAAGGCGAGGAAGAAGTCGGTAGCGTTAGCCTTTGGGACTACGTTCAGAAAAACAAGGAAAAATTAAAAGCCGACGCCCTCGTTGTCTCCGATACTTCGATGCTCGCCAAGGGTGTTCCCTCCATTACTTATGGCTTGCGCGGTCTCAACTACTATCAACTCGAACTCACCGGTCCTTCTCACGATCTGCATTCCGGCGTATACGGCGGTGCCGTACCCAATCCCCTGACCATCCTCGCCGAACTGTTTGCCAGGCTCCACGACAAGAATTTTCGGATCACCGTCCCGGGCTTTTACGATGGCGTCGCGAAAATTTCGAAGCCCGAAGGCAAAGCGCTCAATTCCCTTCCCTGGAAGAGAAAAGATTTTGAGAAAGCCGTTGGCGCGCCTGCCTATTTCGGCGAAAAAGGCTTTTCCATCGTTGAACAGCTCTGGACGCGTCCCACACTCGAGCTAAACGGCATTTGGGGCGGCTACATCGGTGAAGGCGCAAAAACCGTCATTCCATCCAAAGCCTTTGCAAAATTCTCCACGCGCCTCGTCCCAAACCAGGATCCGCACAAAATTGCCAAGCTCGTCGAAAAACACGTCCGCAAACTTTTGCCCAAGGCCGTCACCTGCAAATTCTCCGTCCTCAGCACCGGCAAGCCTTGGGTCGCCCCATTCGAAGCCTCCATTTTCAAAATAGCCCAGGCCGCTCTTCAAAAGGGCTTCGGTAAAAAAGCCGTTTTCATTCGCGAAGGTGGTTCGATTCCCTTCGTCACCCAGATGCACGACACCTTCAAAGTCCCCTGCGTGCTCATCGGTTTCGGCCTTCCCGACGAAAACGCCCACGCCCCCGACGAACACATCGCCCTCGAAAACTATTTCGGCGGCATCAAAGCTATCGCCCACTTCTACGCCGACCTCGCCGCCTCTTGACGCACGCGCGATGCAGCGTCTCCGTTCCCGCGAGGTGTCGCCCACAAATGCATTGCGCTCTTGGTTTGCCCTTATTTGCGCAACGCGTCCGCAACAAGTGGATGCCTTTGGCTGCATCAGCTTTGGTCGAATCGCGTTCGCTCAATTAATTGCTTGACCCCTGGCACTGGACCGTTTTCGTGGTGGTGGAGCTTGCCCCGCTCGCACACTCCTACCCACACCGCCGCTTCGTCGTTCACCGCCGCGCCGACTTTCTGCCCCAGTTCCTTTCCGTTCGTTGGCGCTCCCATTTCCTCTGTAATCTTCGCTTTTCGTGAGAATTTTCAGCATCGCATCGCGCTCCGGCCCGAGCAAACGCGCCGGTCCATCGGCGCGTTCCTATCTGTTCGAATCCTCCCGCTCGTCTGAACGTGCCCATGCCAACGCGCCCGTCCTAATGTGGCCCCGCGCTCGCCGCTTGTTCGAATGCGCCTGCCTGCGCTTCCAAACCCCATTTTTAGCGGCTTTTTCCACATGCCTTCAAAAAAATCTGCATTTTTCCAAGGTTTTTTGCGGTTTTTTCTTGCGTTATCATTTTGCCTTCGCTATAGTCCCTTTCGGCCCAAGTCTTTTCGCTTGCATCAGGGGTAGAGACAAGGCTTCGCGGCCTGCCCCGATCTCATCGGGGTGGAAAGAAAAAATCAGGAGGATAAGCAGAATAGATGGCAGCCAAGCCTTTGAGCAAAACGAAAATCGTGTCGCACATCGCAGAGAAAGTCGGCACACCGAAAAAAACCGCGGCGCTCTTTTTTGAAGAGCTTCATAAGCTCGCGGTGAAAGAAGCGAAAGGCAGTGCAGGAAAATTTGTAATTCCGGGCATCGGCCGCATTGTGAAGGCGCACCGCAAAGCGCGCCTCGGCCGTAACCCGCAGACCGGCGAGCAGATCAAGATCAAGGCGAAGACCGTGGTCCGCCTGCGCCCGGCGAAGGTGTTGAAGGACGCCGTCCTCAAGTAGCATCCTCGCGCAGCGAGGATCGGCCAAACACAGCGCGGAAAAATTACCGGCGCGCTTCTCCAAAAGTTCTTGCAGGAATTTTGCAAACAAAGTCGCGGAACAAGTTTGCAAAAAGTTTCATGCAAGAAAAATCGCGCCGCGGATTGGATCAGCGCTTAACACCCGGCCAGTTTTCTCGGCAGAGTTTGCCCTCCGTCAGCGCGGCTTACACCGTAGTGGCGGAGGGTTTTTTTTCCCGGCTGCGTTCGCGCGGCGCCGAGAAGATGAAAGGCAGAGATCGCCTAACTTGCCTGAGCTCCGTCGAGAATTCGCCGCCGCGACTGCGCGGCATCCGAAAAAATCTTGTCATGTTTCGGCAAGATTTCTTGCTCCGAGCACGCGGCGCTGACGAGAACTCTTGCGGCTCTCGCCTCGTCAACTCCGCCGCGCGACAAAAAAACGACACTCAAGAAATCAGAGCGTTTTGACGTAGGCCACGACGTCCTTGATTTGCGCGGGCTCGAGGGAGTCTTTCAAGCCGGGCATGAGCGAGTCGCCGTTTTCGATCCACGTTTTCAGCGCTTCGTCGGTTACCTTGTTGGTGTTTACCGTGAACGTACCGCGCTTGGAAATTCCTTTGAGCCCCGGGCCGATTTTTTTCGCGTCGCTATCCGCGTAATGACAGATGGAGCATTTCTTGTCAAAAACTTCCTTGCCGCGCGCCGCCGCCGCAGCGGAGCCTTTCGATCCACCGCCGCTCTTTTTCGCCGGTGGATCCTGAGCCAACACCGCACCGGCCACGCCCAGAGCCGCGATCCCAAGAATCAGAACATTCCGCTTCACGATTCCCCCTCGCCGTTCTTAAATTTCCCACTCTTTATTCTCTACTTTTGCGGCTGCGAATTCCACTCCCGGACCCGGCACGAAGGACAGGTTCACGCGGGGCACGACTGGAACTTTAGTACTTTTGACGCCTTCGGAACCGTGTGTTAACAATCAAGATCATGAGCCAGGAAACCCTGACGCGTGCTTGGGAAGTGCTGCAGGATGCTTATCAGGCACAGATGGAAGGCGATTACGAGCGCGCCGTCGAACTGTATCAATCGTCATTGGATCTGCATCCCACCGCCGAAGCGCATACGTTTCTTGGCTGGACCTACCATTACCAGGGCCGGATCGAAGAAGCCATCGCGGAGTGCAAGCGCGCGATCGAGCTCGACCCAGAGTTCGGAAATCCTTACAACGACATTGGCGCGTACCTGATCGAGCTGAACCGGTTTGATGATGCGATTCCCTGGCTGGAACGCGCGGTGGAAGCGCGCCGCTACGAGCCGCGCCATTTTCCGCACTACAATCTGGGCCGCGCGTATCTGGGAAAAGAGATGTATGGCCGCGCGATGCGCTGCTTCCAGGAAGCGCTGGAGATCGAACCGCGGTATTCGCTGGCGCGGCAAGCGCTGGCTTCGCTGCGGCGCATGGTGAATTGAAGCA
>Ga0210393_10002193_pt1 | contig 16228 bp, 26 predicted proteins | sample IncBWC27OmetaG_FD_160068 | JGI IMG/M metagenome (GOLD analysis project Ga0210393, IMG submission 160068) | Forest soil microbial communities from Barre Woods Harvard Forest LTER site, Petersham, Massachusetts, United States - Inc-BW-C-27-O ... | reverse complement strand
GGCCAGCGCGTACAGGCCCACGCTGCCCTTGATGACGGTGATGGCCCGCAGGCTGGCCATCGGCCCGAACCCTAGCTCCTGCCCGGCCAGGAACACCGCCATCACGGTGGCCACCGTGCCCTCGTAGTCGAACTGCTTCTTGCGCGGGTCGCGTTCCTCGGGGTTGACGTACCGGCGCAGCTGCTCGGGGATGAACGGGGTCGGTGCCAGCGCGCGGGCGATGACCGCGGCGGCCTCGGCTTCGGCCGCCCACGCTTGGAGCGACACGGCGTGGCTTGTGTCAGTGGTCACCGGGTATCGGCTCCGTTAGCGGCTATCATCAGCACTGCTCCTTTCAGGCGGTTGGAGCGAATGAGGCCGGGCGCGCTGGCACGCACCCGGCCTCCGGTATTTAGGTGGTCGGTGCCAGTAGGCGCACCGCTTCCGCGGGGCTGCCGATCCAGCCGGGCATGTCGTCCTGGCGGTCGTACAGCCATCGCAGGTGTGTGAAGAACTCCCAAACGTCGTCGCCGGTATCGACCGGGCGCAGCTCGCAGGTGTCGGACTTGATCCACACCACACCAGCGCGGGCGATCTTGAGCCAGTCCATCGGCCGCTCGGCCAGCCCGGCCTTGTCCGGGTGGCACGCCTCGCACTTGTACTGCCCGCCCTTGGGGCCGGTGCGTATCCGGGTGGCCGGGTCGCACTCGCCGCACGGGTCCATCTCGACGCCGAACACGTCGGCGCGGCGGTAGGCCGTGGCCTGGAGCGCAGACTCGGGCCACACGCCGCTGCTGGTGGTCTTGAGCTCCAGCAGCCACCGGCACGCGCTGATCAGCTCGCCGTCCACGAAGATGTCGGGCAGGTCGGCTATCAGGTCGGTGGTGCCGCAGTAGCGGAGCGCGTGGCTGGCCACCACCAGCTCGCTGGCGCCCTCCACGGGTGCGACCTCGAAGCGGTCCAGCCAATCGCGGTACGCCTCGACGTGCCCGGCCAGCTCGTCGGGCACCGCCACGGTTTCGTCGTCGGCCAGGTGCGCGGCCAGCCGGTGGACCTCGGTGCCGCGCTGCGCCGCGGCGTCGCGCTTGGTGTCGTGCGCGGTGGACAGGGCTTTGTACCTGTCGGAAGGCTCGGCGGCCACCAGCGCGTCCCAGTGATCCAGCGCGTACTCGGCCGCCATGCGCGCCGCCCAGTAGGTGAGCGCGGGCTTCGGGACGGTCTTGGAGAGCACGGTAGTGACACCGGGCACGCGCTCGCCTCCGAGGCTGTACCCGTGGCCTGTTCGCCCTACCCGGCGCCGCTTGATGCTCACGGCGCGGGCCGCCGCTCCGCGCTCATACCACGTGGCTGTGAGCCGCCGCTCCCCGCTCTGGTATCGGATGCCTCACGTTTGCCTTCCGGCAACGTTACGCTCGTGCAAACTGTCCCGTCACTCGCCCCCCGCATTTGCGCGGTGACACCTGCGGATGATGGCTGGCCAGAGGTGTCCAGCAGCCTGCCCAGCTCGGCCTTGCCGCACGGCCCGATGGGTGGCGCGTCGGCCAGGTTGGCCTCGACCCATGCGGCCTTCGCGGTGTCGTAGTCGGCGCTCACGACGCGGCCTGCGCGGCCACGGCGTCGGGCGTGATGATCAGCTCAGCCAGCTCGTGCCCGAAGTACCGGCACAGCTCGATGAGGGTATCGACGCCCACCTGGCGCTTGCCGGTGGTGCCGCCTTCGATGGCGTACAGCCAGGCGACGGAGATGTCGTTGTCGGCGGCCACGCGCTCGGGCCGCAGCCCGGCAGCTTCGCGCCATTCCTTGAGCTTGGTGTAGTCCCAGTTCCCGCGGGACGCAACGGCAGACACGGCGACCTCCACGGCGCCGCGAGGCCAGTGGCCAGGCCGACGCCGGTTGGGATGATTGCTGACGGTCGTGCCTCTCGGGGCTTTATCGACCGTCCGGTGGTCGCCGTGCCTCTCGGGACTTTTACGCCCATCCGGTGGGCGGGTGCTGCCTGCCGCGCGGGACGGGGCACCGCGCGGGTTCAGGCAACTAAGGACAGTTATCTACCGTATGCGAATGGCAGTTGTCAACCCACCGCAGGTAAACGGGGCTGCCAGGATGAGCGTCAGCACAGCGGGACCGGGAGGGAGCCCGGCCCGCCAGCCACAGCGAAAGGAATGAACCTGTGACGCGCATGCTCCGAATCCGGTTCCGTCGTCTGATCATCGTCGGTGCGATGGGCGCGGGTGCGCTCGCCTTGGCGGTGGGCACTTCTGCCGCGGCCAGCGCGGCCACCGCGGGCGGGTACCCGACGCCCAGCCCGAGCCCGACCGTCCACTACACGCCCCCGCCCCAGCATCACAAGCACCGGCCGCCGCCCGCGGTGACCCACTGCTTCGCCAGCCTGGAGACCGAGCACGACACGCTCAGCGGCCAGCCGGTGGGTGACCAGGGCTACACCGCCCCGACCACCTACACCGACGCTTACTGGGGCGGCCAGCCGCAGCCCAGCGAGCAGCACCAGGCCACTATCGAGGTCGTCCAGCTGGTCGAGGTGTGCGTGACCACGCAGAAGGGCCACCAGGACGTGGTGAAGGTGTGGGACGAGACCGGCCCCTTCGCGTTCGAGATCCCGGCCAGCGGCATCGAGCCGACGCCCAGCGGCCTGCCGCACAGCATCACGTCGATGCTGGCCGCCTGACCAAGTAGCTTCACCGGGGGCGCCCGAAGCCCCGCTACGGTGAGCGGTCCCACCGCCAGGCGCCAGCCGCGGCTCGGGACCACATAGGCCGCCCGGCCGGATTGTCGGCGGGGCGGCCTATGCTGTGCCGCTAACTAGTTACGGGTGGTCCTCCAGCCAGTCCAGGCCGAACACGCGGCCAGCGTTGCGCAGCCGCGCGGACAGGTCGGTGGTGGCCTTGAGCGTGTCGTAGTCGGTGTCGCGGCTGGCGCCGAGTTCTTCCAGCGCCCGCATCAGCAGGGCGGTGTCGGCCGCGGTCAGGCTCGGCCGGATGGTCGGGGTTGGCATGGGTGGTTCCTTTCCGGTCAGGCGGCGAGCGCCTGGTTCCACTTGATCTTGATGGCGTCGGGGTCGAAGCCGGGGCCGCGGCGCGCAGGCCGCTGGATCACCACGGCGTCGAGCAGCTTCCGCACCACCTGGCGGCGCCTTGGCACGCTGAGCGCTTCCCACACCACGGCGGCCGGGTCGCCGCCGCGGAAGGGTTCTAGCACGTCAGGCTCGGCCGCCGCGGTGGCCAGCTGCGCACCTATGGCGGCGTCGTCCGCGGCGATCTGCGCGGCGATGGCGCCGATGGTGGCTTCATCGTCGAGCAGGCCACCGGCCACCATGCGGCCGAGCTTGGCGCGGCGGTCGGCCAGCTGGTTCCGCTGGTGGATGAGGCCGTCCACGTCCACGTCGGGCCGCGCGGGTGGCCGCAGTATGTCGGCCACGTCGGGCAGGCTGAGCCGCGCCACCACCAGGTCGGTGATGTGGTCGTCCACCGCGGCGGCGTCCCGGCGCACGTGGCCGCAGACCTTGCCGACGTAGGCCGGTCCCCGGCCGCGGCCGGCGCCGCCGACGCTCAGCGGCTTGCCGCAGATGCCGCAGGTGGCGAACAGGCTCACCAGCCACCGCGGGGCGTTGCCCTGGCTGGTGCGGCGCTCGGGGTTCGTGAGCAGCTGGCGCAGCTGCTCCCACCGCTCGCGCTTGAGGATCGGCTTCCACGGTGCTGGCACCAGCTGGCCGCCGCGCACGGCCAGCCCGGCCACCGCTGGCTTGAGCACCATGTCGCGCACGCTTGAATGGCTCCACTTTGCGCCGGTCACGGTCGGCACGCGCTGCTCGGTCAGCCAGCGGGTGGCACCGGCCATCGAGCCGTCGCCTAGCAGCTCGTCGGCAACGTGCCGGATCGCGGCGGCCTCGGCCTCGTCCACCACCAGATTGCGCTCGTATGCCTTGGTGCCTTCCTGCACCCGGTACCCGAACGGGCGGCGGCCTCCTTGGTAGCTGGTGCCTGCCCAGCGGCGGCGTCCCTTCCGCACGTTGGCGGCCACGCCGTCACTGTAGCGGCGCGCGTCGGTGATGCGGTCGCGGAAGGCGCGCACCTGGCTGTCGGTGCCACCGTTGGTCAGCAGCCACTTGGCCGTGCCGTCGTCGTCGGGGGCCACCACGCTGGCGCGGCTGACGCGCACGGCGTCGAGCAGGTCCAGGCCGTCGCGCTCGTTGCGGGTAATGCGGCTGTCGTCGCCAACGATCAGCACCAGCGGCGAGGGGTTGGCCTGCATCTCCAGCACCACGGCCTCGAACACCGGCCGCCTGGTGCGGAAGGTGATGAGGCCGGTGGCGGTGGTCACCTGGCGCGGGGTCTTGTACGCGCTGGCGCCCTTGGGCTTGCCGTTGCCGTTCAGGTCGTTCTCGATGGCCACGCGGCGCACCGCCAGGCCAAGGTCGGCGGCCAGGTCGCGCAGCTCGCGCTCGCGCATCTCGAACGTGGTGTCGTCGGTGTCGCGGAAGTCGCTGAGGCGCAGGTAGATGATGGCCTCGGTGGCCTCGGCTGGTGTGGTGGCCAGGTAGCTGGCGAGTGTCATGGGTGGTTCCTTTCGGTGGGTAGCACCGGCACGGCCTGCACCGCGGCGAGCGCGGCGGCCAGCTGGTGCTCGGGTACGGTGGCGCCGAGGTGGTGCGAGGCCACCACGTTGCCGCTGCGCGGGTGGCGCACGTGGAGCCACCACCCGTCGCGGGTGCCGCCGTCGCGCAGGCCGGGGCGGCCGAGGTTATTGCTGGTGTGGGTCAGGTGGACCAGCTCCAGGTGGGCACCCGTCGGGGTTACCCACCTGGTCACTGTGCGGTTGGTCATGGCCTAAGTCCGTGGGGATCATGGCGGCGCGCACCAAGGCGGCGCCGTAGATGCTCTCGGCCGCGGTCCAGCTGTGCGCGTACAGGTACGCGCGGATGTAGGCGTAATCGGCTTCGGCCGGGGTCTCGGTGGCCAGCCGCGCGGCGTGCGCGGTGGCCAGTTCCACGGGTGTGGCGGTGCCGTTGGCGGCCATCATGTCGGCGCGCACGTCGGCGCCGTAGCGGCGGGGCTTGCGGCTGGCGGTCATGTGGGTGGTTCCTTCCGGGTGCAGGTGGGTGGCTTACCAGGCGGCCAGGCGGCCGGTGAGGCCGTTCATGGCCTGCGCGTTCGATGCGGCCTTGGCCTTGATGGCGGCGAAGCGGCGGGCCAGCTTGGCCTCGGCGCTCTCGGGGGCCAGGCTGCGGCAGCGGGCGTCGTCCACGAGGCGGGTGTGGGTGTCGGTGCTGCGGGTCATGTGGGTGGCTCCTTGCCGTGCGTGCGTTGTAACTACTCGTTACAACACACGCGGCTGTGGAGATCATACCCTAATGCGTGTGTGGCCTTCACCACACTCACATTAAGGTACGTACCGCTGTGGCGTGTCGTAGCGATGCCGCTACAGGTGCGGCCAGCTGGTGTTACCCTGTGCCGGGTGGCGCCAACTGGTGGTGCCACAGCTTAGGAAGGGGGCACCAGTGACCGCAGCTGATGCCATAAACCACGCGGGACCGCTGGCGCTGGTGATCCAGCCTGACGGTTCCACCACGGCCGAACGGCTGCCGGTGAACCCGGCCGCGATGCTGGCCGCGCTACGCGAGGCCATAGGCGGCCACTTCGAGGCCATCGGCAACGGCCGGTGGTGCGCGTACACCATCGAGGACAACCGCGACGACCCGCGGCCGAACCGGCCCGCCGACCGGCTCGCGGAGCTGCTCGGCTGGCGCACTCAGCCGAGCGGCATGCACGGCGCCGTGGTGTTCCTCGGCCACCAAGGCGTCGATGAGACCGACGTGCCCGAGGACGTGCTGGAGCTGGCGCACGTGATGGGGCTGCTCCCGTGAGCGCCGCGCCTGACTACCTGGCCATCGAGGCCGCCAGGCTCGTGGCGGTGGCGCAGGAGGCCGAGCAGCCAGCGCGCGGCGCCACCAAGAGCCTGCGGTTCGCCAAGGGCTCGGACCTGCTGGCCTGGTTCGAGCAGTACGCCAGCGACGAAAACCTATCCACAAACGGCGCGATCATCGTCGCGCTAACGGCATTCAGGGCCGCGGTTGAGCGCGGCAGAGCGGAAGGAAACCACCCATGACCACCACCACCACCGGCCGCGCGGTAGACGCTGGCACGGTTCACTCGCTGCTGGCCTCGTACAAGTTGCTCGTCAAGGCTGGCGAGAACAGCGTGCGCTCGGCCTGGCGGTTCGGCCAGTGCATCGACAGCTTCACCGACGCCTACACGATGGCGCAGCTGGCCGACGCGATGAACCTCAGCAGCGGCACGCTGCACAGGTACCACCGGCTGTTCGTCGCCTACCAGCGTCCCGAGCTGGCGGTGCAGGCGAGCGAGCAGCTTGAAACGTACAACATCGACATCATCTGGCAGCTGCACGACGACCTCCACCCGGTGGCGCACGGCAGGCCGATGGCGGGGCGCCGGTTCCGGTCGGTGTGCCACAGCTGCGGCGGCCACGATGTCGGCCGCGTGGAGATGACCCCGGAGGAAGCCGCGGCCTACGACGCCGAGGCCGAGCGCGCCGAGCGCGAGGTTATGGCCTGATGCCGGGGCCGTCACCGGAGGCGCGCGGCCGGTACGAACTGCGCGACCACCCGACGCTCAAGGATCTGGTGGTGGTCTGGTGGCTGCCAGCCCGCGGGGCGCCGAGCCCGACGAACATCACGCTCGGCCCCAGCGCGGTGCCGCTGCTGGCCGCGGCCTTGGCCGACTGGGAGCTCACGCACGCCGTGCCGCCCGCCGTGCCGCCACCGCGGCCGGGGCAGCTGCGCGCGGTCCAAGATGACGGGACCGTGTGATGGGGCCGGGCGGGTGCGGCGAACCCGGCCGCACGTGGCCGGTGGCCGGGCCGCACGTGGCCATCGTCAGCTCTGCCGAGCTGGCCGCGCAGCCAGGCGCACCGCTCAGCCCGGACTACTGGGTCAACCGCAGGCCGGGCGAAACCTGGACCGCGTACCGGGTGCGGCGCCAGATCGAGGCCCTGGAGGCCAAGGCGGTGGCGCACGAGGAAGCCGCGGCCAGGCTGTGGGCCGAGGCCGCGCAGCTGCGGCAGGCCGGTGGCTAGCGTCCACGACGCCATCGTGGCCGCGATGGCCGAGCAGCTGGAGCGGCGGCGTCACTGGGACGAGCCACCGGCGCTCTACTGGCTGCACCTGGAGCGCGGCCGGCCGAAGCTGCGGCAGGTCGGTATCCCCGACCTGATGTGGGCGCTGGACCGGCCGCCTGCGGTGCTGGGCCGGATCGCGGTCACGATGGCCGCGGGGCGGTACCGCTCCCCGTGGCCGGACCTGTTCGGCATGGCCGTGCGTCACGAGGGCTGGAAGGTCGAGGTTGACCCCGACGCCCCCGACGCCAAGCGGGTGTCGCGGCACGTGGCCGCGCAGTCCCGCGAGCACCTGCTCCACACCAGGCCCGACCGGATCGAGGCGCGCATGTTCTACGCGGTCGATCGGGCCGGGTGGACCTACCAGGCCGAGCAGAAGCGCGGCCAGCTGCGCGCCGAGCGGATGGCTGTGCCACCCGCCAGCGACCCCACCATTACCGGCGCCGTGGTCGATGCGCTGGACCTGATGGTGGCCACGATGCTCGGGGTCACGTTGCCCGAGCGCGTGGAACCGCCCGCCGAATGGGTGGGCGAGGAACCGACAACCAAGGAGAGGAAACCATGACCATCACCACGACACCCGAGCAGGCAGCTGCCACCAGGCACCTGCCAGCCGAGGCCGAGCAGCTGTACTCGCTGGTGCAGGACGGCAACGGCGGGGCGCCGCTGGAGTGCTGGCCGCGCACGGCCGAGGGTGCCATCACGGCTATCAACCGCGCGGCTTACATGAGCCTGCGCGGCGAGCCGATCACGGTGTGGCGGCCCGACCGCACGCCGCTGGCGCGGTTCGTCGGCGGCTGCCGCGAAGGCCGTACCCGGCCGCTGCGCGCACCCGTGGCGTCCCTGTGAGCAGCCTGACGCTGCACCTGCTGATTGATGAGCAGGCCACCGCGGACAAGTGGGCGACGATCATCACGCGCTACCTGCGCGCCTTGGCCGACCAGATCGAGGCTGCGCCGGGGCCGATCGAGGCCGCCGCGGACTGGCCTGATCTGGAGGCATGGGAGCAGTACCCGGCCGGTGGGCAAGCGCAGCCGGTCACCGTGTCGGCCAATACGGCCATCGCGTTGCGCGCGATGCTGCGCAGGCAGACGGAGCCACCGGCCGAGCTGCTGGAGCGGCTGGACCACGCGCTGCGGCGCGCAGGCTGGCCGGTACCTCCGGAGGTGGTGCCGTGAGCCTGCTGGATGATTTCTGGCGTGGCTACGATGCCACCTTGGCGCGCGTGCGTTCGGAACGGCCTGAGACCACGGCGGCGGTGGTCGAGATCCTGAACGCATTCCAGGCGCCATCGGCGGGGCTGGCGTTCTTCGGCAATAACGCCGACGAGCACCTGTCCGACGCGCTGGCGTCGGCCGGGTGGGACGTGCGCTACATCGAGGGCGACTACCTGTGGGAAGCGCGGCACCCGGCCACCGGGGCCGTCCTCCACAATGTGGAGGGCGATGTGTACGACGGCCCTTGGGCGGTGGCGTATGGATCGGGGTTACCGGCCCGGCCGGGATGACACCCGGTGGGACAAGCTGGCGCGCGACCTGCACAGCGAGGCCATCCAGGCCGCGCTCGGCGCCTACGATGCCGAGCTGCGCCGCTCGGCCGAGCTGAACGACCAGCTGGCCGGCCGGTGGCACGTGTGGTTCGTGTCGGTCAGCGGCTCGGTGGAGTGGCTGGCGCGGCCAGCTGGCAACGGTGAGCCGCTGCTGTCGGCGGCCACCGCGGACCTGCTGGTGGCCAAGATCGACGAGGCCAGCCGGTGACGCGGCTGGCCAGGTCGGTGGTCCTCACGGCGCGGCTGGCCGGGCAGGCGACTTGGTTCTGGCTGGTGCATCGCCGCTGTGACGGCCTCCAGCTGGTGCGCGCCTACCGGCCGCTCGATGAAGTGCCGGTCCTGACCGGGCTGTGGTGCCCGGTCCACCGTATGGGTATCGCGGTGTAGCCAGGCACCCGGCCCGTGAGGGCCGGGCCGGGCGCCTCATACCGGGGCGGTTCCGTTTACCGTGGGTCGCGGGCGGAACCGCCCCGCTGGCGTCTAGGCTATCGGCCGTGCCCGCGACGTGCCGTGCGCTCGCTGCCGTGGCTGCCGCCCTGGTGCTGTCAGCCTGCGGCGCGGCTGCTAGCACCCGGCCGCCAGCCAGGCCGGTACCGGCCACCACAGCCCCGCCAGCGGCCTGCGCGTGGTACACGCCGACCAGGCCGCAAGGCCAGCAGGTGATCCTCACCGCCACCGGCACCAGCTGCGGCGCCGCGGCGCCCGCGGTGGAGTTCGCGGCGGTCCACCTGCGCCGGGTGTGGTACTCCACGAGCCTGGACTTCGGCGGCGAGGCAACGCTCATCGCGCAGCTGCGCCGCGGCGCCGTGGTGCTCCGCATATTCCAGCTCGGCGCCAGCACGGACACCATGAACGCGGCCGGGCAGCTGGCCGACGACTTCCAGGCGGCCGGGTGGGTGCCGCAGCTGCCAACCGGGCCGCAAGGCCCGACGCCGACGATCAGCTACTCAACCGCGGTCGCGGCCTAGTACCGCTTCGGCTCGCGCTCGGGGTCGCCGGGTAGGCCCTGGCCGGGCTCGCCAGGCTCGGGCCTGGTGCCGGGCGTGCGGACCCACGCCCACGCCAGCGCGGCGCCGTACAGCACCGCCACCCACGTGCCGGGCAGGCCCCGCTCGGGATAGCGCGGCTCGTAGCCTTCCTCCACCTGCGGCGGCTCGGGCATGAGCACGTAGCCGGTGAAGGTGTCGGCGCCGTCCGTGATCTGGATGCGGTGGGTCATGGCCAGGTCGGGGACCTCCGGGTGCCCGCCAAGGTCGTCGGGGTCCTCGACAACCGGGTACACCGGCCGCGGCGGAATCGGAAGGCCCTGGCCTGGCCGACCGGGATAACCGGGCAGCCCTTGGTCCGGGTAGATCGGGAGGCCCTGGCCGGGTAGGCCGCCCTCGGGCAGCCAGTTGCCGGGTGGCCGCGGCGTCCAAGGCGGGCGCGGTAGCGGCTGGCCGGGCTCGCCTGGCTCGCCAGGTACCGGCACCCACGGCGGGGCGATCTCGCCACCTGGCGGGCGCTCGTAGTCGGGTGGCACCCACGCTTGCATCGCCACGTAGACGGTCTTCACTGGCATGGCTTGCGCTCCTTCGCTGGTGGTGGTGCTTCCGGCGCCCAGCTTGTCACACCTGCCGCGGTCGGCGCGGAGGCCCATGTAGGTGGCCACCGCGCCGACCATCGCGCCGAGCACGGCGGTCACGCCGAGGATTTCCTCGGTGGTGGCGATGCGGTCGGGGTTGAGCCCGCCGAACACCGCGCCGATGATCAGCGTGGCCACCACACCAGCGGCCAGCAGCACGGCAGCGATGCCGCGCCAGTCGCGCACCGGCTAGCGGGCGATGAGCCCGGTGGCCAGCGGCTTGGCGGTGGCCGAGCCGAGCACCGATGTGGCCGCCTTGAGGACCGCCCTGTCGGTCGGGGCGGGACCGGCGCCGATGGGTGTCACCCGCACGTAGAGCACCACGTTCCCGGCCACGCCCGAGTTGACCGCGCGCACCGGCCCGAGCGAGAGCGTGCCGTAGGGCAGCGCTTGGTGCAGCGTGAGCTGACCCGAGGCGGGGCCGGTGACCGTTACCGTGCCGATGCCCTCGATCCACGCGACGATCAGCCGCGACACTGGCGCTATGTCGGACGGCAGCTCGAACGTGAGGTGCGCGCTGCCCTGCGAGTCGCCAAGCGCTGGCATCACCACCGTACTGACGAGCACGTCGGTGTCGTCGGTGAGCACCATGTCGTTGTTCAGGGTCGCCAGCTGGAAGGACTCCAGCCGGTTGACGCGGCCTTCAAGCGCGTCGATCCGCTGCACGATCGGGAACACATCGACCCACTGGACCTCGCCGGGTTCGCCTTGCGGCCCGGCCGGGCCGCGGATGTTGCCGTCGCGGTTGTAGGCGCCGCTCGGGAGCACCGTGTAGACATCGCCGTGGCCGGGTGCGTCGGGGTTGACCAGCAGGCACAGGATCTTGTCGCCCTCGGCCCCGGTGTTGGGTAGCGGCGGCGCGATCGGGGACCACCACCACGTCGAGCCCGGTATGCCCTGGACGCCTTGGATGCCGACCGGGCCTTGGACGCCTTGCGCGCCTTGCGGGCCTTGGTCGCCTTGCGGGCCGGTGACCTTCATCGCAATCCACGGCTGCGGCGTGGCGCCCGACGACCCGACCCAGACGATTGCCTGGCCCTCGTAGAGGTCGCCGGGCTTCACCATCAGGACGGCCTCGCCGGTCTTCATCTGGTAGTCGGCGGGCGGCTTGGCTTGGCCGTCGAAGTCGCGGGGGATGACGCCGTTGAGGATCGAGGCAACGTCCTGCGCGCCCTTGGTGTAGATGTCCATGATGATGAACGACGGGGCGCCTGGCTGGCCGTCCACGCCATCGGCGCCATCCGCGCCAGGTGTGCCGGGTGCGCCTTGCGGGCCAGCTGGCCCCTCGGGGCCGGTGGGGCCTTGGCTGCCGGTCGGCCCAGCTGGGCCGGTGGCGCCTGGCTGGCCGGGTGCGCCGTCCGCGCCGCGTGCGCCTTGCGGGCCGCTGTCGCCCTGGTCGCCCTTCGGGCCGGGGCTGCCGGTGTTCCCCGGTAGGCCGCGGTCACCGACCGGGCCTTGCGGGCCGCGGTCACCGACCGGGCCGGGGTCGCCAGGCGGGCCGCGCAGCTGGCCGGTGTCGATCCAGCCGCCAGGCAAGGCACTGGGGCCGAGGTACAGCCACAGATACCCGTCCGGCCGGTACTCCACCGACTGGCCGACGCCGACCTGGATTGGCGCCTCGGGCACCCGCGGGTCGTCCCACCCGGCCGGTATCAGGCCGTCCTCGGGCAAGTCGGCCGGGTCGTGGTTGCTGAACGCGAACACCACCGTCGTGGTGCCTCCGGGGTCGCCGCGCTCGCCGCGCTGGCCGCGCAGGCCAGGCGGCCCCATCACGGCCGGGCCAACGTCGGCCGTTGCCACGCCACCAGGCAGGCGCACCGCCACCGTGGAGCCGTTCTCGAGTTCGGTCATGCTGGCACCAGGTCTTCCTCGCGCGGCGCGGTGTCCGGGTCGTCGCGCAGCTGGTCGGTAACACGCGCCTTGACCATCATCTGCCCGGCCAGCACCATGACGCCCTCGCCTGCGGCTGGCTGCCGCACCGCCACGTCGAAGGCCAGCGGCCGGCCGGTGGGGAGCCGCGCCGTGGCATCGCCGCGCAGCCACAGCCGCGCCCCGGTGTCGTCGGCGGCCCACTCGAAGTCGAGCCGCAGGCTGCCGGTGGTCACGGTGGCGGCCCACAGCCAGGTGGACACGTCCACCGGCTGGCCGTCGTCATCGAGCAGCACCACGCGGAAGCTGAACGGGTCGCCAGCCACCGCGCGCAGCGTGGCCTCCAGCGGCCAGGCATCGACCACCTGCGGCGGGCGCGGCGTGGTCATGTGACCGGCGCCGTCCAGCTCGCGGCCCACGTCTGCGGGCCGACCAGGCCGTCCGCGCCGAGGCCCTTTTCGCGCTGGAATTTCCGGCACACGTCTTCGCTCTGCGGGCCGTAGTGCTGGTCCACGCCGATGGACCAGCCGCGGTTTCGCATCTGTTGCTGCCAGGTGCGCACGTCCGGGTGGGTGGCGTTATGGCGCTGGCCGAAGTAGTCCACGGACAGCCGCGGCGCGGTGCCGGTGGCCGGTGGTGCCTGGCCGCTGGGCGGTGGCGCGGCGCCGCCTGCGATGGCCAGGATGCGGTCCATCGGGAAGCCGTTGCCACAGTCGTGATGGTTGCCGCCCCCGGCGCCGAAGTTCTTGTGTTCGCAGAAGCCCCGGCCGCTGCCTTGGGCCTGGCTGCTGGACAGCTGCGTCCGCGGGATATTGAACTGCCGCGCCAGCTCCCCGGCCAGCCGCCCGGCCGCGGTGAGCATCGCGCCCTTGGACAGCCAGGTGTCCCGGCTCCACCCGCTGGCCGCGCCGCTTGGCGTGCAGAAGGCGATCGACACCGCGGCGCCGTTGAAGTTGGCTTGCGCCCACGCGCGGTCGCTGGTGCGGACGAAGTTGGCCGCCCAGTTGTCGCCGTGGCTCATGTCCACCGCGAAGTGGTAGCTCACTTTCGAGCTCGGATTGGTCAGCCAGTTGCGCAACGACTCCGCGGTCGTGCTGCCCTCGGTGGTGTGGAAGGCGATCACCCGCGCGCCGAGGCCGCCCCCGCTGTAGTGCTGGCTCGGCCACCAGGCCCTTGTCACTGCCATCAGAACGGCCCTTCCTCGAAGTCGGGGGCGCCCTCGTGTTCGGGGTCCCCGTGCTGGTCGGCCTCGGGCAGCTGAACGTCGTCCGGTTCGGGTGCCTCCAGCTCGGTGTCTTCGTCGGCGGTGTATTCGTCGCCGGGCTTGATCCTGCGGTGCTTGCCGCGGCCGGGCATCGGCATAGCGGTCACCTGCCTTCCTGGTAGAGCGATGGGATGCGGTCGGGGTCCAGCAGCAGCGGCGGCTCGCGGCCGGGTGGGGCCTGCTGGCCGCCCCACGTGGCGAGGGTCGGGACCAGGGCGTTAAACGTGCCCACGCCTGTGCCCGACCCGACCGGCGAAAGCACCTGCACCTCGCCGTTCGGGCCGAAGTACAGCCGGGTGAGCTGGCCTGCGGTGCCCCACCCGAGATTTCCCTGGATCGGGTAGATGCGCGGCTGGCCGTCCACCAGCGCGACCCAGCAGTCTTGGGCAAGCGGCTGGAGGAACCACGTTTGGCCAGAGCCGGTGATCCAGACGTTGAAATCGAACTGGACGCAGGACAGGAAGCCGAGCAGCCGGTATCGGAACTTGCTCGCCAGGCCGAGGCCGGCCGGTGTGGCTGGCCGCGGTATGTCGCGCCACGGCCCGATTTCCAGGTCAGCGATGCCGCCTGGCGCACCGGGCGCACCGGGTGCGCCTTGCGGGCCTTGCGGGCCGATGGGGCCTTGCGCGCCTGGCGGGCCTTGGACGAGGCCGGGGCTGCCCCACCCGCCCGGCCAGTTGGGCAGGTAGGTCCACAGCGCGCCGTCCGGGTCGTAGATCAGCGACCAGCCCGCTTCAAGTTGCTGCGCAGCTGCGGGGCGGCCGGGGCCGTCCCAGTCGGCGGGGATGAGGCCGGTGGGCGGCAGCTCGGCCGGTGTGCGCACCTGGCCGAAGCTGCCCACGATGATGGTCGCCTGGCCAGGTGGCCCCTCGGGGCCTTGCGGCCCGGCGCCGCCTGGCACGCCCTGGTCGCCTTGCGGGCCGGGGTCGCCTTGCGGGCCTGGCGGGCCGGTGAGGCCGGGGACGCCCTGGTCGCCGCGGTCGCCTTGCGGGCCGGGGTCGCCTTGGATGCCTTGCTCGCCTTGCGGGCCTGGCGGGCCTCCGGGGTCGCCTGGTACGCCTTGCGGGCCGTCCGGTCCTGGCGGGCCTGCCGGTCCTGGCGGGCCTGGCTGGCTGCCGCTGAAGTCCTGGCCGCGCGGGGTCAGCACCATGTCCTCGGTGCTGGTGGCGCCTGCCGGTATCTCGACGGTGCCGAGCATCACGCCGCGCTCGCCGGTACCCGCGGCCAGCACGGCCAGCCGGTACTCCGCGCTGTCGGGGTCGGTGATCACGGCCCACAGCTCGTCGGTGCGGTCCTCGGCGCCGCCTGGCGCCGCGGCGGCCTCGATGGCCACCTGCGCGGTGAGCACCGCCACCGTGCCGTCGCCGCAGTCGGCTATGGCCAGCCACCCGGCGTCAACGATCAGGCCGAGGCCAGCGGTCGGGCTCATCACGCACGGCGTCACGATGCCGGTCTGTCCCGCGGCCAGCGCGGTGATTACCTGCCGGTCGTCCCATGCCGAGTACTTGCCTGCCTGGCCCCAGCGCACCAGCTGCGGCGTGGTCATGACCCGATGTCCTCAACCGTGAGCATCTGCGGCGAACCGGCCAAGCCGCTGCCATTGACCCGGAACTGGACGCCGTTCACGATCGACCACATGCGGCCGGTGAACACCCGGTCGAACCGGCTGTCGGTGACCGAGTGCCGGAAGATCCATTCGACCTCGGCCTGCTGGTAGCCGGGGGTCACGCCGCCGACGTAGGAGAAGTTGAGGGCGGCCTCGCGGGCCAGCGCGGACGACGCTGGCCCCTGCCCGGCCGCGCGGTAGCCGATGCCGATGCGCAGCTCGCCGTTTTCCCTGAACCCGCTGGGCGCCGCCACCAGCTGCGCCGAGTTGGTCACGTACTTGACCCGGTACCACTGGCCCGGCTCCATCGTCACGTCGAAGGATGGGCACTCGAACCCGGCCGAGGCCACGAACGACGTGCTGGTGCGGACGGCGGTGTCGTTGCGGGTGGCGTAGGACATCAGCCGCCGCTCGATCGAGGCATCTACCGGCCGCAGGTTCATGGCGGTGGCCAGGTTGGCGTTCGCGGGCACGGTGATCCACACCAGCGGGATGCCGCTGCGCTGCGCGGCCTGCGCCCTGGTCATCACCGACAGCTGGAAGGTGCCTTCGTCGGGGTTCGTGTCGCACCACACCACGTCCTCGCGCGGTTGGGTGCCGCCTCCGGGGTTGGCCTGCACCACCATCTCGTCGCGGGTGCCGACCACGCCGCTGGTCAGGTCGTCGCAGCTGGCCACGCCGACCCAGCCGCCTGAGATGATCACGGCCAGCCCGGCCCCGGCCCTGACCACGACCGGCCGCACCAGGCCGACCCGGCCGTTGGTCACGGCGGTGATCACGGCGCGGTCGTCGGAGGCGTCGTAGTTGCCTGCCTGGCCCCAGGCCAGTTTTCCCATCGGCATAGTCACGGGAACCTCCTAAGCGTGGTGTCAGCCCGCCGCTGTGGAACAGCTGCGATGACGCGGTGGCGAGCTTGATCAGCCCGCCGTTGAGGGACAGCCGGGTGCCTTGCGGCGGCTGAGTGAACGCGGCCGACCAGGTGGCCACACCCGTGGCAGCGTTGACCTCCACCTGCTCCAGCCGCGCGGGGAACTCGATGCCATCGGGGATCAGCGGTGTCACGGCGCGCACGGTCACGGTGTCGCCTGGTCCGTAGCTGGTGAGCGGCGGGTACGCCTCGGGCGGGCTGCCCTGCACCGACTGCGCGCCGATCGAGTTGATGGTGCCCGCGGTTATGGCGCGCTCGCG
>Ga0210393_10002192_pt1 | contig 16230 bp, 20 predicted proteins | sample IncBWC27OmetaG_FD_160068 | JGI IMG/M metagenome (GOLD analysis project Ga0210393, IMG submission 160068) | Forest soil microbial communities from Barre Woods Harvard Forest LTER site, Petersham, Massachusetts, United States - Inc-BW-C-27-O ... | reverse complement strand
CCGCACAGGGTTCGGTGGACCATTGCATCGGTGTTCGGGCACAATTTCGTTCTCGAAGACGAAGATCGTCCCCCATTCCGATTTCGTCTCCGTAACGAATGACTGGTGTACCGGGTAACGTCATCAGCAGGCTGTAAGCCAGCTCCAGCCGCCGACGATCTCCTTGCAGCATGGGAGCAAGTCGACGGCGAATGCCTCTCCCATACAATTGCATGTCCGGTTCGGGCCCAAAAGCAGCAAAAACAGATTCACGCTCTTGAGTTTTCAGACGACCAAGATCAAGTTCATCGTGATTGCGCAGGAAGTGACCCCATTGTGCGGTCGTCGGACGGCGTTTAGTCTGCCGCATGGCCTTTACCAGGGGCCTTGAGTCGCCCTCCGCGAGAGCAAGAAAGAGATGCTGATTTACTTCGAAATTGAACATCATCTGGAGTCGCTCCCCGGCCGTACCGAAGTACTCCATGTCCGTATCCGGAAGGACATTTGCCTCAGCGAGAATAATGGCGTCTCCTTGCGCGCCAATTCAGGAACTGGCTGAAGCCTCGCAACATCTCATACTGCTCCTGAGGCTTTCGAATGCTAGGTCCCTTCTCGGCTATGACAAATGGAACAGCGTCCATCCGGAAACCAGAAACACCCAATTGCAGCCAGAAACCCATGATCTTCAAAATCTCCGCCTGTACTTCGGGATTGGATGTGTTCAGGTCTGGCTGAAAATCATAAAAGCGGTGAAAGTAATAGGCTTTGGCAGCTTCATCATAAGTCCAGGTGGACTTTTGCACTCCCGGAAATACAACTCCAGAATTCGCGTTCCCAGGTTTTCGCTTTGACCAGATATACCAATCGCGATATCTCGATTCCGGATTGCGGCGAGCATCTTTGAACCAAGGGTGCTGATTTGAGGTGTGATTGACGACCAAATCGATCAGGAGGCGCATTCCCCGCTGTTTGCATCCGTGAGCAAACTCGACGAAATCGCCCAGCGTTCCATGTCTCGGATCTACGCCGTAGTAGTCGGCAATGTCATATCCGTCGTCCTTAAAGGGCGACGGTTGGAACGGCATCAACCATAAGGCCGTCACCCCTATTCCCTGGAGATAGTCCAGGCGACGGGCCAGGCCGACAAAGTCGCCAACTCCGTCACCGTTTGAATCCATGTAGGTAGCGACCGAGAGGCAATAGACAACAGCGTTCTTGTACCAAAGGTCATTGATCATAGGACGTCGCAAGCATGATGACCTGAGGAAGATCATCCTTTTTATTAATCAGCTTCAACCTTGTTGGCTCGGTCAAAGATTTCATTTGTCATACCTCTGTGGCGCCTCACATACTGCTTCAGCTATATGCGTTGGCGATATATGCTCGCGCTCCAACCGCTTATTCAACCCGAATGGCCCTCCCCGCCGTTAGAGCGCGGCCGAGAGATTCCAGATCGCGCTCCGCGTGGGATTGACGCAGATACAGGTCTAGTTCGTGATAGCGATGGGAAATTTCGCTGACCATGGTCAATGGATGGGGACCGTAAGCTCGGGCAAAACGGCGCAACGTATCTGTACAGGCCTGTTCTATTAGATGACGAACTTGCAAGGCGCGTACCATCGCAGCCTCACGGTCTGAACTCGATTCATCAATTTCTCGTCCAGCCGTGGCGAGATAGGTTTTTGTGGCCCATACGTTCGCGTGCATTGCGGCGAGATGAGCCATAGTATGGACATCGTCTCGCTTGCTCTCACGAGCGGCGTCGAGGAGGCCAGCTGCGCCACCAGCCCAGCAAGCTGCCGGGCCGAGTGCTCCGTGCCAAAATCCCGGTCGATCCAGGTACCAGGAAGATTCGCCAATGAGGGGACCGGATATCTCAGCGTTGTCGAAAGCTATGGTCCCCGTATTGGTCGCCCGAAAGGCTTCGGGCTTCCAATCTGAAGTATCCATTTCTATCGCGTTCGCATTGTTCTTCAGGTCAATTTCGACAAGGCATCGATTCGGGGAGCCCACCGTTACCAGCGCGCGATCGACGATACCGAGGCCACTACAAAACATTTTGCTGCCCACGACTCGAAAGCTCCTTGCTTCTCTTTTTAGTTCAAGAGGCCGACCAGGGATTTCTGACGCCCAAACCGCGTAAAGGGCGCTAGGAACAGGCTCTCGACCGTTCTCCGCGAGGATTGCAAGTGCATCCCAATGCGCTTCTGCCAGTTTCGCAAGACTTAAGTCTTCGCGGCCTATTTCGAACAAACGGCGATGACGTTCTGCCGTATTTCCTTTTCCCGGCAAAGGAAGAATTTCCTGCGAAATCTCCACCAATCGATGATCGAGTTCATCATTATTCATGCAGCAATCTCATGGTGCGCGGCTAATGCGTCAGCAAAGCCGGAGGGCGCTCTTCCTATGCGCCTTCCGCTTGTGATCACTCTCAGCGCTGCATCAGACACTCCCATATGTCCCCCGTGACGGAGACGATTCCAAAGATCATGGTCTTCGGCAGACGGCAGTTGCGACCAGCCGCCGGCTTCCAAGTATGCATCCGCCCGCACACCCAAGTTTGCACCGTGGACGTGCGGGTGGCTCCCGTCTGCATGAATGACGTAAGTGAGACGGAACCGTTCTTCTACCCACTGTCGATGGTCGGCGAACGAATCGACATCGATGATTCCTGCGACAGCTTTAAAACCCCGTTGGGCGAAGTCGAGGTGACTGACAAGCCAATCTGCTGGAACCTCACAATCAGCATCTGTGTTGGCTAGCCAACAGCGGTTAAGGGGGCTATGACACCGTTCGATGGCCGCAGCGGCAGCCATAGCGCGCGCCGATCCCACGATCCCGGAATTCGTCTCAAGCACGATTCCAGAATCCTTGAGAATTGCTTCAGCGAGCGTTCGCGTTCGATCCCGAGAACAATCAGAGACGACGATTACATCAGTTGTGACACGGTCTGCCAGCTTCTGGCGTGCCTGCTGTATTGAGAAGAGGCAGCGAGGAAGGAGATCTTCCTCGTTTCGCGCCGGAATAAGGACCGAAATGTGCCAGCCACGCTGTCTCATGCCTTCCTCCACCGATCAATTCTGAAAAATTCTTGCCGTTCCGAGTGATCGAGCAGCAGGCTCGCATTCGAAGCCAGAATGGCGTGAACCTCATCTCCAGACATTCGATGATCCGTCGAGTTTCCGAGCCAATGTGCGGCCAGCAGTATCGAGTCATTCTCCATCGTGGCGACGCAACGCTCAGCGAGTTCGCGCCAATCTGGCGCGACAAAGTAGTAACCGATTTCACTCAAAACTACCAAGTCGAATCGGCCGAAATCCTTCTCTTCAGAAAGGGGACAGCATCGTATGCGAACGCTTGAAAGGTTTTCACAACGTTTGCGCGCCTCTTTTACGGCTGTCGGAGAAAAATCTGAAGCTTCAATTTCATCGCAGATATCTGCTAAGCGTATCGTCAATGCTCCTATAGAACACCCGGGTTCAAAGGTTCGGCGATAATGACGACCGCGAAGCGCCTTAAGAATCGCGTCATAGCGGGCGCATTCGTAGGGAGACTGAAGGAAATTCCAAGGATCCGACTCCCTTCGGTATTTAGCCTCAAAAAAAGTAGCACTCGATGTATCGGGAATCGTCATGAAGGCAAAAAGACCTCGAAAGAGCGCCGGGCAGGGCCCAATAGATACTCTGGAAGGATAGGGGAGCCGCCGGAATGCTGTAATTGCGACTGATGGCAACGGAGCGCATCCTGTTTTGCGAGAATCTCATCCGGGGTTAGCTGCAATGACACAAGTTGCAGGCCGTTTAACGTTCTTCTATCGCCCCGGTGCCATGTCCAAAAGAAATAGGACGTGATCTGAAGGTCTTTCTCTCTAGCGACTGCTTTTGCCGCTCGTCCACAAACCTCATGATCTGGATGGAAGTCAAATCTCCAGGGCGCGACTATGTGTGCATTTGCAGAAACAACAGTCTGCAGCATGTCAATGAGTCTTCTCTCACAATCTTTCAATCCGCTGTCTGGGAATCGAAAACGGACGACATGCTCAGGTTCCACGCCCAACTTGCCAAGTGCATTCGTTTGCTCCCGTTCACGGATTTCACCAAGTTGGTCGTCGCTTCCGTAGGCATTTTCGCCATCGGTTACCGCGATCACCGTGACATCTATTTCCTTAGAACGGAGCCGAGCGATCAAGCCGCCACTCCCTAGAGTCTCATCGTCAGGGTGAGGGGAGAGCACGATAGTGCGTTTTGCTGGTGGTTGCCAACTTGGCAAATCAGACAAAAGAGACATCCATTCGGCTTCTTGAACGACAGGAATGATCATCGCACCCTGAAGCCTCAGATGCGGAAACGATTCATACAGTTGATTGCGGACATTCAGTAGACAAATCGCTAGCCGAAACGCCGAACATGGGCATCATACAAACCGAGGAATTACTCGAGATGGCAAAGAAGAGCTCAGTCAAAGCGAGAAAGAAGGCAGTGAAGAAGCTCGACAAAGCTGTCAAAAGGGCTATGAAAAAGGGCGTTCCCCAAGATGTGCTTGAGCAGACTGTCAATGATGCGATGGAAAGCGCAGTCACAAAAGAGCCGCCCGTGAAGCGGAGCACGACCCGACCATCTGGTCGTACTCGAAAGAGACCGGCTCCGACTACTAAAATCCAGGACGATGACCTTGACTAACGGAAAGGAATAGAAAGTGACGACTAAGAATGGCAAGATGAACCGCGAGAAGCTAATCGACGCACTCAACGAAGATCTTTCTCGCGAATATCAGGCAATTATCTCCTACGTGAATTATTCGCAAGTGCTCAAAGGGGCGGCCTACATGAATATCGCCGACGAGCTTGCGGTTCATGCCACCGAAGAGCTTTCTCATGCGTTACAAGTCGCTAATCATATCGACTATTTGGGTGGCATGCCTTCCGTCACGCCCAAGCCGGTCAAGACATCGGAGAAGGCCGAGGATATGCTTCGATTCGATCTGGAGAATGAGAAAGAAACCATTCGGCAATACCGTCGCCGTGTAAAGCAGTCGGACGAACTCAATGAGTTTGCCATTACTGAGAGTCTCCGAAATATCCTGGTGCAGGAACAGGATCATCTCATCGCTCTGTCGACCGCGCTCGGCATCGATCCACCCGATCCTGGAATCGCTGACTAGTTCACAGTGGCTATCTGATCATATCTTGCCGTCATTCTCGACTCCGTGCATAAGTCAACAAGCGCTCCAGCCCCGGCTCAGTCAGCAAAGGAAGCGGGTCTTCGCTATGTGTCGGACACACAGCCCCGGCATTTCTCGGAAACGCAGCGGTAAAGGCTTCCGCTAAGTTGACTCATCCGGTTCTCCTGTGCGAGATCCTGAAGTTCTAGCCCGTATCAAGTCGCTAGTCATTCCACCCGCTTGGACGGATGTTTGGATTTGCCCGAATTCAAAAGGCCACTGCAGGTCACAGGACGGGATGCTAGGGGCAGGAAGCAAAGCAGATACCATCCACGCTGGCGGGAAGTACGTGACGAAACGAAATACGAACGCATGCTGATGTTCGGGATTGCTCTCCAGGTCATTCGTGAACAGGTCGAGCATGATTTGTCCGCTCCTGGTATGCCACGAAGAAAGGTGCTGGCCACCGTCGTGCGCTTGATGGAGAAGACGCTTATTCGTGTGGTAATGAGGAATATGCACGGGAAAACCATTCTTATGGCTTAACCACCATGCGAAACCGTCATGCGGAAATCAAGGTTTCAACGATCACGTTTAAGTTTCAAGGGAAAGCGGCATTCGCCACACAATCGACATCAATGATCGGCGGTTGGCCAGAATCATACAGCGTTGCCAGTACATTCCCGGATATGAGCTTTTCTAATATATCGACAATGACGGAGAGCACTGCACGATCGATTCAGCGGATGGGAATGAATATCTGCGGGAAATCAGCAACGAAGATTTTTACGGCAAAAGATTTTCGTACGTGGTCCGGAACACTTCTCGCGTGTATTACCCTGCGGGAGTTTGCGCCCTTCGAGCCGGAGATACAAGCAAAGAAGAACATCGTACAAATCTGATTGAGTAGCGACGAGAATTCTATCCGGCGGGCAGGCAACGGGAACCAATTCGGGCGATCTTCGATAAGAGTTGATTCCTGGTTTTAAAATAGGCAAGAGAGTAACGTTTCAGAAATGCATTCGGAAATTGGGACACATATACCGCGAACCAGCAAAATGAAGGCACTCATCGCTGACGACGAACCAATCATTGCCGACACGCTTGCGATTATCTTGAACCAAGCCGGTTTTGAGGCCCGCGCCGTATATAGCGGCGAGGAGGCACTGATAATGGCGAAAAGCTTTCAGCCGGATCTGCTTATCTCTGATGTCGTGATGACGGGTATCACCGGGATCGCGGCTGCAATCAAAATTCGCGCAGACCTGCCCTCCTGCAAGATTCTGCTTTTCTACGGTCAAGCGGTAACGTCTGATCTTCTCGAAGAGGCGCGTATCCAGAACCACGAGTTTGAGGTCCTCGCCAAGCCGATTCACCTGACCGATCTACTGATCAAACTAGGCAGGCCCGAGATGTCAGCAGGCGCGATTCCTGAAAAACCGCTTCTGATTACTGATAAGCTGTCCCGCAGGTAAAATCTCATGGTTCTTTCGCAGACCAGGACGAATATATGCGAAGGATGTTCGCACAGCATGCAATCTGGGAATTGATGTGATCGGATTCCGCCGAGCTTTTTTAAAGGTGGGTACTGCGTTACTAACAGTCTGATGAGCGTGCGGTCAGGTCGCCTCCGGAAAAGAAACCAGCCCAAATCGATAGTCAATCAGGTTCTTAACGAACAAAAGGCTGGATTGCGAGATGAGCGAAGACATAGCCGACGGCTCCAATCAGGGCAGCTCCCGGAAACGTAAGTACCCATGCAATGACGATCTTTTCCCCCCATATCCACCGTACAGCGTGCCACCCGCGGGTGGCGCCTACGCCGGAGACAGCTCCGCCGATGGCGTGCGTAGTCGAGATGGGCACCTTCGCGATCGTTGCCAGCCCGATCGTGGTTGCGGCGGCTAACTCGGCCGAAAAGCCACCTACGGGACGGAGATGCGGAGTGATGCGAGAGCCAATGGTCTTTACGATGCGCCATCCTCCGGCCATTGTCCCTAGAGCCATTGCCGCATGGCAGCTGAGAATAATCCACCACGCAATCTCATGCTTGCCGACTAAGCCCTGAAAGCCGGAGTGGCTTGCCTTTCCCCACTGCTCGTGGCCCGCCGCAGCCAGGAGCGCGACGATGATTCCCATGGTTTTCTGCGCGTCATTGGTTCCATGTCCGAGAGAGTAAAGCCCGGCAGAAATGAGCTGCAGGTGACGAAAGCGTTTCTCGGCTTTGTAGCGTTCCGAGTGACGCGTTAGCCAACCAAGCGTCGTCATAATTGCCCATCCCAGGATCATTCCTATAACGGGGGAAATGATGAGGAAGATAATGACCGGAATCCAGCCCTTCACAAGAATCGCTTTGAAACCGGCCTTCGCAATCGCCGCACCCGCATAACCACTGATGATCGCGTGGGAGGAGCTTGTAGGAAGGGCCATGAGCCAAGTGATGATGTCCCAGACGATAGCGCCAACGAGTCCTCCGCAGACGACATAAATATCCACGGCTTTAGGATCGATCAACTTGTTGCTGATGGTTTGTGCAACCCCGGTCCCAAAGAAGAAGGCAGCGATAAAGTTGAAAAAAGCTGCCCAGAGAACTGCCTGAAGCGGAGACAGGACGCGTGTGGTAACAACTGTCGCGACCGAGTTGGCCGCATCATGAAAACCGTTGAAAAAGTCGAATAGAAGAGCAACGGCGATGAGAAAAAAGACGAAGTAAAGGGTAGGCATTGAGTTTAACCATTCTTGAGCAGAACTCGTGCCAGGGTTTCTGTAGCTTCTTCGCAGCGTTCGATAGCCTCTTCCAGAAGATCGTGCATTTCTTTCTTCTTCATGACCTCAAGTGGATCCGGATTCCCTGTGAAGAGATCGCCAAGGAACGTCTCTCTATCTCGCTTCACAAGCTCCATGGCGCCGGAGACTGCGTCGAGAGTTGGCTTGAAGTCTCTTAATTTCTTGTTCTGACGCAGTCCGTGAATAATTTCACTGAGTTCGCCAGAAATAGTGGATAGGTTTTTGGCTTGCCCGCTGAGCGTGGGATGGAGATCTTTAATCTTATAGAGCCTAAAGCGTTGTGAAAGTTCCGACACCCTGTCGACGACGCCGTACATTTCGGTAATGAGACTGAGAATGTCTTCGCGATCAAGCGGCGTGATAAAAGCCTGGTCAAGACGGAGAAGTGATTCACCGAAGATCTTGCCAGCGGCGAGACGAGCTTGCTCTATATTGTTGAGCTGCCCATCAAAATTCGGAAAGCTGGAGACAATGCTCTCAAACTGTTTCGCGGTGCCGACAACACGATCTGCAAGTTGTTCGAGCTCGTCGTAAAATTTCGCGTCCTTGGGAAGGAGGTTGAACATAACAGGGCACCCGAAAGTGAGATGACCGGCTTCATTACATTCGTGTGAATCTATGCCAGACAGAAGTCAGCCGGGCAGGGAAGTGCTGACAATTGATGCAGCCGGCCATGTTCCAGTTAGGGAACACAACGTGGCTCTGCCAATATTGCGTGGACCTGGAAAACCACACCCGATTGTGGTTTTCAACATCTGACTCTTCTGATTCATGTCGCCACTATCGCGCAGGCGCTAAAAGCATCGCTCAGAATTCCGCTGCAACCTTCAAGTCATTTATAAAAGCTTGTCTTTCCTGGTGCCTGTCTTCATTCGATTGAGCGCGCAAGATAGATGAGGGATGTACCGTGGCAACAATGGGTGGGTAACCGGCGAGCTCAAGAACTCTTCCTCGGCTCTCGGTGACACGAAAATAGGAGCCCAAGAGCGCTTGGGCAGCGGTCGCCCCGAGGCAAACGATCAGTCTGGGTTTGATTGCCGCAATCTCCGCATCCAGCCATGGACGGCACGCTGTGACTTCACGCATGGTCGGCTTTTTGTGGATACGTCGTTTGCCACGCGGCTCCCGCTTGAAATGTTTGACTGCATTTGTGACGTAAGCAACGTCGCGGTCGATACCCGCCTCTTCCAAACAGTCATCGAGAAGATGGCCTGCCGGCCCGACAAAGGGTCCTCCCTGAAGATCCTCCTGATCTCCAGGCTGTTCTCCAACAAACATGATCGTAGAAGACCTTCTGCCCTCACCGAAGACGGTCTGAGTCGCTTTCAAATAAAGATCACAGCCCTGACAGTGTCGGGCGGCTTCGCGCAATGAGTCAAGATCGCCTTTATGTTTAAGAAGGAACTCGAGGGCCGACTGGCTTGACTTCTTAGACGACATGCCGTCCTCGCGCCCTCCTTGACGTTAGGCCACTGCCCGCTATTTGGTTTTCCTAGCTTCGGTGCGATCAGGACAGTATTTTATTCTTCCTGACGGCATTCATAGGCGGAATACCCATACCGCAACTTTGGAGGTTAAGGTTGAAAACCGCCCTTCAATATCAACGAGCGTGGCGTTCGCTTACGGATCGAAGTTTCATTCCGCAACCGCGGATGTCCTCGCAAGACATGCCTAGTAACGAGTAGGCTGTGGCTTCCACGCGGGCTTACAAAAGTGATTCATGTTAAGGCGATTTACGCAGCCCGCCTCCCGCGCGTTTTCTTCTTGCTTGTAGATCGTGACTGCTTTTTGCTCTGAGCCAGACTCTCCCGGAGGGCATCCATGATATTGACCACCTTTGGGTGGGATGGTTGTGGCTCCGCCTCTGGTAGTGGCTTGCCTTTGCGCTTCGCGTTGATGAGTTTCTTGACTGCAGCTTCGTAGTCATCTTTGTAACTTGCCAGATTGAACTTCGATGTATTCCCCAGGATGAGCTGCTTTGCCAGCGCAAGTTCTCGCGGATCGACAGAGCTTTCCTTTATGCCTGAGACGGATGCTTTCGGGTCACGTAGCTCAGCTTCATAGCGAAGCACATAGAGCATCAGCCCTTTCTGTTTGGGATCTGTCGGAGCTCCGATAGCCACCAGGTGCTCACGCCCGCTGAAGGCAATCTCACCGATGCCGCAGGTGTTTGTTTGTTCGAGCGCCTTTCGCATGATACTGAGCGCCTTCGATTGCACTTCATCCTTTGGAGCCACGAAGTACGGGCGATCGAAAAGCTCATGAGACAACTCATCGGCCTTGACGAACTGTCTGATCTCCATGGTAGACGCGGTCGGAATACGAAGTGCCTTCAGCTCGTCCGGATCGACTTCGATGTAATGATTTCTGGCATATTCATAGCCTTTGACAATATCAGCCTGCTCCACCTCCCCGCGGGAATCGACGTTTTGACGACGGATCCGCTGATGGGTTTTCCGGTCAATTTGGTGGAACTCGACCTGACGGGCAGGATTCGTGGCCGGAAAGATCTTGATGGCAATCGAAACCAGCGAGATTTGGATCGATCCTGACCATGTAGGACGCGTGGGCATCGTATCTCCTTCAAGCAGCACTTTTGGGATAGGATGCTCCCAAGACGCGGTGAGCTTCCATCTCCTCAGCTATTTGCGCACCTTTGTAGCATTCGGGACATACCAGAGCGGAGCTTTATTAGGCTCTTCAATTGATCTCAGAAATGTTGAGGCAAGAGATCACCTCGGGGACCCGGTTGGGGCAACTCGCTCAATGGAGGACAACAGACACGAGAGGATAGTGGTATCCGGGTTGGAAACACTCTTTGACTCCCTGCAATAGGGAGATGCAGAGATTACGTAGCATCAGGAGTGTCTTATATTTCCCGCCGTCCCCTGCCAACTAATAAGTAAATGAGGACGATCAGCAGTATCAGGCTAAGTCCTCCGCCACCGTAATAGCCAATCCCAGGTCCCATATAGTAGCCCCCTCCACCGGCGGCGAGCAGAAGGATAATGAGGATGATGATTAATAACATGGGCGGAAGTGTAGCACACAGAAAGCCTCAGGGCCGGACGCGTTCATTCTGAGAGACCCTGAAGGAACTCTATTCAGTAGTTGTCCCATCTTCCTGCAAAGCATCTTACGAATGGCCACGATTGTGGAATGCTTGCCTATCTGCGTTGCCGATTCGACGATTCACGCCACAGCCTCGAATGAGAGATCGAGCATTGGTCATCGAATCGCTTTTCAGGTCGGAGAAAAATGTCGGGAGAGATCATGAAGCCCTCAAGCCATATTCAAGACCACATCGATACCATCGCGAAACACGAGCAGGACTTCCAGGCCACCCGATCGAGGGCGGAGCGAATCGGCGACAGGATTGCCGGATTTGCTGGCAGCTTTCCATTTGTAGCTATTCATATCGCTTTCTTTGCCGGCTGGATATTGATCAACACGCTGTTCCTCGGAAGCATTCGCCACTCTGACCCTAGTCCCTTTCCGCTCTTGGACACAGCCGTCGCCCTGGAAGCGATTCTGCTTGCCAGCTTCATCCTGATGCGTCAATCAGGACTCGCAAAGCGAGCGGATGAGCGAGAGCATCTCATGCTTCAGATCCTTCTACTTACCGAAAAGGAGGTCTCGGCAGTTGTCCGAATGAATCAGCAGATTGCTGAACATCTTGGACTACTGAGTATTTCGAAAGACGAAGAGATCAAGGAACTGGGGCGGCCAACCTCGGTTGATGAGGTCGCCGAGTCGATACAAGAGAATCTCTCGAGAGAGTAATTGAATAATTTGTTGGTTGTGTCAGTTGTCGCATCTTATTGTGAGCCATCATGGAAAATGCGTTTGCATCGCATCCACGCGTTTTTGTCGTCGACGACGAAATAGACATCGCAAAGTTGCTGGTCGTGATCCTGCAAATGAATTTGTTCGACGCTATTCCCTTCGCCGATCCACAGGCGGCGCTCGAAGCAGCAAGAGCTGAGACGCCGGATTATCTCATTTCCGACATTGTGATGCCGAAGGTGACAGGTATCGAACTCGCGATCGCCATCAGGCGTGATATCCCCACATGCAAGATTCTTCTGTTTTCCGGGAAGGTGGGCGCTTTGGAGCTGATCAATAGTGCGGGTGAAGCAGGCCACAGCTTCCCTCTGGTAGAGAAGCCTATACACCCGGCAAGACTGATCGAGGCAATACGACATTTGTGAACATAAAACTGAGCGGAGTGAAGATTCGGACGACGCTTTCTTGCTGAGATTGCCGCAACGTGTGACAAAGTTAGATTGCCTGATCTTCGAGTTCTTTAATCGATTGGCGAAGCTTCTCAATCTGGATACGGTTGGCTTCTTTGAGGCAATCCCAATTCTGGATTTGTTCTGGCGTTGGCAGCGTCGCAGCTGCGTTCTGGAGATAGATCTCCTTGAGGTCGAGCTCATATTTCTCAAGGTCCTGCTTAAGCCTGTGCAGCGTCGAATTTTCTCTCGGCTCTTCGTTTTCCATATGGACGATTCTCCCTCGCTCGCCCTTAATGAAAGAGGCGATCATCTCTGACCGAGTGCGTATTGTCGGCAATGTTCCAGATATGCGGCCTCGTGAAGGGCAGCCAGATCGAGCAACCCACCCCACAGCCATCGCGGCGCGTCCAATCCTTTGCTGTGACGTTCCCTGAGCTCCCGAATCCAGGCTTGCCGGACGTCACCGCGATCCCTGGTATCAGCCGAGCGGGGATGATGGACCAAAGTGAGCGGATCGAAGTCACGGCTCTCTTTCATTGATCACTTCAAATGTTTTTGAAGACTCCCATCTTGGCCTACAACAGTCTTCTCGGGGAACAGCATCAGCATAGGAATGGATAAGACAAACGTTACTGATGCCAAAAGTGCTGAGAATCCGCGGAAGATCGGAAAGTTCATGATTAGCTTGTTTATTGCCCTCGCGATTCTTCTGGGAATTGTGCTGGTCTTTTTTCTTCACCACGCACCGATTGTTCAGCAATGACCTGCTTTTCCACATGGTAACCTTTTGTTGATTACAAGTTGGTCGCTGGCGGAAAACCAAAGGCAATGGCACACAGATCCCGCTGTTGTGGCAACATCAACCCGATCAACCCATTAGCACGCTGATCCTTACAAACGCGCCGGAAATACTGCCGTTAAGCGTGTTTTTTCTGCTTTTCAGCACTTGCCCAGAGATGTTCATTTGTCATTCAGTTTCCATGCAAACGCAGTCTGATTTCTCGGCGATGCTGTCGGGCACGTTCGTATTGGTTCTTCTCGAAGTGGCCTTTTACGTTGTACATACTCACTGACCAGAAGCCACCAACGGGAACATCCTTGGCAGTCAGCTTGTAAATGGTGTTGCCGTCATTCTTGCTCGGCGTGACGGTCAGATACATGGCATCTTTCTCCAGGTTGGCGGCCCCAGCCCGGTTGCGGTGATCACCTCAGTGGAGCGGGCTACGCTGATCCCTTCCAGCCCCACAAGAGAGAAGGCCGAAGATATCCTTCGATTCGATCTGGAGAGTGAAAATAAGAAACAATCCCGTCAATACCTTCGCCGTATAAAAACAGTCGGACGATCTCAATGAATTTGCCATCACTGAGAGCTCTCGCAACGTCCGGGTGCAGAAACAAGATCATCTCATCGCTCTAGCGACCGCGCTCGGGATCGATCCACCTAATCCCAGAATCGCTGACTAGCACATAGCGAAGAAACGTGACTTCTTCTGCTGCACCAATACAAGCCCAGATTGTGATAGGCGATTTTCCAAATGGATAAGGATTTGATGGGAGGGATAAAAAAACGGGGTTCGCTCAGGGCGAACCCCGTTTTGGAGTATTGATCATCGAATTTAGAGTTTCCTTGTCGTGGCGGGTTCGAGAATCTCGTCGCGCTCTGCGTCAACTATGTTTCCCTCCCGAGAACGGGCCGAGGCTGCGGGCGGTTCAGAGATATTTCCAAAGGTTTCCCGCCCACCAGCCGTGTCCTTTGAGGCGGCTTCACCAGTCGACGAGATATCTTTTGCGCCTGTTTCCTTGAGGGAAGTCTTTGCGACGTCAACCTGTTCGGAGGTGTCACAATGCACTGAGAGCAATGTGCCTCCGCCCTTCACGGCGCCTTCGTAACGTTTCGCTTCGTATTCCGGAATGCCCATACCTACCAGCGCTCCAACGATGCCACCTACCGCTCCGCCAACGCCTAAGCCTGCAAGGGCTGCCATAATTGGGCCGGCTGCGATGAGCGGACCGACACCCGGGATTGCAAGGGCCCCAATTCCCGCTAATAGCCCAAGAGTTCCGCCGACGACACCGCCAGTTGTTACACCTGTCGCTGCTCCTTCTGGTGCTTTGGTGCTCTTTTCGTGAGCAAATGCACGAGTGCTCTCGTCGTCAGGAAGTAGGACGGAGATGGCAGAGTTTGTGAAGCCTCTGGTAATCAGATGATCGACAGCAGCTTCTGCCGTAGCTACCGTTGCATAGATGCCGAAGACGGCTGTATTTTTGCTGGACATGATAATGCTCCTCTGCTGCTAACTGCAGCGTAACTTTGGACCTGGATTGAATCGTTCTTGTGCTATTTGACGGTGAGCTCGTTGCTGACTTGATCAGCAGGCACAACACTCGCGGTATCGGAGGCGATCTTTTGCTTCTCCTCCTCTGATTTGACGGGGCCTTTGAGTGTCACCGCGCCGTTGACTGTGATGATCTTGATATTGTGGGCGTACGTCGAGAGATCTTTGTCTGCGAGAATCGCCTTGCGGACGCTTGCCGTAATTTGACGGTCTGACTTAGCGTTCGACTGACTATCCGCCGTTTGTGCATGATCTTTGTTGTTCTTTGAATTGTCGGGTGCTGTTTGTGCGCTATCTGTTTGCGCAGATGCGTGTGATACGAAAAGAGGGCTGGTCGAACATGAGATGGCGATCGCAACAGAAGCCACGATACCAAAACGCAGTAAATTCATATTTGGAACCTTTCCGATACTGAGTGCTGAACAGAGGCTCCGTAACTGGCTGTATGTAGACGGGCCCTCTCATCAATCGTAGTTACTAACTGAGATGGACTAACTAGGCGACGGAGTTGTCCTGTTGGAGAAATCTCCTTTGAACGCTTTCAGGAGCGCGAGGCTGTTACTAAAAAAATCAGCCTCCCTTGTAAGATTGCTCGATCAAGTAACTTGATAAAATAATCGATTTCCTGCATGTGTCTAACTCCCACACGGTAAGCTGGCTCTGCGCCAATAATGCCGTACATGAGTTATCTCTATACCTATCTAGGTTGCGAATCGCATCTCATTCAACGATGCTGGTTGAGAATGTAGCGGAAATCAAGGGCGTGTGTGGCGACTGGTTGCTTTCTGACATCCGGCTGCCAAAGGTGTTCAAGGTCACCCCCAGCCAGAACACGCATGGTGGCGTGTGATGTGCCTGACAGGTGTGGACTACTTTTCAACGCTAGGATATCTGCCTGGTATCGCCTTTCTGGCAGCTGGTTTGCTTTCTCCTATCGCAACGTTTGTCCTCGTTCTGGTCACCTTATTTGCCGCCCTTCTCTCTATAGTCGGGTGGACGAAGTGAGCCCAAATGGTCAAGGCTCGATCTCGATGCTGGAAAAGCTGTTTCCGAAATGGGGCGGTAAGGCGTTTGTCCTCATCCTCCTGGGATTTGCCACGACGGACTTCATCATCACCATGACACTGTCCGCTGCTGACGCGGCGGCGCACTTCGTGCACAACCCATATACTCCCCATTGGCTGTCCAGCCAGATGCTCGTTACGTTGCTTTTGCTTGCGGGACTTGGAGGCATCTTTCTCAAAGGATTTAAAGAGGCGATCGGCATCGCGGTTATCCTGGTGGCCGTCTATCTTATCTTGAATGCAATTGTCACCATTGTCTCCATTTTTGCCCTCTCGCATCACCCGGAAGCATTTTTGAATTGGAGACATGCCGTTTGGCACCAGCATCCGAGCGTCTTCGGCATGATCGGATTATCGCTGATCCTTTTTCCGAAACTGGCTCTTGGCCTTTCAGGCTTCGAAACGGGGGTCGCAGTCATGCCCCTCATTCAAGGCAAGCAGTTAAACGACAGAATTCGCAATACTCGGAAACTGCTTTCGACAGCCGCGATCATCATGAGCATTTTCCTGATGGCGACGAGTGTGATCACGTCGTTGCTAATCCCCGCGCAGGCATTTGCCGAAGGCGGTGAGGCGAACGGCCGTGCCATGGCATTCCTTGCTCATAGGTATCTAGGAAACGGATTTGGCACTCTTTATGACGTCTCAACGATTCTCATCCTGGCC
>Ga0210393_10002190_pt1 | contig 16237 bp, 17 predicted proteins | sample IncBWC27OmetaG_FD_160068 | JGI IMG/M metagenome (GOLD analysis project Ga0210393, IMG submission 160068) | Forest soil microbial communities from Barre Woods Harvard Forest LTER site, Petersham, Massachusetts, United States - Inc-BW-C-27-O ... | reverse complement strand
CGTCCGGGTGGCCGGCAAATCACCGGCGATCTCAATGTTCACCTTCTTGGATTTTCCGGAGGCGGGGTCGAGCAGATAAATCTCGCCGAACTGTTCGTAGATTAGTGCGTCGGGCCCCGCGGAAAGGGCCTTGAAATCGAGACCTTTATTTTCGATGACACGCTTCACGGCCTTTGCTTTCGTGTCGTAGGCGAAAAGGGTCACGGCGCCATCGCGGTCCGACAAAAAATAAACCGCATCGCCAAACCATACGGGGTTCGAATCATTTGAATTTTGGCGCGGCACGCGCTCGACGGAGAGATCGCTCAACTTCAAAAGGTAAATCGGGGTGGTCTGACCGCCGCGATAGCGTTTCCACGAATTCTGCCATTTGATATTTGGCACGTAGGCAATCCGCGCGGCGTCCGGAGAGAGCGAGCCATCGGCCGCGCGCCACATCGGCAAAACTTCCGTCGCACCGCCTTCGACCGGAACGGTGTACAAACGGGTGAGATCCGCATACGCTTCACGATCGGATACGAATAAAACGCGCTTGCCGTCGGGCGTCCAGCCGACCGGAACATCCTGCCCGGGATGCCAGGTCAGGCGCTTCGGTTCGCCGCCCTCGGCGGGAATTACATAGGCGTCCACGTTTCCGTCGTATCTGCCCGTAAAGGCGATCCACCTGCCGTCGGGAGAAAAAACCGGCAGGCCTTCGTGTCCGCCCGTCGTCAATTGGCGCGCATCTCCGCCTTCGCGCGGCACGCTCCAGAGATAGCCGCCATAGGAGAAGACAACTTGCGTGCGGCTCAGCGTCGGATCATGGGCCAGGAGCGGCGCGTCCTCAGAAGCACGGGCGTTCCCCAAGAATAAAAATAACGCCGCAACCAGCAGGATTATTCGTGTGCGCATTTTTCCTCCGCCAAATTGTCTCAAGATCTGCTCGACTCGCCCTTCGAACTTTTTTTATCGGTACAAAGTTCGCCAGGTTGCAAAATCCCGCCGGGGTTACGCCTCTTCTGACAAGAACTGAAAACTAACAACTGCTACTTGGCCGGCGGCCAAAATCCCGGCTCGCTAATCGCGCGGGCATCGTGCTTCTCCGCATATTTCTGAACCGCCGGACCGATGGCTGACGCTTTGCCAATCAAGACAAACGCGAGATTGTCCGTTGGAAAGTGTTTCTGGATCGTCTGTTTTGCCGATTCGAGGGTCACGGCATCGATGCGCGCTTCGAGCTGGTTGATCTCGTCGTCGCCGAGTCCGTAGAACTCGTTGGAAACGATGCGGCTGGCGAGTTCCCCGGCCGTTTCAATGGCAGGCGGAAACTGTCCTTTGATGTAGCTCTTTGCGGAAGCCAACTCGTCGGCGGTGATTCCGTCTTTGTGCAGCTTGGCGAGAACTTGAAGAGCGAGGTCGATCGCTTGCGTGGTCGTTTCATTCTTGGTGAAGCTGTAAATTTGAAAAGGTCCAGGCGCTTTGCGGGGGTCGAAGTTCGATCGCGCTCCATAGGTGAGCCCGGACTCCACGCGCAGGGCTTCATTCAGCATCGACGTAAATCTACCGCCGAAAATCGTGTTGACCACGCGGATGGCCACGCGGTCCGGATCGCCCGCGGCCGTCGCGATATTCCCAATCGAAAAATAAGTTTGCGTCGCGTCGGGCTTATCGATCAGCAGCAATCGCTTCCCTTTTATGGGAACCGTCACCGGAATCGTAACCGCCGGAACGCTTTTTGCCGGCCAGGCGCCGAGGACTTCATCCAGTTTTTTCTTCATTTCCGCGGAATTAAATTCTCCCGCTACCGCGAGAATCATATTCGCCGGCCCGTAGTAGGTCTCGTAAAACTTCACAATCGCCTCGCGCTGGATCCTCTTCAGCGATAATTCGTCTCCGCCGTCGGGCCGGCCGTAGGGACGCGCGCCGTACAAATAACCGTAGTAATAGAGCCCGATCACCTGCTGCGGCTCGTCCTTTGCGCCTTTCACTCCATCGAGGCTCTGCGCGAGCAGCTTGTCCACTTCTTCCTGGGGAAATGCGGGATGCAGAACCGCATCGGAGAAGAGTTCCAATCCTCGAGAGAGGTCCTTGGTCAAAAATTCGGCGGAGATGGTTGAGAAATCCGCGCCCGCATCCGCGCCAAACGAAGCGCCCATGAAATCCAGATCGGCGGAAAACTGCTGCGCGGTGCGCGTTTTCGTGCCCTTCCGCAACAGTCCCGCAGTCGCGGAGGCCAGCCCTTCCTGCCCAGTGGGGTCGGCCGCCGCTCCCGTCTTTACGATGGCCTCGAAATTCACAATCGGCACGCCGTGCTTTTCCAACAGAAGCACGGTCAACCCATTCTTCAGGACTATTTTTTCGTGTGGGGGCAAATGAATGGATTGCGCTTTTCCCGCGGGGGAAGCGAGTATCGACAGAACCCCAAGCGCGAAGAGCCGGCAACTTCTCATCGAGGTTCTCATGGCTTGGCCTTCTCCTCATTTTCCGGCAGGAGCGTCGCCACCGTCCGGTTGTTCGCGCCGAAATATGTTTTGGCCACGCGTTGCACGTCTTCTTTGGTCACCGCGGCGTAGTTTTTCGCGGCGTCAAAGACCTTGTGATAATCGCCAAAGAATACTTCGTACGTGCCAATGGTGTTCGCGCGGCCGTTAATCGTCTGCATCTGGTGGTAGAACTCGACCAAACGGATGTTTTTTGCCTTCTCCAGCTCGCGATCGGAAACAGGCGCCGTTTTCGCGTGCTCCAGCTCTTCGTAAATGGCCTTTTCACAGGCCTGCGGGTCCACACCCTGTTTCGGCTGCGCCGAGATGATCGCAAGAATCGGATCAAACCCCGGCTCGACGTTGGACGACACGTCCAGGGCAATCTGATCCTTGTCCACCAGCCGCTGGTACATCCGCGAGCTTTCTCCCTGGAACAGAATTGTGCGCAAAATATTCAGCGCGTAGAAATCCGGGTTATCGGTCTTTGGCACGTGATATCCGATCATCAATAGCGGGAGCTCGGAAGGTTTGTGGACGATCAGGCGCCGCTCGCCCAGCTGCTCGGGTTCGACGGTGGTCACGGGCGGCGGCGGCGCGTGCGAGGGAATCGGCTCGATGAATTTTTCGCACATTTGAAAAACCTCTTCCGGCGAGACGTCGCCCACCACGACCATGGTGGCGTTGCTCGGCGAATAGCCCATCTCGAAGTGATGCTTCAAATCGTCCATCGTCCAGTTCTCGATGTCGCTCATCCAGCCCACTACCGGCCACTGATAGGTGTGCGCGATGAACGCCGTGGCCCACAATTGCTCGCTGAGCAGCCCGCCGTTGTCGTTGTCCACGCTCAGCCGCCGCTCGGAAGCCACCACGCCGCGCTCCGATTGAATTTTTTGCGGATCAAAGTTCAAGTATTGAATGCGGTCGGCTTCGATGTCGAAGATCAAGCCGAGCGCCTGACGCGGAAACCAATCCTGATAGACCGTCACGTTCTGCGACGTGTAAGCATTGTTGGAGGCGCCGTTCGCTTCCATGGCCTTGTCCAGCTCGCCCGGTCCGTATTTTTTCGCGCCGTTGAACATCATGTGCTCGAAGAAATGCGAAAGCCCAGTGGTGCCGGGATGTTCGTTACGCGAACCGACGCGATAAAAAATGTAAAGCGCCACGTTGGGAATGTCGTGGTCGCTCTGCACCAGCACCTTCATCCCGTTCTTCAACGTCTTCGTCGAGACGGGATATTCTTGCGCCCTCGCCGGCATGGCCAGTCCGACTGCGCACAACATCACCAGCGCCGCACTTCTCCACCAGTTTGTTTTCATGGAACCACCCTCACGCAGAGCTCAACTTGTAAGACGTACGAAACACCCGAAAAGTTATGCACAATTGGGCGCTTCAAGGCAGCAGCGCGAACACGCGGACTGCTCCACCCGATCCGCCTTCCAATTTGATTGGCGCCACAATCAGGAAGGCCCCAGACTCCGGCAATTCACTGATGTCCGCAAGATTTTCCAATTGGTACAAACCGGCGCCCAGCGCGACGTGATGCACGGCAAAATCGGATGAGGCGCCGTAGTCGATGCTCAGCGTGTCGCATCCCAGCCCGCTGACCTTGCGCTCGATCAGCAACTTCGCCGCCTCCACTGAATACCCGGGAAAATGCATCTTGCCTTGCGCGTCCTGATTCCGGTACTTCTGCACATCGGGCCATCGCGACGCCCAGCCGGCCCGCAACAGCACAATCGCGCCTTCGGGAATTCGTCCGTGCTGCTTTTCCCATTCTTCCACGCGAGCCACGGTTAACAAATAGTCCGCATCTTTCCCTGCATTAGTGCGTACATCGAGGACCACCGCTGGACCGAAAAATTTTCTCGCCGGTATTTGATCTAGCGTCATCTTCCCTGGCGGAAAATGGGCCGGTGCATCCAGATGGGTTCCATAATGCTCCAGCATCCAAAAGCTCCGCGTAAAGTAGCCGTTTTTTTCAACGGTGGCATTCACCTTGGCTTCAAAAAACTTCTCGTCTCCCGGCCAAGGCACACCCTTGTCGTTGATGGCGTAGCTCAAGTCCACCACGCGCGTCTTGCCGGACGTCACGCCTTCCAGCATGGAATCGTGGCGCGGGCTTTGCGGAAAAAGAATCATGCAGGCAATAGCGACGGCGGCGAGAATTCCAAGTCGGCCGGGGACAGCCATTTTTCACCTCGGTTCATTTCCATCAGCGGACACACCGTAGAGCACTTCACTCTTATCGAGAAACAAACGCTCTGGCCAAGTGGGAGGGTATTACGGCAGCGGAATCCCAGGTGTCGCGACGATTCCCGCCATCCGCAGGATTTCCAGATATTCCGTGTCCGCGATCGGCGAAATGATCAGCCGCACGTTCTTCAAGAGCTTTACTTTTTTAAGCGCGGGATTGGCGCGCAATTCCGCCAGGGACACCTGGCGAGGCAGTTTTTCGAAGGCCCGCAAATCGGCCACCAGGTTCTTGCCATTGCGATCGTGCGGATCGGGATAGGGGTCGCGCGTGATTTCCGCGATGGAATAGAGCGTGCGTTCCGGCGCCGCGTGGTAACACAACACGCGGTCGCCCTTGCGCACCTGTTTGAGGGCGCGAATGGCGTCGGGCTTCGAGCCCGCACCGTGCCACATTTCCTTGCCCTTCACGAAGAGCGTGTCCCAGTGATAGTGGTGTGGGTCGGCGCTGAAGATATAGTAGTGTCGTTGAGCGGTCGGAGTCGACATCGAGGCTTTTGGTCGGCAGCAATATACACGCCGGAAGAGAAAAAGCGAAACAAAATCTAGGGGTTAGCTAGGTTAGGGCTACTTGGGAAAATGTGGCTTTCTTGCCACAAAACGAGATTTCCTGTATTAACTCATTTTATTTCAATAATTTACATGAAATGCTATCCAACATCCACGAGAACCTCTTCCCCTCGCACTTCCACGGGATAGCAAGCTACCCCCATCGACGGGCTTTGCCCCAGCTTCCCTGTGGTCACGTCATATTGCCAGCCATGCCAAGGACAAGTCACCATGTTCCCATCCATCGAGCCTTCGCCTAGTGGCCCCCCTTGATGTAAGCAGGTATTGCTGATGGCATAGAATTTGCCCCCCACGTTAGCCACCGCAATCGTCTTCCCCGCCACCTCTAGTTCCCGAATCGTTCCTGGTGCAATTTCCCCCGCCTTCCCAGCCAGCACGAATCCCATTAGCTACTCTCCTTTAGTTTTTCGCATCGCTAATTCCAGAGACTCCCGAAAGGTCTCAGCCTTCGTTACTTGTGAAGCCGCGCGCGCTCCATCCTACCGCTCATGAGCTTCCAATACGTCCCGGGGCGCAAGCGTTGCGTGATGTCAATCTGCCACGCATCCATGCCAATGAGGATGCGCGGTTCGCGCCGCTCCACGCCGCGCAGAATTCGTGCAGCGGCGGCTTCCGGCGAAGTTTTGGCAACTTTCTCGAAAAGCGAAACGCCTGCTTCTTTGCCGGCGGCTTGTGCGTTTGCTCCGAGCCGAGCACGCCTCGCAATCGCCGTTCGAATGCCTCCCGGATGCACGCACGACACGGTCACGTTCGTGCCCTGCAGCTCGTGCCGCAGCGCTTCCGTAAATCCGCGCACGGCAAATTTGCTCGCGGAATATGCGCTTTGCCCCACCGGAGCGACGATGCCAAACACGCTCGACAAGTTCACGATGTGCGCCCGTGGCTGGCGTTTCAGCAACGGCAAAAAATAGTTGATTCCATAAACTGTGCCCCAAAAATTGATCCCCATTAGCCAGCGCAGATCGTCCAGTGAAAGCTCTTCGAACGTCCCGTGAAGCGCTACGCCGGCGTTATTGATCAGCAGTGTCGCGCGCCCGTGCTGCGTATTCACTTCCTCTGCAAATTCTCTGACTCGCGCTTCGTCCGCAACATCCACAGCATGCGTCGTAAGCTTCGCTTCGATCTTTCCCAGCGACGACGCGGTTTCCTCTAATCCCTTTTCATCGATATCCGCAATCGCCAGCGCCGAGCCCTCCGCCGCCAACAGCTGCGCCAAGGCTCTGCCAATCCCCGAGCCTGCTCCCGTGACCACGGCAACTCCGCCGCGTAAAAAACCCATCAAAAAACCTCAACCTGCGCGTTCGCCACCGGCCTCGCGGAAATCGCTGGCGGCGCCGATCGTCCGCCCAATTTCTTTCTCAACTTCTTTTCTCTCCAAATCAGCAGCGGCAGCATTCTGCGCCCGCGCCAGATCGCCCGCAGCGACGCATGCGGATCCACCAGATGGGTCACCGGCAACTTCACTCCGGATTCCTTCATCACCAATCCAATTGGCAGGTCCATTTCGTCCTGCGCTTTGATGAGCCGTGCCATCAAATCCACACCGGGAGTTGTCACCGGGCCGAATCCATAGCGCAATTGCGAGGTTCCAATCACGTAGAGATTTTTGTATTCCGCCAGCACGCATCCGCCGTAAAGTTGCGCCACGCTGCCTTTCACCGGCACCATTCCCGCGGGCAAAAACGGAAAGCTGACGTGATACCCCGTCGCGCAAACTACCATGTCAAACTCTTCCGCGCGGCCATCCACGAAATGCACGGTCTTGCCTTCGAATCGCGCGATGTCCGTCCGCGGCTGAATCCGTCCCTGCTTCACATAATACAAAAGTTCGCTGTTGATCGTCGGATGCGCCTCAAAAATCTTGTGCTCCGGCTCGGGGAATCCGTACTGGCTGAATCGACCGACGGTAATGCGCACGAGCAGCCCGATCACCGCGCGCTGCGCCCACACCGGAAAATACGGCTTCATCATGTCCACCGAAGGAATCCCAAAAAATGTCTTCGGCAAAAACCAGTAGCCGCGCCGCACGCTCAACCGCGAACACTTCCCCACGCGCGCCGCCTCCGACGCAATGTCGCACGCCGAATTTCCCCCGCCGATCACCAGCACGCGCTTCCCCGCCACCTGCTCCGGGCTCCGGTAGTCTTTCGAATGAATCCACTCGCCTTCAAATTTCCCGGGATATTTCGGAAATCGTTTGTCCCAGTGATGCCCGTTGCATACAACCAATCCCTTGTAAATGCGTTTCTCGCCGCTGCCCAGCTCCAATTCCCAGCGTCCATCATCGAGAGGCAGCGCCATCACCACTTTCGTATTGAATTCGATATTCGCCCGCAGCCCAAATTTCTCCGCATAATCCCGCAAATACTGCAGCATCTGCTCGCGGCTCGGGAAATCCGGATAGCCCTCCGGCATCGGATAATCGGCATACTCCGTCGTCTTCCGCGACGAAATAATGTGCACGGTTTCATACACCCCGTGCTTCCAGTTTCCGCCTACGTCGTCGTCCGCTTCCAATTGTTCGTAGGGAATTTTGTGCTGCAGGAGCGCCTTCGCCATGCCCAGGCCCACCGGCCCAGCGCCAATCAACGCCATTTTCGAAGAGCGATCGGACATCCGCAATTCACCAGCCGCGAAAAGCGCCGTACACGCAGGCGCTTAAGTGTTCCATTCAAATCAAATCTTTACGCGCCCTGCACCTTCGCCAGCAGCTCCACAAACTTCTGCTTCCGCTCGCTCTGGTCGTGCCCGCCCTCGGCATCGGCCAGCTGCGTAATATTCATCGAGCAGAATTTCGGCCCGCACATCGAACAAAACTTCGCCTCTTTATAGAAATCATCCGGCAAATTTTCGTCGTGCATCTTCCGCGCCGTTTCTGGATCCAGCGACAACTCAAACTGTTTGTTCCAATCAAACAAAAATCGCGCATAGCTCAACGCATCGTCGCGGTCCCGCGCTCCCGGCCGGTGACGCGCCACGTCCGCCGCGTGCGCCGCAATCTTGTACGCAATCACGCCCTGCTTCACGTCCTCCGGATTCGGCAGCCCCAAGTGCTCTTTCGGCGTCACGTAGCACAGCATCGACGCCCCGTGCCACCCAATCATCGCCGCGCCAATCGCGCTCGTGATGTGGTCGTATCCCGGCGCAATATCAATCACCAGCGGCCCCAGCGTGTAGAACGGCGCCTCGTGGCACCACTCCATCTCTTTGTCCACCTGCTCCTTGATCTTGTCCAGCGGCACGTGCCCAGGCCCTTCGATCATCACCTGCACATCGTGCTCCCACGCCTTTTTCGTCAGCTCGCCCAGCACTTTCAGTTCCGCGAATTGCGCTTCGTCGCTCGCGTCCGCGATGCATCCCGGCCGCAGTCCGTCCCCAAACGAAAAACTCACATCGTGCTTCTTGAAAATTTTGCAAATCTTCTCAATGTTCTCGTACAGAAAATTCTGCTTCTTATGATGCTCCATCCAGTGCGCCATCAGCGATCCGCCGCGGCTCACAATTCCCGTGATCCGTTTCCGCACCAGCGGCACATGCTCGCGCAGCACCCCCGCGTGAATCGTCATGTAGTCCACGCCCTGCTCGGCCTGCTCTTCAATCACTTCGAGCATCAGGTCGATCGTCAAATCCTCCGGACGCCGCACTCGCGAAATCGCCTCATACACCGGCACTGTCCCCACCGGCACGGGCGACGCTCCAATAATCGCTTTCCGAATCGTTGGAATATCTCCGCCCGTCGAAAGGTCCATCACCGTGTCCGCGCCGTAATGCACCGCGTGGTGCAACTTCTTCAGCTCTTCATCGATATTCGAACTCGTCGCCGAATTTCCGATGTTCGCGTTGATCTTGCACTTGCTCGCAATACCGATCCCCATCGGCTCCAAATTCCGGTGATTCACGTTCGCGGGAATAATCATCCGCCCGCGCGCAATCTCACTGCGCACCAGCTCGGGCTCAATCTTTTCGCGTCCGGCAACAAACCGCATCTCTTCCGTAATCACACCCTGCCGCGCCTGCCCGCCGTGGCGGGCAAAATGCATCTGCGACACGTTGCGGTTGCCATTCGCCGCCGCCGCTTCCTGCTCTCGCTTCTCCAGCCAGCTATCTCGAAACGCCATAAGACCCCCTCAAAACTTGACCTTTTACCGTTTGCCGCGCGCGTGCCCCAAAACCTCGTTAGGCCTTTTCTGTATACGGTATCGATGCGCGAGCCGCCGCTCAGTAGCTACGAATTTTGAATTATGGCACTCGCTGCGGAGGGCCGCAACTTAACGCGCACCGGCTGCACAGTTTCCCCATTTGAAACTCTTATGCGCGGCATTCTCGAAACGGTGCGCCTGAATTGAATTCCAGAAATCTCGCGTTGACAAAAATCCCACAAGAAAAATCTCCTCCTCGCTGCATTCATCGCCGGAACGTGCTCTAAAGAGACAACTTCCCCGCGCGAACCCTTGGCGCGCTCGTTCTGTAACACCTCCGCGAGTCCCTGGCAGACGAATTGCCTTGTTTGCATTTGTTTCCCATTTGGCAGTGCGTTCGCTCGCGCCACGCAGAAAGAGTTCGCCGCTCACATCGTTCCCGCGTTCTTCCATGAAAATCCCATCAGCAACATGCATCGCACTTCTCTCGGCCCTCGCCGCGCCTATCGCGCTCAGGGCGCAATCGCCGCCGCTCGATCCGGCGCCGCTGCTAACTCTTCGCGTCCCGCCAGTCAATCCCTTGGATCTGTCTCTCGCGCCTCCACCACCCCCGCCTCCAAAGATTCTTCTCCCTCCAAAATCAACGCGCGCTCCACACGTCTCCAAAATCCAATTCTTCCTCCTCAGCGCCGCCGTCTATGGCGCCGCCTCCGCCGACATGTACCAAACCACGCAAGTCCGAAATCTTTACTGGTGGCACGAAACCGATCCCCTCGCCAGACCCTTCGTCCACCTCCCCACCCCCGCCTACTACGCCACCGGCCTGGCCCTCGCCACCGGCGTCAACTGGCTCAGTTGGAAAATGGCCCACTCCCGCCGCTTCCACCGCCTCGCCCCCCTCCCCCAGCTCGCCGCCATCGCCGGCAACCTCTACGGCCTCGACACCAACATCCACTAGCCGCGCAGTCGCGGTACCCCTCCTCGCTTTTGTAGCGGCCGCCTTCCGAGGCGGGCGCCTTTCCACTGCCACACGATCGGCCCATGCCATCTGGCACAACAGAATTGACACAATGGCACGCCAGGCGTACTCTCGTTTCATGCTCCGCGTCCTAACAAAAATCCCCGTCCCTTCCGGCTCCAGCCTGGGCCTCAAACTTTCTTCCACGCCCCATCTCATTCGCGAACTTCGCCGCGGCCTCCCCTTTCACACGCTTGAGGCACTCTCCTCGAAAACCGAAATCCCCCTCCGCGAACTCGCTGCCCTGATCGGACTCCCATCGCGCACCTTCGCGCGTCGAAAATCCACCGGCCGCCTCGCCCCAGCCGAATCCGAACGTCTTCTCCGCATCTCCCGCATCTTCGAATTCTCCGTGAACCTCTTCAACGGTCGCGTGCCCGAAGCCGTCGCCTGGCTCCGCTCTCCCAATCGCGCGCTCGCCGGCTCCGCTCCTCTGGAGTATTCCTCCATCGAAGTCGGCGCCCGCGAAGTCGAAAACCTCATCGGCCAGCTCGAACACGGCGTCTTTCCATGAGCGCTTCTCGCGGCGTTCTCCGCGAACCTCGTTCGGCGATCATTGCTGGTTCTTCGAACGTCATTTTGCCAGCGGCGTTCCGATGGCGCGTAGTTAGGAGTCTCGTTAAGCGCGCGCTATCTCGCGAAGATCGCTCTGTGAGCGTCGTTCCATGAGCGCCGCCGCATGAACCTCGTCGTCTGGCGCATCGTCCAGCGCCGCTTCGCCAAATTCGCGTTCTCCGGCGAAGGCGCCCGCCGCTTCGGAGGCCGCTGGAACTCCCCCGGTCACCGCGCCATCTATACCGCCCAATCACAATCCCTCGCCGCCCTCGAAATGCTCGTCCATCTCGCCTCGGAACTCCTCCTCCAGAACTACCTCGCCATCCCCGTCACTATCCCCGACCGCCTCATCCAACGCCTCCCATCCTCCGCTCTTCCCAAAAATTGGCGCACCTACCCCGCCCCACCAAGCACACGCGCCATCGGCGACGCCTGGCTCATCGCAGCCACTTCGCCCGTCCTCCAACTCCCCAGCGTCGTCATCCCCTCCGAATCCAACTTCCTCCTCAATCCCGCCCATCCCCACTTCCCCAAACTCCGCATCGGCAAGTCGATCCGCTTCCAGTTCGACCCCCGCCTATCCCGCTAATTGAAACCATTCTCTAGAATGGGATACTCTTGCCGCCCATGTTTCGACGCCTCATAATTTGCCTCTTCGCAATCTTTCCAATAAGCATGACATCCTGTAGCCAGTCTCCCCACATGAGCGAAGGGCTAGCAGTAGAGCCCTATGTCTCAGACTCACATTCCGTAGGATTTGACCTTACGCCCCTCCAGACTGGGAACGCCTCGAGCGCGTGGATGGGCTCCTATACCTCGCGAGGAAAAACTGCGCGGTTCAGAATTGAACTAGACCCTGCGAAAGAGCAAGAAACTAAAGATCCCAAAGACTTCAAAATCGCCACAGGCAAAGGCAGATTCGTCGCCGAGCCCGGCTCAGACGCGAGTATTTTTCTGCCCGAGCTGAAAAAGACCCTGGACGCCAAGACTCTTCCCAGGGGCGTTCAACGAGCGGCGTTTCTTCCATTCACGTATGTAAGTTTTGGCGGGAAAATGTCTCAAACTACCGAGGGAGGCTTAAACACAAATCCGCCCGGTAACTGGACTGCTCTGAAACTCTTCCTCGGGGAAGGCGATCAAGAAGCCGAAGTTTTTCTCAACTACAATCCCGTCATCGGCAAAGCCCAGTTCTCCATCAAGGACGACGATTACGGCGATCTTCTCCTTGCCCAATTCGCAAAGGTCTTCTGAACCGATCCATCGGCACACTTCAGTTTGCGGAGCGATTTCTTACGGCCCCGCCATTCTTGTTCGTCTCGATTCCCGATGCTACGCTGCAAACACTCATGGCTTCGGAAACCAATCGCAGCTTTCTGCCCATCGGCACGCAGGTCGTCGCGCTCGTCGCGGGAAAAAACGCCAAGGGAGATCAGTCCTGCCCGCGAGGTTCCGTCGGCGTAATCGTAAGCCCCGCGACAGACAATCCTAACGCCTATCAAGTCCGGCAGACCGATGGCTCCATCATCACCTTCGATCGCAAGAGCCTCGCCATCCGCAAACATTTTCAATCGGACTCCGCAAAGCATGGTCACAACCGTAGATCAGAACCTGATCTCAACGATTACATCATCTACCGCTGCGCTGTCGGCTCGCGCGCCTTTGGTTTGGATACTGAGAACTCCGACTCTGACCGCCGCGGCATCTTCCTACCTCCCTCCGAACTTCACTGGTCGCTCTTCGGCCTGCCCGAACAAATCGAAAATCACGAAACGCAGGAATGTTATTGGGAACTCGAAAAGTTTCTGCTTCTCGCTCTTAAGGCCAATCCGAATGTCCTCGAATGTCTCTATACTCCTTCGGTCGAGTTGGCCACGCCTCTCGCGCAAGAGCTCCTTGCAATGCGCTCCATTTTTCTTTCCCAGCTCATCTATCAGACCTACAACGGCTACGTCATGTCCCAGTTCAAGAAACTAAACCAGGACCTGCGAAACAAAGGTGCCATCCGCTGGAAGCACGCCATGCACCTCATTCGCCTTCTTCTCTCTGGAATCACGATCTTGAAGGAAGGTTTTGTTCCACTGCGCATCGACGACCATCGCGACCGCCTGCTCGATATTCGAAACGGAAAGGTTCCTTGGGAAGAAATTAATTTCTGGCGCCTCCGACTGCACAAGGACATCGACGCCGCATTCGCTTCCACGCGTCTTCCCGAATACCCGGACTACGAACGCACCAACGAATTCCTGCTCAAAGCTCGCCGCAGCATGACCGGGGGCAAAGCGTGAGCGCCATCCTGGATTCCTCCATCATTGAGTCCGTTTTCCCGCATCCCTACCGGCTGCTTTTCGTCACGATCAGCGGAGCTCACCTCTATGGCTTCCCCTCACCTGACTCCGATTATGATCTTCGAGGCGTCCACATCCTCCCCGCTGCAGAAGTCGTTGGGCTGGACTCCGGGCCAGAAACTATCGAAAACTCCGCCATTCACGAAGGAATGGAAATCGATCTCGTCGCCCACGACGCCAAAAAATTCTTTCTTCTCCTGCTCAAGAAAAATGGCTACGTCCTCGAACAACTTCACTCACCCCTAATCGTTCGCACCTCGCCCGAGCACGAAGAATTAAAATCCATCGCCCGCGGCTGCGTCACTCGCCATCACAGCTATCACTACCTCCATTTCGCATCCGGCCAATGGCATCTTCTCGAAAAGAAACCCACCGTGAAAGCCCTGCTCTACGTCTACCGCGTCCTTCTCACCGGCATCCATCTCATGCAGTCCGGCGAAATCGAAGCCAATCTCGTTAAGCTCCACGCCCGCTTTAACCATTTCCTTAAACTCCCGTACATCCCTGAACTAATTCACCGCAAAACCACCGCCCGTGAAAAATCCCCTCTCCCCAAATCCGAATTCGCCTTCCACCAAAAAGAATTCACCCGCCTCCACTCCGCCCTCGAACTCGCTGCCCAGTCCACCACACTCCCCGATCAACCCTCCACCCGCCCCCAGCTCCACGACCTCCTCCTCCGTCTGCGTCTCAAAAATCCTTCGTCCACTTGAAACGTCTCCTTGCCTCAAATCCGTAGCGGCATAGTCCACAATTTATTTCCTGCGTGTTGACTCTCTTAGTAAATCTCCATCAGATTTCAGTGTGTCAAATACGCCGCATTCGAATGTAACCAACTATTAATTTGACACATAGTCAATTTTTTGCTATTCTTCCCAGTGTACGCCACAACCCATCCTTGCCCGCTTTCGGCCTCCCTTGGAACATTTAGCTATCTCACATCCAAATTCCTCCTCCTGCAACTCCTTCAGAATCCGCACCTGCACGCCACACCCGTAAGTGCACATTACAAAGCACTTACAAGCATAGAATTTCTCCCGCAACCCCTGCAGAATCAACACTTACGAGACATACCCGTAAGTGTTGATTCCAAGGAGCTTATAAGCCCTTTAGAATCCGCACTTACAAAATCTCCACCCTTTAAGTCTTTTAGAATGTGCACTTACGAAATAAACCGGGGGGAGGGGGTTCTGAGCCCGACCGACCGCCTGGCAGCGGCCTTGGTAGCACAGACTTCAGTCTGTGGTCTTCTCCATGTGAATCACCGGCAGCGTCAGTCCCGCGCCGATCGGCACTTCAATATTCTTCACCGCCTTATACCCGCGCGCGCCGAACAGCTTCGCCCCCGTCAGCGTCGCGCCCATCTCGAATCGCGTGAATCCCGCCTCGCGCGCCGCCTTCTCGCACGCATCCAGCAGCAGCGTCCCAATCCCTCGACGCGCCCAACCGGGATGAATGAAGAACGCGCGAATCTTCGCCGCATCCACGCGCGGATCGAGCAGCGCATCCTCCCGCGCGTGCCATTTATCCCCGCCGTAGAGCGTCTTCCGCTTGCTCCACCCGCCGCACGCCACAATCACCGGCCCCGGAAACCGAATCGCTTCCAGATCGACTCCCAAGCCAAGCGCCAACGCGCCCGCAGCAAGCTTTTCGCGAGCTTGTTGCCTCACTCCGCCATCGGACTCGGGGTAGTAGAAGCGCGCTTCCACCACGAGGTACGTTTCATCCGCCACCAACTGGCTGTCCACGCCGAACACCGTCTTCAGCGCATTTTCCCGCTGCTCCACGGAGTAATCTTCCGCCTGCAGTTTCCGCACGGACATTTCAATCAAGTCGCGCAGCACCGGCGCCTCTTCCGCCACCGCCGGCCGCACGTGAAATGTCGTCTCCATATTTCTTCGCTGCGCTCAGACGCGCGGGCTGGACTTCAGCAGGATATCGAGATCGTCGGGATGGATCGCACACAGCAGCGCATCTTCGCGCTCGATGTGCCCCTGCGAAATCAGCTGCACCAGCGATTCTTCCAGGCTGAACGAGCCCTTCTTTTTCGTGATGGTGATCTCTTGATGCAGATGCTGCAGCTGATTCCGTCGAATGTGCTGCCGCGCGCCGTAGCCGACCATGAGCAGCTCCGCCGCCGGAAATCGCGCGCCGCTTTTGCTCGGCAAAAGAATTTGCGTGTGCACCGCGGCCAGCGCCATCGCCAGTTCTTGGCGAATCGTGTTCTGCCGCTCATCGGAAAACGAATCGGCGATCCGGTTGATCGTAGAAGCCACGTCCACGGTGTGCAGCGTGGAAAAAACGAGATGCCCCGTTTCGGCCGCGGCCACGGCAATGCGCATCGTCTCCGGGTCGCGCATCTCGCCCACCACGATTACGTCCGGCGCCTGCCGCAGCGCCGCGCGCAAAGCCGTCGGAAAATCCGGAGCGTCCGCGCCGATCTCCACTTGCTCGATAACGCTGCGAATGTGCGTGTGCTCGTACTCGATCGGATCTTCGATGGTTACGATGTGCCGCGCCTCGCGCCGGTTGATGTCGTCCACCAGCGCCGCCAGCGTGGTGGATTTTCCCGATCCCGCGGGACCGCCAATCAGCACCAGCCCGCGCGGAAGATGCGCAAGCAACTCAACCGAAGGCGGCAAATGCAGATCCTTCAGAGAAGGAACCCGCGAAGGCAGCGCCCGGATTGCGGCGGCGGAATGTCCCCGCTCGCGATGCAAATTGATGCGGAACCGCCCAAGTTTGGCGATGCGGTAGGACGAATCCGCAATTTGCGATTGCCGGTAAAGTTGCAAAGCGTGCGACGACAGAGCGGGAATCACCGCCGCTTCGATTTCCTCTCCGTCGAGAGGTGCGGATTCTATCCTGTGCACCTCGCCCTTCGTGCGAATACAAGCT
>Ga0210393_10002188_pt1 | contig 16250 bp, 17 predicted proteins | sample IncBWC27OmetaG_FD_160068 | JGI IMG/M metagenome (GOLD analysis project Ga0210393, IMG submission 160068) | Forest soil microbial communities from Barre Woods Harvard Forest LTER site, Petersham, Massachusetts, United States - Inc-BW-C-27-O ... | reverse complement strand
CGCCTTCTTGAGTCCGTTCATCAGCGCGCTGTACGAGATTCCGCTTTCGCGCGCGAGCGCGTTGATGCGCGCAATCCAGAGCGTGCGGTAGTCGCGCTTCTTGGCCTTGCGATCGCGATAGGCGTAAGTGAGGCCCTTTTCGAGGGTCGAGCGAGCCTGCCGGTAAAGTTTGCGCCCACCGACGAAGCCGGAGGCGAGCTTGAGTTGACGCTTATGACGGCGGCGCGTCTTGGGTCCGCCTTTGGCGCGAGGCATCGGAGTGCAATCCTTCCTTGATAGATATCGTGTGAGTTAGTTGTACGCTCAAGCGTACGGCATCATCGCGAGAACTTTTTCGGCGTCGGCCTTGCGTAAGATTCCGGTCTTGCGCAGGCGCGCCTTCTGTTTCGGATTCTTGGCCGAAAACATGTGGCGGGCATACGCGTGTTTGAATTTGACCTTGCCGCTCTTGCTCACGGTGAAGCGCTTGGCGGCGGTTCGGCTGGTCCTGATTTTCGGCATGACTATAGTCGCTTCCTGAAATTTTCTGTTCGGTTATCGCGGCGTCAGCAGCACGGACATGTTGCGTCCTTCCATCCGTGGCGTGCCTTCCGCCTGCGCGATATCCGTTACCGTCGCAATAATTCTCTCGATCAATGCCCGTCCGAGCTCCGGATGTGTAATCGCGCGGCCCCGGAACGAAACGGTGAGCTTAACACGATGACCCTCTCCAACAAAGCGCTTGATGTGCGCAGTTTTGAAGTCCACATCGTGCTGCCCGGTCGCCGACCCCATCTTCACTTCCTTGATCATGCTGATGGTGTGCTTCTTGGAGTCGTGCGACTTTTTCTTCTGCGCGTAGCGATACTTGTCGAAATCGGTGACGCGGCAAACCGGCGGCGTCGCCGTCGACGAGACCTCGACCAGGTCCAGGCCGCGGGCTTCGGCGACTTTGATCGCGTCGCGCAGCGGCAGGATCCCGACCTGCGTGCCGTCGGCGTCGATCACACGGACTTCCTGCGCGCGAATCAGATTATTGACGCGTATCGCGGGCTCTCTTGAGGGCGGGGTTCTGAAATCTCTACGAATAAGGCACCTCCTCCGGCTTCGGGCCGGATGAACTTTCTAAGCCGGTATCGGCTCCTGTTTTAATTTTTCTACCAGCGCAGCGAGCGGCATCGCGTTGCTCTTCTCGCCGCGCAGCAGCCGCAACGAGACCGATCGATCGGCGGCCTCGCGCTCGCCGACTACTACCATATACGGCACCTTGGCCAATTCGGCCTCGCGCACCTTGAACCCGAGCTTCTCGTTGCGGATGTCGGCGTGGGCGCGAAAGCCCTCGCGCTTGAGCAGGTCTGCTATCTCTTTGGCGTAGTCCTCGACCTTCTCGCTGAGCGAGAGCACGCGCACCTGCTCGGGCGCGAGCCACAACGGCAGAACGCCGCCGGTATGCTCGATCAGCACGCCGATGAAGCGCTCGAGCGAGCCGAGAATGGCGCGGTGGATCATGACGGGGCGCTCTTCGGCTCCCGCACTATTCGTATAGCTCAGGTCGAAGCGCTCGGGCGCGTTGTAATCGAGCTGAATCGTCGCGACCTGCCACTTCCGCTTGAGCGCGTCCGACACGTAGATCTCAATCTTCGGGCCGTAGAACGCACCTTCCTTGGGATTTATGTCGAACGGGATTTCGTTGCGCTTCAGCGCGTTCGCGAGCTTGCCCTCGGACATCTCCCACTGCTCCGGCGTGCCGAGATGCTGCTCCGGCATCGTCGCGAGCTTGAACTCGACGTGATCGAAGCCCAGCGCACCGTATACCTCGCGCACCATCTGGAGGTTCAGCGCGATCTCGTCCTCGATCTGATCTTCGCGGCAGAAGATGTGCGCGTCGTCCTGCGACATCGCGCGCACGCGCATCAGGCCGTGCAGCGTGCCCGAGCGTTCCGCGCGATGCAGCCGGCTGAACTCCGCGAAGCGCAGCGGCAGGTCACGGTACGAGCGCTTCTCGGCGCGATACACGAACGTATGCCCGGGGCAATTCATCGGCTTCAGCCCGTATCCGTGATGCCATCCGTCCGGACCGGTGTCGATCGAATGCTCGTCGCTGTCGGGATCGGGCGAGAGAAACATGTTCTCGCGAAAATTCTCCCAATGTCCCGACGTGTTGAACATCGCGTTCTTGAAAATCAGCGGCGTGACCACTTCGTCGTAGCCGTAGCGCCGGTACAGCCGCCGCATGTAGTCGATGAGCGCATTAAAGATGATGACGCCCTTGGGCAGGTAGAACGGCGAGCCCGGCGAGATCGGATCGAAGATATACAGGCCCATCTCGCGCCCGAGCTTGCGATGGTCGCGCTGGTGGGCGAGCTCGACCAGCTTGAGATGCTCCTCGAGCGCTTCCTTGCTGGCGAACGCGGTGCCGTAAATTCGCGAGAGCATCGCGTTGTGCTCGTCGCCGCGCCAATACGCGCCGGCTACGCTGGTCAGCTTGAAGGCCTTCAAGTAGCGGGTCGACGGCACGTGCGGTCCGCGGCAAAGATCCATCCAGTCGCCCTGGCTGTATATCGAAATCGGATCTTCGGCCTCGGCGATTATCTCGACCTTGTACTTCTCACCCATCGCCGCGAATTTCTTGACCGCCTCTTCGCGCGGGACTTCGGTCCGGGTGATCTTGTGGTCAGCCTTCGCAAGCTCGCGCATTTTCGCTTCGATCTTCGGGAGATCCTCGACCGTGAACGGCGCGGGCGGAGCGAAGTCGTAGAAAAAGCCGTCTTCGATGACGGGTCCAATCGTCACCTGGGTGCCCGGAAAGAGCGACTGCACCGCCATCGCCATCAGATGAGCCGTCGAATGACGGATTACCTCGAGACCCTCGGGCGAGTCGGCCAGCACCGGCTCGACCGCGGCGTCATGCTCGAGCTTGCGCGTCAAATCGACGAGCTTGCCGTCGACGCGCGCGGCCACCAGGTCTTTGCTCGGAATCCCGTTCTTCAGCACGTCGCGAACGATGGTGCCAACCGGCACGACGTGCGATTCGCCGCCGACAGTTACGGTTACGTTGGAACTCATCAAGCGAAAAATCTAATCATTGCGGGAAACGGCGGGGCGAAATGCGCGCGCGGCTGTGGGCACGGACCTGGTAGGCACGGGCGGGATTGAACCGCCGACCTCTTCCGTGTCAAGGAAGCGCTCTCCCACTGAGCTACGTGCCTTCACGGGCGAGGGGTATTGATTAGACACATCAAGCAAACGCTGACGGTAACCGATATTGCGCTGGCGGGCAACCGAACCGTCGCTACATGACGGCTGACTATTGATTCCCCGGCCTTCCGCCGCGCGACCATCACCAGCAGGCGACCGCATCGAGGTCTTCTGCTAAGCTCTCGCGCCGAGTATCACGAGCGCAACGGAGGGGACGCTACGCCTCAGAAAATGGATCGCGAGCGCATAGTGCAGCTCTTCTTCTTCGGCTTCCTGGCCGTGATGGCCTACGAGCTGTACGAGCTGCTGCTGCCTTTCCTGACGCCGTTGGCGTGGGGGATATTGCTCGCCTTCATGGCGCATCCGGCGCTCGAGGAAGTCGAGAAGTACGTCAAGCGCCGTTCGCTGTCGACCGCGATAATCAGCGTCGTGGTCGCGCTCGGCGTCATTCTGCCTGCCATCTGGGCCTCGAGCCGTCTCGTGGTGGAGGCGCAGGCGCTCTACACGCAGGCGTCGGAAACCGTGAACAGCGGCGGCGTCACCAAGCTGCACGATTGGGCAGTCAATACTCAGCTCGGTGCATGGATCAACAAGAGGATGGCCGAGCGCGGGTACAAGCTCGACGAGCAACTGCCCAAATGGACCGTTCAAGCGGCGCAGGCAACCAGCAACTACGTCGCGCAGAATGCGACCCAGGCGGCGAAAAACGTCTTCGGATTCATCATCGACTTCGGCATCGCGTTGCTCGCGTTCTTCTACATGCTGCGCGACGGCGACTACTACTATCGCGGCCTGCGCGACCTGACCCCGCTGCACGAAGACGACAAGAAAGCGATCTTCGACACGCTGCGCACGACACTATCGTCGGTCATCCGCGGCCTGATGCTCACCGCCGTGCTGCAGGGCGTCTCGATCGGCATCGGTCTGCTGATCTTCGGCGTGCCTTACTGGCTGTTCCTGGCGCTGGCGTCGGCCGCCGCTGGACTCATGCCAATAGGAGGCACCGCGCTCGTCTGGATTCCCGCCGTGCTCTACCTGGGGTTTGCGGTATCGTCGTCGACGGCGATCTGGCTGTTCATCTGGTGCGCAGTCGCGCTCGCCATCATCGACAATTTCATCAAGCCGCTCGCGATGAAGCACGGCACCGGCCTGCCGACGATCGCGCTATTTCTCGGAATCCTCGGCGGCCTCGAAGCCTACGGCCCGCTCGGCCTGTTCCTCGGCCCCGCGATCATGTCGGTGTTCGCGGCGCTCCTGCGCGTCTATAGAAAGGAATACTCAGGCACCCGCAAAGAAGCCGCTTGAGCGCGGCGGAGAAAAATCGTGAAATACGCAATCGTCACTGGTGGAGCGCGCGGACTCGGACTCGGCATCGTCGATGCGCTGCTCGAAGAAAAAGTTGTCGAGACTATCGCAGTGATCGATCGCGAGCTGGCGCCGCCGCCGGCCGCGATCGCGTCACTTGTGCAAGGCTTTGCCGCCGACGTTACCGACGAGAAGCAGGTGCACAGCGCGGTCGAGGAGATCGTTTCACGCTTCGGCGCGCATCCTGACGTGCTCTGCAACAATGCCGGCGGTGGCGATCGCGCATGGTTCGAGAGCGGGACGCAACGAGAGTGGGACAGTGTCGAGACCTGGCGGCGCTACGTCGATCTCAATTTGAACTCGGTCTACCTGGTGTCGCGCGAGGTTGCGCCGCGGATGAAGAGCGGCGCCGCCATTTGCAACACGTCGTCCGTCGCCGGCCTGCAGGCGGCTCCTGTTCTGGCGGCTTACGCAGCGGCCAAGGCCGGCGTGATCTCGTACAGCAAGACGCTCGCGCTGCAGCTTGGCCCGTCGGGCATTCGCGTCAACGCGGTCGCTCCCGGGCTGATCTACACTCCGCTTTGGCAGCAATTGGGCGCGGCGCTCGGCGGCGGCGACGCCAACGCTCGCATGGTGTTCGACACGGTCGTCAAGCAACTGGTTCCGCTCGGCCGCGAGCAAACCGTCGACGACATCGGGCGCGCCGTCTCATGGCTATGCTCCGACAAGGCGATCAACGTGACGGGCCAGGTCATCGCCATCGATGGTGGAATTCTTCTCGGACGAGCGCCTCTGACCGAAGGGTAGGGCGACCGGTTCCTTTCCACTTCGGCCCCTCGTCCACCGTATGGCACCGGCTAATCGTGCCGCTATAAAATGTGCGGTCGGAGAGTCGCATCGCGCATGAATGAGAGAGAACAACACGCCCGCAAGATAGTTGAACGCCTCGTCGATTCCGGCTTTCGCGCCGTTTTCGCCGGCGGATGTGTGCGCGATCGAATCCTCGGCGTTGAGCCCAAGGACTACGACATCGCCACCGATGCGCGTCCCGAAGTCGTGCAGAAAATGTTCGACCGCAACGTGGCGGTCGGCGCGAAGTTCGGCGTTATCTGCGTAGCTCTGGACGAAGGCAGGGATCGCGAAGCGGTCGCCACATTTCGCGCCGACGCCGAATACACCGACGGACGTCACCCCTCGGCAGTGCGCTTCGGCGCGATCGAGGAAGACGCTATCCGTCGCGATTTCACAATCAACGGCATGTTTTACGACCCGATCGCCGATCGCCTGATCGATCTGGTCGACGGGATGCGTGACTTGCGCGCCGGAGTCATCCGCGCCATCGGAAATCCGGACGAGCGCTTCGAGGAAGATCACCTGCGCATCCTGCGCGCCGCCCGCTTCGCCGCGCGCTTCAACTTTACGATCGATGCGGCGACCTTGGCCGCGATGAAACGCGCGGCGCCGAAGATTGTCGATATCGCGGCCGAGCGAATCGGCGAAGAAATCGTCATGATGATGACCGAGGGCGCCGCCGCGCGCGCGATGGATCTGATGATGGACAGCGGCCTCATGCAAATCATTCTGCCAGAAGTCGTGCAAATGCGCGGATGCGAGCAGCAAGCAAACTTCCATCCCGAGGGCGACGTCTACACACATACGCGCATCGGTGTTGCGATGCTGCCCGCGGGATGCACCGAGACCGTCGCGTTCGGAATCCTGTTGCACGATATCGCCAAGCCGAAATCCCGCGCGGTCGTCGGCGAGAAGATCACGTTCTACGGCCACACGGACGACGGCGCTGTTATGGCGGCGAACATGCTCGCGCGCCTCAAGCGCTCGCGCGCGGTGCAGGAGCGCGTCGCGTACCTGGTGAAGAATCATCTGAAGCTGTGCATGGCGCCGCGGATGCGTCCGTCGACGCTCAAGCGGATGCTCGCGGAAGAGGGCTTCGACGAATTGATGGATGTCGCATTCATGGACGCGATGGCGTCGAGCTCGGACCTCGGGTTCTGGCATTTTTGCCGCCGCGCCATGACCACGATGACCCCGGCCGAGATTCGTCCGCCGCGTTTGATCGGCGGCGAGGACTTGAAACAGTTGGGCTTCACGCCGGGCCCGCGCTTCAAGGAAATTCTCAAGGACGTCGAGGACCATCAGCTCGACGGCGCGCTCGAAACCCGCGAAGCCGCGCTCGAATACGTGCGCGCGCATTACGCTGCAAGCGCCGCATAGGTGCTCCGCGCCAACGCCATAACCAAGCGCTTCGGCCGTACGCTCGCGCTCGACGGCGTCGATTTCGAGGCGCGTCCCGGCGAGATTCACGCGCTGCTCGGTGAGAACGGCGCCGGCAAGACCACCCTGATGAACGTGCTGGCCGGCTCACTCGCGCCCGACGGCGGCGAAGCTACGCTCGACGATGCGCCCCTGCTGGCGGGCTCGCCGCGCGCTGCGCTGGATGCCGGAATCGCGGCGGTGCATCAGAGCCCGATGCTGTTCGAGCGGATGACGTGGGAGGAAAATCTCGCGCTCGGCGGCTTCGACCAGGCTGCGGAGCGACTCGATCTCGCGGCCGTCGCCACGCGGGCGCGCGCGCTCGCGGCAAAGCTCGGATTCGAATTGCCGCCCGCGGGCACGACGGTCGAAAATCGCTCGGTCGCCGAACGCGTCCGCCTCGAAGTATTGCGCGCGCTCAGCTTCAATCCGCGCGTGCTGATTCTCGACGAGCCAACCAGCGTGCTCGCACCGTCGGAGCTGAACGCCTTTCTCGATTTGCTGCGCAACCTGCGCGCTGAAGGCAGAATCGTCGTGCTGATCACGCACAAACTGGCCGAGGCGATCGCCGTCGCCGATCGAATCACCGTGCTGCGGCGCGGCCGTGTCGTCGCGCGCACGACTCCGGCCGAGACGAGCGAGGAACAACTCGCCGAATTGATGATCGGCGAAATCGTCATTCAGCCTGACGCCGGCGCCGCGCGGCGGCATCCCGGCGAGACTGTGCTGCAAATCGAAAATCTCGTGCTTGACGATTACCCTAGGCGCCGGATTCTTGACGGCATTTCGTTGCGAATCGGCGCGGGCGAGATCGTCGGAATCGCCGGCGTCGACGGCAACGGGCAGACCGAGCTGGTCGAAGTATTGGCGGGCGTGCGCCAAGCGAGCGGCGGAACAACAACCTCGGACGGCGCGATGGCGGTGATACCGCAAGATCGCGACCTCGACGGACTGATCCTCGACATGCGCTTGTGGGAAAACATGATTCTCGCTCGTCCGCTCCGGGAACAGGCGACGTCGTACGGATGGCTCAACGCCACGCGCGCGATCGATTTGTGTCGCGAACTGATCGAGCGTTTTCGGATTCAAGCGCCCGGTCCCGAAACACTCGCCGGCGCGCTGTCGGGCGGGAATCGCCAGCGCCTCGAAGTGGCCCGTGCGGTCGCGTCGCAGCCGCGCGTAATCGTCGCGCACAATATCTGCCGCGGCCTCGATCTGGCGGCGACTGCCGAAGTGCATCGCACGATGCTCGACTTCGCGGCCGCCGGCGGCGCGGTGCTGCTGATCTCGAGCGACCTCGACGAGCTGCTCGCCATCTGCGGGCGCCTGCTTGTAATCAGCCGCGGAAAGACTCGCGAGACGAATCCCGGCGAGCGCGATCCCGGGCGGCTGGGCTTGCTGATGGCCGGGGCGCGCGACTGATGCTGTCCTCGATTGTGAAACCGTTTGCGGCGCTGGCGCTCGCCGCGGCGCTCATTTCGATCGTCCTCGCCGCGCTCGGCGCGTCACCCATTGGCGTATTCGCCGCGCTGGCCGGGGGCGCCTTCGGCAGTTGGTACGCATGCGTCGATACGCTGGTGAAATCAACGCCGCTGATTTTCACGGGACTCGCCGTCTCGCTCGCGTTCTCTGGCGCGCTGTGGAATATCGGCGCCGACGGACAGCTCATGATTGGCGCGATCGCCGCCGGAGCGATCGGGCCGCATCTGGGCGATTTTCCGCATTTGATTGCGATCGTCATCATTCTCGCCGCGGGCGCGCTGGGCGGCGCCGCATGGGGCGGCTTCGCCGGATGGCTCCGCGCGCGGCGTGACGTCAACGAAGTTATCAGCACCATCATGCTCAACTTCGTCGCCATCCAGGCGCTCAGCTGGGTCGTGCACGGTCCGCTGATGGAGCCGTCAGGCGCCTATCCGACCAGCGCGCCCATCGCCTCCGCCGCCCAGCTCGAATTTTACTTCGCGCCGAGCCGCCTCAACCTCGGCATGTTGCTAGCTATCGTGCTCGCCGGCGTGTGCTACCTGCTGATGTTCAACACCAGCGCCGGATTCGAGCTGCGCGCGATGGGCCGCAACCGTCGCGCCGCGACCTTCTTCGGCGTCCGCATCCCCGCGCTCACGGTCTGGGTGATGGCGCTGTCGGGCGCGCTCTCGGGACTCGGCGGCGCCGTTCAGGTCTCGGCGATTTCGCATCGACTGTACGAGAAGCTCTCGCCCGGCTGGGGCTTCGAGGCGATCGCGGTCGCACTGGTCGCGCGACTGAATCCGCTGGCCGTCGTCCCCGCCGCGCTCCTGTTCGGCGCGCTCGACAACGGCTCGCAGGCGATGCAGCGCACGCAGGGAATTTCGCCGGAGCTGGTGCAGGTCATCCAGGGCCTCGTGATTTTGATCATCCTCGCGTTCGACACTCCCGCGTGGAGCAGACTCCGCGAACAGATTTTCGGCGACGACGAGCAGCCCGCGGTGCCGGCAGTCGCGGCGCTGCCGGCTGCTTGAAGCGTTCCTCGTCTCCGTCATCACGATGGCGACGCCCATCCTGCTGGCCGCGTTGGGCGAACTACTGGTCGAGGAAAGCGGCGTCGTCAATATCGGTATCGAAGGCGCGATGCTGTCGGGAGCTTTCGCCGCGCTGACGATCGCGTACTTCAGCGGCAGCACTGCGCTCGGCCTGGCCGGCGCAATCGTGGCGGGCGTCGCGATCAACGCGATCTTCGCCGTGCTGGTGGTGAATCTCGCGGTGAACCAGGTCGTCACTGGCACCGCGGTCAGTATCCTCGCGCTGGGGTTGACGGGAGTTTTCTATCGCAAGCTGTTCGGCGTTACCGGCAAAGCATTCATGGTGGCGCCGATCGCGAAAATCCCGCTCGGGCCGCTGGCGCGAATCCCGCTGCTCGGTCCAGTGCTCTTCGATCACAACCCGCTCGTGTATTTCACTTTCATACTCGTGCCCGCGCTGTGGTACCTGATCGCGCGCACGCGTTACGGCCTGCGGCTGCGCGCTTGCGGCGAGCGTCCCGAGGCGGCCGACGCGCTAGGACTCGGCGTAATCGCCACTCGATGGCAGGCGCTGATCGTGTCGGGCGCGCTCACGGGCCTGGCTGGCGCGTTCCTGACGCTCGCGTACGCGAACACCTTCGTCGAGAACATCTCGGCCGGCCGCGGCTTCGTCGCGCTGTCGGTGGTGATTGTAGGCCGCTGGAATTCATGGGGCTTGGCCGCCGCCTCGATTCTTTTCGGCGCCGCGATGGCGTTGCAATTCGGATTGCAGGCGCTCGGCACCGTCGTGCCTTACCAGTTGTTCCTCGCGCTGCCATACGCGCTGACTCTGGTCGTGCTCGCGGGTTTCGGCGGACAAGCAGCGGCGCCGAGCGCGCTGGGCGAGCCGTATCGGCGCCAATAAAGGAACAGCTCGCTAGATACTGAGACGACGTTTTAATTCGACTCGACCTCGGCTCAACGGAAATGACTATCTCACCTCGTCCAGTCGGCCTAAATAGTTAATTCTACAGGCTTTTCGCCATATTTCGGTCTGTATCCACCGCCGCAGTTTCGACGTCTTATAGATAGAGGTACAGAGCAATGAAAACAAAAATCCTGACTGGACTAGCAGCTCTGTCGCTCTTGGTTTGCGTCGTCTCGACGCAGGGCTGCTATGACGGAGGTGGCTGGGGCGGTGGTGGATATGGTGGTGGATACCCAACATACGCTGGCGGACCTTCCTTCTATGGTCCGGCTTTCGTCGGCCATCCGTATGCCTACGGCTACCGCGGATTTGGTCACGATCGATTTGATCACAGCGGATTTGGTCATGATGGTCATGAATTCGCCGGCGGACACGGCGTATTCCACGGCGCTGCACACGTTGACGGTGGACACGCTGTGGCGCATTCAGTACACGGCGGCGGATCAAGCCATCGCGGCTGACCCAAACGGGCATCGAATTTCACTTACAATCGTGTAATGTGGAGTTCGATGCCTCGATCTCGACCCGAACTCTCACTTAAAGACACGTCATTTCCGATGGCGGATTGCGCGCAATGCGGCAAAGCGGTGCTGACGTACATCGCGCTTGACGACGAGGGCGCCGAGCGCCGCGTTTGCGTGCATTGCGACACGCCGATCGCCGAAAATCTCAAATGGGTTTCGCCCGGCGAGCTCGAGCAGTCGGGTTATTATTTCGGCCCGCCGCCCGCCGAGGGAGAGGGCGAGAAGGGCGGATGCGGTTCTGGCTGCGGCAGTTGCAGCGTTAAGAAGAACTGAGCGCGCCGGTCTGGCGCAGCGCTTCATACACGACAATCGACACGGCGTTCGAGAGATTCAGGCTGCGCACGCCCGGCTCGAAGATTGGAATTCGATACGCGCGATCAATTCGCTCGGCTACGAAATCACGGCCGAGGCCTGACGTCTCGCTGCCGAAGAAAAGAAAATCGCCGCGCGCATAACGCGCATCCAGGTACGACGCATCGGCGTGCGTCGAGAAAAATTTTGGCCCCGTCGGCTCGCGATGGATCGCGCAAAACTGCTCCCATCCTTCATACGTGCGCAAATCGACCAACGGCCAGTAATCCAGCCCGGCACGCTTGAGATATCGATCGGCGAGCGAGAATCCGAGCGGACCCACCAGGTGAAGCCGCGCTTTGACTGCCGCCGCGAGCCGCGCAATCGATCCGGTGTTCTGCGGAATCTCGGGCCGCACCAGCACGATGTGCAGATTCGGCTCAGCTAACTCCATCGCCGCTAGTTGCTCGCGGCCGGTGCCGCACCCAGCGGATACCGATGACCCTTGAGATTGACATAGAAGCGTCCGGCGTCGTCGGATTCGAAGCGATCGCTCAGGTGGTAGTAAGCAGACCGTAGAAACCGCGCGCGAGTTTCGCCGCCCTTGACGCGCGAATACAGCACGTTGTGGGCGCCGACTTCCAGCGCCGCCGCATCGAGCGGCTCGCGAGTCTCGTCGTTCAGCACCATTGTGAACCCGCCGAGCTCGTCGTCCTCGAGCGCCTTGACGACGTACGGAGTATCCTCGACCGTGATCGACGCGCGCTCCTCGGCGACCTGCAGGTAGTAGCTGCCGTCGGGATTGCGCTTGATACTCTGGCTGAATAGCAGCGCGATGCGCGGATTGTCGATGCGCTCGTCGTCGCTGTACCAACTGCCGTCGCGCCGAAACGAAATCTTTCCCGACTCGACGGTATAGAAACCAGCTCGCGGCATTCTATTTTTTCACTTCTCGCGGTTATCGAGGATGATTGTCACCGGGCCGTCGTTGACGAGTTCGACTTCCATCGTCGCGCCGAACTCACCCGTCTCGACTTTAACATCGCGCGCGCGGGCGAGCGAGAGAAAATCCTCGTAGAGGCGGCGCGCGTCATCGGGCGCGGCCGCTTTAGTGAACGACGGCCGCCGTCCCGAGTTGGTATCCGCAAGTAACGTGAACTGCGACACGACGAGAAGCGCGCCTTCGACTTGCGCGATAGAAAGATTCATCTTGCCCGCATCGTCGCCGAATATGCGCATCCTGATGATGCGATCGACCAGGTGCGCCGCGTCCACTTCGCTGTCGCCGCTCGCGACTCCCAGCAGCACGACCAATCCCCGCGCGATTTTCCCGACGGCGCGCCCGTCGATTCGCACCTCCGCGCGGCTGACCCGTTGAACAACTGCCCGCATTCCTGCGTCTATAGTAAAAGAGCCGCAGCCCGCGCCATCCGCAGGGAGAGATTCCTCGTGTGGTCGTTGAGGGGCCTCGCGTACTATAATCCACCAACAATGATACCTGTCTTGTTCCACCTGGGCCCGCTGACGGTCTATAGCTTCGGCCTGATGATGGCGCTCGGCTTCCTGGCGGCCGACTACGTTATCCGCCTCGAATGCGTTCGCCGCGGCTTCGACCCCGAATATTCGTCGTCGATTGTGATCGCGGCGGCCGTGATGGGCCTGATCGGCTCGCGCATCTACGCGATTCTCGACGACCTGCCGACCTACCTGGCCGATCCCAAGTCGATGATTTTCTCCGGCTCGGGCTTCGTGTTCTACGGCGGCATGATCGGCGGATTGCTCGGCGCCTACCTCGTTTCGCGCTGGTATCGAATCGGGTTCGCGGTGACCCTGGACATGTGTGGGATGGCGCTCGCGATCGGACAGGCAATCGGCAGAATGGGATGCCAGCTCGCCGGCGACGGCGACTGGGGCTTGCCTTCCACCCTGCCGTGGGCGATGGCTTATCCGCACGCAATAGTCGGCTGGGGCCCAGACACGGTGCTCAAACTCGACGATCACTACCGCCTCGTCTCAGGATATTTCGACGGCGTGCGAGTACATCCCGCGCCGGTTTACGAAACCATTCTGTACCTCGGCGTGTTTGCAATACTGTGGTCGATGCGCAAGACGTCTCATCCGGCCGGCCGCCTGATGTGGTGGTACCTGGTGCTGGCGGGAGGCGCGCGCTTCCTGGTCGAGTTCGTGCGAATCAATCCGCGAGTGTTCTACGGTCTCAGTGAGGCGCAACTGATTGCGTTCGGCATGATGGTCATCGGCGGCGTGCTGCTGATTCTCACGCGGGAAAAAGATCATGCGGCGAGCGGTCACGAGCCCGGCGAAAAAGAATCGCGTCCCGCGATGAACGCGGCGCGGGCGTGAATCGGATGCAAATCAGGGACAGAATCCTCTACCTCGTCGCCGCCATCGTCGTGGTGACAGGTCTCGCGCTGGTCGCGCTGAGCGGCCATCGCGGTGCGCGCATCGAGACCGCATCGGGCACAGCCTCGGGTATCGATTCGCAGTCCCAGGGGCCCGTCGCGGCCGGCAGCCAGGCCGCAGACTTCAAGCTCGAGACGCTCGACGGAACGACGCTCTCGCTCAACTCGTTGCGCGGCAAAGTCGTGTTCCTCAATGTGTGGGCGACGTGGTGCGAACCGTGCCGCGAGGAAATGCCCTCGATGCAGACGTTGTACGAGGACTTCAAGAACAACAAAGATTTCGTGATGCTCGCCGTCAGCCAGGACGTCAAGGGTCGCGCGGCAGTGGCGCCGTACGTCGCCAAGAACGGCTATCACTTCACAATATTGCTCGACCCAGAAAACAAGATCGGAGAGACTTATGATGTGAGCGGCGTGCCCGAAACGTTTATCATCGACCGCAAGGGACAGATTGTCGCGCATCACATGGGCGCATTCGATTGGTCGCGGCCCGACGTTAAGGACGCTCTGCAGCAACTGCTCGACTCAAAGCAAGGGTGAAACAGTTATCATTAGCGTAACGAGCCAACATCGGCGTAACGGGTCTGTATGCATCACAGTGCGGCATCTGCTTTAATCAACAACTCACAATCACGGTTCCGACAGTAACGAATCCAAATGATTAAAAGACATCGATGGTCCATCACGCTCGCGGTTTCGCTGGTCGCCTGCTTCCTTGTGCTGCAGGAGGTCGCCGTCCGCCGCGCCCAGGCGCTTTCGAACGACACCTACCAGGAGCTCGACACCTTCGCGAGCGTGCTCGCAATCGTGCAGAAAAATTACGTCGAGCCGGTGACTACCAAGAAATTGATCGACGGCGCGATCAGCGGGATGCTGGCGTCGCTCGATCCGCATAGCGCTTACCTGACCCCCGACCTGTATCGCGACCTCGAAGTCGAGACACGCGGCAGCTTCGGCGGACTCGGAATCGAGATCACCATCAAGAACGGCGCGCTGACTGTTGTCGCACCGATCGAAGACACGCCGGCATATCGCGCGGGACTCAAGGCCGGCGACCAGATAATCAAGATCGACGACGACTTCACCAAGGACATGTCGCTGACCGACGCGGTCAAGCGGATGCGCGGACCCAAGGGCAGCAAGATCAAGCTGACCCTCCATCGCAACGGCGTGCCCGAGCTGTTCACCGTGACGCTCGCGCGCGACGTCATCAAGATTCAGTCGGTTAAGTCGAAAATCCTGCCCGAGGGTTACGGCTACATCCGCGTAACCACTTTCCAGGAGAACACGGGCGACGGCGTCGAGAAGGCGATTGACGAGTTCGACGCGAAGGATCACGGCAAGATTAAGGGTATCGTTTTCGATCTGCGCGACAACCCGGGCGGCCTGCTCAACCAGGCGGTCAAGGTCTCCGACGACTTCCTCGACGGCGGGCTGATCGTCTACACGCAAGGCCGCGAGGAAAATCAGCAGCAGAAATATTTCTCGCACAAGAAAAAAGACTTCGTCGATTACCCGATGGTAGTGCTGGTCAACGGCGGCAGCGCCAGTGCCAGCGAAATCGTCGCGGGCGCCCTGCAGGATCAGAAGCGCGCAGTAATTCTCGGCACGCAGACCTTCGGCAAAGGCTCGGTCCAGACCATCCTGCCGCTCGACGATCATTCCGCGCTGCGTCTGACGACGGCGCGCTACTACACGCCGACTGGCCGCTCGATCCAGGCAGTGGGAATCACGCCTGACGTCGACGTCGAGCTGCCCAAGGAGACGCTCGCATCGATAACCCAGCAGGGCGGCGAGTTCGACGAGAACCCCGAAATCCACGAGCGCGATTTGCCGCATCATTTCGAGAACGGGCAGAAGAAGGACGACAAGAATCCTGCCGCCGGCAATAGCGAGTCGACCGCTCCGGAGAGCGACAAGGCCCCGGGCGCGAAGAACGCCAAGGGCAAAGAAGAAAAGGACGTTCAGCTCGATCGCGCCATCGACATCCTGAAGCACTGGAATTCATTCAAGCTCCAGCTGGCCAAGGGTGAGACCGCGCCCGACGCCTCCGCATCCGAGGCCGACAGCTCGAAGACCAAGGGCGACTAAGCAACGACGACAACCGTTCGCAACAACGCCGGGCATCCAACGATGTCCGGCGTTTTTTTCTGTCTCCGCCCCGTGTTAGGGAGAGGATGAAGGCGAGGGTCCGATTACAGCGCGCGCAGCGCCCGATTCAGGATTCTGCCTCTTTTGTGAATGCTCACGCCGGCGTCGCGTTCCCATCCGACAGCTTCCCCATGATCACCTGATGCTGTCCCTCCATCCGCCGCAGCACGTCGAGCATCACTTCGTCCTGCTGCTCGAGATGCGACATGATCGATTTCAGCTCGTCCTCCGCCTTGCAATTTACCTCGTAGTCCTGCTCCGCCATCAGCCGGTCCTTCGCCGCCTGCCGATTCTGCGACATCATGATGATCGGCGCCGCGTACGCGGCCTGAAAACTCAGCGCCAGGTTGAGCAGGATGAACGGGTACGGATCCCAATGATAGAACCAGGCCGCAATGTTAAGGCTGATCCAAATCGCCAGCAGTATCGACTGCACGATGATGAAGGCCCAACTGCCCATCACCGTCGCCAGCCCGTCCGCGATTCGCTGGCCCGTCGTCAGCGCCTCGGCGTCAATCTGATTGATATTGATGACCGGTTTGTGCCGATGCACGTGCCGGATGCGCTGTCGTTCCCATTTTTCGATGACGGGTGCGATTGCTTCGGCCATTGTTTCCTCCAGCGAGCCTCGTTCGCGAGCTGCACCTTG
>Ga0210393_10002187_pt1 | contig 16257 bp, 10 predicted proteins | sample IncBWC27OmetaG_FD_160068 | JGI IMG/M metagenome (GOLD analysis project Ga0210393, IMG submission 160068) | Forest soil microbial communities from Barre Woods Harvard Forest LTER site, Petersham, Massachusetts, United States - Inc-BW-C-27-O ... | reverse complement strand
TGTCGATTTGTCTTATATTTAAGTGCCAAATTTCTTACAATTAAGTGCCATTCCGCTGGCACTCAAAAACGAGAAACTACTGAAAACACAGCTCATTCAATTCTCATTAATTAGTGCCGCGCGACACCTCTCGATCCAATTGACCAATAATATTCGCAGTAAGCCGGGAATATTGCCTTTTAATACCGCAGCCACTGGTGTGTCCAACATCTACAGCAATCACGGGGGTACTACAGGCCAGGGAATCGGGGGCGTTACTGTTTATCAGCCGTACAACGCATCACCGAATAATATGGGCATGCAACTTGTATACACCCAGACCGCCTGCCCCCATACAACATACGGCTCATATCTCACCAACTTCTATCTTCAGACGCCTGACGGAAGCAGCCATCAAGTCAGCGGAACCACCGAGGTCGATATTCCAGATAGTAACGGGAATCCATGCCGGAACAACGTACAATCGTATGGCTCCCATGCGACTGATGGGACGGGTCTTCAACTTTCAGGGACTGTCTACAAAGCGGGTTCTTTCTATTATTTTAAATACACCATAACCTTTCCCAACGGAAACGTTTTTAACCCCCAAACCGGAACGCTGAACGACCTCAGTGGCAACACCATCACTGCACCAAACAATACGACCCCGTACTACGTGGACGCGATGGGCGTGAATACGCTCTCAAGGTTATCTACTTCTGGCGGCTTTACGGGATTTTCTTGGACTGATGCGAACGGAAACACGCAGAAGTTCAACACAGTCTCGGCGACTTATAACTTCCAGACAGCGTACGGTTGCGCTTTACCTAGCATTGATGCCGACGGTACCGGCTACATATATCCTGTCACGACCATCAATTTCGCTGACGGGTCAGCGGAGAGTCTTGCGTACGAGCAGACACCGGGAAAGAGTTCCTCGTATTCGACAGGGCGATTGACGAAGATCACTCTGAAAACTGGAGGGACCGTGTTGTTCGGATACTCGGGAACGTTCAACTGTACCATGTTAGCGTCTCCGACGATGACGAGAACAACAAATGACGGAACATGGACTTATACCATTGCGATGCTAAGCTCTTCTGGGGTTTACGGGAGTACCACGACGGTAACAGATCCTGTTGGAAATGTCACAGTCTACACCTTCAATGGTGCGCCGAGTCGTTGGAACACCTTCGTCCCAGTGTTGGCTGAAGTTCAAACCTACAACGGTGCCAGCACGGTTGTTTCGACCTCTGTCCTTTGCTACAACGGAAACACCGTCTGTACGGGGTTGTCTGCGCCTGGAATCAGCCTTCCAATTACGACAGTCTCGGACACTGCGACTCTCGCAGGGATGACGACGAGTACAAATGTCACGACGCATTTCGATACGACGTACGGGGTGCTTCTGACTGAGGTCGATAAGTCTGGGTTTGGGGGGACTCCCACGACTAATGACTACACCGTCTACGGGAGTTATAATGGGAGTGCGTGTGTTCCTGTCACGGGTATGATATCCGCAGTCTGTCAAAGATATAGCAACTACAACGGGAACCTAGTTTCGAATGTTCGCTACAACGACAATGCTGCTGGAGAGCCTGTGACGACTTATGAATGGACCGGGACACAATGGTTGACGGCTTCTGCGGCGTACAACGCCAATGGTAGCCTTGCGACCTCTACGGACGTGACGGGCGTTCAGACCAGCTATGCGTTTGGAGATTGCAACGGACAACTCATGACCCAGAAGACAGTCGGTCCTATATCGAACAGTTACGTCTGGAATTGCAACGGGGGCGTGAAAACTTCTAGCACCGATGCTAACAGCAAGGTGACGACGTACTCATCAGTGTTGAACGGCGTAGCGGACCCGTTCTGGCGTACGGTCACGACTACGGACCCTACATCTACAACAACGACGTTTGCATATACTCCAATCCAGACGACGGTGACTCGCACCTTCGATTCATCCGCGGAGATTGGAATAGTCACCGTGGATGGGTACGGAAGAACCATCCGTTCTCAGACAAAGCACGGTTCGAGCTATGACACAGTGACTACGAAGTTCGGCGTCGCCAGCGGTGTAGGTTCGACTAGGAGCATATCTGTCCCCTGCACAGTTGTTTTGAATGCCGATTGCACGACGGGCTTCACTGTGGCCACTTATGATGGCGCAAACCGTCTCGTGACCACTGTCGATGGTGGCGGGGCAACGGATACGTTCACCTATAGCAAGAATGATGTGACTTCAACACTCTCTCCAGCACCTGGGGTTGAACATAACAAAGTCACGACGACAGAGTTCGACGGTCTGGGTGAGCCGACCTCTAGCTGCGGACTTGTGACGACTGGCGGTAGTTCTTGCGGGCAGGCGGTCACTGGCTCTGGGTATGTTACTGCCGTCGGGATTTCTTCAAACTCAACGAGTATGATAGCGACCAGCGTTCGTGGCTCGCAAACTCGTTCGACAGTCAAAGACAATCTCGGTCGGACTACTGCGACTACAGATCCCGAAAGTGGCACCAGCAAGTATTTTTGGGACTCTGGTCCGGACGGGTGTGGGTTCCCCGTCACCGGAACGTTGTCGGAAAAGAAAGATAATGCAGGGCTGGTAACCTGCTACTACTACGACTCTCTTGGTAGATACCAAAGCACCTATGCTGGGAGGGGTTCGTCGTCTCCTTTGTGCAGCATCGTGTTCTACGATTCCTTGTCTACTCCAGGTGCAGGCACTCCTCCGGTCGGCTACGTTGCAGCCAACATCGCTGGCAGAGTCATGGAAGCGTCAACCAACAACTGCACTGCCGGGTCAAGTATTACCGATGAGTGGTTCTCTTATGATGCCGTGGGCAACGTGACTGACGTGTGGGAGGCAACAGCGCACTCAAGCGGATACTATCATTCGACAGCGACGTACTTCGCTAACGCGCAACTCGCCTCTCTGGGGATCCCAGGATTGGGAACTGTCACTTACACGATAGACGGGGATGGTAATCTGCAAACCGCCACCCTCGGTCGCACCCTCGTGAATGGAGTTACTTATGGGCCGACTGGGCCGACGACGATCAAAATCGGATCAAGTACCGATAAAGACGTCTACGGCTATTCGGCCACGACAGGGAAGCTGGCCAGCTACCAATTCTCGGTAGGCTCGTCGTCGAACACGGGGACGGTGAATTGGAATACCAATGAAACTCTGGGTTCTCTTGTAATCGCTGACGGATTCAATTCGGCGGATAACGAGACCTGCAACTTCATCTATGACGACCTCTCGCGTTTGACGAGTGACCAGTGCGGCACTCCATGGGCACAGACGTACAGCTACGATATGTACGACAACTTGAACCAGTTCGGGAGTGACCCGTTCACGTACACGTACAACCCTGCGAACAATCACTACTCGACATCGGGTGTGACGTACGATGCAGATGGCGACCTCACTTACGACGGGGTCAACAACTACACTTACAATGCTCAGGACAAACTGTGGAGTGTCTATCCGACAGGCGGGAGTGCGAGTTCTTACGTCTATGACGCCTTTGGTCACATGGTCGAGCGGGGGTTGGGCGGGTCGTACACTCAGACTCTTTACGGACCCAACGGACAGAAGCTTGCGGGAATGTCTGGACAGACACTCTCGTACGCTTTCATCCCGATGCCGGGAGGAAGCCAGGTGTTGACCTCGGGTGCTTCAACGTTCTATTACCTTCACCTCGATTGGCTGAGATCGGCCAGAACCGCATCGACCATCCCGACTTCTGGGACGGGGACGATTTTCTTCGACAGGCAGTTCGCCCCTTACAGCCAGATGTACGGTAACAGCGGTTCGGCTGGGACTGGGTCGCAAAGTTTCACCGGGGACACTCATCAGGCTGTCGGTCTGTTCGATACGACCAACCGTGAACTCAATCAAAGTCAAGGACGTTGGTTGACGCCCGACCCAGCACGCAGCGGGTGGAACGTATACGCCTACCCGACAAACCCGAACAGCGAGACCGATCCGACGGGCTTGGGCGACCCTCCTGGATGCCAGAGAGGTATCCAGGGGTATTGCACCTATCAACTTACAAGTACAGACCCGATGGTTGGGGGATGCAAGGTTAGAATGGATGGAGCCGGGGACATCCCTTGCGAGCTCGCATTTGGTTCTGCTTTAATGACTGCGTCGGGCAAGTTCTGGCTACAGGCCGACACGATCCTTGGCAATAACAAAATTCAATATCAGTGGCACCCGCCAGTCGGACAACTGGATGACCACGGAACACCTGGATACTGGTCCGTCGTCGACGATGCTGGCCCAACAGCCGCAAACAACTGGGGCCCTGCAGAGGCGCAACAGCGGATGGTACAGCAAATGAGACCAGGCGGTACCATGTTCAAGTACTATTTCGCGCAGGCCCTCAATATCCAACCTCCACCAGGATTTTGTGACACCTACAAAGACGCGGTCAGGATCGATAAAGACGCCGCAGGCGTTGGGTCGTTACTTACTGGAGCAGAGCTGGTTGCGGGACAGCCAGAGTTGGCACTTGTCACTGCGAAAGTGACTTTGGTTGCGGGCGGCAGTGCTGCTGTCACGGACCTCGTCGGATGGGGCTATTGCGGGAAGTAGGAGATTAATGTGAGTAGTGCGAGGGCAGAGGACGGTCCCAAATGAAATTTGTTGAACAGAATGAACGATGGGCTGATCGTGGTTTCCTTGCAGGGCTAACATTGCTTTTTGTGGTCGGCTGGATAAGTTTATTGGCGCGATTGCATCACGCGTGGCCTGCGATGCAGCTGGCTGAGCGTGATTGGGCTGTTTCCTTTGCGATCGCGTATCCTTTGCCGTGGTTCCTCCTGTTCTTCAAGCGATCGAACAAGTACTTGATCGCACTGCTTGCGTATGTCGGCTTTTTTGTCGCATTGAAGCTCAGGTTTCCGTAGAGAGGATTGCTGTATTGCCGCAAACAACGGCACTACTCGGGGTAGCGCAAAGATTCGTGCAAAAGCGGCCACAGGATACGCAACCGATGATTCGGCTACTTTTCCGGGGTTCTTCCTCAATTTCGGTGCAGGGACATGAACTTGGTCATCTAATCAGGTTCTGGCTCAGATTTGGTGCACGCATTGTCCAGCTATGCGCGACTCGGGCAACAGGCGTGCGCGGAGCAGTTTGACGCCCGCTCGTCCATACATTTGGCGCTTGAGCGTTTTAAGACGGTTAATGTGTCCCTCGACCGGTCCGTTGCTCCAAGGTTTCGTTACTGCTGTCGCGCGGCCCTTAATAGCCTAGCGCGCGGATTTCTGTCAGCAAGCGAGGACCCTCGTGGCAGCCTTCTGCCCACCGCCGTTGTAGGTGAGCGGCAAAGAATCTGGGCGAGGTTGGTTTCGGCTCCATCTCGTTCCTCGTGGGGAGTTGCGTGCAGCGAATCCACTTGTCGACGCGTCGGCGTCCGACTCCGGTCTCGCGCACAATGGCGCTGGCGCGTCGACCGCTTGAATGCAATGCTCGGACCCTCGCAAACAGCTCTTTCTTGGCCCTCCACCGCTCCGCCACCAGCTGTCTCTTGTGGGTTTGCACTTCCGGATTTGCACGGGAACAGGAAGCAGGCAGCGGCACGGTCTTCGTGACGCTCTGGTCTTCTTCTTCCACTGGTGGTAAGGCCAATCGTCGACGTTGTCTAGCGAGTTCTTTTTCTACCGCCTCTCGCAGATTCAGCAACAAATGAAAGCGGTCGGCAACTTGTCGCGCCTGCGGTGCGCCGCGCCGGGCTCCGCCGGCATAGAGTCCGAACCGGTCACGCGTGATGACCTCCACTTCCGGATGTTGCTTCAGCCACTCCGCCAACTGATCGGCCGAGCGCTGCGGCAACAGGTCCGCTACGGTTCTTCGTTCCAAATCGACCAGGATCGTGCCGTAGGTTTGTCCCTTCTTCCACGCCCAGTCATCGACACCCACCACCCGCAGGCGCTCCTCCACGTGCCTCGCCGCTCTGGCCCGGCGCTTAATCCTACGGAGTATCGTATCGTCGCTGACCGCCATCGATAAGCGCTTCAAGAGAAACTCGGCTGCACGTCCGCCTGTGCGGTGGCCCACCAGCAGCAGGACTTCCTCCACCCGACTCGTCCGCCGCGCCCAAGGAGCCACCACTTCGCCGAGTCGCTCACGGAAGATGGCTTGTTCACATTCCCGGTTGCGACATCGCCATCGACTCAATCGCAATCGCAGCGCCACCCGCTTGCGCTGGACCGGAAGATCTTGCAGTTGCCTCCAGTAACGACTGTGGCGAGCGGTCGACTGCGTTCCGCACGAAGGGCACTCCGAGCAGGTGCGGCCCTCGGCACTGACGAGCCAACCTTGCTCGGATTTGTCAAACCCCAACAAGGTTAGACTTATTTCGGGTGGCAGTAAATCCTGTGCACTCAATTCGTTGGACATGGCTTGTCATTAGATGACCAAGTTCATGTCCGTGCACCGTAATTGAGGAAGAACCTAAAAACTCACTCATCTCGGCATGGCCCCTAGACGGGAGGGAAACACAAACATTTGCCTTCAGGTTTCTTTGAATTAGACGATAGAATGTGTCGCAATAAAGAAAACCGCCGAACACAGGAGAAATCCGATGAGGTTCACGACTGTACCGCCGAGTCGATTCCTGTTAGCACTTCTTCCGCCATTTGAAGTTGTGTCTAGAGGGCTATCGGCCGCCGCCGCTCCCCTTCTCCTCTGCCTGCTCCTGCTCTTGCCCATCGCGCAAGCAACTACGGTTGAGCACGCTATCGCCATTGGAAAAGTCGTTGATGCGGAAGGCAAGCCTATAGAACACGCTATGGTTCTGGTCTATTCTGCCAGTATTAGGAAGGGATTCAGTATCTTCTGCCCGACCTGCTACGTTGACTGTGGCAAGCGTACTTTTACACAAGCCGACGGCGGTTACACGATACGCGGTCTCAGTTCGGATCTTTTGTTTAACCTGCTTGTCACTCGTCAAGGCTTCGCAGCAAAATTCGTGAACGCAGTAGATCCACAGAAGGGGCCTGCAGAAGCAGCGATCCTCAACAGGCGTACATTGCCTGCGAATCCCGCCCAGATTATTAAAGCGAAGGTTGTAGATAAAAAGGGAACACCTATTCGGGATGCGCTCGTAGAACAAAAGGGCGCAGTTGTGGGGCAAGCCCGCTCGTTTGGTCCAGCAGGGTGGCTTGACCTCATGTCAGTAACAGACGATGACGGAGAATTTGAGATCGCTTACGGTAAACCTCTCGATGCAGCCATCGTGCTGGTCGCGCCCCGAGCAATGGCCCCAAAAGTTGCAACTGTACAATCTGGGCGACACGGGGACATCATCACCGTGACAGATGGGTCCACCATTCGTGGTCGCTTGATGCAAGATGGCAAGCCTATTGCACAGGCAGAGATCGGGATCTCAACTTACAATCGCGCAATCTCTCAGAGCTTTCCAGAGGTACGGATCGGCAGCGATGAGCAAGGACGATTTACAATCACGAATGTACCGCCGCATAGAATTTGGTACGTTTACACTAAAATGGAGTCCCTCGCAAGCCGGGGAATGGCCTCGGAGATTGTTGAATGTGCAACCCAAGATGACGGGCGAGATGTCGATCTTGGTGATATTCCAGTGAAACAGGCCTATACTCTCCGCGGAAACGTTGTTCTGACAGATAGGAAGCCTATACCTCCTGATATGCACATGAATCTGTTCTCTGGTCGAATACCGGACAGCCAGACTCTAGTGCTTCCTCCAGATGGCAAGTTTGAATTTCATGGACTTGGACGTGGAGTGTTCGCGCTAACGCCCTCAGTGAGAGGATATGAACCGGGGGAGGGGGTGTCACTGGAAATTCTAATAGACCAAGATCTCAGCAATCTTGAGCTGCCGCTCCAGCCGACGAAAGTGAGGAATGAAAGGATTGAATGATCAATGAAACCTATTGTGCGCTAGAGAGTGTGGCTGGCAAATGCTCGATACGGGACAACTCCATTTGAAATAAAATGGGCTCGCGCTCAAGGAGTTTCAATGCCTGCCAACACTCTCGAACGCTGTCAACCGTTACTGACTGGCCGATGTATCTTTTGTCTTGAATGTTCCTTTGATGGAGCGGTTATCCATATCTGGGTAAGTGATGTTCCACGCGCCGTCTGAAGACAGTCGGAGGACCACGTATATCGGTCCCATAGCTGTGGGTTCAAGAAGCGTGAGAACCTCTCCCTCGACCGAAAAATTCCCTCGGGCAATTCCAAAGTCCGTCTTCGTTGCTGTCAGGAGTGGACCTGCGCAATTGCGATGCTTAGCCAGACTGTATCGCTGAAGTGATTGAATCACGACTCCTACAGTCGGATCTGTGACGGATAGATTCTCTACCAGGTCAGGAGACTGCACCCATGGGTGACCGGTTACGATGTCGGAGGGGCCGGGAGGGCACGATGGACATCTCCCATTCAATGTGCAAGTACTTCCGTCTGCCATGCAAGAGCAGTAGCCGGCTTGGTCAAGGGTGTAGCATTCTGAAGTTGAACAGTAGTAACAACTTAGCTGCGAGTGAACGAGCATTGGAAAAAAGCATCCCAATGCCCCAACGATGAGTATTCGAGCGATGTTCATGGTTGAACTCCTCCGCCCGCTCAACTCTTAACCTGAAGCTTCCGACAAGGGCTAGAGTTGAACCGGCGCGGGAGTGCAATACATGAAGCACTGCCCTTATCGCCTAAAGGCTGAAGACGGAGCGAAATTATAGTCAATTTCGAAATAAGTTATTTAATTTCGTTAGGTTGTTACGAAATCCGAACAAAGCGTTGGCATCGCTTAGAAGGCCAGCGCAAGGAATCTGCACTACCTCACCCTCTCATGGCGGGGGCTGTTCTCTCCTTTGTCGAGTTTCAGTACTCGGACGCAAAGAGGTGTTGACCCCCCCGGCACCAGCCTCATTAGAATGAGGCGCTTAGAGAGCATACTAATGCTGCCCTAACGGAAGTAACGTTTACGGAGCAGACGATCCGAGCTATGGTTCGGGTCCATGGCTAACCGTCGCGCTTCTGTATGGAAGTATGTGAAGATCGGCATCAACGTAAGCGTCAGCCCGTGGCCGTCTGGACAGGAGTGTGATCCGCCCTCATTCTGGCGAAGTGGACACGAATGATAAGTGTCCACTTGGGGGGAAGATGGACACTTACACGCAAGCAGTCCCAGCTAGGCGTCGATACCTGGCGTTGGAGGAGAAGCGGCGGATCGTGGAAGAGACGTTTGTCGACGGGGCGTCTGTGTCACGGATCGCGCAAGCCCACGGACTTAATGCCAACCTGGTGTTCAACTGGCGCCGACTACATCAGAAGGGGCTGCTGACCGATCGAGGTGCGGCAAAGCTGTTACCGGTGCGAGTGAGCACAGAGGTATCGCCAGCAGTCGTGACTCCGTGGGGCACTGCTTGCGAGCCGCGATCCTCATCTACGGGCACGATTCATATCCAACTACAGAAGGCACAAGTGCGGGTCGAAGGCGTGGTGAATGAAGGGTTGGTGCGAGTGGTGTTGGAGTGCCTGGGGCAATGATCGGACCACCCAGCAATACGCAGATTTGGATTGCCGCAGGGGTCACTGATCTGCGGCGTGGCTTCGACGGGCTGAGTGGACTGGTACAAAACAAGCTGGAGAAGAGTCCGTTGTCCGGGCAAGTATTCATCTTCCGCGGGCGCAGAGGCGATCTGGTGAAGCTGATCTGGTTTGATGGAGACGGGCTATGTTTATTTTCTAAACGTCTGGAGGAGATGAATGTAAGCGTCAGGGGAAGGCCACGGTTGACATTCCATCAGAATCGTTCTCTGAGAAATGAGTTTATGGCTTTGCGGCGAGTTCAAGCGCTTTTTCCAAGATAAGGTCATGGCCCGACCTCAGGGATTCAATCGTGGGATGCACCTCCATGTCAGGTTTAATGCCCACTCCCTCAAATTCGGAGCCATCGGGGAAGTGCAGGCGCTTGACAGCGACCTTGACGGTCATGCCGTTTCCGAAATCATAGAAATACGGCAGTCCCGAGCTGCCCTCAGTGGTCTCACCTATAATCGTGCCGCGTCCACTGTCTTTGAATGGCTCAACTAATTCTTCGCAGGCGGAAACGCAGCCGCCGTCTACGAGGAGAATCACGCGGCCGTCGAAAGCGCTCGGGCTGGGTTCGACAACGTCGCCACCCCAGGTCACGGGCGAACTACAAAGGTGGTCCTCTGGGGACCGCTCACAATGTTTTAGGAATGCCGGCATAGATGTTGACTTCTTGACCTCTTCCTTCTTCTGATCACATTCGGCCAACGCAACTCGGACAGTGGAGGATTCCTTCCATTCACGGTAGGGCCGGTCCATAAGGGTCTGAATAAGCCGTTGGGGCGCGACGCCGCCAGGATTGTTTCTCACGTCGATGATCAGCGTCTTGGCGCTCCGAAACTCCCTTACGAAGTCCAGAGCACTCTGTTCGAACCACGGCTGGTTGAAAGCAGGAATGCGGACATAGGCTGTTAGGCCCGGTTTTAGCCAACGGCCATCGGTCTTTTGTCCGGGTTCTTTGAACTTCTCCCGGTCAATTGTGACCTTGCGGTTGCCGTCCAAGGTCAGAGTGAATTGTTCGGGAAACAGATACGGAAGAAGAAATAGATTTTGGCGCTGCGCGGTCATGCTCGACGCAGAAATGTACCGCTGCTGTCGTTGAAAAAAAACTTCGGACGGCATGGTATCGATGCTGGCAATGACATCGCCGGGTTTGAGGCTGGGGAGCAAGCTGTTTTGGACAACCCAGTATCCGTCGAGGGGCGCCGCATAGAACCCGAGAGGCTGGTTGCTCTTGTCGAGCCAGGTGTCCCAGAAGAAGGTGTGTCCGTCGTGGAGTTGGGCAACGAATGCGATCGTCGCCAGGTCGAATTGGCGGCGGTCGTCAAACGCTAACGCAGTTTGCAGGTAGGCCTTATAGGAAGTATCCAAACTCGACCGGGGCAGATCTTTTTCTGCAACGAAGTATCCCTGCGCAAGCGAATAGACTTTCGATGCCGTGAACGTTTGTTCTTCAACGCTCAGTTTTGGACTGTCGCTTGCCTGCGCACCTGCTAGAGTCGCTGCGAAGAGCACAAAAAACAGAATGTGAGGACTTGCGCGCACAGGATTCTCCGTTGGCAGAGCCGATTGCCGCTCTAGTTCCTAATCATTCAGCAACAGGCAGGCTTTTTGCTACCGGGCTATCGTCATAACCATAACTGGGGAACACGGCAATCAACCACAAAACACAGGAACCGCACCGTACATATCATTCGTGAATGCCTCGAATCGCTTCCTACTTGAGTGCGGATTGCTCGGGGTGGGCACCCAGAAGGGTGAACCATCGTAAGCGAATCTGCGAAGCCCAAGACTGCCAACTTCGTGGAATCCCACGCTTCACAAACGAAGAGTGGGGCACCCTCCCAATGGACCTGCTGCATTCAGACTGTCGGTCCTGTCCTTATGCTGCGAAATCTTGTCAGGAGTTTGAGCCCGGAGGGCAGCGCGAACAGCAACGACCATCCCAACCAGAGAACACCTTGTAGAAGGTTGCCGACAGGGTTCGAATAGCCGTGTCTGATCGACCATACTCCGCCACCAAAGAGGGGGATTCCAAAGGCTAGCAATGATAGATTCATCACCGTTTGCTGAATGCTCGCCTCGCTCTTCGGAGATGTCTGGTGTTTTCTGCGGCGGTCAAGAAGCAATCCCACGGTGAACCAAAGCACGACAACGCCGGCAAAAAATAGAAACTGTCCGGAATCGATGCCGAAAACTGATGACGGAGGATGATCAATGCGCTCAACGGGGAGGTATGTCATGCATAAACCCTTGAAAAGTACTGCTGGGGCATTGAGTCCGGCGTAAACTAAGGTCACGGTAGGCACGATTGGAAACTCGCCTCTCGGAGAGGCAGCGTTTATGTGCTCTTGCCACCGCATAACTGGGAATGCAATACACAGCATCAGAATCGGCAAGACAAACGCGAATCTTAGTTTGGGCATTGCAGGGGCTCCGGGTCGGTCTCACTCTCGTGCAAGTAGTGGAGTTTCGTACCAAAAACATTTTCCGCCAGATAATAGGTGATGTTGAAACTGGGAGAGCTCCGATGGAACTTGCCTAGCAAATCCGCGTCCTGATAAGGGGGATTGTAGTTTTGATAACCATGTATCGACTCATGAAAAAGCAAGGCCTCATTCAATCTTTCCTTGGCATCGCCGCTCATTGAGTTACATATGATCTGAGGGTCAAAGAAGATCATCGGCCCCTCGCCAGGTTGGCTTGGAGTTTGACTCGCCGCGGAAGAGTCGTTGCCCTTCTTCCTCATATAATCAGAAATCTTTTCTGTTGCTCTTAGGTACCCGAATGGACAGAAGAATTGTTGGTAAGCGCTCGATGGGCAGAAGACGCTAGTCAAGGCGTTGGACCGCGTTCCGTCAAATAGTCTCGGAACCCGCCTCAGGAAATTGTAAAAATCTGTTTGGTTGCCTTCTAATATACTGAAAACAAATGTTGAGCAGTCCGAACAGGGACTCAACAGCTTTAAGTCAAGCTTTCCCAACGCATCCCGGATTGCTTCCTTTGCGCAGGGCGGTTGGTTAGGAGGGGACAGTGGACAGCTCGGTAAGTCTGGATACCACTCCTGCTGAGCGCTGGTTCCTGTGCCGCCGTGGTTCCCACCCGGAAGAGCCGCATATGTCTGCGCATAGCTGATGGCAGCAGATGCAACTAACGTGGCTGCTTCCGAGGTGATGGCATAAGAACTGCCCAATGAGTTCGCCAGCCAACCCGGCCACTGGCCCCCGCTGGATTGGGTCAGATGCTGAACCAGGCTCACGGTCTGGCCGTTTCCGGTGCCGTTCAGGTCGTAGGTGGTGCCGGAGGAGCCGATTACTCCGCCGCCGGACGTTGCGATCTGAGGAGTGTCGTTCGGCCCCATCCACAGCGTGTTTCCGGACGCTGTGAAGGCAATCATGGGGTTTCCCGTCTGAGTCTGCACGGTACCGATGTATGATCCGTCGGCCCGCTGCAGCACCGGCTGCACCGGCACCGTCTGGCCGGGTGCGATCGTAACTTGGACGTTTGAGGCGACCCCGGCACCTGAGGTTGTCGCCAAATAGAAAGCTTGAGAAGTGCCGCCGTAATTCACAGAAGTATCAACCTCATAGCTGGCGAGCACGCCTTGGTCAGCATTGGTGATGAGGTTGGGTACGGAGGGAACGGAACTCGTACCATTGATCCCATCCCAGTCTCCCAATGTGATTTCGTAGGAGTCGCCTGCGCTGCCCACGCGCATTAGACGAAGGTGGTACGAATAGAGGGTTACTCCGTAGCCTCCACATCCAGACCGGCACCCCAATACTACTCCTTTGTTATTGAAGTACCAGTATGGAACGTAGGCATAACCATCGCCTGCGATCATGAGCTTGCCAATGGTCGGCTCGTAGATCACCGTGTCGCCCCCGCTTTGAGGCAATGGGCTCAAACATGGAGTGCATGGGCCGCCGGTGTAAGTCCAAGTCGAGTCTTCCAGACGAACGGTGAGCGTCTGGCCAGTGGACGGATTAATTCCCACCACCATGTCGCCGTCGATGGTAAAAATGGTGCCGTTGGTATGGACGACCGGGGTGCTGAGACTGCTGCCGGATGCAGATGTATAAGTCCAAGTCGATGGCTGTCCAGTCATGCCGTCCAGCTTATAGATGGAGCTTCCGGTGTAAACGGCCGAGCCACCTTGAAAATCGGGAATCAGTTGACCCGAGACATTTGGAGTCGTCCAAGCCGTCTGGCCGCTCGCCGTAATGGCTTGCACGCTCCCGCTCGCATTTTGTGCAAACACATCCGCCACTCCTGTCGAACTGGGAACTGCCGGCACAATACTACTGACACCGGAACCGTCTCCAGGGTTCGACCAGATCACAGTCCCCGTTGGTAACGTCGAGCCTGCCCAGACGGTAACGTCTGCAGAAGCGCTACCAGCGGTGATGGTCACCTTTCCGGGAGCGACAGCAGTAATGATCGGCGGGTCATCTGTCGATAGCGTGGCGACGGAGGTATTGCTGGAAGTCCAAGTCAGCCCGCTAACGGACTGGTTGCTGGAGTTCAGGGCCTGAATCGATTGAGTCCCGCCGATCACAATGTTGATCAGGTTTGGAACAAGAGTCACCGAAGTACTGCCACCACCGCCGAAGCTTGTGGGAACAGTGAACGTCATGGCATTGCTCCAGACGCCGTTTTGCTCGATCTTCACAATGCCGCTCACCGCGCCAGAAGCGACCGCCGCGACCACTTGAGTATCGCTCCATCCGATGACCGAGCCGGAGGTGCTGCCAATCCAAACGGTACCACTTCCTTGGGTCGCACCGAAACCACTGCCGGTAACCGTCACCACGGTACCAGCGGAACCATTGTTCGGAGTGATGCCAGTGATATGTGGCAAGTTAATTACGAATGGGACGCCGTTGCTCATGACCCCGTTCTGCAGAACGAGCGCATTGCCCGTGGCTGCGCCTGACGCGACCGTAGCGATGACCTGTCCATCGCTCCAGCTGTTCACAGTTGCGGGAACCGTTCCGAGCCAGACGTTGCCACTGTCCTGTGTAGCCCCGAAGCCCGATCCAGTGATCGTGACTTGGGTTCCGGGCAGTCCGTTGTTGGGAGAGATATTCGCGATCGCCGCGGTGTTGATCGTGAACGGAACCGAGTTGGAGGCGGAACTCTGCTGAATTAGAGCTAAGCCCGACGTCGAACCAGTCGACACAGTGGCGACGACCTGGGTGTCACTCCAGCTGACGACGCTGCCGAGCGTTGTGCCGAGCCACACGGTACCGGTGCCCTGAATTGCTCCGAATCCGGAACCGATGATGGTCACTTGGGTCCCGGCTGCTCCGGTGGTTGGAGAAACGCCCGTTACGATCGGGGGCGCGGGAGCCAGAGGCATATTGACGGTAACCGCGGTGCTCCCTGTGATGTTGCCGAAGGCGGCGGTGATTGTTGTGCTTCCTGCCGAGGCTGACACCACGACTGCTGGATTTCCGGGAATGTCGAACACTGTGGCGACTGAGCTGTTGGAAGAAGACCAGGTCACATCCGAAGTTAGGTTTATGATGCTGCCGTCCGAGTAGGTCCCGGTCGCTGTCAACTGGAGAGTCTGAGTGGATCCCAATGACACCGTCGGATTGGAGGGAGAAACTGCGATCGAAACGAGAGAGGCGGTGACCGTGACTTCTGTCGAAGCTGTGATCGTTCCTACCGATGCCGTAATCGTGGTCGTCCCTGCACTCAGCGCGTTGATGATGCCAGCGCTGCCGGCGGCATTACTTACGGTGGCTACAGAAGGTGAGGAAGAATTCCAAATAACCGACTGTAGCGGCGTCTGTGAGTTGTTCAGCGGATTGCCAGAGCTGTTGTAGCCGGTGGCCGCAAGGGACAATGTAGTACCAAGCACGACGGGAGGATTCGATGGAGAGATCGCGATGGACGCCAATTGCGGCAAAGCAAGGCTTGTGGGCTGATACGAATCCGAGCTCGACAGCGTCAATCCGCTATTGATCCCGCCAACCAGCAGCACGCTACCATCCGTCAGCAAGGTGGCCGTATGACCGGAACGTCCACTTGATAAGGCTTGGCTGGAAGTAAAGCTATAGGCTTGTGGATCGAAGATTTCCGTCGTCCCATCGGAAATGCATGAAGATGCGCAGGAATCATATCCTCCGGCGAGGAAAATCTGACCATTTGTAAGCAGTGTGGCAGTCTGGTCAAAACGGGAGACGTTCATGTTTCCAGTAGGGTACGTGGGGTAATGAAACGATCCGCCACTGTAGAGTTCAGTGGCCGCTGTGGGGCAGCCCGGTGAATTGCAGGTCGATCCGCCTGCGATCATTACCTGTCCATTATTGAGAAACGTGGCCGTCGAATTAGCCCGCGGGGTGTTCAGGCTGGCGCCGACACTGAAGGTATCGGCGACCGGATTGTACAGCTCGGCCACTGCGGGATAATTGGCCCCATTGAAGCCACCTGCGATCAAGACCTTTCCTGAACTCAACTCGACCGCACTTGCGTTGAACCGCGCGGCATTAAGATTGCCGGTGGCGGTGAAGGTTCCAGCAACCGGATTGTAGAGTTCAGCGGTGTTCAGAACCGTACAGGATGTAGCCGAGCTGCAGGTTTCTCCTCCAGCAATCAGGACCTGACCACTACCGAGCAGGGTCATCGTGTGTCCATACCGATCGATGGTCATGTTTCCAGCGCCGCTGAACGTG
>Ga0210393_10002186_pt1 | contig 16260 bp, 14 predicted proteins | sample IncBWC27OmetaG_FD_160068 | JGI IMG/M metagenome (GOLD analysis project Ga0210393, IMG submission 160068) | Forest soil microbial communities from Barre Woods Harvard Forest LTER site, Petersham, Massachusetts, United States - Inc-BW-C-27-O ... | reverse complement strand
TTGCAAGGCAGACTTCCCGGCTGCATGTCTGGCGTTATTTTGTGCATCACGTACAACGCGTCGGCAATCCGAGCCCCAGAGATGCTTCAAACACCTGCGATCACCGTCGAGACCAAGGCCTCATGGGTCGCAGCAACGGCGGCCCTGTGCGTGCTTTCGATGGCGTTCGGCGCAGCCTGGATCACAGCCGTCGCCCTTAACGACATCGCCAGCGAGGTCGGAAAGTCCCGCTCCATTCCGGCATTCGCCGGTTCGCTGGCCTGGTTCGGCTCGGGCGTCGGCGGCATCATCATGGCCCAAGTTGCAGAACGAGTTGGAGCGCGGACGACCGTGATCTTCGGCGCCCTCATGATCGGGCTTGGCCTCGCCATTTCGACGTTGGGGCCGCCTTGGCCCCTGTGGATCGGGCACGGGGCGTTTATCGGCCTGATCGGAGTAGGAAGCATCAACGCTCCCTTGTACATATACGTCAGCCGTTGGTTCGATCGCCGGCGCGGCTCCGCCTTGGCGCTGATTTCGAGCGGCACATATCTCGCCGGCACGCTCTGGCCGCCGATCTTCGAACGTGCCGTCGCCAATTTTGGTTGGCGACAAACCATGCTCTGGTACGCGGTGGCGGAAATTCTGGTCGTGATTCCGCTTGCCGCGTTCTGCTTTCGCCGGCCGCCGGAAGTCGTCCAGCCGATCGCCTTCCATCGAACCGGCGCCGAGAATGCGCGTGTCTTTGGATGGCCGCCCAATATCGTGTTTGCGATGATTTGTGGCGCCGCTGTTCTGTGCTGCATCCCCATGGCGATGCCTCAGGGACACCTTGTTGCGTTCTGTGGCGATCTTGGCATCAGCCGATCAATGGGCGCCCTGATGCTATCGGTCTTGCTCGGCGCCGCGTTCATGAGCCGACAAATTTGGGGGCTGATTTCGGATCGGATCGGTGGCCTGCACACCGTGTTGATTGGATCGGTTTGGCAAACCGTATCCATGACGGCCTTTCTGCTGACTCAGAATGAAGTCGGTCTTTTCACCATAGCTGCTGCTTTCGGGCTCGGCTTCTCCGGCATTATCCCGGCATATGTTTTGGCAGTGCGTGAACAATTTCCGTCGTCTGAGGCTTCGTGGAGAATTCCGACACTGCTCCTGTTCAGCGGAGGAGGCATGGGCGCCGGCAGCTGGATCGCAGGGTTACTTTACGATCATTTCGGATACTATCTGCCTGCCTTCGCCGCGGGCATCGGCGCCAACATCCTGAATCTTATGGTGATGAGTATTTTGGTAGCGCGGCAGCGTCATCGCGCGGCCTACGCCTAGATTTTCGACGTGGTTCAGACTCACGACGGAAAGGGAACTCCAGTTCCGACAGCCCGCACGTCCGACGATATTATTCGACTGTTATGTTGGCCGCTCGTGCAATTTTTCGGTACTTGTCGTTCTCGTCCCGAATAAACCTTGAATATCCTTGTGCGGACATCGGCGTAGAAAGCATGTCGATTTGGTTCAAGGCTTCCTGGAAATCGGGCATGCCCCCAATTTTTTGCAAAGCATTTTCAAGCCGTGCCACGACGTCCGATGGCAGCTTTGCCGGACCGGAAAGGCCATACCACAAATTGGCTGTGATCGAGGGATAGCCGGCCTCGGCCATCGTCGGGACCTCGGGAAAAAACACCGAACGTTCCGCACTCATGACAGCCAGCGGACGCAATTGCCCGGTTTGTATCCCTGAGATTTGAGCCGCCGCCGCATCGAACATCATTTGAATTCTGCCGGCGATCAGATCGACCACCGCCGGAGCTGATCCTTTGTAGGGCACGTGGGTCAGCTTTACGTCAGATGCGGCCATGAACATTTCTCCCCACAGCTGCGGTCCGCTGCCGCTACCGGACGATCCGAAATTCAGTTCCCCGGGTTTGCTTCGTGCATAGGTGACGAGATCGGCGACCGAATGAATGGGTAGCGAGGAATTCACACTAAGCATCGCCGGCGCGCTCGCAATCAGACCAATGTGCGAGAAATCCTTGGATGGATCGTAGGCGATATTCGAGTAGACGACTGGGGCTGTGCCATGAGTAGCGCTCGACGAGAGAAGAAGCGTATAACCGTCCGCCGCCGCTCGTGCCGTGACCGCGGCGGCAATCGTGCCAGCCGCCCCACCCCGGTTTTCGATGACGATATTTTGCTTCAGCAATTCGGAAAGACGTTTCGCAAACTGCCGTGCGACCAGATCGCCCGCCCCGCCCGGAGGTACGGCGACGATCAAGGTAATCAGTCTCTCCGGGTACTCGGCTTGCGCCGGATTCGAAAATGCCGCGATCCAGACTGCGAGAATAAACGATATCCAGAAACGCATGGTCAGCCTCACCCTGTTGGTCCGTTCGGCACGATTTGTCTATTCGGCGCATTGATGCAAGAAACAGGCTACATTACCTGCGCAGCACGAGCCGAGAATGCTTCGACTTACCCTGATCGCCTGGCTTGCCATCTTCGCGACACCGATCAGGGCCGAAACCCGGCCGAGCCGGCCGCTTACCATGGTCGTCCCGTTCGCGACCGGCGGTCCGATCGACGCAGTTGCGCGCATTCTGCAAGCTGCCTTGAGGGACGCCTTGCAACAGCAGGTGATTGTCGAGAATGTCGGCGGAGCCGGCGGCATGATCGGCGCCGCCCGGGTGGCCAAGTCGGCGCCGGACGGAACTCAATTCGTGCTTGGCAACGTCGGCACGCACGCCGTCAGTCAAACGCTCTACAAGGCACCGTTTTATAATTCGATGACTGATTTCAGTCCGGTCGTGCTGGTCGCAGACCTGTCGCTGGTATTGGTGGCGCGCAAGGACTTGCCCGCCGGCAATTTGCGGGAGTTCATTGACTACGCGAAGGTCAACCAGAAGACGATGCAGTTTGCCTCGGCAGGCGCCGGCTCCGCGACCCATCTTGGCTGCGCGTTGATCAACGCACGAATAGGCGTCGACGTCACACATGTCCCCTATCGCGGCGGCGCGCCGGCGATGCAGGACCTGATAGCCCAGCGGGTAGACTATTTATGCATCGATACACCGACCGCGATTCCTCAAATCGAAAGCGGCGCCATCAAGCCGATTGCCATATTGAGCCGTGGGCGTTCGCCGAGCCTGCCAAATGTCGCCTCGGCGCATGAACAGGGATTGACTGATTTCGAAGCAGCGAACTGGACAGCGCTTTTTCTGCCGAAGAACACGCCCACCTTGATCGTCGAGAGGCTGCACGACGCCACCGTCGCGGCCATGAACGATCCGACGGTGCAAAGGCGTTTCAAGGAGAATGGAATTGATCTTGTCGCTGAGGAACGGCGATCATCGGTCTATCTCGCCCGGTTCGTCGCGAGCGAAATCACCAAGTGGGCCGGACCGCTCAAGTCTTCCGGCCTCGTTTTGGAATAGACGTGAAATCAGCCATAATTGGAGATCGACGTGAAAATCAGGCTCATGGAGAATTTCCGCGCTGTCTTCTATGCGCCGTACTACGCCATTCACGTGCTGGGGTTTTACGCGAACGAGGGTATCGATGTCGAATTGGTCTCCAGTGATACACCGGGCGACGCCATCTCTCATCTTGCAAATGATACGATCGATCTGACATGGGGCGGTCCGATGCGCGTGATGACCGCGCACGATCGCGACGACCGAAGTCCCCTGGTCTGCCTTGGCGAGGTTGTATCCCGGGATCCGTTTTTCCTGATCGGCAATTCCGAAGGGTTCAAACTTTCGGACCTTGCGCGGCTGCGTTTTGCGACCGTGTCCGAAGTGCCGACGCCCTGGATGTGCCTGCAACACGACTTGCGCGACGCCGGCATTGACCCTGCAACGATCCCGAGAATTCATGATCGAACCATGCGGGATAATTACGCTGCGTTGCGCGAGAAACGGCTTGATGTCATCCAGGCGTTCGAGCCCTTTGCTTCGCAGGCCGAAATGGATGGAAGCGGCGACATACTCTATGCGGCCAGTTCGCGAGGACCGACCGTCTACACCTCCTTCATCTCCACCCGAGCCAAGGTGGCCGCACGCCGCGATGAATTTATCGCGGTGACCCGCGCACTGGCAAAAATGCAGAGTTGGCTCTACGCCCATAGCGGAAAGGAACTTGCCGAGGTCGTCACTTCCTTCTTCTTCGATGTGCCGCAGGAACTGCTGGTTCGTTCCCTGCAACGCTATCTCGACGCCGGCCTATGGGCGCGCGATCCCGCCATGTCGAGACCGGGATTCGAACGGCTGGGCTCGAGCTTCCTTTCGGGAGGAGCCTTGAAGCGTTCACCGGTCTTCGAGAATTGCGTCGCTTTGGATGAGTGAACCCCAGAAGCGCCGCCAAACACCGGACTGGCGTTTTTGCTCTTGCTTTAAAAACACGACGAGTGAAATCTGCTTACGAGGCATGAGGAGTCTGGAAAGTGCCCTGTTCACACACCCATCACATCAAGACCGTTACCCCGAGTGCGCTCGGTTGCGAGGAATGCCTGCGGATCGGATCGGCCTGGGTGCATCTGCGACTTTGCCGCGAGTGCGGCCATGTCGGTTGCTGCGATCAGTCGCCCCACCGTCACGCCCGCGCACACTTTGAAGCGAAAGGTCATCCCATCATCGAAGGCTACGACCCTCCGGAGGGCTGGGGCTGGTGCTACATCGATGATATCGAAATCGATCTTCCGAACCAGACGCCACACAACGGCCCGATCCCGCGCTACGTTTGAAAGCCGGCGCCGCCCCTGCCGTCTACGTGAAGATGTCTGATCGCGACATTCATCCCGCGATGGCCAAATTAAGACAGCAGCTACGTTTTTGCTGCCGTAGTTCGACGGATAGACGCCGGTCAGACCGTCGCTACGATCATGGCTCGACGGGGCAAGTTTGGATCGGGTCGAGACATGAAATTTGCGACGGTTTTGCTGACTGCGGCTCTTCTCTTGGTAGGGGTACACGCGAGTTCTGCGGCAGTCCGGATCGCCGATGATCGCGGCGGCAAGATCGGAACCTACCTCGACAAATATCATAGCCTGCGCACTTCGGGCGAGACGGTTATCATTGACGGCTATTGCGCCTCGGCATGCACGATGGTTCTCGGCATAGTTCCGCGCGACAGGATTTGCGTGACGTCGCGCGCCAATTTCGGTTTCCACGCGGCGTACGACCTGGACGCCAACGGCCACGAGGTCACCAATTCCGGCGCGACGCGAACGCTGTATTCGATGTATCCGTCCCTGGTGCGGCGCTGGATCGCCGCGCGTGGCGGATTGAAACCGCAGCTGATCTTCCTGCGCGGCGAAGAGCTGATGAGCATGTACCGCCCCTGCTATCTCGACGCACAGGCCTCCTCGCTGCGCTAGGCTAACGCCTGTCTCGAAATGGTGGAGAAGGCTCGCGCCGAAGGTCAGGAAGACCCGTAGCGTCGTGTCGCCTCGATGGTCAGCCCTTTGCCGACCGCCCCAAACGTATCGCCATCGATCGCTCGCGCCGCCGGCAGTTTCGACGTGATCGCCCTGCGGACATGGGCCAGTTGAACCGAACCACCGGTCAGGAACACCGCGTCGATATCGGCTCCCGCGAGGCCGGCTTGCTGCAGGCAGATGTCGATCCGCGCCTCGATGCGGTCGGCGAGACGCTGGGTGTGATTGACCAGGTCTTTGCGTTTAACGCCGATCTCCAGGCCCTTCTCGATCCAGTCCAGCGCGATGCTCGATTTGGGCTTCTCTGAAAGGCTGATCTTGGCGCCTTCGACATCCATCGCAATCGTATGGCCGCGCTGCTCGTCGAGCACCCGCACCAGGCGATCGAGCAATTCCGGCTGGGCCGCTTCGTAGCGCACCTGGCGGACCTGTCCGATGACCTTCGGGTCATACATGCGGTTGATGCTCGACCACGTCGCGAGATCATGGAAATAACCTGAGGGAACGTCGAGTTCCGCCCGCTTCATCGCCGAGCGGTAGCCGAGCAACGGCATCACGACACCGAGGCTGAGATAGCGATCGAAATCGGTGCCGCCAACGCGGACGCCGTCATTGGCCAGGATATCGTCCTTGCGCTCGGTATGCCGATGGCGTTCCGGCGACAGCCGAACGATCGAGAAGTCCGACGTTCCGCCGCCGATGTCGGCGATCAGCGCGATCTCCTCGGAACCGATCTGGCGTTCGTAATCGAGCGCCGCGGCGATCGGCTCGAACTGAAATGAGATGTCACGAAAACCGACACTCTCGGCGATGTCGCGCAGCACGGCCTCCGCCTTGGCATCGCCGGCTGGATCGTCTTCGACAAAGTGCACCGGACGGCCATGCACAACCTGCAGCAGCGGGTATCCGACGACTTGCTCGGCACGGCGCTTCACCGCGCCGATATAATAAGCAATGACATCGCGGAATTTGACGCGCTCCCGGCCGACGCGCGTGGTCTCGTCGATCAGCGAGGTGCCAAGGACTGATTTGAGGCTGCGCATCAGCCGCCCGGCGTCACCCTCGACATAAGCCTCAACGGCGCGACGACCAATATGGGCGCCGGTGTTGGCCTTGTAGAAGATTGCGCTGGGAATCGTGACGTGATCACCCTCGAGCGCAGCCAGCACGGGAACATCGTCGATGATGGTGCCAAGCGTCGTGTTCGACGTCCCGAAATCCAGACCACAAATCGACATGACCGCTCCGAAAAGGAACGTCCGTCTACACATTTCGCCATGCGCGATCTAGCATTATATTTTTTTGCGGCCACATCCCGGCCAAACGCGCGGGCCATAGGAATTTTCGAAACAAAACAAGGCGATCCACGGAACATTTGATCGCGTCGCGCGGGGTTGAGGAATCGCGCGGCATCGGTCCATAAGCGATTGCAACGGCGGTATGACCCGCCGCGGAATTTCGAAGGAAGAGTCCCGCGTGGCAAACATCAATCGACAAATTGCCGAAGAACTTGGCGTCCGCGAACAGCAGGTCGCGGCAACGGTGGAACTGCTCAATGGCGGCGCGACGGTGCCGTTTATCGCCCGTTATCGCAAGGAAATAACCGGCGGCCTGGACGACGCGCAACTGCGCACATTGGATGAGCGCCTGACCTATCTGCGCGAGCTCGAAGAACGCCGCACTGTGATTCTGGAATCGGTGCGCGAACAGGGCAAGCTCGACGCCGCGCTGGAAGCCTCCATCATGGCGGCCGATACCAAAGGCCGGCTTGAGGATATCTACCTGCCGTTCAAGCCGAAACGCCGCACGAAGGCGGAGATCGCCAAGGAAGCCGGCCTCGAGCCGCTGTCGGATCTGCTTCTCACCGATCCAAAGAACGATCCGAAGAAAGTGGCTGAAACGTTCGTCAACGCTGACAAGCAGGTCGCTGACGTCACCGCGGCTCTCGAAGGCGCGCGCGCCATCCTGGTCGAGCGCTTCGCGGAAGACGCCGACCTGATCGGCGCGCTGCGCGAGCAGATGTGGTCAAACGGCCAGATGTCGTCCACCGTACGCACCGGCAAAAAGACCGAAGGTGAAAAATTCAAGGACTATTTCGAATTCAACGGGCCCCTGCACAAGCTGCCGTCGCATCGCATCCTGGCGCTGTTCCGCGGCGAGAAGGAAGAGATCCTCGATCTCGCGCTACAGCCGGAGCCGACGCCTGCGACGCCCGTCCCGGCGGCGGTGCCGAGTTCCTATGAACTGAAGATCATGCACCGCTTCGCTATCTCCGATCAGGGCCGCCCCGGCGACAAGTGGTTGACGGAAACGGCGCGCTGGGCCTGGCGGACCAAGATCCAGGTGAATCTCAACGTCGACCTGCGGATGAGGCTATGGACGGTCGCGGAAGAAGAAGGCGTGCGCGTCTTTGCGTCCAATTTGCGCGACCTGCTGCTGGCGGCGCCAGCCGGCGCACGCGTCACCATGGGCCTCGACCCCGGATTTCGCTCCGGCGTGAAGACTGCAGTGATTGATGCCACCGGCAAGGTGGTCGCGACCACGACGGTCTATCCGCACGAACCGCAGCGCGCATGGGATGCAACGCTTGCGACGCTCGGCAAGCTCGCCGTGCAGCACAAGGTCGACCTGATCGCGATCGGCAACGGCACGGCGTCGCGCGAGACCGACAAACTGGCCTCGGATCTGGTCAAGCTGCTGCCCGACCTGAAGATGTCGAAGATCGTGGTCTCAGAAGCCGGGGCGTCGGTCTATTCGGCATCGGCCTTCGCTTCCGAAGAACTGCCCGAGCTCGACGTCACGCTGCGCGGCGCGGTGTCGATCGCGCGGCGCCTGCAAGATCCGCTCGCGGAACTCGTGAAGATCGATCCGAAAGCGATCGGCGTCGGCCAGTATCAGCACGATCTCGGCGAGTCCAAACTCGCGCGCTCGCTCGATGCCGTAGTCGAAGACTGCGTCAACGGCGTCGGCGTCGACGTCAACACCGCTTCCGCACCGCTGCTCGCCCGCGTTTCGGGCATCGGCGCTGGCCTCGCGCAAAGCATTGTCCAGCATCGCGATGCCAACGGCCCATTCAAATCACGCAAAGCGCTGAAAGACGTGCCCCGGCTCGGCCCCAAGGCGTTCGAGCAATGCGCCGGTTTCCTGCGCATCAATGATGGCGAGGATCCGCTCGACAAATCCGGCGTGCATCCGGAGGCCTATCCTCTGGTGAGGAAGATTCTGGCAGCCACCAAGAGCGACATCAAGGCGCTGATCGGCAATGCCGAGATCCTGCGCACGGTGCAGCCGAAAACATTTGTCGACGACAAGTTCGGTTTACCGACCGTCACCGACATCCTGCGGGAGCTCGAAAAGCCCGGCCGCGATCCCCGCCCCGCCTTCAAGGCGGCGGTGTTCATGGAAGGTGTCGAGAAGCTCAGCGACCTGAAGCCGGGGATGATCCTGGAAGGTGCCGTCACCAACGTCGCCGCCTTCGGTGCCTTCGTCGACATCGGCGTACATCAGGACGGTCTCGTGCACATCTCGGCGATGTCGAAGACCTTCATCAAGGACCCGCGCGAAGTCGTGAAGCCCGGCGATATCGTCAAGGTGAAGGTGCTGGAAGTCGAGGTCGCCCGCAAGCGCATCGCGCTGACGCTGCGCATGGACGATCCCGTGGGCGCCAAGGCCGATCGGCCGCAAGCCGATCGCGGCCCTCGCTTCAACGACCGCCAGATGACGTCACGTGGACCGGCTAAGCAGGACAGCGGCGGCGGTGCACTAGCGGAAGCGATGCGCCGCGCCGCCGAACGCGGTTCAGGGAAAGCGAAGTAACCCGGCTTCCCTGAACAGCACTTCGCTAGGTCAAACGCATGCGATCCACGCGGAAACCTCCAAAATCATTGACCCCGACGCTCCCCGTCAGGCGCTCGACGGTTCTCCGATCTTGTCCTGTGTGTTGGTTTCGAAATCAGTGGCATCGTGGCGCTCGCGCAACTGCTTGGCAGGGTCGCCCGAGACACGGTTGACCATTCGGCCGCGTTTCACGGCTGGACGGTTGGCAATCGCGGCAGTCCAGCGCTGCACGTTCTTATAGTCTTGTACCGAGAGAAACTCGCCACCGTTGTAAAGCAATCCCTGCGCCAAGCCGCCGTACCACGGAAACACCGCGATATCGGCGATCGTATATTGATCGCCTGTCAGATATTCATTGTCTGCCAAACGGCGGTCGAGCACGTCGAGCTGCCGTTTGGTCTCCATTGCAAAACGGTCAATGGCGTATTCGATCTTGAACGGCGCGTAGGCATAGAAATGGCCAAAACCGCCGCCCAGATAAGGCGCGCTGCCCATCTGCCAGAATAGCCACGACAAGCACTCAGCGCGTGTTGGAGCATCCTTCGGAATGAATTCGCCGAACTTCTCCGCCAAATGCAAAAGAATAGCGCCGGACTCGAAAACCCTGAAAGGCTTGGGACCACTACGGTCGAGCAGCGCCGGGATTTTAGAGTTTGGGTTAAGCTCGACGAAGCCCGAGCCGAATTGCGCACCGTCAATCCTGATCAGCCAAGCGTCGTATTCGGCGTCGCGGTGGCCAAGGGCCAGCAGCTCCTCGAACATGATCGTAACCTTTTGGCCGTTAGGCGTTGCCAGCGAATAAAGCTGGAACGGGTGACGTCCGACCGGCAGTTCCTTCTCGTGAGTTGCCCCCGCAATCGGGCGGTTAGTGCTGGCAAACTTGCCGCCGTTCTCTCGAACCCATTTCCAGACCGTTGGCGGCGTATAGGCGGCTTCTTCAGTCATTCGCAACTCCAGGAAACCCGACGCGGGAAGTGGTTATTCAGGGCAAACAGCAACCGCGTTGCCATTATAGACGGCGAAATGGGCGAATGAGGTATTCATCCGCCTTGTCTAATATAGGATATCTATGGCGCCCGGTACCTACCTCACTCACTGAAACAGACGTAAACAGCCCGCTCGGCCTCAAAAAATCAACCCGTCGCGTTCGGCGATCTGCATCGTCAGCCGGCCTTGAGGCGCGGAACGAGCCGCAGCGCGTTTTCGCGGTCGATCGCTTTCAAAGCCTCGGCGTTGAAAAACTCAGCTAACGGCTTGGTGTAATCTCCTGCCCGGCGATATGGGAAGTCGGTGCCGAAGAGAATTTGCGATACCGGCACCATCTTTGCGACGGCCGACAAAGTGACGTCGTTCGGAATAGCGGCGGTGTCGTAATAAAACCGCCGAATCTGTTTCTCGACCCGGTCGCGGGTGAATTTGTCCTTGTACGGCGGTGTCATGAGAGCCTGCACCGTGAAACGTTCGTAAAAAGAAGTGATCGAACCGCCACCGTGCGACCAGATCCAGTTGATATCCGGATATTTCTCCGCGAAGCCCGAGAAAATCATCGAGAAGATGGACCGCGTCGTGTCGGTTCCCAATTCCACCATGGCTTCATCCACGCCGCGAACCAGATTGACGCAGCAATTGGCCGCCGTGGGGTGAGTGTTAACGGTGGCCTTGCGCCGGTTCAGCTCCTGCCAGACCGGCTCGAATTCTTCATAGCCGAGCCACTTGTCGCTGTAACTCGTCAGGATACCGACGCCATCTACCTTGAGCGTATCGAAGGCATATTCGATTTCCTTGAGACTCTCGTCAACGTGTGGCAGTGGCAGCATTGCCCAGGTGCCGAACCGGCCGGGGTGATCGGCTTCGAGCTTCTTCGCGTATTCATTGGATTCCCTGGCGATGCGGGCCGACATCGGCGCGTCCAGCAACCGGGCCTGCGGTGTCGTCGGCGACGTCATAGACGTCGCCACGCCATTCGCATCCATGTCGTCGAGCGATTTTGCACCGACCAATTGTTCATTGGCGGGTTGTCTCTTTTCAGGCTCTTGACCGAATCGAGCCAGGTTGGCGGCGAGATGTGGTGGTGGACATCGATGCGATGCGGTTTGGCCTGCGCTAACGCCTTCGGTACGAAGCCAGAAGAGGCAGCGGCGCCGAGCGCGAGTGTGGCCGCGCCGCCGACCAAAAGACGGCGGCGATCAAGGCTTTGCGATAAAAGGCCTTGCGATAAACGGCTTGGGCCGTGCGACGAGCCACAATTGCAAAGCTGAAATAGACGACTTGAAGACGTGGTCATTATAGCTTCCTTCCCCAAATATTTGTGGAGCGCCCCTGTCTCGAGGCTGCTCGGCGTTGCCAACGTGGTAGCGGGTGAACGTCACCTTCTCTTAGATGTAAGCTGAGCTTAACCTTGCCGGCGCAGAAAGCCCGTGATCGTAACGGTTTTCCAGATTCCGGCTGCGAAGAACGGATCCGACTGGTGGAAGGCCTCGACTTCGGTACGGCTCGGCGCCTCCAGCAGGAAGAAACTCCCGATCATCGATTTGCCGTCGTCCGCAACGAGCGGACCCGACATCACGATCGTGACGCCGAAACGGCTGGTGTCCGAGAGGAAAGCCTTGTGGGCGTCGTAGTTTTCCAGCCGCGTCGGTAACGCGTCGGTACGGTCAACCGCATGAACAATAAACAGCATCACTATCTCCGGTTTGTAAGCCGGGCTGCTCGGAGACCCGGCTTCTTTGGTTCGCCTCGCTGTACGGGTTCTATTTACCCATCGTCAGCGCCTGTTCCCAGGTCGGGCAGCTGCGGGATTCGACCGGGGTTTCGTAGGGCTGATAGTTCTCCTTGCTCACCACCGTCGGCTTCAGCACGATTTCCTGCACGACCGGCTGCTTGCGCAGTGTCCGGGCCGCGATGATGGTGCCGATACAGCCTTGCAGGAAGCCGTTGTAGTCACCGCTCGCCAATAGCTTGCCGGCCTTGATCGCGTCGACCGCTTCCTTGGTGCCGTTGATGCCGATCACCTTGGCTGTACGATTGGCTCCTTCCAGCGCTTCAACCGCGCCCATCGCCATCGCATCGTTGGCGGCGAGCACGCCGTCGATTTGTGGATGCGACTGGAGCAGGTTTTCCATCACCTGGAGCGCCTGCAGCCGCTGGTAATTTCCCGGCTGCGAGGCCAGCAGCTTGGCGGCCGGATTTTCCTTCAGGGCGTCGTTGAAGCCGCGTACACGATCGGTATTCGTGAGCGCGCCCTTGACGCCCTCAAGAATGATAAAATTGCCCTTGCCGTTCAGCGTCTTCAGAAGGTACCGCGCCGTCTCGAGTGCGGTGCTGTAATCGTCCGCGCCGACGAAGGCGACGAAATTTCCGGCGGAAGAGCGGTCGGTAATGTTCACCACGGGAATGTTGGCGGCATTGATCTTCTCGACGCCCGGCACCAGGGCCTTGTAGTCGACTGGCGTGAAGACGATGGCGTCAGGCTTCTTCACTACCACGTCTTCAATCTGGCTCATCTGCTCCGGAATGCTGTCGGGCTTGGTCGGAATATAGTGCAGCGTTTTGACGTTCAACGCCTTGGCTGCCGCATCGGCGCCGACGCGGACCGCCTGAAAATAAGGATTGGTCTGGTTCTTGGTGAAGACCGCGATGGTTTCACCGTCTGCCCACGCGGCCGTGCTCACAACCGTGGCGGCCACCATGCCCAGTCCTGCATAAATTGACTTCATGTTCTGTTCCCTTCCCTTGTTTTTTTGTTTCAAATCACAGCCGGCGCCGGCGTGCCTTCATGTCGAGCCAAACCGCCAAGATCACGATCACGCCGGTCACCAGCGGCTGCCAGCTCGCATTGACCGACAACAGATTCATTCCATTGAGCACCAGCGTCAGGATCAAGGCGCCGACAAAGGTGCCAAAGACACTGCCCACGCCACCGAACAGCGACGTACCACCAATCAATACCGCGGCGATCGCCGGGAGCGTCAGGCTTTCACCGATGTCGGCCTCCGCCGAATTCAACCGCGCGAGAAAGATGACGGAGGCAAGTCCCGCCATGGTGCCGGAAACCGCATAGACCAATAGGAGCCGCCGCGAGGTCGGAATGCCCGACAGACGCGCCGCGACCGGATTGGCGCCGATCGCATAGATTTCCTGACCCCAGATCGTGCGCTGCGCGAAGATCGTGCCGATCGCAAGAAAGATCACGAGCAAATAGACGGGCGTCGGAAGGCCGAGCAAATAGCCGCTTCCGATCTGGCGAAAGGCGGGAGAGAAGCCGTGGATAACTTCGCCGGCCATGTACCAATAGGTCAAGCCGTTCAGTACCCACAGCATGCCGTAGGTCGCGATGAAGGACGGGATGCGCAAGGCCGTGACCATCACGCCGTTGAGCAGGCCGATGATGGCGCCGGTCGTGATCGCCGCGAGCACGCCCAAAGCGGGCTGACCGCTCTGGTGAATCACGGTGCCGGCGACGCAGGCCGAAAGCGCGACATTGGCGCCGACGGAAAGGTCGAGCCCGGCCGTGAGCACGACGAGCGTCAGGCCCGATGCGATGAAGAACAACAGGCTCGCCTGCCGCAACACGTTCAGAATGTTGCCAAGGTGGAGGAAGGAGTCGGTCGATACCGCGAGCACCGTGCAGATCAACAGCGCGGCGAGCAGCCTGTACAAGATCTGCACAACATCATCTGAAAGGAACGCTCGCGCGGGCATGGCGGGTTTCGCGATATCCGTCATGGCCGGCTCCGCAGTCCGTCGAAGAACAGCGCAAAGATCACGAGCACGCCGACGCTCGCGACCTGGATCGAGGACGGCAGCGCCAGGAGGTTGAGCCCGTTACGCAGCACGCCGACCGCCAGAACGCCAAGCGCGGTACCGAGCAACCAGCCATTGCCGCGCTCGAACGACGTTCCCCCAACCGCGACGGCCGCGATCGCGTCAAACTCGAGACCAAGACCGGCCGTGGGATGGCCGGCGTTCATGCGGGCGGTCATCAAGAGACCGGCAACACCCGCCATCGCGCCGCTGATGGCGTAGACGGCAATCAGGAGCTTGGTCGGCGACAGGCCCGCGTAAGCGAGCGCCTCGCGATTGCCGCCGAGCGCGAAGATGTAGGTGCCGAAGCGCGTGTGATACAAGAGACCGTGAAAGACGAGATAGGCGAACGCCCCGATAATGATTGGCAGCGGCAGGCCGAATGGCGCCGCCAGATAGACTTCGCTGACGCTGCGCGGAATGCCGACGACGCTCTGGCCATCGCTCGCGATCAGCGCCAGTCCCTGCGCCATGCCAAGCGTTCCGAGCGTCGCGACGAATGGCGGGATATTCATCCCGGCGACGAGGTATCCGTTCACAAGGCCAAATACGACACCGACCGCGACCGCGGCCAGCAGTCCCAGCGGCATCGATCCGGTAGCGAGCGAAACGAGGGCGACGACGATCGATGTGAGCGTCACGACCGCGCCCATCGAGAGGTCAAGCCCCTCGGTCATGATGACCAACGTCATCGGCAACGAGAGCAGCAATAGCAGCGTGGACTGCACCAGCACATTGGCAATGTTAGGCGGTGACAGGAAGCCGGGCGCCGCAATGGCAAAGCCCACAACGAGCAGCGTCAGCACGATCGCCACGCCCGGAAGCCGCCGCAGCGGATGAACAGACATCGTGGCAGCGATCTCAGCCATGATGCATCCCCAACCGCACGATATTTTCTTCGGTGAGTTCAGCCCGCGACAGTTCGCCGGCGATGCGGCCCTCACGCATCACATAGGCACGGTCGCAGACATGGCAGATTTCGGCCTGCTCGGACGAGATCATCAGAGCAGCAGCGCCGCCGGCAACCAGCCGGTCGATCAACGCGAAGATCTCGGCCTTGGCACCGACGTCGATTCCGCGCGTGGGCTCGTCGAAGATAAACAGCCGGGCGCCGGCGGCGAGCCATTTGCCAATCACCACCTTCTGCTGATTGCCGCCGGACAGGAGCGCCACCGTCTGGCGCGCACTCGGCGTGACGATGCGCAGTTTCGCGATCAGATCATCCGCCACATGCGTCGCACGCCGTGGCTCGAACAGGCCTGCGGGAAACAGCTTGCGCAGTGCCGAAAGCACCAGGTTGTCGCCGACCGAGCGCATCAACGCGAGGCCTTCGCTCTTTCGGCTTTCGGGAATGAGCGCAACGCCAAGCCGGGCCGCCTCATCGGGCCCACCGGTCTTTTCCCGGCCGTCAAAAACGATTTTTCCGGCGCTGATCTGATCGGCGCCGAAAATCGCCCGCGCCACCTCCGTTCTGCCGGAACCGACGAGCCCGCAGAGGCCGACGATCTCGCCTTCGCGCACCACGAGGTCGATATCGGCAATGCCAGATGGCGCCGACAGTCCCTTCACTTCGAGCAGCGTCTTTCCGGGCTTTTCCGCAAACGTCCGCGGATAGGTCATGTCGACGGAGCGGCCGACCATCATCCGGATCAGGTCGTCTGGTGTCGTCCGCGCGGGGTCGACCTCGCCGACCCGCCGTCCATCGCGAAGGACGCTGATGCGATCGCCGAGCGCAAAGACTTCGGCCATCCGGTGCGAAATATAGACGATGGCAACCCCATCGGCCTTCAGCCGGCGGATCAGCGTGAACAGCAACTCAGTCTCGCGATCCGACAACGCCGCGGTCGGCTCGTCCATCACCAGGATGCGTGCATTCTGGCTGACCGCCTTGGCGATCTCGACCATCTGCTGTTGCGCAACGCCGAGCTTCGCCACGATCGCCGAGGGATCGATGTCGAAGCCGATGCTTCCCAGCACTTTCTTCGCGTCAAGATAGAGCTTGCGGCGGTCGACGGAACCGGGAATTCGCCCCTTCGGTTCCCGCCCCAGAAAGATGTTCTGCGCAATGTCGAGGTAGGGAACGAGCGAGAATTCCTGGAAGATCACGGCGATGCCGAGGCGCTTTGCGTCGGCGCTGGAAGTGATCGCGACCTTCTCGCCGTGGTAAAAAAACTCGCCGGCATCGGCGTGATAGGCGCCGCACAGCACCTTCA
>Ga0210393_10002185_pt1 | contig 16261 bp, 11 predicted proteins | sample IncBWC27OmetaG_FD_160068 | JGI IMG/M metagenome (GOLD analysis project Ga0210393, IMG submission 160068) | Forest soil microbial communities from Barre Woods Harvard Forest LTER site, Petersham, Massachusetts, United States - Inc-BW-C-27-O ... | reverse complement strand
AGCGCCGATCAGCGTGAATCGCTGCAACTTGATGTTCACCGTGCGAGCGTTCAACCCGTCGCCCAACGTGATGTCGACTCGAAAGTCTTCCATCGCGGGATAGATGTATTCTTCGACGGCCGCGGGCAGGCGGTGAATTTCGTCGATGAACAAGATCGAGCCATGGCTGGCATTGGTGAGGTACGGAAGCAAATCCTTGGGAGCGCTCAAGGAAGGGCCAGACGTGATTTGCAGCTCGGTCCCCAGTTCGCGGGGAATCACGGTGGCCAACGTCGTCTTGCCCAACCCCGGCGGGCCGTCCAACAGCAGGTGCCCCAGCGGCTCGTTGCGTTTCTTGGCCGCGTCGAGCGTGATCTTGAGTCGCGTTAGAACTTTTTGCTGGCCGACGACGTCGGTGAGCCGTTGCGGCCGCAATTCGTCGTCGAAACGTGACTCCTCGGGCGCCCCTCCACCGACTGGCACCTTAGGAGGTTGGACAGGGCCATCGCTGCCGGGCGCGTCGGATTCCTTCTTTCCGCGAAAGACAGGTTCACGCGCCATCGGCGAGCCGTTCCAATCCGTGAGTGCCCGCCGCTCAGCTCAGAACGACGACGGCATCGGTCATCAGGTCGTGCAAGGCCTGCTTGCGGGGAGTCAACAGGGGCATGACGAATCCCATTCCGCAGATCGCGAATGACGCGAGCTTGGCGATCGTCCGAATGGCCGCGCGGGGGAACGTGAGGCGGCGGCCATCCACCCCGCACACGATGAGCCCGAACAAGCGCTTGCCAATCGTGGCTCGCTCGCGGGAACCCTCCAAGGCCGCATTATAGAAGAACCAGACCAACAGCCACGTCTGCGCTGTGAAACCGAAGACCAAAGCCAGGAGAGTCCACGCCAGAAAAACGAACGTCAGGTCGAGCAACGCTGCCGATGTTCGGCGGAAGAAACCTGCGTATTGAAGGGGATACCCGGCCGGAATCAGTGCCACGCCACACGCGCCACAGTACGACGCGCCAAACACGACGGGCTGTCCACAGCGCGGACAAGCTTGGAATTGTGAGGGGCCGAACCCGGGTGCGATGCGTCTCTCAGTGGATAGGGCGGCAGCTGGCTCCGGTGGCGCAAATCCGACGCCTGTCGGGCGAGCTTCAAGCGCGGGCGTAGTCGGCGGACTCGCATCGGGCAACACGGTGCCTGATGCGAACTGGCTCGGTGAACCGGAATCTTGCGGGCCAACAATCGGCGGGCCAGCGACCGGCGGGCCGGGAGTCAGAGCGCTCGACCACATAGCGGTCGCGGCTAGTTCGGGCGCCTGCGCCGAGGACACGGGCGTAGCTTCGGCGTGCTCCGTCGACGCCGGCACGGTAATCAACTCGTTGCACGACGGACACTTTGCCAAAGCCAGCGCGCGCGCGTCGGTCGTCGTCAGGAATTTTCCGCAGCGCGGACAACTGAACTCGATCGCCACTCTCAGGCCCCGCTCATCGCCTCAGCCATGATCTCGTCGGGGATATTGTAGTTGGCCGTCACGCTTTGCACATCATCCTGGTCTTCGAGCGCTTCGAGCAACTTCAACATCCGCCGACTCGCCTGAGCATCGAGATCGACCGTGCTGGCGGGGACGCGCTGGATTTCGGCAACTTCGGCCGGGATTCTGGCGGCTTCGAGCGCCTCGGAGACCTTCTGGAAACTCTCAGGCGTACACTGCACTTCGTAAGACTCGCCGGCCAGTTTGACGTCGTCGGCGCCGGCTTCGATTGCCGCATTGAAGAGAGCGTTCTCCTCGACGTTCCGAGCTGGAACCAGGAAGATTCCCTTCCGCTCGAACATCCAAGCGACGCAACCCAGGCTTCCCAAGCGGCCGCCACCGACCTCGAAGATTTTGCGGATTTCTCCCGCGGTGCGGTTACGATTTTCGGTGAGGATGTCGCAGAGGACGGCCACTCCACCGGGGCCGTAGCCCTCGTACACGACTTCCGAGTAAGACTCCAGCGAGCTGCCGCCGCAGCCTTTCTTGACCGCCCGCTCGATGTTGTCTTTGGGCATGCTGTTCTTGCGAGCTTTGTCGATCGCATACCTCAGGGCCAGGTTCGAGGAGGGATCGCCACCGCCATGCTGGGCCGCCACGATGATCGCACGGCTGAGCTTGCCGAACAGCTTGCCCTTCCGCTTGTCGGTCCTCCCCTTCTTGATCGCGATATTCGCCCAGTGAGAATGCCCCGCCATAGCTCTCTGCTCGGTCTAGTGCGAATGTGGTCGGCGCGAATTTCGTCGACCCTCCAGACAGTCGGGGACGGGCGCCTAACAGTGTTGGCGCCCGTCCCCGGGTCTGGAGCACTTCAAGGTTCGTGCCGGTCCGATTCGTGACCGTGATCTGCCGGCTTTATTTCTTGGCCGCCGATCCAGTCTTTTCCTCGAGGCGCAGAATCAGTTTCTTATCGGGGAAGGAATCTTCCTTGGACTCTTTCAGCGCTCGCTTCCACAACTCCTGGGCTTTTTCGTTCGCGTTGAGCTTGCTGTAGCAATCGCCCAAGTGCTCGGCGATCGTGCCATCACCGCCACCGGGAGTGTTGACCGCCTTCTCGAGAAGCTTGCGTGCTTCTTCCAGGCGGCCCAGCTTGAACAGCACCCAACCCATACTGTCGAGATAGGCAGGATTGTCGGGTTCGGCATTGAGCGCGATGCGGATCATCCCCTCGGCACGGGGCAGGTTCTTCCCCTGATCGGCGTAGAGATAACCCAAATCGTTGTTGACCGACGGATCCTTGGGCTCTTGAACGAGGATTTCTTCGAGGATCCTTTCCCCGGTCGGAATGTCCCCCTTCTGAACGTAACAGTTCGACAGCGTGTACTGGCATTTCCTCGCGAACTCTTTGTTCTTGGAGCGCTGGATCAGGTCGGCGTATCGGCGGATGGCCTCGTCCCACTGATGGCTGTGCGAGTAGACCCAGGCTTCCCAATAGATCCATTCCTCGTCGTTATCGAGTTTTTGTGCCTCGCGAATCGAAGCGAGCGCCGGCTGCGTCTTGCCCCCCAATTCCTGGGCCCGCGACAGCAGTGCCAACAGCTCGACGCGCACCTGATCGCCTTCGTTGCCACTGGGGAAGAGCGGCTCAGCCAGCACCTTTTTCAGAATTTCGGCGGCCTCGTTGTACCGCTTCGCCAGCACCAGGTGCTTGCAGAGTTCGTCGGCCAGCTTCGGGGCCGCATCGCGGCGGGACTGCATGGCATAGTTGTAGAACTCGACGGCGGCATCCGTACGCTGTGCCTTCGCGGCCATACGGCCGACGAGATAGGCCGTGAAGAAATCGAATTTGCCCTTCCCAGACGATTTCAACTTGCGGCCGGCCTCGATCAGGCTGTCGATGAAGGGCACATCCTGTTGAATGTTCCCTAACAACGCGTCGAGCCGTTCGAGGCCCCGCTGTCCCTGGAAAGCCTTGGACAAAGCGCCCAACAGCTCTTCGGGTTTTTTCTCTTTGCGATAAAGCGCGGCCAGGGTGACGTAACCTTCGGGGTTCCCCGTCTCCTTCAGTACCTCTGTGATGATCTTTTCGGCTTCTTTCAAACGATCGGCGGCGATGTACTGGTCGGCCAGGAAGTACTGCAGCGTGCTATTGCGGTTGTCGCTTTTGGCGAGGTCTTCGATGCGATGCAGGAACTCTGCGTCTTTACCGGTGGCCTTCAGAATTTCGCGCAGCAGTTCGTAGGGACGACGGCCCCTGCCCTGGAGTTGCGCGTCGAGATAGGTCTGCAAATGCTTTAGGGCCGAGTCGTAGTTCTTCGATTTGAAATAGGCTTGAGCCAAATTGAAGCTGATCGCGCCCGGCTTTCCGCCATGACCCTGGATCGATTCTTCGAAGGCCTGGATCGCCTGGGCCGTGCGGCCTGCCGCCAGAAAGATCTCGCCCATGGCCTCGTAGCGAGCCAGGTTTTCCCGCTCCAGCGCCGAGCGTGTTTGAAAATCGAGAGCGTATTTGGCCGGATTGCGGCGTGCGTCGAAGACGATGGCATAGGCGTCGGCCGCCTTATCGATCTTGCGCATTTCCAGGCACAGCGCCGCCAGCTGCAATTCCAACATCACGTAGGCCGACGTGTCGTGCTTCAGCTGGGGCGACTTGATGGCCCGTTCGAGATACTCGGCCGCCTTTTCCAGCTTTTGCTGTTCGTGGAGCTGCTGGGCGAGAATTTTCAGGATCTCGAGGTTCTGCGGATCGAGTTCAATCGCCTTTTGAGCGTACTGCAGACCCTTTTCCGTGTCGTTGAGGGCGAAGGCCAGCGGCACCAGTTCGCGATAGACCTCGACCGCGTTCGGCTCGACCTTGATCGCCGCCTGATAATCGCTCAGCGCCTCGGTAAAGCGGCTTTGCTCTTGCTTGAGCCGCCCCGACATGAAGAACGCGAGCGCTTCGGCGTGCTTTTTCTGCTCGGTCGTTTCGGCTTTGACGGGCTTCAGTTCCGGGACGGGGTTATTGAATTCGTCCGTCACCACCACCTTGCCGAGGACGGCTTTCGGCTTTTGGGCCGCGGACTGCGGCGTCTTGGGCGGGGCCGGCTCATCGGCCCAAGCTCCCAGAGGAACAGCCAGACAGCACGCCGACACTCCCGTCAGCAGGATGCCGAAAGCTCCGACTCGCACAACACTTTGATTTTTGGCCATGCTCCCGTCCTTCGTGGAGGTATGTTGCTCGCAGGGGCCTGTCGGGGCCGCTCTTCGAGCGTGTGAAAAAATTGCCAGGGCAGCGCCTCCCCCCAAACGGACTTCATCACAGCGAGGCTGCTTCGCCGAAGTGCCGGGAACGATCGAAACGTGGTCCGACCACCGTTCTCTACGGCCATTGAGCCGGCAAGATCCGTCAGCCGGTTGCGACCTCCCCCGCGGCTCATTTATTTTAGTCGCCGACCGCCGGGGCACCAAGGCGGGTTTGGGGTTAACGCTTTTTGCGAGTCGCCGGAACACGCTGTCCCTCGCGCGGCCGGGCCGATTTCAGCCCGCGGGCCCGGTCATGCCCATCCGCGCCTCGAACAGGGGTCGGTGCAGATTTTTTCCCCGATTTGCGGGCCGCCGAGTCGGCTTCCTTGAACAGGTCCGCGAGCCGCTCGATCATCGTTTGCGGGTCGTGGCTCACCCCGGCCGCGGGCTTTCCCGGCTCGAAATAGCGGGTGAGCCGCGGATCGACCGCCAGGCAGCGCAAGTAATGGCTGAAGACGGGAACATCGACCTTGCGGGCCGTCGACTTCAGGGTTTCGGCGGCCTGTTCGGGCGATTCGCCCGCCGGCACCAATCCCAGCCAAATGCTGGCGTTGGTCATCAAACGGTCGGCGGGAACCACGTGCGTCTCGAGGGCCGACTGCAGCGCGTAGTTGCGAACGAAGGGCGACAGGTCGCGAATCTTCGAGAGCTGCTTGGTGGCCAGTTCGAGCGTCTTACGACGGAGCCCCTCGAGCGCGAACTCGAAGTGCTTCTCGAACACGTATTGCAGGATGTTGCGGACACGGTGCGCCCGCCAATCGGGATCCGGCATACCGTCAAAGACGTGGTTTGCCAGCTCAGTGATCGAACTGACGCGCAGCTCGTTGAGATCGTGAAAGGCGCTCCACAATCGTTCGTAGGCAACTTCCGCCTGGGCGCTCGACGCATCTTCCAAGCAGACCGCATAGAGCAGCGTCTCCAACACGGGCCGCTCCTTCTTCTGGATCGGCTCGTGGTAGCGCTTCTTCAACACCGACACGAGCTTCTTGCCCAGCGTCAGTTTGTCGACCGATTTGGCTTTGTGCGTGCTCGTCATATGGGCTTCGCTCTCAGGCTGCCGCGTGCGTGCGGCAAGTCGTCCCGGAACAGGCTGGAAAACTAGGGCTGGCGTTGGGCTTGACTGGGGTCTTGTTGACTGGGGTCTGGGTCGTCTGTCGCGAGAGGCTTTGACGCAACTTCCGGCGCGACCTCGTCGTCACCGACATCGACCGTCGAGTCGTGATCGTCGACACGCTCTTCCCCCGCTTCGTCGGCAGTTTCATCGCCGGTCTCGTCGTCCGCGTCATCCTCGAGCGTCTCGTCCCCGCTCGCTGGCGGAAGCACCTCACGGAGCAGTCGCGAGGCCTCGATGCTCCGCTTGATTCCTTGGTCGAGTTGAAAATGCAAAACGGGCGTATAGCGGATTTGCACACGCTCCGCCAGTTTTGCTTGCAAAAAACCACGGGCCGACTCCAGACCTCGCAGCGTCAGCTTCTGCATCTTCTCGTCGCCCATCACCGAGACATACACCTTGGCACTGCGCAAATCGGGGCTGACTTCGACACGGGTGACGGTGACGTTCTTGACGCGCGGGTCCTTGAGGCCGAATAAGATTGCAGTGGCCACTTGCTCACGAACGACTTCGGCAACTTTCGCGACGCGACGCGATGTCATCAAGAATTCCTCGGACCATTCGGCTGGGGCCAGCCGGTCGCCCGCTCGGCGGCTCGGAGCCCGGGTGTCGTTTCGGGGTGGGGCAGGCTGTAGCGACCTGGGTATTGTGGCGAGATGCGCAGACGAGGTCGCGCGAGGGATGAACGACAGCGGGCTCGACGCTCGATCAGTTAACCGGCTGGGGTTCGTCATTCCGTCCTACGTCCTGCTCCCGACGATGGGCGCGGGGTCCATCGCGCCGTTTCACAACAACAAGGAGGCCGCATTCCCGCTCCGCCGCTCGCGCTCCTAATCGAGCGTCCGTTTGATCTCGTCGACGCGAAACGCCTCGAGCAAGTCCCCTTCCTTGATGTCGTTGAATCCTTCGAGCCGGATACCGCACTCCATGCCTTCGCGGACTTCGCGAGCGTCGTCCTTATTGCGCTTCAGCGAAGCAATCTCGTACGAATTCAAAATCGTTTGATCGCGGCTGACGTTGATGCGGTTGGATCGTTCGATCGTCCCGCTCAACACGCGGCAGCCGGCGATCGTCCCCAGGCGGCTGATCAAGAATGTCTTCAGCACCAGCGCCCGGCCGGTCATTACCTGCTTGCGTTCGGGCAGCAACAGGCCTTCCAGGCTCCGCTTAATCGTCTCGGTGACCTCGTAGATGATCTCGTAACGCCGAATGTCGACGCCGACTCTCTCGGCCAACACGCGGGCTCGTTCCTCGGGAATGACGTGGAATGCGATGATGATCGCGCCGGACGCTTCCGCCAGCGCCACGTCGCTCTCGTTCACTCCGCCCACTCCCTCGTGCACGATCGTGACTCGCACTTCCGGATGCGAGAACTTTCCGATCTCGCTCCGCAGGGCTTCGATCGAGCCTTGAGTATCGGCCTTGATGATCAAAGGCAGATCCTGGACGGTCCCTTCCCGGGCAGCCGACAGGATGTCTTCCATCGAACGCGGCCGATCGCGCCCGGACAGCACAGCGGCGCGACCGCGGTCACGCCGCTTTTGAACCATCTGTCGGGCTTGTTCGATATCCCGCATCACCCAGAACCGATCGCCCGCGCCGGGCATGCTATCCAGGCCGGCCACCTTGACGGGAGTCGACGGACCGGCCGATTCGATGGGCCGATCATGATCGTCGTAGATCGCTCGGATGCGGCCTTCGGCCTCGCCGCACAGGACGATATCTCCGACCCGCAACGTCCCCTTCTGGACGACGAGCCACGCCAGCACGCCGCGACCCTCGTCGCGAAACGCTTCGAGGCACACGCCGACGGCCGGACGGTTCGGGTTGGCCTTGAGACCGCGCATTTCGGTGCTCAAGAGGATCGTTTCGAGCAGATCTTCGATGCCACGACCGGAGACACCAGAAGTTCGAATCACGTCGGTATCACCGCCCCACTCCGTCGGCTGGACGTGATTGGTCGCCAAGTCCTGGAGGATGCGCTGGATTTTCTGGTCGGTCGCTTGCGGCAGGTCGCTCTTGTTCAGCGCGACGATCATCGGCACATCGGCGGCGCGCGCGTGGCTGATCGATTCGGCCGTTTGCGGCATCACGCCGTCGTCTGCGGCCACCACGAGTACCACGATATCGGTCAGGTTCGCTCCGCGGGCTCGCATCTCGGAAAACGCGGCATGGCCCGGCGTATCGACAAAGGTGATCTTCTTCCCGCCATGTTCCACCTGATAAGCGGCGATGTGCTGGGTGATGCCGCCCGCCTCGCCGGCCGCCACGTTGGCCGAACGAATCTTGTCCAACAGAGTCGTCTTGCCGTGGTCGACGTGTCCCAGAATCGTGACGATGGGTGGCCGGTCGACCAGGCTTTCCTCGGCGTCGGCGGCTTCGGTCTCTTCGACCAACTCCTGCTCGAGGTCTTTAGAGCGTCGAATCGTGAGATCGACGCCCAGCTCGAGCGCCAGTTCGATGGCCGTCTCTTCCGAGAGAGCCTGGTTGATGGTCGCCATCGCGCCCCGTTCGAACAGGATGCGCAAAATCTCTTTGGCGGGACGGCCTAGGGACTCGGACAGCGTACGAACGGTAATGGGAGCAGACAATTCAGCTTCCGTCTTGAGATTGACGGGCTCGGAGCGCCGCTGGCGGAAGCGGCTCGGACGCTTCTTGCGCTCAGGCTCGCTACGGTCCTGGGTACGACGCCAGTTTTCGCGACGATCTTTGGAGACACCGCCGGCGGCGGCGGCCCGCTTATCCTTGTCCTCTTCCTCGCCGATAAAGCTGGTCGAGCTGACCGCGCCGGGCTGACCGACTTCGTCGCCCTTCTTGCGCCTTTTCTTTTGCTCGGCGTTCTTGTTCAGGTGGTCCCGCAAGGGGCTATTCTGACCGAAGATATCTCGCGAGAGCGGAATATCGGGCTTTTGCGGCGCTGCCTCTTCCTTCTTGCCACCTCGGATCACAGGGGCGCGGTAGTTCGGCGGTGCGGCAATGTTCGGGAGCGCCGGCTTAGGCTTAGCCTTCGGACGCCGCTGTTGGGCCTCGTTTTCGCTGATGCTGCCGCGGGGCTTCATCTCGCGGATCGACGAGCCGCCTCGGGCGCCACCGGGCGGAACGTACTCGTCGGGACGCATCGGAGCAGTTGGATTTGGCATAACCTCGGGAACTGTGTCGTCCGCATCGCCGGGAGAGGGTGCGCGGCGCAAAGGGGCACGCAACGCCGCGGCGGCTTCCTCGTCGACCGCGGGCGCGATCTCTGCCGCAACCTGCGGCGGGGGAGCATCGATGGATTCCTGGGGAGCGCTTTCAACGACAGGGGTCGGATAGGCCTCGGGCTCGGGCGGTTGGGGTGCGGTGACCACGGGAGCACGATCGCGCGCCAGCGGAGGACGCGAAACCACCGGCTTGATGCTGCGGATTTTTCCCGCGTCGCGGCCCGCCTCGCGGGCGAACGGCGTCATCTGGACATCTTCGGTCGCGGGCGCCGGGGCGGCTACGGAGCCCTTTTTCATCTGGCTCAGAACGAGGTCTTTCTCCTCCGGCGAAATGCTCGCCAGCGGAGAGTTCTTGAGCTTGATCCCGGCTGCGTTGCAGTGCTCGATCAAGTCTTTGCTGTCGATCCCCAGCTCTTTCGCCAGGGCGAAGATACGAATCTTCAAATCCATCGCCACAAATCCAGTCCTTCCAGCAGACCCGTCGGTCTGCCGATCATCAGCCTGCCTGTGTCATGTTCATATTTCGTCCAGAACCAGTTGCCCGTTCCTGTCCGGCATTCACCCGGCTCGACGAACCGTCGCGCCGGACAGCTTCCGTGCCGCCGGAAATCGGCCCTCTATCCGGCTATCCCGCCCCACTCTCTTCGCTTCTGCTGGTTTCGGTCGCCCCCGCTTCGACTTCCGTCTAGGGAGGTTCAGGCGGAGAATCGGCTGCCTCGTCGGCGATCTGACCGCTGGCTTCGGTCAGCTCGTCGAGCACAGTCGCGGCCAGGGTGGGTGTTTCCTGACCGTTCCCATTGATATCCGCATGCGAGGCTTCTTCGGCCAGAGCCTCGTCGTGCAGCTCGGTCGAAATGGCTTCAGCACCCTCGGCGGCAGAACTCTCTTCGGAAACCTCTGTGAGATTCTCCTCGACCGCGGCTTCGTCCGTCAAAGCCCCATTGCCGCTAGGCACCGGAGTTTCCACGGGAGTCTCGACCACCGGTTCAAGCGCTTTGAGACGGCTTTCCGCCAAGGCCTTTCGCTCTTCTTCCTCGTACCGCGCCGCTTCCACGTCGGCGTAGGCGACGATCTCCTCGCACTGCTCTTCCGTCAGTCCGCCCAACTCGGCCAACTGATCCGGCTCGATCACCGACAGATCGTCGAACGTGAAGAATCCCTGCGCGACGAGATTCTCCGCGAGTTCGGCACTCACGTTCGGAATCTTCGAGAACATGCCGACCGACTTGTCGAGCTGCTCGTCGAGCTTCTTCTGGTTCATCACGTGGATGTCCCAGCCGACGAGCTTCGAGGCCAGCCGTACGTTCTGGCCCTTCTTACCGATGGCCAGTGACAATTGGTCATCGGGGACGAGCACGATCACTTTGCCCAACATCGGACACAAGATCACGTCTTCGACCTCGGCCGGCTGCAGCGCGTTGGGAACCAGCACCTGCAGCGAGTCGTTCCAGCGGACGATGTCGATCCGCTCGCCCGCGAGTTCCTCGACGACGTTCTTGATGCGCGAGCCGCGAACGCCGACACACGCTCCGACGCAATCGATTTTGCTGTCGTAGCAAGAGACGGCGACCTTCGAGCGATAACCGGCCTCTCGGGCCAGCGACCGCACCTCGATGATCCGCTCCTGGACTTCCGGAATTTCAATCTCGAACAGACGGCGGACCATCTCCGGATGCGTCCGCGACAGAATGATACGCACGCGGCTGCCGGCCTTGCGGACGTCGATCACGACGGCCCGTACTCGCTCGCCGACCCGATGCGACTCGCCTGGAATCTGCTCGCCCCGGGGGAGCAGCCCCTCGACCTTGCCGAGGTTCACGGTGGCCGTGCCGCCTTCGATGCGGGTGATCGCCCCGGTCACGATATGGCCGCGGAGCGCCTCGTATTCGTCGTACAGCGCGTCCCGCTCGGCCTCTCGGATTTTCTGGATGATGACTTGTTTGGCGGTCTGAGCAGCGATGCGGCCCAAAAGATCGCCGATCTCGTCTTTTTCGAGCGGCGTGGAATCGACGATGACCGAGGGTTCGCCGCTGTCCCGATCGATGTGCACCTCGAGCGGGCTCTCTTCACCGAAGTGTTTGCGTGCCGCGGAGACAATCGCCTGCTCGATCCCTTCGAACACAATCTCCTTGTCGATGTTTTTGTCGCGATGAATCGCGTCGACAATTCTAAGGACCTCGCTGCCGTTCATGTTATTCCTTCCGCAACCGGTCGACGGGCGGCCGGCCCGTCTCTTCCCGCTCTCTCCTCGCCCCCGCGTTGGAACAAAAAAAGCGGGCTCAAGTCCCACTTTTCTGCAAGTTCTCCTTCGGAGAACCAGCACCTTCCGACCGCCCGTGCGGTACAGAAGCCAACGACGTTTGCGAGGAACGAACTCTCGGCTTACTGCACGGTCACATCTCTGATGCCCTCTGTTGCTTACGCACCAGTCAAACGCCTGCGCCCGTCAAAAAGCCTCTGAGCGGCCAATCCGCTCCCAACGTTCGTCCCTACAAACGTACGGGACTGCTATTCAGACCTGTCGGGGCCAGGCCTGTATTCACCAGCCGGATTTACACACACTCCGGCTTCACATTCTATACCTTCTCCCTGCGGCGAACATCCAAGACGTCGTCGAAGGGTCAAAACGGACACTAGTGACGATACTCGCGGCGAACCAAACAGTCAAGCAGCCAAGGGCTTCCCTCATTCTGAAAATGCCGTAAGAGGCAGTTTTTGACGCCCGCGCGGGCTAGTCATTTGGTTCTGTCCCTGCGTGCTCAAATCGGGGCGATTGCCGACGCTGGATCAGTCCGAGTCGTGCCGATACAGTCTTGAGGAGCCCGACTTCCGCGAAATGTTTGGGCTTTCGGATCTCATGGTTAGCGAAGGGGATCGCGATTCGCGCATCCCGTCTGCGCTCTCTTCGTCGAGTCGGGGGTCACTTCATGGCACGCCGTCCGGTCATCGCCCTGCTGTTCATCGGCTCCTGGTTCGCGCTGTCGGCGACGGCCGAAGCCCAACTCCTCCCTTTCCTGCGCCGTCCGGAGCAGATGGAGCGGGATACCAACCCTCAGCACGAACAGAAGAAAACGCAGGCCCAATCGGCCTATCAGGGAGGCGACTTCCCGAAAACGATCGAATTGATGGACTCGGTCATTCGGGAAAATCCACGGGATTCGGTCGCCTACTACCTCCGTGGCAGCGCTCGGGTCGACTTGGGAGCGCGAACCTTCGATTCCAAGCTGGTTCGTGAGGGCGTCTCCGACGCGCGAGAGGCCATCCGCTATGACACACAGCGAATTCCCCTCTACTATCTCCCCTATCTCTTCGGAATGAAGAGCCTTGCCGCTCTGGAGAATCGTAAGGATCATGCCGAAACGGCCGTCAACATCGCCACGCAGGTCCTGGCCACTCCCACCCTTAAGGAAGATGAACGGGCCAACCTGCTCTACCAACGAGCACAAGCCGAGGCTTGGCTGAGCAAAAGCGACGAGGCCATCAACGACCTACAAGAGGCGTTAAAGCTCGCTCCCTCGCACTTCGGCGCGCGGGCCACGCTCTGCGACGTATACGTCAAGGCAGGCAAACAGCCCGAAGCGCTGGCCTCCTTCAACAAACTGGTTGAGCTGTACCCCGAGAACCCGCTGAGTCTGAACAATCGGGGCATGTATCTGCAAAGCCAGGGAAAGTTTGACGAAGCCATCGTCGACTTCACGCGGGCCATCGAGCGCGATCCCAACTACTTTGTCGCCTACGCCAATCGAGGATTCACGCTCCTGCAGATGGACAACCCGACCGCTGCGGAAACCGACTTTACGCAATCGCTGAAGGTCAATCCCCAGCAGGCCTTCGTTTTCAACTTGCGCGCGCAGTCGAAAGTCGCCCGCGGAGATTTGGCAGGGGCCGTCAAGGATCAGCAGGCGGCACTCGAACTGTCACCCAAGGATCCGGTCGCGCTCGGCGATCTCGGCTTCGTGATGTTCTTTGCCGATGACTATGCGGGCGCGCTTGCCCCGTTGGATGCCGCCCTAGCCCTCGATCCGGAGTTCAAACACTTGAACCCGTGGAAGATCGTCTCTCTCCAGCGGCTCGGCAAAACGAGCAACCTGAAGGAGCAATTCAAGGACAGCCTCAAGAAGGACATCAAAGTCCGCACGTGGGTTGATCACGTGAGCGCCTTCCTGTTGGGTGCCGAATCGGAGGGCCAACTGTTGAGCGCCGCCCAGACGGCAAAAGATCCCTTGAAGACGGAAGAGACTTGCGAGGCCTACTTCTTCATCGGACTGAACCGACAAGACGCCGGCAAGAAGAGCGAAGCCGCGGATATGTTCCAGCGGTCGATCGCGACCAAGGCTCGTCAGCTCTCGGCGTATCGCGGGGCCCAATTGGCGCTGCGAAAGCTCGGCGGGGATAAGACGGGCGCAGCCGCGGCTGTGCCTCCGGCCTCGAGATAACCACTCGGAGCCCTCCCGACCGGCTGGGGTCAGGCGCCTTCGACGACCAGTGCAGCCGCTTGACCGACGGTCGTCACGTTAACGGTCAGCAAAACCCGGTTAGTGACGGGTAGCGGCTGGTCGTGCACGACGTTGAGGCGACAGGCGGGGTCGGGAACGCGATAGTTCTTGGTCGCCGGCACGACGCCTTGCCGCAAACCGGCTAGCGATCCAGCCAGCTCGAGCGTGCCACAACCGGCGCCTGAGTTGGCCAGCACGCTTTTGAGAGCCGTCACGGGAACCGTCTCAGCGGTGGGGCCAAAGAGTTCGTGAATGGCCTGGGCCTCGTCGGCATCCATCCAGGAAGTCCCCAGGCCGTGGGCATTGATGTGACCGACGTCCGCCGGCGTCAGGCCCGCGTCACGCAGGGCGGCGCGGGCCGCGTTCACGATCGCGCGGGTCACCTTGTGAGGGCCGTTCGCCTCGAACGCACAAGAAGAGCCGGCACCCAAAATGCGACCGAGCAGTTTTGCGCCGCGGGCGAGGGCGTGATTTTCTTCTTCCAAAATGAGCGAGCAGGCGCCTTCTGCGAGGACTTCACCCGTGCGCGTCTTATCGAACGGGCGGGACCAGGTTTCGGGCGGTTCGTCGCCGTGATCGGCCAGGATGTCCCAGAGGGCGGCGTGCATCGACTTGACCGGGTGAATCCGCGTGCCAGTGGTGCCGGCGATCATCGTGTCGGCCAGACCGCGCATGATGACGTGGAAGGCTTCCGCCACGGCTAGGTTTCCCGACGCCTCGCTGACGGTGATCGAATTGCTCGGCCCGCGGGCCTCCGCGTAGATGCCGATGTGGCAAGCGGGCATGTTGGGCAGATATCGCAGCAGCCAAAGCGGCTCGAGGTTGCTGAGCCCTTTGCCGCCCCACTGCTCGTGCCGGAAGCGGAACGTCGGATCCCCGTCTTCGACACAGAGCCAGCAGGCATCCTTCAAAACTTCCGGCGGGCTGAACATCAGGTTGGCGCCGAAGTCGACGCCAAACCGTTCGTGGTCGATCGCTTCCAAATCCAGGCCGGCATTTTCGATCGCCAGCGACGCCGAGGCCACGCCGAACTGAATCTCCCGGCACATCACCTTGATGCTCTTGCGCTGCTTTTTGAGATACTCGTTCTTCGCCGTCGCGTCGGTGAAGTCCTTGATCTCCGCCGCGACGTTATGCGGGGCTCCCGAATATCGGACCGACTCGAGTCGCGAGATGCCGCTGCGTCCTTCGAGCAGGTTTTTCGCGAAGGTCTCGAAGCCGATTCCCAGCGGGCTAACCACGCCGGCGCCGGTAATCACCACCCGTCGGGGAGAGTCGCAACTGCGTGTCATGATCTCGTGTGGAATGAAAGCGAAGGTGGAAGCGTGCGGACCGCATTTCGGCCCGCATCAGCCCAGATCGATTCGAGACAGGGCGGTCGTAAGCGAGCGACCGCCAAGCTCGTGTATAGCAGAGAAGATACGTGCGCCTAATGCAAGGTCAATGCGACATGGGACGCCAAGATTGGCCCCCCGCCGCGGCGGACGTATCGGAGCCGGGCGTGCCGCCCGACATTTGGTACGCGGCCGATTGGACGCCCGGATCGCCGCCAGGAGCGGCACCCGCCGGCTGCTGCATCCCCGCGTTGACTGCAGGTCCTGCACCCGGACCAGGTCCGGCCTGGGCGAACTGCATTCCCGCCGGCGGATAGCCCGGCTGTTGGGGCGCAGCGGCCATTTGCATTTGCGGCCCATAACCCGCAGGCGGCATGCCCGCCGGTGAGGTGCCAAGCACAGCCGGATTCACACCGTTGGCGGCGAGGTACCGATCGGCATTCGGGGTCGCCCGCAACGCGGCGCCTCGCTGTTGGACAGCGATAGCAATCTGTGCGTCGGGAACACCGCTCCGCGACATGGCCACGACGTCTTGAGCACTCAGATTCTGTTGACCACCCATCCGCTGGGTCTCAGCCATAAAGGCCTGGCGATTCTGCTGAGAATATCCATCGACGCCCGGCGCGGCCGCCGGACCCATTCCCATCCCTCCGGGGCCCATCGCCCCGGGCATGCCGCCGCCAGGAGCCATCGGCGATCCGTTGTAACTCGCGAAGGGACTGTTCGATGGAGTCGAACAGCCGACAAACGAGGCGCCGAGCAACGACGCTCCCACAATCCCCGCGGCCACGAGAAGTTTGACGCGCAGTTGGGACTCGCTCATGTCACGGATCTCCTGCTTCAACGTGTCCGGCTCGAATCGCGACGCGACCCCACTCTTAAAAACAGGGGTTCACAACGTGATTGAGTTGCCTGACGGCTGGGACGTTCGAGATTGGATTTGATCGGGGATGGGGAGAGAGGCGGGCGGAATCTTACAAAGTCGCCGAATCGGGTCAAGACCGGGTTTTAAACAGAACGCGGGCGAGAGACTTGGCCCCTCGCCCGCGTTCGTATTCAGTCGATTCGGGGCCGCTTCGTACAAAAAACGCCCCGAATTCCCGCTGATTTCAGCGCTCGCTCGCTTCAGCCTTCGGCGTGCGCATTTGCGACTGCTGGCGACCCAGCAGAGTGTCGCTGAATCCTTTCAGGTCGGTCCAGAACGTGCCGTCGCCCGCATACAAGAGGTGCAGCTTCATGTCCTCAGGCAAACCGGTCGCAAACACCCACTGGTTGTAAGACTCGGCCGAACCGAACGCCGAGACGGCCAATTGCAGTTTCTGGGCCTTGGCCTGCTCGAGCAGTTTCTTGGCGGAAGCCTCCGCCTCGCCCTTGAGGATCGTCGC
>Ga0210393_10002182_pt1 | contig 16282 bp, 15 predicted proteins | sample IncBWC27OmetaG_FD_160068 | JGI IMG/M metagenome (GOLD analysis project Ga0210393, IMG submission 160068) | Forest soil microbial communities from Barre Woods Harvard Forest LTER site, Petersham, Massachusetts, United States - Inc-BW-C-27-O ... | reverse complement strand
AGGTCAACGCCTTGCGCTATTGGCGGGTGGCGATACCCATCACGGTGGCCTTCCGCCGCCGCGAACCGGTCCTCACGCTGGAGCTACCCGGCCGCGATCCCCTTCCGGGCGTGCACTTCGTGTGGGTGTCCAACACAAGTCCGTGGACTTACAGCAACAGCCGGCCTATGGTGACCAACCCCGACTGCACCTTCGAGTCGGGCCTCGGGGTGTTCGCGCTCGACGGCATGAAGGTGTTTCCCACGCTGAACTTGGTTCGCCAGATCCTCTCGAAGGGCCCCAAGCCCAATGCCAAACAACTCGTCCGCGACGACGACGCGGCGTGGCTACGAGTAACCTCAACCGGCGGCCCAATCGCCAGCCAGTTCGACGGTGATTATCTCGGCTTGCGCGAAACCATGACGTTCCGGTCGGTCCCCGACCTGCTCCCGGTCGTCGCCCCGCCCGCCAAGAACACGCCTGACCTGCGATAACGCAGCATCGAACGGGCCCGTCGGAAATATCTTGGGCAGAGGCGGGCCAGTGTAGTACAACCGAGTAAGGGCTTGGGTAAGAGATCGCCAAAGTGAAATAGCCCACGAGCTAAGTTCACGCTATTGACATCTGTTGAGCCTGTGAAACGATCGAAAGGTTGCATGCAGAAAATTTGTAGGGGTACGGATACCTTTTGTTGTGCACGCTTAACAGCCGAAGAAAAATGCCCGTGCGCCTTGCTGCGCACTCAGTGAGGAGTAACAACGTATGGATTGGCGCCACAAGGCGGTCTGTCGCGACGAGGACCCGGAGCTGTTCTTCCCGGTAGGGAATAGCGGTCCGGCGCTCGCGCAGATCGCTGACGCGAAACTGGTCTGCAATCGGTGCTCGGTGACCACAGAGTGTCTCGCCTGGGCTCTGAATACCGGCCAGGACTCGGGCGTATGGGGCGGGATGAGCGAAGACGAGCGGCGCGCGTTGAAGCGTCGCAACGCCCGGACGAAGGCCCGTAGCGGAGTCTGACCCAGTTTCCAACCACAGTGCGGCCCCGACAATCGTCGGGGCCGCACTGTTGCGTGGACATTACAGCAGCAACCGGGCCCGGCGACCGATCGGTACCCGTAACACCACATCGGTGCCGCGCTCGGAGGCTTCACTCATGCCCAACGTGCCGTCCAGCTCCGCCGACACCAAGGTCCGCACGATCTGTAGGCCCAGACTGTCGGATTTCTCCAGGTTGAATCCTTCGGGCAGTCCACGCCCGTCGTCGTGCACGACGACGTCGAGCCACCGCGCGGAGCGCTCGGCGCGAATCGTCACGGACCCTTCGGCAGCCGCGGGGTCGAACGCATGCTCGATTGCGTTCTGCACGAGCTCAGTGATCACCATGATCAGTGCCGTCGCGCGATCGGAGTCCAGCACGCCCAGATCGCCGACCCGGTTGATCCGGATCGGCCGGTCCACGGACGCCACGTCGTTCATGATCGGCAGGATCCGGTCGATGACTTCGTCGAGGTTCACCTGCTCGTCCACCGACATCGACAGCGCGTCGTGGACCAACGCGATCGACGACACCCGGCGCACCGACTCGATCAGCGCTTCCCGGCCCTCGGCGTTGACCGTACGGCGGGCCTGCAGGCGCAGCAGCGCCGCGACAGTCTGCAGGTTGTTCTTCACCCGGTGGTGAATCTCCCGGATCGTGGCGTCCTTGGAAATCAGCGCCCGGTCGCGGCGCTTCACCTCGGTGACGTCGCGGATCAGCACCGCGGCACCCGCGCTCGAGCCGTGCACTACCAACGGCAGCGTCCGCAGCAGCACCGTGGCGCCTCCGGCGTCGACCTCCATCCGCATGCTCTTCCCGCCGGCCAGCAGGTCCTGCACGTGCTCGGCCACCTCCTGCGCCTCGAACGAGTCGGAGATCAGCGGCCGCGTGATGTCGATGAGGTTGTGGCCCTCCAACTCGGTCGTCAGACCCATCCGGTGGTAGGCCGACAGAGCGTTGGGGCTGGCGTAGGCGACCACACCGTTGACATCGATACGGATGAAGCCGTCGCCTGCCCTCGGCGTGGAGCGCGACATGGCCACGTCCCCCACGTCGGGAAAAGTGCCCTCGGCAAGCATGTGGACTAGGTCTTCGGCGCATTCCCGGTAGGCCGTCTCCAGCTGACCGGACAGGCGATCGGCCGCGACTGCGGTTTGATGCCGCGTCAGCACCGCAACCACCTGTTCGCCGTACCGCACCGGGGAGGCTGCCACGTGCGGGCCGGGCAGTTGCCACGAATGCTGTTGGCCCGCAACGCTTTCCCTCCCGACCGCGCCGGAAGCAAAGGTATCAGCGACAAGCGGCAGCCGGTCGGCGGAGATGACACTACCCACCGCATCGGTCTGCAGAACCGTCGGCGCGGTATTCGGCCGGCATTGGGCCACGCACACCAGCACGTTGTCGTCGCGGTGGACCCACATCAGAAAATCGGCGAACGACAGGTCGGCCAGCAGCTGCCACTCGCCGACCACCGCATGCAGGTGGTCCACCGCATTGCCCGGCAGCACCGTGTGCTCGGCAAGCAGATCACCGAGAGTGGACATCGATTACTCCCGAGTCGTTCCCGGCGGTAAGTATGAAGGGTCCAACGGCTAGCTGATCACGGCGATAAGGTCGCCTGCCTGAATGACATCGCCGACGGAGACACTCACCTTGCTGACGGTGCCGTCGACCTCGGCCAGGACGGGGATCTCCATTTTCATCGATTCCAGCAGCACCACGATGTCGCCCTTGCCGATTTGGTCGCCCTCGTTGACAACGACTTCGAGCACGCTGGCCACGATCTCGGCGCGAACATCCTCGGCCATCTTCACCCCACTCATTTCGGCCACTGGCGCATGCTGGCTGCTGGTCCATCAAGCTTCTACCAGGATCCTGTATATCGAACCACAAGACCGGTTGAGGCCGCGGCGCCCGGGCTGTTGACACCACGTGCCGCGTCGCGTGAGAGACTGGGCGACGATCTGACGGGTGCCGGGCGCCCGGCACCCGAGCAATGACGGAGGTTCGACAACATGGCCAAGCGTGGCCGCAAGAAGCGCGACCGTAAGTACAGCAAAGCCAACCACGGTAAGCGGCCCAACTCGTAGCTAGAGCAGGGCGCTACTCCAAGCCCCGGATGATGGTGGTCCGGCGGATCTCCAGCCGGAGGCGCTCCTTCAAGCCCTCGGGGGCTTTCTCGCCTCGGCATTTGCTCGCGATCAATACCTTGATCCGCTCCTCGAGCCCGTAATGCTTGAAGCATCCGGGGCATGCCTCCAGGTGCTGACGCAATCTCTCTCGAGCCTGCGGTGTGCATTCACCGTCGAGCAGGGTCCATACCTCGGCGATCACTTCGGCGCAGCCCATGCTGCCGTGGGAATCGCTGTCGGCGTGCGGGTCGGCAGGGCCGGAAAACTCGCTCATGATGACACCTCCTCGTGCGCCTCTCGGCCGCGGGTAAACCCTCGCTCCTTGGCCACATCGGCCAATAGACCACGCAGCTGACGTCTGCCGCGGTGCAGCCGGGACATTACCGTCCCAATCGGTGTGTCCATGATCTCGGCGATCTCCTTGTACGGGAAACCTTCGACATCGGCGTAGTAGACCGCCATCCGGAACTCTTCCGGCAACGCCTGCAGCGCCTCTTTGATCTCGGTGTCCGGGAGCGCCTCGAGGGCTTCGACCTCCGCCGAGCGCAACCCGGTCGAGGAATGCTCGGCGTTGGACGCCAACTGCCAGTCAGTGATCGCCTCGGTCGGATACTCCGCAGGTTGGCGCTGCTTTTTGCGGTAGCTGTTGATGTAGGTGTTGGTCAGGATCCGGTACAGCCACGCCTTGAGGTTGGTGCCCGCCCTGAAGGAGCGAAATCCTGCGTAGGCCTTCACCATGGTCTCTTGCAGAAGGTCCTCGGCGTCGGCGGGATTACGAGTCATCCGCAGCGCACCGCCGTAGAGCTGGTCAAGCAGGGGAATCGCGTCGCGTTCGAAGCGCGCCGTCAGTTCCTCGTCGGTCTCTTCATGGGACCCCGGCTCGGGATTCTCTGACCCTGTCACGCCGTCTCGGCCATCTTCGAAGTCGGCCATATTGATTAACACGGTCCCTTCTGCTGCGGTATCGCCGGGCAGCAACGAAAGCGCCACCGGACTCGCAAGAAAGCGAGCCAACTGCTCTGCGCCTATTGGACTGCCCAACAGGCTCGTCGCCGTTGACACCAGACTGCTCCTTCCAATCTAAAGGCTGCTTCCGACAGTGTCTGCCCGGGTCTGCCCCAGGTGCATCAGTAACCGACTGATTTAACAGCGTTAGCCGGCGTGCTATTTCCGGGCCGAATTCATCCCTGGATCGTGCGGTCCCCCATACAGCCGGTCGCACCAGGACGTTAGTGTGACGCCATGTCTCTCAACGGCAAGACCATGTTCATCTCCGGCGCGAGTCGCGGTATCGGACTTGCGATCGCCAAACGGGCCGCAAGTGACGGCGCCAACATCGCCCTGATCGCCAAGACCGCCGAACCGCACCCGAAGCTGCCGGGCACGGTGTTCACCGCGGCCAAAGAGCTCGAGGAAGCGGGCGGACAGGCGCTGCCGATCGTCGGCGATGTCCGCGACCCCGAATCCGTGGAGTCCGCGGTGGCCAAGACCGTCGAGCAGTTCGGCGGCATCGACATGTGCGTGAACAATGCGTCGGCGATCAACCTGGGGTCCATCACCGAGGTGCCGATGAAGCGGTTCGACCTGATGAACGGAATCCAGGTGCGCGGCACGTATGCGGTGTCGCAAGCGTGCATTCCACATTTGAAAGGCCGGGAAAACCCGCACATCCTGACGCTCTCGCCACCGGTGCTGCTCGGCAAGGAATGGTTGAAGCCGACCGCATACATGATGGCCAAGTTCGGCATGACGCTGTGCGCGCTGGGGATGGCCGAAGAGCTGCGTGACGACGGCATCGCGTCGAACACGTTGTGGCCGCGCACGCTGGTGGCCACTGCCGCGGTGCAGAATCTGCTCGGCGGTGACGAGGCGATGGGCCGGGCGCGCAAGCCCGAGGTGTACTCCGACGCGGCCTACGTCATCCTCAACAAGCCCGCCCGGGAGTACACCGGCAACACACTGCTGTGCGAGGACGTGCTGGTCGATTCGGGCGTCACCGACTTGTCGGTGTACGACTGCGTGCCGGGTGGGCAGCTCGGCGTCGACTTCTGGGTGGACGGCGTCAACCCGCCGGGGTACACGGGACCTTAGGGTCGTTCTCCCGGCGCGCGCAGAAATGTGTCGATGACGGGAGCGAGTTCGGCCGCGTTGTGCACGAGGTCGATGTGCCCGCCGGAATGCAGGTACAGGCTCGAATGAGGCAGCAACGCATTCATGATGCGGCCGTTGACCACGGGGATGATCGGGTCATCGGTGCCCGCCACGATCAACGTCTCCTGCCGCACCGCAGGCAGCGCGAACAGACTGGTCCAGACCGCACCCGCAAGCAGCTGGTGCAGGTAGCCGATCTTTGACCCCGCGTGCAATTGCCGCACGAACAGTCGCGCCACGTCCTCGCCGTGGGCGCGGACGGTACCGCCGTAGAGGTCGCCGGCGATCGATGCGGCGTAATCGGGATCCGAGAACCGGCGCGGGGTAAGCATTTTCGCCAGAACGCGTGGATGGGCCGGCACCATCAGCGCACCGGTACCTGTCGCCACCAGCACGAGTCGCCGGCATCGGCGCGGGTTCTGGAAAGCGAACTGCTGCGCAAGGGCGCCGCCCCAGGACAGCCCGAGCACATCCACCACGCCAATTCCCAGCTTGGAGAGCACTCGGCCCAGCACCCAGGCCAGGTACGGAAACCCGTAAGGGGCAAGGGATGTGGGTGATCCTCCGGTCCCGGGAACGTCGAACCTGACCACCGTCAATTCCGGATCCAGCTGCTCCACCAGCGGATCGAGCACTTCCAGGCTGGCCCCGATTCCGTTGCACAGCACCAGCGGCACACCGGTTCCGTGGCGCACGTTCACCCGGATCCGCTGCCCGCCGGCGGTGATGTAGCGTCCCTCGCCAATCGTGCTTGCCGGTACCACTCGGAGGGTTTTCTGGGCTGCGCTACGCATAGCTCATTTCTCCATCACATAGCTGCCCGGGGCCGGCCCTAGCGGTGGCAGATCCTCTCCGCCAAGAGTTTTCGGAGCGTCGACCTCGGGGCCGCTGCGCTCGGCCAGCCAGGCCACGTAGTCGGGCCACCAGGAGTCAGCGAACTTCTGCGCCGAGTCCAGCCACTCTTGCGGATCTTCGGCATCGACCGGACCGGTCCGGTAGGACGCCTTCGGGTTGCCGGGCGGGTTGACCAGTGCCGCGATGTGACCGCTGGTTGACAGCACGTAGCGGTTGTCCTTGCTGCCCAGCAGGCGTGCGCTGCGATAGGTGGCTTGCCACGGACAGATGTGGTCGGCGACACCACCGACGACGTAGGCGTCGGAGGTGATCTTGCCCAGGTCGACCGGGCTGCCCAGCATGCTGACCGCACCCGGGGTGACCAGCGCGTTGTGCAGCCCCATCAGCACCAGGTCGCGGTGCAGCGCGGCGGCCATCCGGGTGGTGTCGGCGTTCCAGAACAACACGTCGAACGGGGCCGGCTTGCGGCCCTGCACGTAGTTGTTCACCACGTACCGCCACACCAGGTCGGTGGGCCGCAGCCACGCGAACATCTCCGCCATATCACGCCCGTCGAGGTAGCCCTTCCTACCCGAAACCCGGATCGCCGCCTGCGCCGCGCGGTCGCTCATCGCCGCGGCCGCGAAGCCGGCCCGGGTCTCATCCAGCACGGTGACCGCCAAGGTGAAGCCCTCAATCCGATCGCCCTCGCCGATCTCACCGAGGTGGGCCGCAGTCATCGCCGCGAGGATGCCGCCCGAGCAAGTGGACAGCAGGTGGGTGCTGTCGGTCCCGGCAATCTTCTGAACCGCATCCATCGCCTCGACGATCGCCCCGCCGTATGCGTCAAAACCCCAATCACGATGGCGGGCTTGCGGGTTGCGCCACGAGATGACGAAGACCTGCTGGCCTTGCTGCACGAAGTACTCGATCATGCTGCGCCCGGGAGCGATGTCCATGACGTAGAACTTGTTGATCACCGGCGGCACCATGAGCAACGGAATGGTGCGCACTTTGGGTGTCTGGGGTGCGTACTGGATCAGTTCGAACACCGAGGTTTGCAACACCACAGCCCCCTTGGTGATGGCCACGTTCTCGCCCACCGCGAAGGCATCGGGTTCGATCATCGCCGGCACTCGCGGCTTTGAAAGCATGTCTCGGGCGAAGGCTCTCACTCCCCGCACCGCGCTCAGGCCGCCGGTGTCGATCAGCGCCTTCCAGCCCAGCGGGCTGATCAGCGGGTTATTGGTCGGCGCGAGGCCCTCCACCAGATTGTCCATGACGAAGCGCATCTTCTCGTCGTCGCGCCAATCCAGCTGCGCGTCGTCGAGGAGACCCTCGGCGGTCTCGGCGCCGGCCAAGTAGGCCTGCATGATTCGATGCAGCATCGGGTTCTCCTGCCAGGCAGGGTCACTGAACCGCTTGTCGGCTCGCGCCGGGACACGGTGGGACTTGCCCGCCGCGATGGCGCCGAGCTCACGAGTGAGGGTGCCGACCCGGTCAGCCACGGCGCCGGGGTGCTGCGCGAGGTTGGCTCCGAAGCGGGCCCAGGTGGCGTTCGGCATCATTCGGTTGGCGACGGGCTTGGTGGCGCTGGTAAGAAGCAGGTCGAGCGGTGCGGCCAATTCGTCGACTTTGGCCACGGGAGCCGAGGGATTCGAGGGTTTAGCCATGCTTATCGCGTGCTTTCACTTGTCGGGACGGTGATTTCGCGCTTCAGCAGCTTGCCGGTCGGGCCTTTGGGCAGAGCGTCGACCAGCCAAACCAGGCGCGGATACTTGTAAGCGGCCACCCGCGCCTTGACGTAGTCGCGCAGTTCGTCGGCCGTGGCTGCAGACCCTTTCTTGAGAGCGACTGCTGCACCGACTTCCTCACCGAGGGAGTCGTGCGGGATGCCGATGACGGCGGCTTCGGCCACCGCCGGGTGCTCGTAGAGCACCTCCTCGATCTCGCGTGGGTAGACGTTGTACCCGCCGCGAATGATCATGTCTTTGGTCCGGTCGACGATGTAGAAATAGCCGTCTTCGTCGACGCGTCCGACATCGCCGGTGTTCAGCCAGCCGTCGGCGGTGATCGTGTCCTTGGTGGCGTCGGGAAGGTTCCAGTAGCCCTTCATCACGTTGTGGCCGCGGATCTGGATTTGGCCGGTGTCCCCCTGCGGAACCTCAACTCCGTCCAGGTCGACCACCCGCATCTGGACACCCTGGATCGGGGTGCCGATCGAGCCCGCCTTGCGGGGCCGGTTCGGATGGTTGAAGGCGGCCGCCGGAGAACTCTCGGAAAGCCCATAGCCCTCGAGAACGGTGCAGCCGAAAGCTTTTTCGAAGTCGGCGAGAACCTGGACGGGCAGCGCCGCACCACCTGAAACACAGGTACGCAGACTTCGCGTCGCTTGCGGAGAGGCCTCTTCCGCCACGCTGAGCAGCGCCGAGTACATCGTCGGCACCCCCTCGAACACTGTGACCCCGTCACGCTCGATCACCTCAAGAGCCTTGCGGGGGTCGAATCGGGGAATGAGGGTCAACATCGCACCCGCGAGGACGGAACCGTTGAGCCCACAGGTCAGGCCGAAGACATGAAACAGCGGCAAGCAGCCCATCACCACGTCGTCCGGGCCGGTTTCGACGAGGGTGCGGACGCTGACCTCAGCGTTACGGCCCAGGTTGCCATGGGTGAGCATGGCACCCTTGGGCTTTCCGGTGGTGCCGGAGGTGTGCAGGATGACCGCGACGTCATCGTCGGCGCGTTCCACCGGAGAATGCTCCGGCAGGTCGGCGATCAACTTCATCAGCGCGGCGTCGTCGACCACCCAGCACCGTGCGCGCACCTCCGCGGCGCCTGCGGTGGCCTCGTCGGCGAAGGCCGGCGTCGCGAACAACGCCCTGGCGCCGCTGTTGGACAGGTAGTACGCGACCTCACGGGCCTTGAGCAGCGGGTTCATCGGGACCGCGACGGCGCCGCGGTACATGATCCCGTAGAATGCGATAGCGAACGCCGGCGTGTTGGGCAGCATCAGACCGACCCGGTCGCCCGGCTCGATTCCGGCCCGTTCCAACAGCGTCGCGACGCGGGCCGCCGCGGCGTCGAATTCGGCGAAAGTGAACTGCAGATCGTCGCAACGCAGCGCAATGCGGTCACGGTGGCGATCTTTCGATGCGACGAGGTTGGTGCTCAGGGCGGTCACGGTGTGCCTCCGGGAAGTGCTTGACGTGGCTGGTTGTGGGCTTGTCGTGGGTTTCCAATCGTCCTCTCGACGGCCTCGCATGACAATGTCGTCAATAACAACAACCTGTGCGCTTTGGTGTGACGGCCCACATCTCGTCGCAGACGGGTCGCCGAACGGCGGCTTGGTTGGCACCCGTACCTGCGCCGCCGGTGCTGATGGCGAACGTACTTACCATTACCGGACACAGTCAATGGTCGGCGCCTTCGGGCGTGGTGCGATGCCGCTTTCCGCCGACGGCGGCATCGAGTTGCGGCCCGCTTGGAGTGATCATCGGTGCTCGGTGGGCACCAGTCATTCAGTGTGCCAGCAGCGGTGATTGTCGTGATGGTTCACTCGTTGATCACACGGCGAGCCTGTGCACGCGATCAACCGGCGTCAATGCTGAGACGTGCTCGGGCACTGGTGAGTTGAGTGACGCGGCCTGGCCGCCGGCGGGGCTCACTAAGCCATGAAGAGCCCACCTACCTGTTCGACACTGCTCTGCCATGCCATCAAGTTAGTTGGGATCCGTTGGAGCAGAGGGAGGTTGGGGGTCCTTTGGCACATAGTGATGACGCGACGGACTATAACAACTGCTGTATGGAATACATCCGCAATTGAGGCCGATGATGCAACCTCCTGGTCCGCTGATGAGGCGCGGGGACATAGCGCCGCCAGTTTGGACGCCGGAAGTTGCCGGAGGTGGCTGCGCCGGCGTGACGCTGGACGAGGAGCTCGCCGTGCTGATATGAGTTATCGATGTTGTTGTGCCGCTGAGTGACTCAAGATGGCCGCCATTACCGCATCCGACGGCAAAGACCAGCACGGCCGCACCGCCACATAACGTAATCGCTTTTCTACCATTGTGATTCGCCATATAATGAATGATCACCGCTTAACTGGCGCCCGCCATGGTTGGGCGCGACACGATCTTCGTTCGTGGATTAGTTGCGGCGATAACGCGCCATCTTGACTAGATCGCCATTTTGCCAAGGCTTTACAGCACTGTCATCCCAATCCACGACGGCGGCAGGCTAATCAGGGCAGGCGTCGGGCGGATGTACTCGGCGCGGGCTCGCCTGGTCAGTGGCCGCGGAATGAACCCGTCATCCGCGTACCTCCTGTAGACGCTCGGCGACGATAATCCGTCCGGCGGCTTCGACCAGCGCCAGGTGCGAGAAGGCCTGGGGGAAGTTTCCCAGGTGGCGTCCGGTCTCGACGTCGTACTCCTCGGCGTAGAGGCCGAGCGGCGAGGCGACCCTGATCAGGCGCTCCATGAGGTCGCGCGCCCGCTGCTTCTCACCGATGATGACCAGCGCTGAAACCAGCCAGAACGAGCAGATCAGAAACGTGCCCTCTTCGCCGGATAGCCCGTCGTCGGTCTCGTGAGTGCGATAACGCAGCACGTAGCCGTCGTCGGTCAGTTCGTCGGCGATCGCCAGCACGGTAGCGCGGAGGCGCTGATCGTCGCCGGGCCAGAAGCCGAACATCGCGGCCAGCAGGGCGGAGGCGTCCAGTGCGTCGGTGTCGTAGTGCTGGCGCAGCACGCCGCGCCGGTCCACCCCGTGCTCGAGGATGTCGGCCTTGATCTCCTCCGCGCCCTGCGCCCAGCGTTGCTGCAGCGAGCGGTCGCCGCGGATTTCCGCTAGCTTGGCCGCGCGGTCGAGCGCGACCCAGCACATCAGCTTGGAGGAGACGTAGTGGCGGGGTTCGCCGCGGGCTTCCCAGATCCCCTGGTCGGGTTGGCGCCAGACGGCGGTTGCGCACTCGGCCTGGGATTGAACCAGCGGCCACAGCCGTTGCGGCAGGCGTTGGCTGCGCCGGGTCTGCAAGAGCACCGAGTCCAGCGCGGCGCCGTACACATCGTTTTGGCGCTGGTCAAAGGCGCCGTTGCCAATTCGCACCGGGCGTGCGCCGGCGTACCCGGAGAGCTCATCGCGCAGGGTCTCGGTCAGGTCGCGCCGACCGTCGATGCCGTACATGATCTGCAGGGCGCCGTCCTCGTTTCGCTTGAGGTCGGCGATGTACTGCATGAACTCGTCGGCTTCCCAGTCGAGGTTGAGGAAGTGCAGGGTGCGCAATGTGAAGGTCGAGTCGCGGATCCAGGTGTAGCGGTAGTCCCAGTTACGCTCCCCGCCGGGGGTCTCGGGCAAGGAGGTGGTCAGCGCGGCCACGGTGGCGCCGGTGGGCATGTAGGTGAGGCCTTTGATCGCCAGCGCCGAGCGCTCGATCAGCGGCGACAGCTGGTGGTCGGGGATCACCGCCCTGGCCAGCCACCGGTGCCAAAACCGTGTGGTTGCTTCCAAGTGGGCACGGGCCTGGTCGAGGGTCGCCGGTCCGGCCAGCCCATCGGCCCAGGAGAGGGCGCAAAACAGCTGCTCGCCCTTGGCGAGTACGTGCCGTGCACGGGCGCGGTTTTCCTCGATCCCCAGCAGCAGATCGGTATAGAGCCGGATGGTTTGGCCGGCGCCCGCCGCGTCGGCGCTGTGGCGGTCGTCGGCCAGTGTCCAGTCGGCGGGCGCGCGGCCGTAGTCGAACGCCGGCTCGCACACGAGGTCGATCTCGACCTCGCCGTCCAGGCAGGTGACGGTGCGCACGAGCACGTGCTGAGCGTCCTCGTCACTGGGCGGGCGGGTGTGGGGGGTGACGGTGTCCTCGCCGGACCGCGGCCCCAATGTGAGTGCGTCGCGGACCACCGCCCAGCCGGTGGGGGTACGCCAAGAGGTCAGCAGTGTGTTGGTGCCGGGCTCATAGGTCCGGGCGCTGGGCACGTTGATCCCGAACGGGGCCAGTCGAAACGATCCCGCCCCGCGGTCCAGCAGCGACCCGAAGATGCTCGGGGAGTCAAACCGGGGCACGCATAGCCAGTCGATCGACCCGTCGGGCGCCACCAGAGCGCCGGTGTGACAGTCAGAGAGGAACGCAAAGTCGGCGATGGGTGGAAACGGGGACGGGGCGGCCGCGCTCTGCTTGGCCGACCCCGGGCGAGACACGGTCTCCGGGCCGCGATCGGCCGCGTCCTTTCCTGGGCGACCTCGTTTTGCTGGGGCGGCCATCGTTTGCCTCCTTCTGGTTTGGGTTTGACCCGGCGGCTCATCCGGGAAGCGATCCCCGGTAGAGGTTGCAGCCCGGCCCGTGCGCGCCGAGGCCCGTGACCCGGAACACCCGTCCTGCGTCGGGCTGGCTTGCAAGCGCCTGCGCGTCGAGCTGCTCGCGGCCGGTCGTGACAAACAGCGTGCCGCGGTCCACGTCGCCGAACGCACACGATGTTGCCTGGGCAACCGGAAGTTCAACCGCCCCAAGGAAGTTTCCGTCGGGCGAGTAGTGGTGCACCGCCCAGCCGCCGTAAACCGCCACCCAGATATCTCCTCGGTCGTCGATCGTGAGGCCGTCGGGCGCCGGGCCCGGTTGCTCGAACGCCACCAGCGTCCGTCGATTCCGTGGCTCGCCGGTGGAGGGGTCGACGTCAAACTCGTACAGGCAACCGGTGCCGCTGTCGTTGAGATACATGATGGTGCCGTCGGGGCTCCAGCCGATCCCATTGGGGATCGTCAACCCCGTCAGCACGGTGCTAATACTTCTGTCCAGCTCGAGCCGGTAAAGCGCACCGGCGCCCGGTGACTTGTCGTAGGCCATCGTCCCGACCCAGAACCGGCCGCGCTCGTCGCAGGCCCCGTCGTTGAAGCGCACGCCGCTCGGGGCGTCGGTCAGGGACGCCAGCTCTGTGACGGTGCCGGTCTCATCGACGAACAAAAACGCCCGGGTCGCGGCCGCCAAGTAACCGCCTGCGACCGCCGGAGCCACCACGCCGACGTCGCGGTCCAGCTCGACCGTCTCGATCGGGCCGGGGTGGCCATCGCGCGTCAGGGCGGCGCGATGAAACCGGCGGCCGAGAATGTCGACCCACAAAACCTCTTGGCGTTGCTCATGCCAGCGAGCTCCCTCGCTGAGCAGCCCCGGCTCGGGCGACCACACGCTGACCGCTGTGTTGCTCATGCGCACAGGTCGACGACGACCTTGACGTCATCAGGGCCGCGCGTCAGCGCTTCGCCCCAGCGCTCAAGCGGCACCCGGCGCGTGATCATCGCCGACAACCACGTCGGGTCGGCCGCCGCCAGCGCCGTCACCGCCTGTTCCCAGTGGCGCCGCGCGGCATTGACGGACCCGAACATCACTATGTTTCGCAGCACCATCGCACGGTTCATGACCGTCGTATCGACATCGGGCGTCGGGTCGACATTCATGATCCCGGTCAGGCACATGATCCCGCCGTTGACCAGCCGGCGGGCGGCCGCCCGGCCCACCGCGCCCAACCCCGTGCACTCGATAACCACCTCGGCGTCCACGTCCACCTCGGCCGCGTCACCGGCGTGGTAATGCGCGCCCAGCCCTTCGACCAGGTCGCGCTTGACCCCTCCGGTCGCCAGGTCCACCACGTGCATCTCATAGCCGCGCTGGACACCCAAAAGACACGCCAACAGACCGATCGGCCCCGCGCCACACACCAGACCTCGGCCGCCCAGAAAGAACGCCCGATCCGAGATCCGCTCGATCTGATCCCACGCCTTGGCCAGCACCGAGGCCGGCTCCAATAGCACACCGAGATCTCCCAGCGCACGCGGCAGCGAAACCGCAAACTCCGGTTCTACCCGCCAGCGCTCGCTCCCATAGCCGTGCCCGCGAACGATCCCACGCTCGACAAACCGATCGTTGCGGCACATATCCCATTGCCCCGCCGCACAGGCCGGGCACGGAACCGGATCAGGGCGGCGCACGATCCCGACAACCAGGTCACCGCGCTCGAACCCCGACCCGACCGGCGCCTCGAGCACCTCACCCAGACCCTCGTGGCCCAACACCAGCCGCGCCTCCCCCGGCGGCGGCTCCCCATAGACTCCCTCGGCGATCTCGCGGTCAGTACCGCACACGCCGACCAGCCGCCCCGACACCAACAGCTCACCCTGGGCAACCGGCGGCTCATCCAGCGTCTCCACGCGGGCCGTGCCCCTGCGGCCCGGCACAACGGTCATCGCACGCATGACTGCCACCTCTTCGTCGCCCTGCGCGACGGCTTCCTCGGGTCGTGCGCTGCCGCAGAGCGGCTCCAGTCATGAAACGTACTCTCGCTGTTTCTGAAGGATTCGATCAGCGGTGCAAATTCCGCAGCGTTGGCCACCAGGTCGACGTGTCCGCCGGTGTGTAGATACATCGTCGCGTGCGGCAACAGCCGGCGCATGATCCGGGCGTTAACCACCGGGATGATGGGATCGTCAGTGCCTGCGATGATCAAGGTGGGTTGTCGAATCAGCGGCAACGCGAACAGGCTGCTCCATACCGACGCGGCGAGGAGCTGATGCAAGTAGCCAACGGGCGACCCAGGGATCGGTTGGGAGTCGAACAGGCGCTTGACGATAGAGGCGTGGGTGCGGGCACTGCCACCGTAGAGCTCACCGGCGATCCTGGCCGCGTAGTCGTGGTCCATGAACCGCCGCGGGGTCAGCAATTTCGCCAGCACCGCGGGTCTGCCAGGCACCATACCGATGCCAATGCCAGTCGACGCCAAGATCAGCCGCCGGCAGCGGCGCGGGTTCTGGAAGGCGAACTGCTGCGCCAAAGCGCCTCCCCACGAGAACCCCAGCACGTCGACGCCCCCACCGCCGAGGCCCAGCGTGCTCATTATCCGACCAAGCATCGCCGCCAGGCGCGGGAAGCCATATGGCAGCAGCGTATTTGAAGATCCGCCGATACCCGGCACATCAAAACGTATCACTGTGGTGTTGGGATCCAACTGGTCGACGAGCGGATCGAGCACCTCCAAGCTGGCCCCAATCCCGTTGCACAACACCAGCGGCACCCCCGACCCGTTGCGGACGCTAACCCGGATGTGTTGACCCAATACTGGAACCAGGTCGGCAGTCTCATCTGCGGAGCCGGCCAGCACCCGGCCGAGCTGCGTTGCTAACCCGTCGGTTCCCCCGCTCGGGCCGGCGACAGCATGAATTGCGCAAGCGCTCGCGTCGGTACCGTTCCCCATTATTGTTGGCACACTTTTATGTTCCCGAGCTGACCACTCGATGCCGTTATCGCAGAGAACAATTTCGGTCGGTGAACGGTGTGCGGGCGAACATCGAGCAGGCTTTGCACGAGGCCCCAGGCAGGTATTCGCGCTATCGCAGACCCGCACGACGGGCCGTAGTAGCGCCACACTTATTGCGGGCGACACTATCTCGGAGGTGACGTTGTCGCTGCGAACAGACCCGGAGATCACTTGCCAGACAACAATTAATCCAGGCGACCTCGCCGCGAGGCACGCGAACACTTCGTCACGCTATCGGCGCAATTGGGACCACAGAACGTTGCTGTATCCCGATCAGGTGGATGCAGCGAGTGGCCGTGAAAGGGAAGCCATCCGGGCTGCCGGAGCGTCCTTCTCAATATCAGCGACACCACCGTTTCATCTCCAGGAGAATGACATGTCGACTCGGTACCACAAAGTGATCACCAAAATACTCGTCAGCACTGCTGCCACTCTCGGCCTCTGGATTGCGGGTACAACACCGGCAAGCGCCGACCCGAACCCGAACACGGTCGGCACCGATCCGAACCCCTTCGGCGGCCTCAGCTGTAACTGCCAAGAGACAGCTCCAGCCGGCAGCCCGGAGCGGAGGGAAGAGATCGATCGGGGAATCCGGGAGGGTCTATCTGCCCGGTCGCCAGGCCTACCGGCCGGCCAGCCCAATCAACCGCGGCGGTAATCACATTGCCATGCCGAGAACTCGAAATCATTGAGGCGATCGCCTCGGGATACTGGGAGGCAACTGAAATGAACCGCGACCACATCGCCCGCCCACTAAGACTGGTCAAAGGCTCACACCGGCCAGAGTTGGGCAAATGGTGTGCCATGAACGCGATTTCATACATCAGCGGTGACGAGCACATCACCGA
>Ga0210393_10002179_pt1 | contig 16286 bp, 21 predicted proteins | sample IncBWC27OmetaG_FD_160068 | JGI IMG/M metagenome (GOLD analysis project Ga0210393, IMG submission 160068) | Forest soil microbial communities from Barre Woods Harvard Forest LTER site, Petersham, Massachusetts, United States - Inc-BW-C-27-O ... | reverse complement strand
CGACGACGTGACGGTACGGTGAAGAGATCAAAGACAAGCGCAGGCCATGACGGAGTTAAAAAAAAAAGGTGGGCGAGGCCAAATAAGGTCTTATTTTCCCACGATTCACGGAGTTGGCCGAAGAGGGTATGTGTCAGCATTGGTCGCTGTCCTTGTACACCGTGCCCTCAACTCCACTCCTGCCCCTCCTTAACCTCACGCACTTGATTCTCTATTTCATCCGCTCATGTCGAAACAATTCCAGTTCAAACTCGTTTTACTTGGTATGTGCCAAGTCATCCATCTAATCAACTCGATATCCACCGCCATTTACAGGTGAATCTGCCGTTGGCAAATCCAGGTATGTTCCTCTGCGCTACACCTCAACCGCCTTGACCGCTATATTCCCTCGCCAGTTTAGTCTTGCGTTTTGTGAAAGACCAATTTGATGATTACCGAGAGAGCACAATCGGAGGCTCGTCTTCTTTGCCTCTCCTGGAAGTGCCGCTCAATTAAGCTACTCACCGAACAGCCGCATTCCTCACACAAACGGTAAATCTCGAAGACGGTACTACCGTTAAATTTGAGATCTGGTGCGCATAACCTACCACTTCACAGGGGTATGCGCGCAAGCTGATCTTTACACAGGGATACTGCAGGTCAGGAGCGCTACAAGGTCGGTTCACATTCTTGGGAGTTGCATAGCGCTGAAGTACCATCTACGTCCCTCATCCCGCTGTAGTCTCTGGTATGTGCTCCCCTTGTTCCGGTACTTTTCTCTGATTCTCGTAAAGGCACCCATGTACTATCGTAACGCGAATTGTGCCGTCGTGGTTTATGACATCACCCAGTCAACCTCCTTAGAAAAGGCTCGTAACTGGATCCGTGAACTTCAACGTCAAGCCGACCCATCTATCGTTATTGCTCTTTGTGGAAATAAGTCAGATTTGGCTGCTCGACGGCAAGTGACGCAGGAAGAAGCTCAGAAGTACGCGGAAGAAGAGGGCTTGATGTGGGCTGAGACTAGCGCCAAGACTGGTGACGGTGTTACAGATATTTTCACCCGTATCGGTCAGTCTCTTCCCCGAGTGTCCGTCATTGGCATTGACGACCTATCATGCGTTACAGCCAAGAAGCTCCCTACCACCGCACCACCTGCAACAAGAAGTGGCCCTGGTCGTGCGGGCACTGCAGGTGGCAGGACAGGTGTGGACTTGAATAGGCAACAGAGGTCCATAACCTCCGGGGATCAGTGCAACTGTTGAGCGCATCGCCTTCATCCATCACCGTTCGCTATCGTATGCCACTTTACGGTCAATTGCCTGATGGACGCAGCCTTTAGACCTCGTCGACAGACCCTTATCATGTGTTCTGCCTCAACCAACACCCAGCCGTTCGGTACCCCATACCACTGTAGTATTTTAGTTCTTATGTTCGTTGCTGTGTTGGCTCGCATAATGATGCACGGTTTACTACTTGGACTTTGAACAAAATCATTAATACCCGAATCGTTCGGATGGGTTACCAGCCAGTCATGAGTACATGTGAATGAATATAGAGGAAGGTACCGTAGAGAGGATGACATGACATAAACCGTTGTGTTTGCGTGAGTGAGTGAGAGAAGGCATACATATGCATCTGTATCATGTAAATAAAGGAACAATTAAAACCCAGCGGCTTCAAGCCCTCTCCTGATATCGGCGTGCACCAGTTCAGCATGCTGTAACTCGTCGCTTCGTTGCCAGTACCAGCGCTCCTCCATTGCGGCTGCCTTTTCCATCTGTCCCATGATGAAACTTGTCATCTCAGGAATCTCAGGGATGTGATATGGTTTCGTCTGAAAGCGAAGCATCTGCGTTGATATGTCGTACCACTTCTGTCGCTTTACGAAGTGGATAAGGGTGAACTGCCTGTCTGGATTGGCCGCAGATTGGACAAACACGTTGTCCGCGTGCTGCTCCTGCGCATAGACGATACTTTTCATGAACGGCCCTATGAAAGGGATGCAAGGCCCCTCGATGGCATCTAGTATACTGCGGTAATAACCGTAATTCGAGGCCGGATGGATGATCCTGCGGAGTGGCTCCAAGGCATGTTCCCGATTCGAGTTGACCCACGTGAAATGTAGGCGCGAAATCAACACGCTTGACAGCGCCGCCACTATGGAACTCATAGAAGAGTAGTTGTTGAGGCATCGACATTTCTGGAGAAGAGAAGAGGGTTGATCAGACGAGCCATGGCACAACTGTGTCCTCCTAACGCACCTCAGCAACACGAATCCAAAAATCCACCACATTTGCGCGCTTTCCCAACGTAGAGACCTCGAGAATGCTGCATTTCACCCAATCGGCCAACTTGTTGTGTGTAGCGCAGAAAGCTTGAATGTTCTTAACGACTTCGCCCTCCTTGATCTTTGACCAGAGAAAACACTCTTGCGGGCGTATCTTGCGGTACGGCTCAGATTCGAACAGGGAAAGGTGCTGGGCCAATTCCAGTGCATCCATGCGGACTAGCTCGAGGCCATCTCCCTTCCTCACCTTCTTCCATTTTTTTGAAGACAAGACAATCGTCTCAAGTGATGTCGGTTCAGCAAAGGTCTGGAACGAGATCAGAAACAACGGAGTGAAAGTAATGATACGTCCGAAGCTTACCAGGCGTTCCAGCGACCTCAACATATGCTTCGCCGTTAGTGCAAGTGTGGGTGGACTGATAACAAGAGCCAGGAAATCTTGCAGTTTTGGCGCAACCTCCGGGTCTTGGTTGAGTAGGTCATACTCTTCGAGCCACATCGTCAAAACGGTCAACACGCGCTTTTGAGTTGGCCGCAGCTTTTCCCTCTTCCACTGTTCAAACTCTTCCTCGGAGAGATTGGGGGAGACATCTAACTCGTACTGTGATATGAGAAGATCAAAGACTTCGGTGGCTGTCGCGAAAGTACGGAATGTAACAAGGAAGGCGCGACGAAAGATTTCTTGCTGGGATGCTCCTGAGGCAAAGAGATCAGATAATGGTAGTTGTGAGGAACCAAATCAGCTCTCACGCAGAGGATCCACCACCAAATGTTCCACAAGAGCGGGTAAAGTCCCAGCTTTGACCGTGCCATCAAAGTCCAGCTTGATTTCTTCCCCACCATGACGCTGTTTGAGATACCAGGGAAGATTTGCTTGTGCTTGCTTGGCATTGTGAAACGCCTGTGCACTATCATCTCCCGTTAGTTGCAAAACTTTGCCAGGGCGGGGTCGCGCATTGGGCGGAATATGATGGGTTACAGGAGGGGCATCCATAGGGTTGACGAGAGTTGATAATTGATCAGAAGCCCGCGCTCGTACGATACCGGGCGAAGATGGGTTGCAAGGGATGAGGGGTCGTCGTGGCGCGCGCCCATGTGAACAACTGATGGCACTATCAGAGCAATTGCGGCCATGGCTACCGATCTTGGGTTCGAGAAAAGAACTAGAAGTTGCCGTTAGGTCAGGCGACGCAGGTAGGGATTTGTCGAGTCTAAGAAAAGATTTTGGCTTCTGAGGGATAGGGGGAAGAATAATGGTTGAAGGGGGGATGGGGAAATCTCCTATCTCGCGAAACCCTGTGTTTGGCGGCGGTGGCGAGTCGCGCAGAAGGCTTTCTATTTCGGAGATGGTGGGCTCGTAGGGTGGTTCAGTAACGATCGAAGGATCGGACCTGCTGGATGGCGGAGGTCTCACTTGAGCTGTGTCGGAGGACTCATTGTCGGAAAATACTGGCGATGGGATCTCGACAGCTCGCCTTGAAAGTGGGGGGGCGGACCTGACAATTTCCGGATCGGCACCGTACTCGGGTATTCGCGTCCTGTGTTGGATTTCGTACACTCTTTGAACAGCGTCCTCCGAGAGTGTGCGAACGTATCTAGAGGGAATCCAACCTATTTCGGATCCATCGCATCGAACAGCGCCCCACCACCCCGATTCATCCTGCCGGACAATTTCCAGAATCTCGTATTTTTGAAACGAAAGTCGGTCGCGATCCGGGGAAGAGAAGTCATAGAGGCCAATGACTGAGCAGATTCGCTCGTAGCATTCGCCTGATGGGGATTCGTAACCCCATGGCTCTCTTCGTGCGAGGGAGGAAAATGGGGAGGGCGAGACGGAAACGGAAGGAAGGCCTTGGACGTTTGAAGATGAGCCTATCAGAAGGCGGAGGGACTGTGGACGGTTTGCTGTAGGCGGAACGGACATGTATGCGGGAAGGTTGAGAGAGGAAGGAAGAAGGGGAGCTCGGGAATTGCTAAAGGTCATCACAAATAAGCGTTACGAAGTAGTTACGAAGCAGTCGTCGAATCGGGCGCACGATGACCCGGCTGCACAGGTGGGGGTGGCTCAGACACATGCAGTGATCTTGAGCTTGACGTATCAAGAAAGGGACGACAGGGCACACATCATGGAACAGGGAAGGCGTTTCCTTCGCTCCGCAATCTGCGCCCTGGTGACCATCACCTAATCCACTCCGGGGCGCCGTCGGTTAAAGTCAGAGACGACCCCAGAGGTCAGGGATACCTTGATGGAGGGCAACTCTCAACTGGCGACGCATGGCAAGGAGATGGTGTGATTTGATTGATGGCACCAGTAACGGCGTCTCGACACATTCAGAATTACTTCACTTGGAGAGCGCCTTCAAGTCGCCAATCGGTTGTTGCTATCAACTTATTATGACCTGTTGCAGTAAGAATTATTTTTCATTGTATCATGTTAATCACTTCCGAGTCTCTCTCACATGTAAAGAGAGCATGCATGCCGTAAGGGCATCGCCAGGGTGGACCGGTGGACCACAGGACCGACACCCGAATCCATCAGACGCAAACAACCGAATGCGGTGAGGCGATGCAATACGCTATGACTTTACCCGGTAAGAGACCAGGGGGCAGTGTCACGGTATTGGGATTTGACGATGGCACCTTGGAATTCCACTAAGGCTAAGGTTGGATTGCTTTCAACGTTCAGCGGTGTTGATCCTTCTGACCTACGTCTTCTCAGGTTCAGCTACGGTACGTCAGCTACGACGTACCCTCGCTTATGGCCCTTATGGCAGAGCACGACGCGGAGCATATCTTGATGATGGATAATGTACAGTTTGTCAGTGCAGCGTCTGCGGACGCTGCAAGAGAAGAAAGAGGCCCAAGCTAAAGTGGCACGTCGCGACATTGCAACACTGCTGGAGAGAGGCAAGGCCGAGACCGCACGTATCAAAGTGGAAAGCAGTAATTCGTATTTCGTCTCATGTCTGTCCACATTTCTTACAGCCCTTTCTTGAAGTAATCAACGAGGATATCTATCTCGAGCTTTTGGAGCTTTTGGAGCTGTATTGCGAACTACTCATCGCGCGTTTCGGCCTTGTGGAACAGAAGTAAGTTGGGTTCCTCAAATGTTTCAAGCCTGAGACGTTCTGCACCTCATGAGTCACATTCAGCGCGCGAGAACCAGACCCAGCAATAAGCGAAGGAATCTGCAGTATTATCTATGCGGCACCCCGTACCGAGCTGAAAGGTGCGCGTACCTAGGACATTGTGAACATCGTGTATTACCAACTCCGAGCCCGTTTGATTTCAGAGCTACATGTCCTAAGAGATCTCCTCATGCACAAGTATGGTAGGGAATTTTCTGCAGGGGTGATGGAGAACCCCGACGGGTGTGTTAGCGAGAGGGTGAGACCCTCGATTTTATCCCTTTTTTGACAACCCAACGGTGTATTCCACATTTCAGGTGATGAAAAAGCTCGCAAATAACATGCCATCTGCCGACCTTGTGGAGGGCTATCTGACAGAGATAGCCCGAGGTTATGGCGTTCGGTGGGCTTCTGAGCCCAAGCAAGTCGATAGTGATCAACGCCACGATGCTCAGGATTTGGTTGTCAGATTCTTTGGCACTCTCTGTTGGTTCGCCGGTTCGCTAATTCTGATTCTTACTAGGACACAGCACCACAAGCTACAAGAGACATAGTCACCCCACTCAGCAGTGGGAAATTTGCTGTCGGCGGTAGGGAAGGCACGCCGAGGCTCCCAGATATTCCGCCGACAGAAGATGATGATGGGAAAGGCGGGAACGACGGCGCTGTCTCTAAACCTTCACCGGAAGATGACTTCGCCATGTTAGCCAAGCGATTCGAGGCACTCAAGAAACGATAAGGCGGTTGACATACAGTATACGCTGTACTCGAGGTCGGGTAACACGTCGCGCAATCGTTAGCGCAATGTTGCATACCAAGCGATCTACTACCTCAGAACGGAGCTGCTCGCAGGATGACGACAAATTTCGTACGATGACATGACGGCGACGCTCAGAGACTCTCATACGTGATGATATGGCCGACCAATGGGCGTACACGTTAGAAATCTGTTGTGTGTACCGTGAGCTTAGTGATGGGGACGGACACGTTTTTTGAGGCACACAGGGCCGCGGTGCATGTGGCCTTGCTATCCGACACAGTATCAGGATTAATACCGCCGCGGGGCGGTTAAATTGCACCTGCACCCCTGTCACGCCACCAATAGGCTCTTAAGTAAGTCCTTCGCCAAGCAGTACGTTTGGGTAACATCCAAGGCGATCCACGCGTAACAAGCCAGGAAGTTGGTTGTCCAAAGACCGGGACAATGGAACTTTACTACGGTGGGACTCCCCCCTCCATTAAAAAGCGTAGTTGTAAGGAAAGGGAATAAAAATATAGGATGGGGATGGGAAATGGAAGATTGGTGGCGCGGAAAGTGACCCGATGCTGGCGTCATTGGCGCGGGCGAAGAGCCAGATCGAGGTGGCGAGCGACCTCGAGGCCGGTACGGCGGTGAAAACAGGGGCCGCCGATGAGAGGAATCTGTCGGAAGATTCGGCTTTCTGGAGGATGTCCGCCGGGGGTTGTCAGGACCAGTAGTAACACGGCGACGTCGGCACTCGTACCGAAAGCGTTGCGCGGGTCCGAGTCGCAGGTGCGTTCTTGACCATCCGGTCGCCTTTTTATATGTTACCCACACCCCATCCTTCGTTATCTGCACTCTTTCCCTACGATGGACGATCATCCCGATGATTCGTTTTCAGATGCCGATTCAGACATCTTCTCGACTCGCAGTGCGGCCACCTCTGAAACTTCATTCGATGCATCCATACGCCCCAGCTCCCCTGCCCCTTCCGTGTACTCTGTCACTAGTTCCATACGGGCCGCCTCTTATCGCCATGAATATGGGAGGGGTGTAAACAATTACTCGGAAGTGTACAAGCTCCCAGCTGATGACGAGGAGCTTGACAGACTTGGTAATGCATCCGTTAAATTATTGCTCGAATATCTCGGGCTGAGTTTTGCAGACAAGCAGCATGAAATGTTCAAGAAGATAATGGGTGCATACCCCCAGCCTATGGCAGAGGTCATGGCAGATGATACTCCAGGCGAAACCAAATTTGTCCTCGACTTGGGGTGTGGGAGTGGAAGTTGGTCAGGGTGTTTTTGCTTATTCCTGGCGTTGCTCAGATTGTCCTCACAACGTTCTAGGATATTGGATGTCGCTCGCGACTTTCCCCATTGTCAGGCTGTCGCCGTCGATTTAGTCCCGATGCAATCTATGTGAGTGGCCTTGATATTTACCAACAAGATTCCTGTTTCGAATTCATCTTCGTAGTGATTTGCCACCAAATTGCAGGTATGGTATACCCTTTCTCTTATCAACGTCAAGTTAGAGCAGCTAGTATTATAGGAGCGAAGTTGACGACATCAATATCGGATTGCAACATTTCTATGGCGATTTCAATGTCGTACACGCTCGTCTCGTTTCATCTGGTGTAAGCACTACTCAATGCACCCCGTTAGGGGATCAGCGTTGCGGGGCTGCCTTATTGACCAACCACTTTTTAGATCAAGGATTTCCCAACACTGATTGATCATATCAGTCAATGCCTGCGTCCCGGTGGGCTCATGGAACTCCTCGAGTTTGATTTTAGGGTATACGACCCCAGTCGCAAACCTTTCTCTTTACCCACTGGTACCATGGAGCCTCCGTGGTTTCCTCGGTGGATGTCATTCCTTAATATGGCCGTACGTCAACGAGGCGGGAGTCCCGATGCTGCCAACATGCTCTATAGTTGGACGCTACAACACCCATCCCTTGAGGACGTCGTTTACGAAGAGTACTTTATACCAACAGCACCTTTCATGTCCCACGAGGAACCCAATTATCATTTCGTGCGGTCCATTGCCGATATTCTACGAGAGGACATACTAGTGTGTCACTCCGGAAATCCGTGTTTAATACAAACTCACCGTTTGCATCTTTTGCCCAGGCCTTTCTTCGATCCGGTCGGCCACTTTTATTAGGAAGCGGGCTTCCGGAATCTCTCGTGGATGAACTACAGCATCGCGCACATTCAGAGCTCATGGAAGCACGCACGGCCAGTTATATCCGCCTAGAGCGAGTATACGCTCGCAAGAGGTCCTAGGTCCCTTCTCTGGGCTCATTTTATTGTTCCCATCGCTACTTTATATTTGCTATTGTGCCGGCTATTTGGGTTTGTACGTTAACAAATGATTAAATGATCCTCCGCTCCAAGTATTACATACTTGCCAGTTAATTTGTAATATGTATGCCGATGCCGTGTGTATGTGTGTGCGAGCGCGATGGAGCGGTCTTATTACTGTAACTTACCTAACCGTGGTTCTGTAGCCGAATTGCCAGGCGGTCGACCAGGGAAGAAGGATTGGATTGATTGATTGCTGTCACGTGGTCTTAACCTCCATATCTCGTTCGACTATCGATTATCCTATGCAGTTAGCTTCAAGTCGTCCAGAAAATGGTTGAGCGAATATCCGATTGCCCGTGGGAGCTCTCAGACCTCTTCCCCGAGGACTCTCGGCGGCTTTTGGCTTCTCTCGGATGGGATTCCGTTCCATCGCGCGAGCAGACCTATCGTGAAATAGAGGAACGACTTCTTTTGCCAAAAGAAAGGCTCCCAGAGGACTGGCTTTCTAAATATCAGGTGTGGGTACATCATGCCATTCTTCCTATTCATGATTTTATCTTCCTTCAAGATACTGGAATGAGCAGATTTCAATACCTTCCCTATTGTCGTCCAAGCCTTCTCCGCCTCCGACTAGTATATCGTTTATTAGGTCCGGCCTCAGCGGACATGTGACTGGGTATTCAGAAGTAACCCGTTTCTCACTTCATTCTATCCCACGTATTCTTACGTTGAACGACAGCTTGTGAACCCCCCAATTCAAACGGGCTTGACTTCGACATCTTCTGACAGGCGGCCTGCACCAAACTCGAACTTTGTAAGAGGAAAGTCAGGTTACGCCCCATTTTGGCCTGGGGGACTGGATTCTTTGGTCGCGAAGCCAAATAACACCCAATCCCAAGACGGTGTCACGGAGGTCAAACGGCTGGGAACTGTTCCCCCCGGCTTGAAGCGCGGCATCCGATTGTCTGCAGAGAAGAATCGCGACCCCACTTCTTCGGATCTGTTCGACTTGGATGGGGATGAAAGCGATGCTGCGAGCCCAGTAATGATTACTGTTCGTTGGGGGTTCTTGTTGACTCACGGGAATTAAATAGCCCGAAGTACTGTCCGACGCACCCGAAAAACAGCATTTGCCGGAAGCATTGGCGGGCCAACCCGCAGACATTGATCACCTGCTACCGTTCACGGTACCCATCACTCTCCTAATCGTTGAGCCGAGCAACGGAACTAACGTCATGGAAGAGGGCACAATTGCTACCAGTATCATCTACTAAACCAGTTAAACGCGTCGCAGTTCAAAAACGAGATTGGGCTCATGTTGTCGATGTCAACAAGCCGATGAGGAATTTTCACACTCTTGTGCCGAGTCTTGCTCGCAAGGTCGGTCACTTTTTTGATGTATCTTCACTTCCTGCAATTCGGTGACATGCTCTTAGTATCCTTTCGAACTCGATACTTTCCAAAAGGAGGCAATCTACCATCTCGAATTGGGTGACTCTGTCTTTGTCGCGGCGCATACGTCGGCTGGGAAGACTGTCGTCGCGGAGTATGCTATCGCCCTCGCCGAGAAGCACATGACACGGTACGTACGTTTATGCAATCCCATTGGCCCCTTCTCAGTGGAATGAAGTGCTATATACACGTCGCCAATCAAGGCTCTGTCAAATCAAAAGTTCCGTGATTTCAAACAGAGCTTTTCTTCAAACTCTGTGGGTATATTGACCGGCGACGTACAAATCAATCCTGAGGCCAATTGTCTGATCATGACAACGGAAATTTTGCGAAGCATGCTTTATAAAGGCGCCGATCTGATTCGTGACGTCGAGTTCGTAATTTTTGACGAAGTCCATTATGTGAATGATGCAGAAGTTCGTTTCATCTCCTGCGAATTTTACTACCGCTAATCATATTGTGATAGAGAGGCGTCGTCTGGGAGGAGGTCATCATCATGCTTCCTGATCACGTCAACATCATTTTGTTATCTGCGACTGTTCCGAATGCCAACGAATTCGCAGAATGGGTTGGGTGAATACCCAGCTTCCCGAGAAATCCCTGCATGGTCTCATTACTTTTCAGACGAACAAAGAAGAAGGATATATATGTCATCTACACTCCTAAGAGGCCGGTCCCATTGGAGCATTATCTCTATGCCGGTCGCGAGATGCATAAGATAGTTAACGCGAGCGGAGGATTCGTTAGCCAAGGGTTCGTTCCCAATGCAGATTTCGTACGCCCGATATTGAAAGCACATCAGGTATAAGGATGCTGTGGAAGCTTTGAAGCGCAAGCAAGAAAAAGAGCGTGAGGCCGCAGGCCTTCCTCCTCTTCAACGCCTAGGAGCCAAAGCAGCAACACAACAGCGCGGTCAACGCGGTGGGCCAGCCAGCCGTGGTGGGCAGAGAGGTGCTCCAACCAGAGCTGTCCCAGTAAACCGAGGTGGCGGGCCCTCGCGACCTCTTCGTCAGGCAGACCAAGGTGTATATATTCACCTCATCGGCCTTCTTCGCAAGCAATCCCTTCTTCCTGTTGTAATCTTCACTTTCTCGAAGAAAAAATGCGAGCAGAATGCAGGGACTTTAACCAACTTGGACCTCTCTTCTGCAGTCGAGAAGAGTGAGATACATGTTATGATCGAGAAGTCGGTGATGCGTCTCAAAGGTATTGGCTCACTTTCTCTTTTTGACAAAAAAGGTCTGAGGGGTGTATTCCTTCCTTAGGTTCGGACAAAAAGTTGCCACAGATTAGTCGAATGCGGGACCTATTGTCGAGAGGCATAGGTGTACACCACGGGGGACTGCTTCCTCTTGTGAAAGAAGTCAGTTGTTTTCTCATTCTGAGCACGCACCTATCATTCGTTATCGTTTAGGTGGTCGAAATTCTCTTTGCCCGCGGGCTAGTCAAAGTCCTTTTCGCAACAGAAACCTTTGCAATGGTGGGTCGTGATCCTAATCTCCACTGCATATAACATATCCACAGTTCACCTTTAGGGTGTCAACATGCCAGCAAAGTCTGTGGTCTTCTCTGGAATTCGCAAGCACGACGGGCGTAGCTTTCGGGAGATCCTGCCAGGGGAGTACACGCAAATGGCAGGGCGTGCTGGTCGCAGAGGGCTCGACCCTACCGGGACGGTGATCATTATTGCTGGCGATGAATCCCCCGAAGTACGTTCTCTGGGAGGTAAATGCTCTTGTAATCCCGAGCAACTTACTTTTTTCCAAGCAATCCACTTTAAGCCATATGATCACCGGAAAGCCTGGAAAACTGGCGTCCCAATTCCGGTTGACGTACAACATGATTCTGAATCTTCTACGTGTCGAGACGCTCAAGGTCGAAGAGATGATCAAACGTAGCTTCTCAGAGAATGCGTCGCAACAGTTGCTTCCCGACCAACAGAAGAAAATACTTGAGGTATGCTCTGGTGCTCTTGACTTTCCCATGCCCCCACCTTCTTTCCTTCCTATTTAGAACGAGAAAACCCTATCAACTTTGCACAAACTCGAGTGTGAAATCTGCTTGGAAGATATCGATAAATACTATGACTTTTCAGCTGAGATTGTGGACATCAACCAACAATTACTGGGACTGGCCTCCACCCATGTACAGGGTTCGAAATCTTTGTCCGCTGGCAGGGTTGTAGTGCTTCGTGATGGTGTACGCTGCGCTCCATTTTCGGGTGTCTCATCTACTTAGAGACTATGTAGCACTTTCGTTGGGCTGTTGCCTTGATCCTCAAGCCTGCACCCACACATGAGCAAGTGAAATACTTTTTCGTCCTCTCCCTGGTAGATTCCGACACAAAAGAGAAAAAGAATGGTACGCTTCGTTATGTTTGCCTCCCGGCGAAATAGCACGTTATTGCTCTCTTGCTAGACGTGGACGTGCAGGCTGTACCTCCCCAGTGGCCTCCATTACCACAAAATCTCGTGGTCGAAGATGGCGTGTACGAGTTAATTGTCGTTCCGGTGACGAGCATCGCACTTGTTACAGTCCGGACGCTCAAGGTGACGAACGTGGCTGATCTAGCAATGCGTCCTCACCAATTGGAATAGATCGACATCGATCCAATATTGGAAGACCACCTTGTGTCCCGCATGAATGATGCTATCGCACAACTTGGGGACCTAGCAAATGAATGGGTCAAGAACAATCACGTTCCAGAGGTGGACTGGGCGCGTGTGCGTTCATTCGAGTTCCAAGAGCTTCTTAACAGAAGAAATACACTAGTCAAGCGCCTTGAGGGCTCAGCGTGCGTCCTCTGCCAAGAGTTCGAACGACACGTATGTCCTTCTACGTCCTTCAATGCATCAGCGTCAAATATATCTGTCTAGTACAAAACCTTACATGTCGAACGTGTGTTGCGAAGCAACATCGCAAATCTCAAACTGGCGATTTCGGATCAAAACCTCGAGCTAGTTCCTGACTATGAGCAGCGTGTCGAGGTCCTGAAGGAGCTCAAATTTCTCGAGGCAAATTCAACAGTCTCACTGAAGGGCCGAGTTGCATGTGAGGTTAGTTGTCTGGAGGTTTTTCAGCGCTCGGTGGCTCACGTTACTATTAGATCAATTCTGTTAATGAACTCGTCCTCACCGAGCTCATTCTGGACAACACTTTGGCAACCTACGAGCCCGAGGAAGTGGTTGCGCTTCTCTCGTCTTTTATCTTCCAAGAGAAAACCGAAGTCGAACCTGTGTTTCCACCAAGGCTCAAAAATGGACGTGAGGAACTGGAAGCTATTTTGGAACGAGTGGCAGGGGTACAGGTCAGGCACAAGGTCGCGGCCGACGAGCATCGATGGGCGTTGAACTTCGGGCTGATGGAGGCAGTCTATGAGTGGGCGAAAGGGATGGTCAGTATCTGTCAACGTCTTTAGTTAGTTATATGTTGATGGCCTGTTTCAGCCCTTCGATCAGCTGACGGCTCTCACTGACGTAGCGGAGGGGACAATCGTGCGCGTCATTACTCGGCTCGACGAAACCTGCAGAGAAGTCCGCGATGCTGCTCGTGTCATCGGAGATGCCGTGCTGATGAAGAAAATGGAAGAGGCTCAAATGAAAATCAAGAGAGACAGTGAGTGTTTGCCATTTTGTTGAATATATGCTTTGGTGACCCACTGTCACGCAGTCGTATTTGCTGCTAGTCTGTATTTCTAAATTTGAGAGGTGTTTTGTGACGTCATGACGTACCATTCGCCTTGAACTTGGAATTTCATCAAAAGTGTTCTTTATCCCTTTCAGTCATCTGCCTGCGTCACCCCGTACAATATGTCCTTCCCTGTAACCCCAGACCAGCCAACCTATTCTACTGGAAAGAATGCTCTTTGTGATAATAATTCTTGCGATGTGCCACCTACCAATCCGCCTCAAAAATACCCAGAGCTAGGCCCTCCTCAGCGTCGTCGCGTCAATCCTGAGAGTCTCGCCGCTCGCCTTGGACCCGAGCTTGTTGCCGAGATGGAAAAACATATTATTCCAGGAAGTATCGAGATGCCACCGTTCAGTGTTCGTCGCGACATACAAATCAAGTTCGGCATCGACAGACGCCACATTTACGATTTTTTCCATAGTCGAGGGCTTCGGTGTCTGAACGAGAAGACTATGCGGAACAGCTATCTGGAAGTAAGTTATCAACTCATGCGTATTGATGGCACTTCTTCGTTTCTCATGGGTCATAGGCCAAATCCCAAAGACCCGCCCGAAGTATTGTCCCCCCCTCAGCCTTTCCGGAGCCTAGGAAACGTAGAGCGGCTGTGGCCGCAGCATCAGGGGCCACCTCTTTGAAACACACACATCCTCCCCGAAAACAAAAAGGCAGACAAAAGCGACGGGAACGTCCGCCTTCCCCATATGTACTTGACATGCTTGACAGTCTAACGTCCCGCGAAACCCACTTCCTTCTTGAGCCTCAGGCTGAACCTGACGTCGACGACCCAGTGACTGATATGGCCCCGGGGTCGCTCCCTTCCTCGGACGCCTCCTTTTGGATGCCTGATGTCAGCTGTACACATCTTCACGAGCAGTTTTCTACCTTCGGCTCCGAGGAAAAGGAAACAGAATCGGATATCTCCCCTTGTCACTCTGTCTTGTCACTACTAGATTTGAGCTCTTCAACTTCTACATCCACACTTTCTACGTCTTCCTCAACGTCGTCAACTCTTTCTTCAGCATGCGAAACCACGGACCTTCGGCCAAGAGTTCTACCATTGTCGTCGCTGGAGAGAAAGGCGCACTACGCATGGCTGGATAGGATCATAGGACCTGCTTCCGGAATCCAGGAGAGCATGGGCACATACAAAGCCTTCATGGAACACCAACGCGAGGTCTATTATGATCGGCTTCTTCTCATGACCGAGCAACCTTCAAAAGTGGCAGTGCCCCGCAGGGCTACGAACGAGTTCATATCCTGGTTAAGGGGAATAGCAACCCCCGGAATACCAGCACATGACTCACCATCGTCCATCGTCACCGCCCCTCAAGTAGATTTTATGTTCACTAGACCGGCAACCAACCCCTCGGCTTCTGGTTGTCGCTCGTCCCTGGGCTCGAGCCTGAGTCTGCCTCAGGATGGGCGTACGGACACGGACACTTATCGGCATTCAAGGGCTCAAGGGGTCGTGGTTGCCCTTTCTGCGCCGCAGTTGAGTCCTCGTCTTCCGTGCCCGATTCCAGAACGGACGCGACATTCTCGGCGACGAACCTTCTCCGCTACAGTAGACATGTGACATTCATCTCTTTTCTAGACGGGCCTTTTGGTGACAGTTTCTCGACCTGTCGAGAGCCTTCGTGAGTCATGGTTCTTTGATTTGGTACGCCTCGGATCGCTCAAACCATCTCCGGACGTTGAACGTACGGAACAGCCATACATTCCCAATATGCCGATACCGGTAATTCATGTGTTGGCGACGCTGGCACGTGAACGACAGGATTTTTTTTCTACCCTTTACTTTTTTGTCTACACACCTCATAGCGATACCCCTTCTACAACATTGCACATTTCAGTACCTACCACCTACCGCCCGAGGATAACGAGGCAGCACATCCTTGATCTGCTCATTTGGTAATTTCACCGTAAAATATAAGCGTCTGAAACCCTCTGACGTAAGTCGCCAACAACCAAAGACATGCGCCTGAAAAATCTGTGCACCATAAGCACTCGATCTATTGCCACTTGGTAGTCCGAAAAAGAGAAACAGAGATTTTAGAATTTCGAGGGGGTAGCGTGTTCTCGAAAACCGATACATCGATGATGAGCACTCATTACACCGAAGTCTTCAACACACCTGGGCTGTCTTATTTTTAAACCCCAGGCTCCGAGTAGTCACCTGAGTCTTCGGTATAGAAATAAGAGAGCCCAGCACAGACCCGAATGTCCGAACCATCGACTGTTTGATACACGTCTGACCTTAGGTGTTTTCGATACGAGATGATGAAAAAGGACCATCTGGGAGATCGCGCCAAGAGAAACCCGTGGGCCCATACTGACGCCCAGGGCAGTATGGGAACCTATCGGTCTGGGAGACGCCCTAATTACGTGCAACTATGGCATGAGTATTATTGTCTGGCGATTGGATAGCCGCTTTAGACCACGAGGGTCGAAAGAGCGTGGTGTCTCGTTGCTTGCATGAAAGACCACAACTTTTGCTGTATATGATCGGGCCTGGGTATGGCGCGAGCATTTATCACCTCACATCGCGAACCATAGTACCCCGTTCATTTGGAACAATAGGATAAAGTGCACCTGCACGTCGAACAATCCCTGTCCGACTTGCGAACTGTCGTGTAGATGAAGATGCGCCGCGGGATGTAGACGGATCTGACAGGTTTTCGAGAACAAGTGCTG
>Ga0210393_10002178_pt1 | contig 16287 bp, 14 predicted proteins | sample IncBWC27OmetaG_FD_160068 | JGI IMG/M metagenome (GOLD analysis project Ga0210393, IMG submission 160068) | Forest soil microbial communities from Barre Woods Harvard Forest LTER site, Petersham, Massachusetts, United States - Inc-BW-C-27-O ... | reverse complement strand
GAACTGCAACTCGCCGTCAACATGGGCCGCCGCATTCAGAGCAGCTTCCTCCCTAGGCGTCTGCCCGATATTCCTGGCTACGAAGTGGGAGCCTGGTGGCGGCCGGCCGAGCTGGTCAGCGGCGACTACTACGACATCGTGCCGCTCCGCGACGCACGCTTGGGGCTCGTCGTTGCCGATGTCAGCGGTCACGGAGTGGGGCCGAGCCTGCTCATGGCCTCGGTGCGAGCCATGGTTCACGTCCTGACCCGCCGCCGGACCGAACCGGGCGAAATCGTGCCCCTCTTAGCTGAGACGATTTCTCCCGATCTTGAAGGGGGAACATTCCTGACGCTATTGATGGTCGCCCTCGATCCGCGGACTCACGAGCTGACCTACGTCAACGCGGGCCACGGACCGGCCCTGCTCTTCCATCGCGAGACCCGCACGTTCCAATCACTCAAAAGCACTGGCCTACCGCTCGGCTTCATCACCGACTTCTCCCCGATTGCCGGTCTGAAACTGACGATGGGCCCCGGCGACCTGTTGATTCTGGCCACCGACGGATTGATCGAGCTCTTGAACGACGCCAACGACATGTTCGGCCGCCCGCGGCTCGAACAACTAATCCAGCAACACTGCACGCTCGCCGCCCCCGACCTCGTAATGGCCATCCAGGACGAGATCGCCGAGTTCCTCGGCGACCGCCAACCGCTGGACGACGTCACGCTGATGGTGGTCGAGCGGAAGCTCAGCTAGCTGGTTCCAAAGTCCCGGGGTCCTAAGTAGGGCAGGCTGTGCCTGCCGAGCTCTTCGATTGAGTTCGTCCCGCCGGGTTCGGCAGGCACAGCCTGCCCTACGGGGTCCCCGATCCGAAAGTGTCCGGACCCGCCATTGTCTCTGCCGCGCGGATCTCGTTACAACACGCCGAGAAGTCCGCTGCCACCGTCGGAAGCGAGCGAGTAGCTCGCCCGCCAACGCCAAGAGCACTGGCGGCTCAAGCCGCCGCCAGTGGCACCCGATCTCGTTCGGCTGCGCTATTCAAGCTTCTCCGCCAAAATCCGTTCCGCGTCGCCGCGCCGTCTCGCCAGCAGCTTTTCGCGCAGCTCAGGGCGACTGAGTGAGAGGATGCCGACGGCGAGAATGGCCGCGTTGACCGCTCCTGCCTTCCCGATGGCCAGTGTGCCGACGGGGATGCCTTGAGGCATCTGCACGGTCGAGAGCAACGAATCCATGCCGTCGAGGGCCCAGCCTTTCATCGGCACACCGAGGACGGGTCGCACCGTGTGGGCGGCGACTACTCCGGCCAGGTGGGCCGCTCCGCCGGCGGCTGCGATGAAGATCTCGGTGCCGCGTTTTTCGCACGCTCGCACGTACTCGACAGTTTCGGCCGGCGTGCGGTGGGCCGACAGGACGCGGCACTCATGCAGGACGCCGAATTCTTCGAGCGTCTGATGCGTCATCCGCATGGTTTCCCAATCGGACTTGCTTCCCATCAGTACGGCAACCAGCGGGGCATCAGCAGGCATGTTGTCAGTTCTCCAGCTTCGAGTTGCTCATTCTTGTGGTTTCCGAGCGGGGGGTGTCAACCCCCCGAGATCTTTCCAGCAATTCGCACAGCAAGCTCATTCCCCAGACGTCGACGCTTCAACATAGACCACCAGCGCCCCAGGCTGCTCGCGCACGTACCGCACCGCGGCGTCGACGGCGCCTTCATCCGGCAAGCTACGACGCGAAGCAGAGCTCGTCCACCATCGGCCGCCAATTGGTTTGCTGTTTTCCGAGTTCAGCGCTCGGCTCGCGTAGCTCTTGAATGTCCGTAGCAAGTCGGCGGATTTGGCTGCGTCGTCTGCGACCACGACCAAATGCACGTGGTTTCGCATCACGGCTGCCGCCAGCAGACGCCACTGGCGAAAAGCGGCTGTGTCGCGCAATTGCAACAAAACGCATTCCGCTTGATTGGAATTCAGTAAGATCGGCCGTCCTTTGAGTGCAGCTTCCGCGGCCGTGCGCAATCCGGGCATCGGGCCGTCATACGGCGTGCTTGGAGTATTGTGATATTGCCGTGGGCTTTGGCTTTCGCGCACGCGAGAGACTGACCCGCGGACGTCACCGGGCAACCAGGTGCCGTACGTTGTCCAGGTGAGCAGCCAGGCGCGCATGGAGGGATCTCGTGGAATCGGAAATAGAAGCGTTGAATCGAATCTCGGGGGGTTGACACCCCCCGCTCGGTGTTCGGCGACTTTGTTCTATGGATTCGGGGTCGAGGCAGCAAGCGCTGGGGCGCTCGTTGCGACCCTGTGACAATCGACCTAGAATTCGGTCGTCAGACGACGAAAGTGAGACTCCGGTGCCCGCGAATTTTCCGGCCTTCCCTCCAGCGACCGCGACGACGGCGATCGTCTTCGAGAAGCAGCCACGCTGGGCTCCCGAGCTTCAGCGGCAGTTCGCGGGGGACGAGATCCGCGTGGTCGCCTGCCGGAGTTTGAAAGACGTCGAAGTGCGTTGCGACGGCGTTTCTCGCGGAGTTGTGCTGTTGGACGCGACGGCGGCGACGGCCGATTGCTTGCAGTTTCTGCGGCGCGGCATGGCCGATCCCGACGCTTTGCCGGTCGTTATCGTCGGTTCGAAACGGATTGCCGACCTCGAATGGGCGTTCCGGGAAGTTGGGGTGGCCGCGTTTTTTATTAATAGAATTCCGGGACATGAGATGGCCTCCGTCTGCCGCAAACTTTGGAGCGGCTCCAGCTATCACTCTCAAGGGTCGACTCACCGATGACGAACGCCGAGCGCGAGCAGGGCATTTCCAAGTTACTGACGGACCTTCCCGAGCCCGAGATTGGCCGCACGCTGGGGCAACTCGAAATGCTGAAGGGCGTGCGCGTTTCCGCTGACGGGACTGTGCACGTCGAGATCGAACTACCGACCCCCGCGTATCCGCAGCGCGAACGAATCACGAGCGTCGTCGAGCAATCGCTGCAAAAGGCGCAATTGCTCAATGGCAGTCGCTTGGATGTGGCTTATTCGGCGAAGGTGCGGGGCAAGAACGCGGGAGGCACGCTCGGACTGCGGATCGCCAACATCATCGCCGTCGGCAGCGGCAAAGGGGGCGTTGGCAAGAGCACGATTGCCGCGTGCCTCGCGTATGGCTTGCAGCATTTCGGAGCGCGCACGGGGCTGATGGATGCCGACGTTTACGGCCCGAGCATTCCGCATTTGTTAGGTGTCGCGCAAGAAAAACCCGTTGCCCTCGAACAGAAGACGGCCACCGGCGAGAGTTTCACCCGGATTGAGCCGGTGGTCGCGAAGGGAATCAAGACGATCTCGATGGGGTTCTTTATCAACCCCGACCAGGCGGTCGTGTGGCGAGGGCCGTTGTTGCACCGCGCGATCACGCAGTTTCTCAAGGACACGGATTGGGGCGAGTTGGATTACCTGGTGATCGACCTACCGCCCGGCACCGGCGACGTCGCGCTTACGCTGTCGCAATCGGTCGGGTTGGCGGGGGCGGTTGTCGTCTGCACGCCGCAGCAGGTTGCGCTCTTAGACGCAGTGAAAGCGGTCAGCATGTATCGGCAGGTGAAGATTCCGATTCTCGGTATGGTCGAAAATATGAGCGGCGAGATCTTCGGCCGCGGCGGCACACGGCGGAAGGCCCAAGAGCTGGGTGTCCCCTTTCTCGGCGAAATCCCGATCGACGCCGACATTCGCATCAAAGGAGACGAAGGCAAGACGGCCGCCCTGTTCGAGGAAGGCTGCGCTTCCCGACCTCACCTGCTCAGCATGTGCCAGCAGACGTCGCTGGAAATCGCCCGCCAATTGCTCGAAACGCCCAGCATGCCGACGCTCGAGATTCTGTAACTTACGCCCGGTGCTTTGTTTCACGACAAAGGCACAAAGCAGATTAGAAATTGAAAACTTTTTGTCATTTCTTCGTGACTTTGTGCCTTTGTGGTGAAGGTTACGTCTCATCCGCACTGAGGTCGCCTTGGAACACTTCCCGTGGCGGCTAAAATAGAGGGTGGGTAGAACGCCCCCCAGTCCTTTGAACCTTACTCTCGGGGCGGTGTCGTAAGGCTATGGCAAGAAATTCGCTAGTCGATTCCGGGAATTTGCACTTGAGCTCGTCGCGCCCTAAGACCATTCCCGAGTTGATTGAAACATTCGACGCGCTGGGAGACTGGGAAGCTCAGTGCGACTATTTGATCGATCTGGGATACGAGGTCCCTGATTTCCCGGAGGCCGCTAGGACTGAGGCGAACAAAGTCCACGGCTGCCAGAGCAATGTCTGGTTGACCACCAAAACCCAGCCAGGGAATCCTCCGAAGATCGAGATTGTGGCCGAGAGCGACTCGATGATCGTGCAAGGCCTGATCGCCGTTCTTCTGATTGCCTATTCCGACAAGTCGGCCCAGGAAATTCTGCAGACTGACATTCAACAAATCTTCGCACGCCTGGGGCTGAATCGGCAGCTCAGCTCGGCTCGACGCAACGGCCTGGCCGGCATGGTGCAGCGCATCCGATCGATCGCCGAACAGTCGGCCGCGGGAAATTCTTAATGGTCGCTCCGACAGAGACCTTGCCGACGGTGGATCACGGACGCCCGTTCGACCCCGCCGCAATCCGCTCCCAGTTTCCGATCTTCGACCGGCTCCTTCCCAACGGTAAGCCCCTGATCTACCTCGACAGCGCGGCCACGGCGCAAAAACCGCATGCGGTGATCGAAAAAGAGCGTGAGTGCTACGAGCGATACTACGCCAACGCCTATCGCGGCGATTACCAGTTCGGCGTGCAGATCGACGAAGAGCTGGAAGCGACGCGGGCCAAAGTCCGCGATTTCATCGGCGCGAGCCAGAGTGAGGAAATCATCTTCACCTCGGGCACGACAATGTCGATCAACCTCGTTGCCGACGCCTGGGGACGGAAGTTTCTCAAGCCGGGCGACGAGATTCTGCTGACCCAGATGGAGCACCATGCCAATATCGTTCCCTGGCAGCAGGTCGCGCATGCCACGGGCGCGGTGCTCAAGTACATTTCGCTCACGAGCGATTGGCAGCTCGATCTCAATCGGCTCGGTGACGTCCTTACCGATCGCACAAAGATGGTGGCCGTGAGCGGCATGTCGAATGTGTTGGGGACGGCTCCGCCAGTTCGCGAGATTGCCGCGGCGGCCCACAAACGGGGAGCCCTCGTGCTCGTCGACGGCGCGCAAAGTGTGCCGCACCTGGTCACGAATGTCGGCGAGCAAGAGATCGACTTCCTCGCCTTCTCCGCTCACAAGCTGTACGGTCCCAGCGGCGTCGGTGTGCTGTGGGGTCGGCGCCATCTGTTGGAAGCGATGGATCCGTTCCTCGGCGGCGGGCACATGATCTCCGAGGTCTTTTGGGATCACTCGAACTGGGCGGCGATCCCCGCGAAGTTCGAGGCGGGCACGCTGCCGATCGCCCAGGCGATCGCCCTGGGAACGGCGGTCGATTTTGTGACGAGCCTCGGCATGCCGGCGATTGGGGCGCACGACCTCGACTTGACTGTCTACGCCCACCAGCGACTCTCGACGGTTCCTGGGCTACGGATTTTCGGACCCGAGCCCACCCAAAAAGGACCCATCGTCAGCTTTGCCATCGAGGGACTGCACCCGCAGGATTTGGCCAATCTTGTTGATCGCAAGGGGGTCGCCGTCCGGCACGGTCATCACTGCACGATGCCCCTGCATTCGCTCTTCGGTGTGCCGGCCACGACTCGGGCCAGCTTTGGCGTTTACACGACGCGCGACGATATCGACGTGCTCGTCGAGGCGATCGAGTTCGCGCGACAAAAAGTGCGGCGCGCTTAAGGATTTGCGACATGCTGCATAAAACGACCGAACCGTCGCCCCCGGCTGCCGAGGTCAAGCTGAGCCGCCGTTGGCAGTGGTCGACCCGCGGACGAGCGATCAGCTACTTGATGGAGCAAGCGGTCGAAAACCCGAACGCGATCTCGCTGGCCGCCGGTTTGGTCGATCCTTCGACGTTGCCCGTCGCGGAAACGCGCCGCGTGCTGGCCGATCTGCTGGGCGACACCGAGCGCGGATGCCGCGCGCTGCAATACGGAACGACGCAGGGGGCCGAGCGATTGCGGCGACAAGTGGCCTTGCTCTTGGGGCGTCTCGAAACGCAGAGCGCAGTCCGTCAAAACGGCGCGCACGCCGCATCGGTTGAGATCGATCCAGCCCAGATCATTCTCACCACCGGCTCACAGCAGTTGCTGTCGCTGGTGGGTGAGATTCTGCTCGATCCGGACGACATCTGTCTCGTGGCCGCGCCGACGTATTTCGTGTTTTTAGGCGTAATTCACGGCCTGGGGGCGCGGGCTGTGCCGATCCCGGCTGACGAGAACGGGATGCAAATTGATCGGCTCGAACAAGAACTCGAGCGGATCGACGCGGCCGGGGAACTCTCCAAGGTCAAGTTGATCTACGCGGTCAGCTATTACGAGAACCCCAGTGGCATCAGTCTCTCGACCGAGCGCCGTCGCGAACTGGTCGCTCTGGCGGAGCGCTGGTCGCGCGACCAGAAGATTTTCGTGCTCGAGGACGCCGCCTATCGCGAACTGCATTACGACGGGCCCGACCGCCCCAGCGTCTGGAGCTTCGACCCTGCGCACGAAACGGTGATCCTCGCGCAGACGTTTTCCAAGAGCTTTTCGCCCGGCCTTCGCGTCGGTTACGGCCTCTTGCCCAAGCCGCTGGTCGGGCCGGTTGCCGATCGCAAAGGGAACGAGGATTTTGGCTCGTCGAATTTCAATCAGCACCTCTTGGCGACGGTGTTGGAGAGCGGCCTGTACGAGCCGCACGTCGAGCAGGTGCGGGCCTCTTATCGGGTGAAACGCGACCGCATACTGGCCGCCGCCGATAAGTATTTTGCCGACCTGCCGGGCGTGTCGTGGGTTCATCCGCAGGGTGGACTCTACGTCTGGATGACCCTGCCGGAGCAGATCGACACGGGCCTCGACAGCGCCCTCTTCAAGCGGGCGGTCAAAATCGACGGGATGATGTACGTCCCCGGAGACCTCTGCTACGCAGGCACGCCGGCCCAACGCCGCCGCAACCAAATGCGGCTGAGCTTCGGCGTCGAATCGCCTGACAAGATCGAAGAGGGCATCCGCCGATTGGCGAGCGCGGTCCGCGCGGTCCTTTAAGAGTCCAAGGTCCAAAGCCCAAAGTCGGGAAGGTAAAACTGTCTTCGACTGTGGACGTTGGACTTTGGACCTTGGACAAACCCTCACCCCATCATGACCGCCGCTCGGCGCGATTCGAGATTACGTCCGCTCCGTTTCGGTGCCGAGCCGTTAAAGCGGACGTGTTCTTCGCCCATCACACTCTGTAGCTCAGTCCGCAGCGTGCTTGTGCAACTCACTGAGAGGGGCTGCTTGAGACGAAATCGGCGGCGAATCGACGTGTCGGACTCGTCGGCCGACTCGATGAAGATCACCACCTCCACCGGTCCCGGGTTGGCCTGCAGGATCTGCCGCACGCGTTGCATGTCGTGGTCGCTGTGCAGGCCGCGTTGGAACTTGAGGGCAACTTGTGTCGTGAATTCGCGGTTGGCCTCGTCGAGCGTGAGCAGCCGGCTGGCGATCACGTTGGGCTCGCGACCGCGGCGATCGACGCGGCCCCGCACGTAGCCCACCGTCTCGGCTTGCACGGATTCGCCGTGCTTGGCGTAGTCCTCGGGCCACATGATGCAGCGAACCATCCCTTCGGGAGTTTCGAAGTCGAAATTGACGTAGCGCGAGTGCCCGTTGCGGCTCGGCTTTTTGGTCGTCGCCTTCTTGATGCTCGACACCATCCCACCCAGCAGGATTTCGATTTTTTCGTCGACGGTTGCCAGGTCTTTCACCGTGTGCGTGGCATAGCGCGTGATTTGCTCGGCATTTTCAGCCAGCGGGTGCGACGTGAGGTAGAAGCCGAACGCCTCCTTCTCAAAGGCCAGCTTCTGGGCGTGAGTCCAATCGGGGACATCGGGAAGAGCAATAGCGACCGGTGTTGATTTTTGCTCTTCGGACTCGCCACCGCCAAAGAAAGTCTTTTGCCCAATGCGACGGTCATGACTCAGTTTGGAGGCGGACTGAACCGCTCGCTCGACTAGCAGCATGTGCTGGGCCCGCGTCGCGCCGAGACTGTCGAGGGCGCCGGCCTTGATCAACAGTTCCAGCGAGCCTTTTCCGAGCACCTTGGAGTCGACCCGTTCTGCCAGATCAAAGATGCTACTGAATGGACCTTTCTCGTTTCGCTCGGCAACGAGGGCCGCCACGACCGCCCCGCCCAGTCCCTTGATCGCACCCAGGCCATACGACAGGTCTTTGCCGAGCACGCTGAATTCGACGTCGGACTTGTTGACGTCTGGCGGCAGGATCTGGATTTTCATCCGCCGCGCGTCGTCGGCGTGTTCGGCGATCCGATCCGATTTGTCCATCAAACAGGAAAACAAGGCCGCCATGAATTCGGCCGGGTAATGGGCCTTGAAGTAGGCCGTCTGATAGGCGATGGCCGCGTACGCGGTCGAATGCGACTTGTTGAAGCCGTAGCCCGCGAACTTTTCGATCATGCCGAAAAGTTCCGTGCTCTTGGCCGAGCTAAGTCCGGCCTGCTGGGCGCCGGCGATGAACTCCTCGCGGTACTTGGCGATCGTCGCAAGCTTCTTCTTGCTGATCGCCTTAATGCAACCGTAGGCGGAAGACAGCTCGATGCCGCCGACGCGGTTTAAGATCCGCATCACCTGTTCCTGATAGACCATGACGCCGTAGGTCTCGGCCAGGATTTCGTCGACGATCGGGTGCACCTTGGGAATCGGCTCGATGCCGTGCTTCACATTGACGTAGGTCATCACCATGCCGCCTTCCAGCGGTCCCGGCCGATAGAGGGCCGAGGTGGCGATGATGTCGTTGAAGCGGTCGGGCTTCATCTTGGTCAACAGGTCGCGCATCCCCCCACTTTCCAGTTGGAAGATGCCCTTCGTCTCGCCTCGCTGTAACAGCGCGAATGTCGGCTTGTCGTCGAGCGGCAGTTTGACCGGATCGATCTCCAGGCCGCGATGCTTTTTGACGTTACGGACCGTCTTGTCGAGGATCGTAAGGTTGGTGAGGCCCAAGAAGTCCATCTTGAGCAGGCCCGCCTGCTCAACCCGCGGGCCGTCCCACTGGGTGATAACGTCGTCCTTCCCCGTGATTTTCTGCAGCGGGATGTAGTTGACGAGCGGACGATCGCCGACGACGACGCCGGCCGCATGCGTGCCCGCGCTGCGGGCGAGGCCCTCGAGACGGACCGCGATGTCGATCATCTCGTGGACTTGCGGATCGCTTTCGTAGGCCAGCTTGAGGTCCGCACTCTTTGACAGGGCATCGGTCAACTCGATGTTGAGTTCTTCCGGCACCATCTTGGCGATTTCGTTGACGCGCGGCAGCGGCACGGACAGCGCGCGGCTGACGTCACGAATCGCAGCTTTTGCTTTCAGTGTGCCGAACGTGCCGATCTGGGCGACGCTCGCTTCGCCGTATTTCTGCTTGGTGTAGTCGATCACCAGCTGCCGACCGTCGCGGCAGAAGTCGATGTCGATATCGGGCGGTTCGGTGCGGTTGGGATCGAGAAATCGCTCGAACAGCAGATCGAATTTCAGCGGGCAGACGTTGCTCAGGCCCAGCAGATAGGCCACGAGCGAGCCGCACGCCGATCCGCGCGCCTGGCAGGGAATCTGCTGTTCGTTGGCGAAGCGGACGAAGTCCCACACGATCAGGAAGTAGCTCGCGTAGCCCATCTTTTCGATGACACCGAGTTCGTAATCGAGCCGTTCGCGATGGGCCGTCGTGATTTCTTCGTAACGCACCGGCATGCGTTCTTCGCACAGCTCTCGCAGGTACTGTGCGTCGGTCTTGCCCGCCGGCGGCGAGAAGACGGGGAAATGCCGTTTGGTCAGGTCGAGATCGATGTCGACTCGGTTGGCGATTTCCTGAGTGATGGCGACCGCGTCGGGGTGGTCGGGAAACGCCTGGTACATCTCGTCAGGGGTGCGGACGAAGAACTGATCTCCCTCCATCTTCATCCGTTTTGTGTCGGCCCGCAGCGCAAGCGTGTTCACGCACAACAGCACGTCATGCGCGTCAGCATCGGCTTGCTCGAGGTAATGCGAATCGTTCGTCGCGACGAGCGGTACACCCATCCGCCGCGCCAGCTCGATCGTCCCCTCGGCACATTGCCGCTGAATTTCGAGGCCAGCATTTTGGATCTCGAGGTAGAAGCGGTCGCCAAAAATCCCCTGGTACCAGGCGGCCAGACGCTCAGCTTCGTCCATCCGGTCGCCCAGCAGCAGAAACGACAGCTCGCCGGCCGCGCACCCGGAGAGACACATGATGCCTTCGCTGTGAGCCTGCAACAGTTCCTTGTCGATCCGCGGCTTGTAGTAAAAGCCTTCGAGAAATGCGGCCGTCGAGAGTTGAATCAGGTTCTGAAACCCGACGCGATTCATCGCCAACAGCGTGAGGTGGAAGCTGGCTTCCTTCATCCGCGTGGCACCGCGGTCGCGGCGATCTTTCGGGGCGACGTAGGCTTCGTAGCCGATGATCGGATTGATGTCGTTGGCCCGGCACTCGTTGTAGAACTCGAGCGCGCCGTAGAGATTGCCGTGGTCGGTGATCGCCAGGGCGTTCATGCCCGAGCTTTTCACCTTGCTCACGAGCGCATCGATGCGGTTGGCCCCGTCGAGCAGGCTGTAGTGCGTGTGGCAATGCAGGTGAACGAACGGACGAGATTGAGTCATGGAAATCCATTCCAAATGGCTGCGAGGATTCAGGCCGGGCGCTCAATCGCGTGCCGGGGCCGCATCTCGGTCAATTCGGGGATCACGTCCGAAATCCTACGCACGTGTCCTTGTCGGTCAACGCAGGCGAGAACGCTTTGAGCTTCGGCAATGGTCACGCCGTCGCGAGTGAGTTTGTATTCATGCTCGAGCTTGGCGGGGGTGACGCGAACCACGCGAGTTCGCAGCGAGAGCAAGTCGTCAAATCGAGCCGGCACCCGGTATTTGACGTTCATCTCGACGACGACGAAGAAGTGGCCGCCTTCTTCCATTTTGCGATAGTCGCCGCCTTGAGCCCGGAACAATTCGGTACGCCCCATCTCGAAGAGGCAGAGAAAATTGGCGTGGTGCAGAAAACCCATCGCGTCGGTCTCGCAATAGCGGACGCGGATCGGGATTTCGTGTTCGTATGGGCCCATTCGGAATGCGCGGTGCCAATAACGAGGCTATTGTCGAATCGCGGACGATCCCCTCGATGACGCTTCGGGTTGGTAAGGCTACTAACCCGACGCGTAAGCGAGGGCTCTACACATTCGTCATTTCCGCCGAGGACGCTGCCTCCGCGGTGACTTGGATCGGGGCGGGGGCGTCGTAGGTTCGACCGGTGGGCGGACCTTGGTCGCTTTGCGCGTTGTGCAGGGCGATTTGATAAAGCTGCTCGCCGGACTCGGTCGGATAGCGGCCGTTGATGCACGCCTGACACAGGCGGCTGGCCGGCAGCTCGAGGCAGCGGGCGATCGACGCCATCGGCAAGTAACGCAAGCTGTCGGCCCCGATCGCGGCAGCCATCTGACTTTCGACCTCGGGCGTGATCGTACTCCCCTCCATGAATCGCGGGGCAAACAGTTCCGAGATGGTCGACATATCGATCCCGTAAAAACAGGGAGCGATGATCGGCGGACAGGCGATTCGCACGTGCACTTCGCTAGCACGGCCCCGCTCCCGGATTTGCGAAATCAAAGCCCGCATTGTGGTCGAGCGGACGATCGTGTCTTCCACCAAGAGCACACGTTTGCCTTCGAGCACTTCCGGCAACGCCGTGTATTTCATCCGCACCTTGTCGGCCCGGTTTTGACCCTCGATAAACGTACGGCCGACGTAGCGATTGCGGATCAGCCCTTCTTGAGAGGGAACGTTCAGGCGATACGCCATCGCGTCGGCCGCCGCCTTGGCCGTATCGGGAACAGGGACGACGATTGTGTCGGCATCGATCGAGACGGTTTCGAGCTGGGCCAATTCTTCACCCAGCCGTTTGCGCGTGAGGTACACGCTGCGGTCGTCGAACGTGCTGGCGACGTTGGCGAAGTAGATCCATTCGAAGAAGCAATGCGCGCTACGAGGAGACTCGGCGAATTTTTCGATCGAGAATTCTCCATTCTCGATGATGATCGCATGACCGGGCGGCACGTTCTTGATCGACGCGTCGGAGAATCCCAAGTGAATCAGGGCCACGCTTTCGCTGGCGGCGGCGAAAAGGCCGCCTTCCCGAGCGTAACAGAGGGGACGCATGCCAAGCGGATCGCGGGCGACAAACATGTCGCCGGCCGCGTTGAGATAAACGATGTTGTAAGCGCCGTCGAGCTTGCGAGTGAGCCGCGTCAACAGTTGAAGCAGGCTGGGCCGCTTGTCGTCCGAGAGTTCGTGCGCGATCAGGTGCAGCAGGATCTCGGTATCGGTCTCGAGGGCCAGATGGAGCTTGGGGTTGGCGAGGATTTCATTGCGAAGCAGTGGATAGTTCGCGAGCTGGCCGTTGAAGGCGAAGGTGAACCATTTGAGTTTTTCGATGTGCCGCCGCTCGAACGGCTGGGCGTAACTACGGCCTTCCTTGCCGCAGGTGGCGTAGCGCACGTGACCGATGGCGGCCGGTCCGGCGCATTTGTGCATGATCGACTCAAATTTGGCGCGGTGGTTGAGCCGAAAAACTTCGCTCACCGCTCCCACGCTTTTCCATTTCACCAGCAGCTTGTCGCGGTGCGGATGGAAGGCGGCCAGACCGGCGGCCAGTTGGCCTCGGTTCTGCATGTCCACCAGCATTCCCGGAATCAGCCGGGAAGCTGCGGTGGGGGGATGCCCCGCCAGCAGCCGGCTCGGTCCCTGGTTCGGGAGGTGATAGACGGCGGCCAGGCCGCACTCGTGATGGAGATCGGACATCAATTGTCCTTCTGGAAACGGCTCGAGAGACCGCTAGGGGGGCCTGCATGCCACCCGAATTGCACCAAACCGGGCCATTTCAACCCGGATTACCCTGTCACCGGCTCCCAAGGAAGCCCGGCGGCGTTATGCAATCATATCGCCCTTGGACCCCGAATCCAACGCGTGGGAGAAGGAAGAATTTCGGAGATAAAAGCGGCCTAAAAGAGTGGCTAAACGTTCTGAGCCGAGGACTCCAAGAAACCAGCGTGCGTTCGGCTAGAGCGTTCAAAGACGCCCAGTTTGTCTGCCGACCACCTCCCGCTTGATCTTCTCATCCGCGGGTGTGCGGGCGTTATTTCGAGAGCGACTCGATCGGGTTTTTCGAGTCGAATTCCGCGGAGGTTGCCCGACCCGTGTCCCGATCATAGATGATGTAATTCTTGGAACCAGGGCCGGCGTGGAATTCGTATCGTTCCGGCTTCACTAACTCGGCCGAGAGGATCATGGCAGATCCCAAAATCAACGAGGCGACAAAGATCGCGGCAGCCACCTTGTGGTGACCATGACCGGGTCTTTCGACATGTGTGGACTGCAAGACAGTGCTCCTTTATTAGGTTTATCAGGGGGCCGATCAACAAGGGGCGTTTCGCTCGTCACAGGCAAGCGCTGACGAGCGGCGTTTTTGCGTAAGCCGAAGTCGAGCCAATTTGTCGGCGACAAACAACACGGCCCCCGGAAATTCCGAGGGCCGTGATTCTAGGCAGCGACACAATTATTTATGCGAATGCTGGTGAGCCGTTTTCGTGTGCTTGTCGGCTTGCTCACTGTGTTCCTGAGCACTGACCGCATGCTGCTTCGCTTCATCATGCTGACCGTGATCGTGGTGATGTGCGGCCTGATGGTGGTGATGGGCTGCGGCCTGGTGTTCGGCGGCCGCGGTGTGATGTTGATCGCTCGATCCGTGCTTCTTTTTCTCGGACATTACAAGCTCCTCACAAATGACCTTCGCCTCGATGGGGCTAGGGTGCTTCCGTCAGAGTCGACGTGAAAGCCCCGCAGTCACATCTTTAAGCGCAATTAGGGCAAAATGGCCTTCGCTCCGGCCACGGTGCACGAACGTGCAAAGGTCATACCTGATCCGCGCGCACGTCCAAGAGAACGAAGAGAACTCTCGTGCCGGTGAGATGGGCGAGAACTGAAATTGCGCGAGCATGCCCGGCGAGTTGGCTGTCCCTTAGCGGCCTAAGTGCCGAATCTGAATTGGTAGGGGTAGGCGTTTTCGGCAACGAGTCTGTGTGAAGAGAATGCGAAAGGCTGGATTATGGCTGTCGAGACGACTGCAACGAACTTGCAGAATACGGTCGACCTCGTGGGGATGCAGATCGTCGGCCAGCAGGGACGAATCATCGGCGTCGTCAAGGCGGTCATGGTCGACGTGACCACCGGACAGATGAGCAGCTTGCAAGCCGACCTTCATCCAGACGTGGCAAGCGAGTTGAAGTTGGAGCAGCCTTGGTTCGGCTATCGATCGGTGTTGCTACCCGTGAACCAGATTGCTGGGGCCAGCGACGTGGTCGTGCTGAACACTCCGTTGGAGACGATGGAGTTTTCCGTCACCGATCCTGCCGGATCGACATAACGATTCGGTCGGCTGGTTCAGTTCGCAAACGTGCCGTCCTGCGTCAATACGACGCCGTCCGGGTACATGTCCTGCACGCAATTCTCGAACTGCAATGACTCGACGTGACCGTCGAGATACAGATAGTTCGCCAGGCCGCTGTGCCGCGTAGTCGCAATCCAGGGCTGGAAAATGTACGTGCCCAGCCAGATGTCGTAATCGTCTTGCCGCGGATCGTTGGGATTTGGCGGCATGAATTGAGAGGCATCCCGCTCGACGAAACAGAGGAAATTCGACAGCCCGCGCGCGTACTGAAATCCGGCGAGCTTCCACAAGCCGTACCTCCGCGTCTTGTGGCTGAGCTGCGAGTTCATCAGGTAACTCGTGCGCTGGGCGATGCCGTCCACCAGTCCGGTGGAAGGTTTGATGTACGGAGTGGGGATCGAAGTGTCGTCAGGGCAGCGATAGATGGCCGCACTATTGGCCACGATGCCCTGCTGCGCCACGGAATCCTTCGTCTCGCCCGCGCCGCCCACAAACGGCATGAGCTTGTCTTCCCAATAAATCTCCGCGAACGAGTCGGCCAGCGCGAACTGGGCGGCTACGTCGGCATCGAACGGGTGGTGCAGGAAAAAACGCCCGTGCCAAACCTCGTAGTAGTTGTGGACGGCGATCCCGATCTGATGCAGGTTGGATCGGCACGTCGTACGGCGAGCGGCCTCGCGGGCAGCTTGAACGGCGGGCAACAGGAGCGCGACGAGGACGGCGAAAATGGCGATGACGACGAGCAGTTCGATCAGCGTGAATCCGCGGCGAGGTTTCATCGGAAAGCTTCCTCGAATTCTGCCCTACCGCTCGCCGGGCCGATCGGCCAATTCGAGGAATTGCTCGACCCGCCGTTCCACGACGTCGAGACTGCGGTTCCAAAACGTCGGCTCGGTGAGATCGTAGCCCAGTGTGCTCTGCACGGCCTGTTCCGTGGGCATCGAACCGGTGGCCTGCAGCAAACGTTCGTAGCGCTCGGAAAACTGGCCGCCGAAGTCGGCTGCCAGGGCGTAAACACCCGTCGACAGCAAGAAACCGAACGTGTAAGGAAAGTTATAGAAGGGCAGCGAGCTGATGTAGAAATGCAGCTTCGAGATCCAGAAGTTGGGGTTCCAGCCGTCGTCGGCGAGACTGTCGCAGAATGCGTCTTGCTGAGCGGCCCGCATCAGTTCGCTCAGTCGCGTGGCCGGAACTTCGCCCGCCGCCCGCTCGACGTGAAAGCGATCTTCGAACAAAAAGCGGGAGTGAATATTCATCAAGTAGGCCACCGCGTCGCCGAGCATTCCGTCCAAGAGCACCAGTCGCTCGTCGCGCGATTTCGCGGCCTTCAGCCGCTCCTCGTTCAGCACCGCTTCGGCAAATGTCGACGCGGTCTCTGCCAGGTTCATCGGATAATCTTGCAAGAAGTAGGGCCGATCCTTGAGCAGGTGCGAGTGGTACGCGTGCCCCAGCTCGTGCGCCAAAGTCGACATGCTGTCGGCCGAGTTCGTGTACGTCATGAAGATGCGCGACTGCCGGGCCGTCGGGAACCAGGTGCAAAAACCGCCTTGCCGCTTGCCGGGACGGTTTTCGACTTCGAGCCACTTGCTGGTGAGGGCCGTATCGGCGAATTTTCCGAAACTGGGTGAGAAGCCGCGAAACGTTTCCAGGACGTGCCCGCAGGCGTGGTCGTAGGACAGGGTT
>Ga0210393_10002176_pt1 | contig 16291 bp, 25 predicted proteins | sample IncBWC27OmetaG_FD_160068 | JGI IMG/M metagenome (GOLD analysis project Ga0210393, IMG submission 160068) | Forest soil microbial communities from Barre Woods Harvard Forest LTER site, Petersham, Massachusetts, United States - Inc-BW-C-27-O ... | reverse complement strand
AGTTGTAGTCTTAGAGCTTCTTGTGCCACCTTGTGGTTCTGCCAGTTAGTTTTTGTGGAGATTTCCAGTATGTGAGGTTTTTGTGGTCTATCTCTATCACGAAGGGTTCTCAGGTCCAGATGAGGTAGGGCCTCCAGTGGTCTATTGCTTTGACCACTCTGAGGAACTTAAGGTCATGAGCATCGTAGTTTTGTTTGGTGGGGGAGAAGGTGGCCGAGTAGTAGGCCACTGGATGGTGCTTCCACAGGGTAGTTGGTTGCATTCCTTCATCTTGGGAGAGGACAGCCCCAACTCTGTACTTCGATGCGTTGGTTTGAAGGTAGAATACTTTGCCAAAGTCAGGTTGTCATAGGATCAGTTTGCTAACCATTTTGTCTCAAAGTTCCTTGAAGGCTTGTTGTTAGTGGTCTTCCCAATGCTAGGGTGTAGCTTGCTTGGTGAGGTCTAGGAGGGGGCGTGCCACCTTTGAATAGTCTTTGATGAAATGTCAGTAGTAGCCTGTGAATCCTAGGAATTTCTGGACTTCTCGTATGCTGCGAGGTCATGTCTAGGTTTTCACTTTGTTGACTTTGGCTTGCTCCATTTCCACCACACCCTTTGCCACTTGGATGCCTAGGAAGTTAAGGTGGTCTTGTTCGAAGGTACATTTTTCCAGGTTGAGGTGGAGGTTGTTCTTGCAGAGCCTATTAAGGACTTGTCAGACTAGGAGGCAATGGCAGGCAATGTGTTCATCCTCTGTCTCCCCTTCTCTGCATCTGGTATGGATTGCTATATTGTCCATATAAATTGTGACATTCCCTCCATCGATGAGGTCTCGGAATATGGTGTTCATTATAGTTTGGAAGGTGGTGGGGGAGTTGGTCAGGCTGAAGAACATGACTGTGGGTTCGAAGAGCCCTTCGTTCATGATGAAGGCCACCTTCCATCTGTCTTCTTCCTTAATAAGGACTTCATTGTATCCCCACTCAATGTCCATCCCTGTAAATAGAGTATGCCCCCTTAGTTGGTTGATCAGTTGGGGGATGAGGGGGAGTGGGTAGTGGTTCTTGATGGTCCAGGTGTTTACAGGTCAGTAGTCTTGGACCAGTCTTAACTTTCCATTTTTCTTCTTTATAAAGAAGAAGGAGGCGGTATATGGGCTTTTCAAGGGGTGGATGGTTCCTCTAGCCATGTGTTCTTTTATGAATTTCAGCAGCTCTTATTGCTCAGTCTGGGATAGGCATATGGTTTTGCTAATGAAAGTTGGTGGGGCCCCTGGCTTAAGTTCTATTGCATGGTCCCAGGGTTATGATGGGGGGAGTTTCCCTTCTTGTCGCTGCTCAAACACATCTCGATAATCTCTATACTGGAGGGGAACACTGTCTGACTGGTGAGGCTCTGGTTTTCTGTGCATAAGTATTCCTCACCTGGCAAGTGATTGTTGGGGCAAAAAGCATGCCTTAGAGGCATCAGGGGCTTGGAGTACAATGGGGAGTTGATCGTAGGCTATCCACCCTTTTGCCCAGTCAATTTTTGGTTGGGCAGCGGCGAACCAGGGGTATCCAAGGATGACTTTGTTATTGCCTAAATCTGAGAGGAAGTATCTGAGTGTAGTTAACCTTGTTCCAGTCCTAGTGGTAAGGTCTGTGAAGTATTTAAGGTCTCCTATATGGTTGGGGGTTCCGTCTATATTAAAAAGCTTCCTTGGCTCCTTCAAGGTTTTGATCAGTAGGTGGAGGTATTTAGCATAGTCTAGACTCATGAAGTTTTCCATAGCTCCTAAGTCAAGGAGTGCAACAGTTTTGGCTCTTTTGGATTTTGAGTGCAAAAAGATGCGCAGCGTCATTAATTTTCTAGCAGATATGAATACATCTTAGTCTTGGTATTGCCTAATCAGGGCCGATCTAATTAGGCAGTGGCAAAATCCTCCTATTTCCCTTCATACTTGGCAATGAGGGTGTCCTTCTATTCTAGGGGAAGGGTGTCGAATACTTTAAGGGCGTTGTTAAGCAGGTTTGCTGGGTGTATGGCTTCTTGGACTCCTAACATGTCCTCGTCTTGATCCATGTAATCTTGGACATAGGCTCGGCATCCTCGTGCTTCTCTTAGTTGTGTGCATTCAGCAGCAAAGTGTCCAGGGCAGTCACAGTTGTAGCACTTTCGGACTCACTATGGACAAGGGTTGCGTTGGAATGGTTCCCCTACTTGGGTGACATTTCCCCTGAAGCGTTGTTGGTTGGTCATCCTGTTTGGGGGAAAACATCCCCTAGATAGGTCCATGGGGACCAGGACATTGTTTATGGATCGCAGGGCGTTCAAAGAGTTGAACTGCAGGGGCCCTCAATGGTTGTCAAATCATGGTTGGGGTCTTTGGAAGAATGAGGCATCTGAGCTCGTTCTCATGGCTCAAAGGAGTTGTCAGGCTTTGACTACTGCGATGGCTTTGTCTTTCAAGTCTTGGTAGTCACTGGGGAACTTCTCGACCACTTGTTCCATTACATTGGGGGCCGTCTTTAATCCTTTCAGAAAGTAGTTCATCAACTCCCTGCTTCCTACTGTGTAGCCTGCTTTCCTAACCAGTGTTTCGAAGTCACTGATGTACTGGTCAATGAAGGGAAATTTGAACTAATGTTTGTCAAGGGCGGCTTAGGCAGTTTCCTGTTTGGTGGAGTCTGTAAACTGGGTTTGAAAGTGGTTAATGAAGTTGGTGTAAGTGTATTCGACATTGTCTTTGATGGGATGGAGCTGTTCTAGTGCCTGAGGCATTGCTTCTACCCACCCATCAACTTTGGGTCCTTTGATGAATGTGAGGGCGATGGCAACATGCCTGATGGGCAATTCAAAACCAGGGACTCCTTGGTTTGCCATCATATAGAGCCTTAGTTCTCTCAAGAACACTTTCACTTTGGTCCTTTCCCTGTTAAAGGGTTGTAGTGTCATGCTGGCCTGCTTTAACTCTCCAGCTGGTTGGATGGGAATAAGATGAGTGGGGGGTACTGGTGGTTCTCCTGGTCCTCCTGGGCCTCCAGGTCCATTAGAGGGTCCAGGTGCCCATCCCAATGTGATGTTGAATGTGTCTCTGATTTGCTGAGGGTCTTGGGTTTGACTTCTAGGGTTTGAGGGGGGTTCATCGTCTCCTCCTCCTTCTGCGATTGTCTGCACAATAGTCTGCATCGCTGCTATGGTTTAAGTAGACATAGTGCTGCTATCAAGTGCATTTGTGAGTTGGTCTGGTCGGGTGAATGTCCTGAGTTTGATACTCCTGGGACAGTGTGGGCTTCCTGGGCCACTTGGATCGATAACTGCTGGTGCATTTCTGATCTGTAGGTTAATGAGGTCTGCTGCAAGCTCGTTGGCTTCGTCTTTGCTTGCTGCTGTATAATTCAGGGTTGGGTAGACGTCGATTTGTTCTCCAGCGTAGTATGGGTGTCCAGAGTGTTCACTGTGATGCAGTATGTTCCACCTGTCATTCCTCCATACTATAGGGGTGGATGGGTGTGTTACTTCCCACCTAAGGTAGGCATATCCTCACTGGTTTGTGGGGTAGTCTGCTGCGATGAGTCTGATCTGTGGGTGATTCTGGTGAGACACTGGTATGTTGGTGAGTTCTTTGATAGGGAGCCACTCCCTGTTGCTCCCAGCCAGGTTGCTGGAGCTTGCTGTGGTGAAAAGAAGTAGAGTCTGATGTTACCGCTAAGACAGCAACCCCACTAAGTAGAGACTTAAGCTAAGTGATGCGCACTTAGAGTCACTTAAGAGAAGAGAAAGGGGAAGGGGGAATGCCACTGAGGCCTGAAGATTAGAGCAAGTGTGGTGAGATTGCACAAAAGACTCTACTTAGTGAGTACAAGGCAGAACAGTATGCTATTTATACTACTCAGTAGTAAGTGTAGGTAATTATAATAAGAGAGTCACTAACAATAGCAACTATGAGACAATAGAGAGCCTAGACAATAGTGTACAAGCTAGCTACATTGGACAATAAGGGGAACAGAACAAAAGAGCAGGCATAGACAATAGAGATGATGGGATAATAGAGACAATAGAGCAATCACCTGCTAACCCAAAGTGCAGGGACTAGGAAGATGAAGGGGGTGATGACCAAGAAGACAAGATAGCTGCTAGCTACTCACGAGATTCAGATACCCAAGGAGAATGGACCAGCTTAACTGGTGGCCACTTACTAGACACCTTACAGAGGCATGACTCATATATGAAATACATGTCGTGTGGACTGCAGAACCAGGAGGGGTCGCACCCACAATGAGACAGTTTAGCCGCTTGTCTAGGTAGTAACACTTACAGTAGTCCTATAAAAGGCCTGTGGTTGGGAGAGTCAAGCCTTAAGCTTGACTTGAGCAATGTCACCGCCGGCTCTGGGTAGCAGTTGGACGGACTGGTCTCATGTGTGGAGAAGGGAAGTATACCTCAAAAGGGTGCTGGAGAAGCTGAATCTTGAGTATCCTTGTGACTCTGATGACTGATACATCCATGCACCGGGTCCCTAGGGCCTACGGTTATGACTTATAGTCCCTGGTGGACTGCCTTGTGTACTGCTGCACTCATGACTCACACTAACTCATACCTGTGCTACTTACTACCGACCCTTGTTACCAAGGACTGCGGTTCTATTGTTTGTAGTGCTGACTCATAGTGACTCGTCTCGGTTTAGTGTAGGACTGCTCTTACCTACTAGTAGTATATAGTAGGGGCTGAAGTCACCTTAGGACTTCAGCTTGATCCTCTTGTCCTTTCTTATAGTTGGGACGTAGTTCCCTTCTCCTCTAATCAAGTCCTTTGTGACTTCATCCTACTAGTAACCTACTGTGTGCAGGTCCCTCCTGAGTCTACTCTATAGAGGCACTACTGTATGACGCCTCTCTCTATCACTTCGACTTAACCAAATCCAAGGCATCGCGACGCCTATCACGTGACCTGGCAGAAGGACCTATCACATGGACTGGACAGAATGACCCGGTACTCCAAACCCTTATCATCACACTCATCTTTGTGTTGTTAGGGTTAACAGCATATGCAACCAACCTCATACTTCAAGCATATTGGGACCACTTCGCAGAGGTCCTTTACTTCGACTCTAAGTAGAGTCACACACTAGCAGCGGTGACAAGCAATAAATCACAGCTTATCTATTCTTCCATCATCTCTCAATCAACTTTAGCTGGTCTTTAAGATCAATCCCTTGGTATCACTATCTATAGTGAGGATATATTAGGACCTGTTCCCTCTTTAAAATACCTCTCTACATTAGTGGTATTACAATCCCTGCTGAATTTCCGAGCAGAGAGGAATTACCTAAGGGCTACCTTCTGTTTTTGGAAACACCTGGGCTGGAGCACCTAGATCAAACCACTTACGAGTGAAAGGCCTGCTGTGGCCTTGACACCTCTCAACTTACCAAATTTTCTTTTTGTTACTCCTTCCTCAAATCTCCTTTGAATGTTATGAAACAAAGTGTAGTAGTATCGCATTAAATAGTAGAACAAAATGTACTCATTAGATTTACAAAAAAGTTAGTGCCCACTGTTTTTGACTAAAATTGAAATAAAAATTGAAATATCTACTTTCCCACACTAAAAACCACTATGTGGCTATGAAAATACAATTTATAAGTATTAAAGAATGTTCTGAGTCATCTTTGGCATCAAGACAAGTAGTTATACCTTGGAAGGCTGAGCCTCTGATGATGTAACATGTATTTCTTATTTTGGAAGATAGCTTGACATGTCTTAAGTCCTTTTTGGAAATTGTGTTATCTAACCAAATGTATGTGTGTGACAACTCCCTTAGCAGTTCCAATACAATAAAATCAATCATTTAATCTCAATTTCACTTGTTCTAAATGGGTGCTTAAGTGAAAAACTACCCTAGAATTTGAAACAAGCACCTAAAAACCTGAAAATTGCAGAATTGGCATATTTTTCCCACTTTCTCGCTTATATTTCAGTGGCTCAGCTGGGCACTCAATAGTTAACCCCCCACACACATAATGTAAAGTATTGCTTTATACTATAGATAGCAAAAAACAACAATTTTTTTTTCAGATGTATTTTCATTAGTAAAGCCCAAAAAAACAAACTTTATAAAATTCAGACCCAAAAAGATCATCCCAAGTCAATTTAAGTGGTAAAGACCCAGAAACAGTGCCAATTGACTGCTTTTAATATGCTGGCTTTAATTTTAGGCTCTGATTAGGCTGAAAAAATCTAGGAGAGCATATAGAAATTACATGACAGGGTCTGTGAGGTCACAATATGATAGCTAACAGTGATAACAACACACATGTGTAGGCACACACTTAAGGAGAGAGGAATGCAGAATAATGACATTTATTGAAAAAAAAAAAAAGTAAGATACATAACATAGTATAGTAAAACATAAACTCATGTAGGCCAAACCACCACCTCCATGGCAAAAACTTGCCAAAGAAAGTGGTAGCTAGAAGTAGGATAGAAGCTCTTAAACCATAAGGGAACATGTCTAAGTATCTTGCAACCCCTTCTGCTGGTAGTTACTGTAGCACCAATCCCTTCAGAATTCACAAAGCCACAGACAGACTTGGCTACAGTCTTATCCATGGCCTCTCTCACTGACATCCTGCATTTCAACACTGACACTTTCACTGCCATCATGAAAGAGAACCTCTCTCAAGAGAAACCCCTCTCAGCCATTTCCAACCCCCTCTCCTTACTCGACTTCCCTAAAGATGACAGATTTGCCAAAGACTTCATACATAGCCTTGACACCATCGTTTTAAACACTGCATGTGGCTTCCACAGCCTGGACACCCCGCTCCACCCTAATGTCCCTCTCAACCACAAACAGTAGTTATATAGTGCCACACAATTGATTGCAGCAATCCAACAAGGCATCCAACAAAACTACACCACTACAGATGACCTCACCAACCCCTATCAAAGTGTGGGCCCAGAAGAAACAGTGGCCTTTCAGGCACTTGCTTAGGTGGCCAGAGACATCACCAGATTCCTCTATGAGGAGAACATGAAGGTACCCAACAACTCAAACTAAAGCATCCACTGCTTATAAGTCAGTGGATACATGGTAATGCAGGAGCACTGGGAGGCTCAGCTCCGCACCTGCAACCAACATGCAGGAGTCATGCAGACATCTTTACTGAACCAATTCACACAGAACCTCCGCCGTGAGGCCAAGTCATAGAAGGATGAAACACACTATCATGCGCAAAACCAAATCATTGAGATCCTCACCAGTGAGAACCCTCCATCCATGCTGGAAAAAGACCCCAGAGTTATGGAGTGAGTGGTCTGCCATGCTAACTCTCTTCAGCACTCCACCAATGTGGCAGCAAAAAAACAGGCACAGACTGAAGCCAAGAACCTCTTCCTCTAGGAGAAGGAACGGGTCATCGCTGGTCAAGATGGCGATCTCCAACTCATATGCGACAACCACGAATGCCATCTGGTCACAGTGTGCGAGGACAATGACAAGGCAGTCTCCAAACTCAAACACATCCTCTGCATCAAACGTGACCAATGCAAGATAGCCTTGGAACATGATGACCTTCTCACCTGCAGGTCCTCCAGGTGCCTGGGCCCTATTTCTGTCACTAAGGCCTCAAAGAAGCATGCCTCCACACACTCTCACAGTGCCTCCATCCAATCCCGTGACTCCACAGCCCCATATAACATGCTAGGCCCCGCAACCCAAGAGGCCATGATGCTGGTTGACGAACCAGTGGCCACCATAGCAGAAGAAGGTAACTCCCCCACACCCACAGCTGACATTCCCCTTGCCCTAATATAGACCCAAACCTCTGCTCCGATGGTGGATGTAGCCCAGCCAGACCTTCTGCAGGCCATCCTCTCTGCACTCAACACAAAGCTTAACATGAAACTCCAACTGCTGGCAGAATGCCTGCAGGTGCTCGATGCCAGGGACTCTAACCTCGACAATTACTGGCACCTTAAAGATGATGCCTATAACCCCAACTGGGGCAAGAAAGATGCTATACCCAACACTTTCACCGCTGACGACTATGCCATCCACAGCAAAGATGATGCTGATATGGCCACCTGCTAGGCACAAGCCACAGATGAAGATAGACAATGGGAAGAATATTAGGCCAGACTGGATGCTAGCAATCCCCAAATGGTAGCAGAAGTGGCTGAAGAGGTGGCCATATATGACTGGCACCCATATGACAGGGGCCCAGACCCCCTCTTGTCCCCGGGCAGACCATCTAACCCTTTTGACATCAACTCACAGACATCCACACAGCTTCCCCTACCCCCAGCAAAGGCTACAATACCCATCATGGAACTGCCCATTCCCATCATTCAACCCACTAAACACCTTCCAGGCCCTTTCCCTTGCGCCAAGAAGGCAACCATGGCACTCCCTGTCCTCAGCAAGGCTGGCATCACCTACACTGACAGAGCAAAGAAAACCTCAGACAAGACCCAGTCAATAGCAACCAAACTGACACCGACCACCCTGGTGACACCTTCAATCTGCCCACTAACCATGCAGCAACTCGCTGACCTAAAGGTCACACGGGCCTACATTGTAGCCAATGCTCTAGTGGCATTTGGCACTACAATACCCATGAAGGCTCACATGCCAAAGGCAACAATCGTGGCAGTGTATAATAAGGCCTCTTACAACATCACCATTTTAGGAGGTGTGGCTAACCATGTCTGCCAGGTGAACTGCAACAACCTGCCAAAAATGAGACCCACCACCACCACCTGGACCATTTGACACAAGTCCAGGCATAAAGGCTGAGGCTTCCAGTGCCCATATGGCAGAGATGCACGATGCCTCACCTTGCACATGCAGACAGTGCTTTGCTGTGTGTCATGCCTACTGGAACCACCAATCTCCCTCCTTGAGGGATGGTGGAGTTCCAATCTTTCATCTAATTTTGTGCCCACATTCACAGGGTCACCTGCCTTCACCCTCATTAAAGAGTACGAGGCTGCTTTCTTAGAACTGTTCAGAGACTCCTTCCAGCTTGCACCTGCAATGGGTATGTCTGGCTGCTCATATCAGGCATCTCATGTGTTCAGAACGCGAAACATGAGCTGGCCCCCGCTACGCACGTCAGGTGGGAGATTGGACAGAATGTCCACTTTCGAGGGGTTCAAATCCTGGACTGGACAGCCCTACCTGATTCTGAGCAGCAGTGGATGACCACACACTAACCACTTTAGGGGTCTCACTTGTTATTTATGATCCAAGTGGGTCCAAAGCCAAAGAGCTCACCAAACAGCCAACCTTCCTATATGCTTAGTGTGCCTCTGTGCACATTGCCACTAACTTGTGTTCCTTCAAACAGTGCACTTGATGCCACTGGCTCACCCATAACGTTGACAAGTGCACTCAACAAGAAGACTTCAAATGCTGTAGACACTATGGTGAGGTCGGCCACCTCACCAAGGAACACCAGGTAATGCACTGCAAAGGCATTCATGCCATGCTCAACTGCTCCTATCCACGCAAGTGCTTCAACTGCAACAGAGCTGGCAAACCCAGCACTAGGCACTTGGCAATTGATGACACCTGCCTGCTCAAGAAGCACCTCCAGAGGGATTTTCCCACTCCCCTGCCCTTCTTCGCTACTAAATACCCACATGCCCCAGAGACAGCAGCAGTAAAGTCAGTTTAATATGTCTCTACAACATATTCAGATCAAATTGGTGAACATGCACCGCTCCATCCCACGTATCATCTCCATGCTCAAGAAAGAAACTGACATGCATATACTATTAATACAGGAACCATAGGTGGGATGTGTCACCACCCTCAGATCAGATAATAACCCCAATGGTATAGAACAGAGGGGTACCACCCTCCACCCTTAATGGAAAGTCCTCACCCCACCCCACTAACCCTCTGACACCTGCAAAGCTGTTGCATTTGTGCGCAAACAGCTTATGCAGTCAATCACCATCAAAACACAACCTGACCACCCGCTGTCAAACCTCAACTCCCTTGTCTTTGATGTTGTCGAAGATGAACAGATCCTACTCCAAATTATAAATGTCTACCACAAATGCCCCAAGTCTGGTCACAACCTCCAGTACCTCTTCAACCACAACCTCGACAAACTTGTCCCTACCCTGATTATGGGCGACTTTAACACCCACGCGGTCCACTGGTCACTGTCTGGCCGTGCCTCTTCTGCGTGGGCTGATGACTTCACAGACTGGCTTGACATTAACAACCTCTCCATCTGCAACCCTCCAGGGGAAGCGATGTGGAAGAGCCTTAACAAATAGGACTCGGTCTTAGACCTTGCCATAGTAAATGATGCCACTCTTGTTAACGCCCACATCAGTGAAGCTGGTATTTCCTTTGCTGAGTCACTTGCCTCTGACCATGCTGCACTCACCCTACATGTTTACCCCCTAGAAAGCATTGCCCTACTACTGGCACTCTGCCCCACTGGCCACCAAGCTAATGATGACCTGCAGCCTACCTGGTCCAAGGCTTTCCAACTTGCTCTTGGTGCCAAGGATGCTGCAACTGTCCTGTTGATGGGCAAAGCCACCATTCTCTGGGAGGAGCCTGAGCATCTGGGTCATGATGCCCAGAAACACCAGGCAACCCCTGAGAGCTGGACCAGGCTTGACCAAGAGTCGCCCCGGCAAACCAGAGCCCACAAAGCAGTGGCTGTGTTCAACTGTGCCATTCAAGTCACAAGCTAGTCCACTCTCAAACCCAAGACCATGCTAGACCCCAAAAGCCTGTGATGGTGTAACAATAACTGTTTAGCCACTCACACCATAGCCCGCACAGCTCACAAAGGTAAAGAGAGAAGAGCTGCTACATGCACACTTTGCCACACAATTGTGACAGCCAAAAGAGAATGGGCCCATAAAGTATTACACGAGGCCACTGACACTAATAACATTTGGAAATGGGCAGGTCTGCACAAGGGGAGATAGACAAACACCTTCCCTGCCCTCCAAGACAAAGATGAGACACTTGTGGTTGACCTGGCCTAAAAGGCTGAGGTTCTCTGCAAATGGTTCTTCCCATCAACCCCACTCCCTGCCATTATCCACCAGGACACAGACCCCAACCCAATGCCAGCTAGAGAGTGGGGTCCAGTCACCAAGGATGAGGTCTGCAGTGTCATCTGAGGAATGTCTCTACAGTTCACAGCAGGCCCAACCAGCATAGGGTACAAACTTCTATGATGGGTGCATGATGCTCATCCAGACATCCTCCCTTTCCTTTTCAACCTTGCACTAATGGAGGGCATACACCCATAGCACCACACCATCATTGTGGTGATTAACAAACTAGGTAAACCTAACTACAGCCTCCCGAAAGTGTATAGGCCTATCAGCTTACTTGAATGTGCAGGAAAATACTGGAAAAAATTGTTACCAACCACTTCTAGTGGGACATCAAGAACCACCAGCTACTCTCCATGCCCCAATTTGGTTCATGGCCACAACACTATGCTGTTGACGCTGTGACCACCCTTGTGCACCACATCCAAATAACATGCATGGTGGGACATGTCGCTGCCCTACTGATGTTCGACATATCAGACTTCTTTAACAACATCAACCCAGCACGTATGTGCCAAGTTTTACAACTCAAAGGCTTTCCATCAAATGTCTGCACATGGACCAAGTCCTTCATGATGCAATGGACAGCTGCCCTCTAAATAGAGACACATATGATGAACACATTTAATATAGAGCATAGGATGCCACAAGGCTCCCCACTATCTCCCATTCTCTCTGCCCTCTATACCACACCACTGCTTGACATCACTGACCAATGGGTCCATCGAGACCTTAACTTATATGTAGATGATGGTGCCATCTTTGCTGTCTCTGCCACTATGGTCGTGGCTACAGAAGCTGCACAGCAAGGTCTCAACCAGATCCTTCAATTGCTGACAACAAACGGCCTCTGAGTAGACACTGACAAAACTGAATTAATAGTCTTTGGCCCACAACACCCATCCTCTAATAAGACTAGAGGTAAAGTGACTGGAGCATGATGTGGGTGGCCACATGGTGACCATGTCACTGCAGTCTCAGCACTCTGCTACCTTGGCATCTTTATAAACAAAAAGCTGCGGTGGGACCTCCACATAAAAACTATGGCAAACTGGGCCTGTTCCACCATCAAAGGAGTTAACCTTCTGGGGAACTCAGTCCATGGCCTCGACTTTCTAAATTGGTGGAAAGTGTATAATGGCCTGGTTATCCTAGCTTTGACATATGGGGTCCCAGTATGGTACATAGGAGAGAAGCAGAAGGGGTTGATTGATAAGCTTGCAGTTGCACAGAATGAGGGTCTGCAAAAGATCACAGGCACCTTCCGCACCACACCAACAGAGCCCCTTCACAACCTTATGGAGATTCCCCCGATCCCATACCTTCTGTGCAAACTGATGATCTCTTACTCCTTCAGGCTCTGGTGACTTAACCCTCGGGCTAAAGTACAACAAATACTTATGCTTGACTGGTGCTGCTACTGGCCCAAATACTTTACACCCACTATAAACCTCACCCGAGCCACTAAGGACCTCAGCCCATCTATCTACCAGCCAGTGGACCCATGCACTGCAGGGCCCTAGTCTTACCCGCATCTGACACACATACAATTAGAGGGGGAAGCTGTAACCAAATGCTATAAAGAGGCATTGGAGTGACCAGCCCATTCCAACATACATATATTCATTTACCCCTATACCTGAAATGCCTGCCACTTTGGTATCTTCTTCATCTGTAGAGGCCACATTACCCCTTGCAGCAATGTCTCCAGAGGAGCAGACCAAATGCAGGCCCTATGCTGGGCAGTCGAGGCCTCCTTCACATTCATTATAGACACAAACCCAGTAGATGGGCACCTAATACTATAGGTCTGGCCCTGATCCCTACCCACAAAGATACTAACATTTAAACCTTACAGCAACACACACATTACTCATGACACACACATCATACTTACCTGCTTCCTTAACCGCTGCAATTCTAACATAGTAGATCTATGTACATACAATAGGTCCTGGGCAGGGACTCCCACCAAATCTGAGGTCTGGAACCTCTTTCCTGCCATAGACCATGCTGAACAATTGGATGCACCATGGTGGATGACAACACCAAAGGATGCTATGTGGAAAGCCATTGCAGTGGACTATATGCCCTCCTCTAAACCCTCCTATACAGTGTGCGTCCCTCCTGTAGGGAACTCCCCTATGCCTGCACTTATTGCTGCTACGAAAGCTTGGAGTTGAATCATCTTCTCCACTATCACTTGGCTTGCCACTGGGCACTGCTTCAATGCAACCTATTCAGCACATTTTTGCCCTAATGCTGACAACACACTTATGTGCCCCTGTGAGACCCTTGCCCATGGTGCAGACAACCATGCCACAGTTTTTGTATTCCTATGGCCTGACTTAGAACCCCCTAACCCCATCATCACCATGTCAGGCCTGGACGATGAAGTTGAGGCCAACACTGCGACCCACAACCACACACACACACACTGCTTTGAACCACCGGCCACCTTACACCACTGTAATGCTCCAAGTGGGGCGGGCGGTCCAACGTGGACACATAGGGTTTACCAAGGCAACGACGAGGGTCCTGGGGTTCTGGATAGTTGTAGGGGACAGAGGCCCACTATGTGACAAGGGGCGACACTAGGTCAAGCCCACACCTGAGCGTGGTCGCTTTAGGGTGCTTGGATGGAAGAGATGAGAGGGGCGATAGAGTCGCCACTAAACCACCAGTCAATAACTCAGAGAGCACCCATGAAGGGCAAGTGCTACTCTCAGGAGTCAAAGAAGGGCACGGATAATAGGACTTATAAAGTGAAGCAGGTAGGGGTGAAATATGCAGGTAATGGGGCAGGGGTTTCCCTTTATGGCACATGAGACTAACAGGGTCCCAACCCTGAGTGGGGTAAAGGGGAGCAGGGTAAGTGACTTGGATTGGGAATCAAGTCAGGCTTGAGAGATGACAGGGGAGTCTCTCAAGGGTTTTTATATACTGGGTCTGAATCTGAGTCTAAAACCTGAAACAGTAAATGAACTATGAAACAGTAAAGAAGATACAAGCTATTCTTAGACTGTACTAGAAAGGGAATGGTGTTACGTTCTGACCCTACCCCTACTTTTTCTCACTCTGCCCCATCCATTTACACACTCACGTACGAGACTCCCGATACCTGGGACTGCATTACCATAGTCTCTGACTTCCCTAACGTTGTTCCCACTCATCCTCTTGACATCCTCCCCCGCGTTGCCCCCGAACCCATTACTCTTCGATCCCTTATGCGCCGCTGGGCGTACACTACCCATCGCTTCACCGAGTTTTGCCCTCGTCATACTAACGGAGATTCCACAGAGCTTTGGCTTGCCCCTTGGGGCCACTTTACTCACGCTCATACCTTAGAGCACTCAACCTTCTGTCAGGAGCATGTTTGCCCTACCCACTTCCCATATGGTGGTAACAGACTGGCTAAGTAGTTATCTACTTATCTTATCCTCATCTTCATGGATCTCCTACAGGTCCCTTCTCATTGTTCTCACTTGTGTTTCAACTATTATTAGCTCTCTATTTGTTCCGGTGATTCTTATTGTTCCCTTGTGTTTCAGCTCGCCTCTTATAGGCTCACTATTGTTCCCGATCTAGCACAAGGCTGTGCCTCCTCCTATATATAAAAGCCCTCTTGTTGGGCACTAAGGCCTTAAGCCTAACTTGATCCCCAATCCAAGCTAGTAGCCTTCCCCCTTTGTGATCCAGTTCAGTGAAGTGCCCTTAGTTGGCTGCTGACTGTTGAGGCCCGCATTTCATCCTCTTCATCCTATTCCTGTTGTGGGATCCGTCTCTGGTCTTAGACCGAGCCAACTTGAGTAGCAACCCTGTCCATCGCCCCTCTCGTCTCCTTCATTTAAGCACCCTAAAGCGACCATGCTTGGGTGTGGACTTGACCTAGTGTCATCCCCGTCGCACAGTAGGAGCTCTATTCCCTGCAAACTTTCCCATCCCCTGTCCCTGCCTTGAGCGACTTCGTCACGTCTACATTAGACTATCTTGTGCCCAGCCTGAAGCGTAACAAATGGATCAAAGAAGCAGGATAAGTATCGTAAGATCAAGATGGAACCCATAATAGTAAGGAAGCCTAAGATAGAAGGCAAACGAGAGGCAAATTGCGAGGGCAATTCAAGTACCAACATGTGTACGTATCAAGATAAACGAAAGAGAAGTCGAGCCATGAGTCATAACTATGTGTGACCAGTACAATAGCAGGAATAAGCTAAGAAGGAACAGAAGGGAAACAGGGACCTGGAGGTTAATGTCCATACGGGTAGTGAATAGGGCACCAGCGCTCAGTGCAGTAGCGCCAGTGTTTGAGGGAGTGGGTGTGGGCAACATGGAGTCAAGGTGGCAGGTACTTGAAGTGCATGTCGTCGCCATCCTTGCAGTAGGGGTGGAACACAGTGTATTGGTGGGTAGAGTAGGGTTCACTGCGCAGCAAAAAGGGAAAAGGCATATGGACTCAAGGCTGTATTGGGGTAGTGGGGATGAGCAATGCAGCCGAGAGTCTGCGGATGCAAGGGGTGAGTCAAAGGGCTTTTATGATGGTCCACGGGGCACCACCAGAAGAATGGAGAGATGTTGGGAAGTTGTCGGCAAGGTGAAGAGAGGGAAAGAAGATGGCATCCGTGATGAAGGTGATAGTAGGGTCGGAAGGGAGTAGGTGCCATCATGATGGGGGTCTAGGCCTCAGGGTTCTCGGGGCAAGTCACGTGGGGCATGCACGTGATAGGGCACAAGGGGGGGCAAGGGGGTGGTGTAAGTCCAGGGGACTTGAAGTCATCAGGCATGACATTAGGTGCGAAGGAAAAAGAAGGGGGTGACAAGGTGGAGAACCAGGAGCTAGGGGCAGAATCGTTACAACCACCCACACCACCCATATCTCCCAGGCCCAGATAGGTCCTTCATATGAAGGAACATGTCTTATTTAATTGCCCCCTCACATAACCCTTCAGGGATGCACACCTTATAGAGATCACATCCCTGTATAACATGTTCTATAGAGAATGCAGAAAGACTCTGCCAATTCCTCAAGGAGTCACAATGTTCCCTCCTCCACCCCCTCCCCAAACTGGTTCCCTGCCTGGATCCACCATAGGCTAGTAGTATAGAACACTCATTGACACACCTGCTAAGGTTCACACAGTAAGGCTGATAAGAGCCATGCATCAGTAGAAGTAGCAATGATGTATTTATGTCTAACAGCCAGTAGCTAGGACTATAAAACAAAGTTC
>Ga0210393_10002173_pt1 | contig 16297 bp, 9 predicted proteins | sample IncBWC27OmetaG_FD_160068 | JGI IMG/M metagenome (GOLD analysis project Ga0210393, IMG submission 160068) | Forest soil microbial communities from Barre Woods Harvard Forest LTER site, Petersham, Massachusetts, United States - Inc-BW-C-27-O ... | reverse complement strand
GAGTTACTCCCGCCTGGCTCTCCTGCTCACCAGAAATATTACGCTCTCAATGCTGATGATTGCCTTTGCCGGTATTTCCTTCGGGCAAACGCCCGTCACGTTTGTGAACGGGTCTTTATTCAATGGGGGTTCCGTCCTGAGCGGTTATAGCCCGATTCCCGTGCAGGAACTCGCAGTCGGCGACTTTAATGGTGACGGGGTGCCGGACCTCATCACGTTGGACAGCAACGCTAACGTGAACGGCTGGGGCATCATGCTGGGCAAGGGCGACGGCACCTTCGAACCGGTAAAGTCTATCGCCGTCACTGGCTCGTACGGCAACGTGGGCAGTGTGGTTACGGGCGATTTCAACCACGACGGTCATCTGGACTTCGCTGTCACTTATGGAAACGATGGCGCGACCGGCACTCTCGCAATTTATCTTGGCAACGGCGCTGGGGGCTTCACCCGCAAGGCGTCCTACGCAACACTGGGTAGCCCTTACAATCCTGTTTCCACCGGACTAGCAACCGCCGATCTCCACGGTACTGGACAGCTGGATCTCATCGACATCGATCCTTCCAGCGGGGGTGGACTGGATATCTTCGCCGGCAACGGCGATGGGACATTCAAGACGCCGGTATCGGTCGCCGTCAGCGGTCCGACCGGTGTAGCTGCGGTTGACGTCAATCATGACGGAAGACCCGATCTGATCGTCGCCTCCAACGCCAACCTCGACGGCATTTACGTGCTGCTCAACGCCGGCGGCGGGACCTTCAAGCCCCCGGTCTTTTATTCGCAGGGTTCAAATTCCGGCTCCCTTACTGTAGCGGTGGGGCAGTTGACAACGGTCGACAATCAGGACGTAGTCCTGGGAACTGGAAACGGGGCCTATGTATTCCTCAACAGCGGTACCGGGACTTTCAAGTCTCCGGTTCAATATGGAGGCCCTTCGTGGGCAAATTCCATTGTGATTGCGGATCTCAACGGCGATAAGAACAATGACCTCATCGTGACATCCAATACTTCATCCACCGTATGGGCACTGCTGGGTAACGGCAAGGGAACTTTCACGGCTGGAACCTCATACAGCACCGATGGGAATCTGCAAACCGTGGTGGTAGCCGATTTCAACGGCGACAAGAAACTCGATTTCGCCGCATCCAACTCCGGCGGCGAGTGGGTCACGGTGGCTCTGGGGAATGGTGACGGCACTTTCCGCGACAGCCAGGGCTCGGGATATACGTGGAACGCCCCCTTCAACGCCATAGCGACGGCCGACCTCAATGGCGACGGCAATCCTGACATCGTATTGGCGGGCGGCGGTACCGGCGTGGGGATCACCGTGCAGCTAGGGAGTTCTCATGGAGCACTCGGCGCACCCATTCCCACCGCGGTTGGAACTTGCGGTGAAGCTAACCGTAATCCCGTCAATTCGATCGCTTTAGGCGATGTCACCGGGGATGGCAAGGTAGATGTCGTGGCGACTCTGACCAACAACGGTGCAAGCTGGTGCGAGAACAACGTGGTTGCAGTGCTGGCTGGCTTAGGCACGGGAAAATTCAAATCGCCACTTTTCTATTCCACCGGGACCACGCAGCAATCCGGCCCAGTCGCGTTGGCCGACTTCAACGGCGACGGTAAACTTGACATTGTCGTTTCAAACGCCGACGGCAGCCTAAGTGTACTGCTCAATAAAGGCGGCGGAATCTATGGTGCAGCGACCGTTGTTGCCGCCGCCAGCGGGACCCAGGCGGGAAACATGGTAATTGGAGACTTCAACAAAGATGGCAAACCTGATATCGCCATCACGGATTACAGCCAGAAGCAAATCAACGTTTTGCTCGGAAAGGGTGACGGTACATTCGAATCCCCGATCGGCACACCTTCGCCGATCGATCCCGTTGCTCTGGTCGGCGGCGATTTCAATAAAGACGGCAAGCTGGATCTTGCTCTCACCAGCTGGGACACTGGTGGAGCTCTCGCAATCTTCACCGGCAAGGGCGACGGCGCGTTCACTGTGGGCGCTCCGTATGCTTTGGGTACGTGGGAGCAATGCTATCCCAGCGGCGGAGCCAACCCGTACTACATCGGTGCGGCCGATCTCAATCAGGATGGAAAATTGGATCTCGCAATCGCCGTGCAGATCAACAGTTGCTCAACCGAATATAGCGGTCAAAATAGTTGGGGCGACGCGCTCGTCTACATCGGGAAAGGCGACGGCACCTTCCAGTTGGACGATGGTCCGTGGCTGGGCGGCGGTTTGGGCACTTCTGGAATTGCCTTGGCAGACTTCAACAGCGACGGCATGACTGACATCGCCGTGGCCGCGAATGCGAATTGGACGACCCAGCAATGGGTAACCGTCATGCAGAACAATACGCAGCCGGTCAGTGTCTCGCCGCTCAAGATGGCCTATGCTGCGAAGCCAGTAGGCGCCAGCAGTCCCGCTCAAACTGTGGTGCTCACAAACGACAAAAAGACCGGACTTGGAATCACCAAAATCGTGCTCGGAGGACCCGATCCCGGAGACTTCAGTTTCAAGTCCGGATGTCCCACAAGTTTGCTGGGCGGCGCCAACTGTACAATCTCGCTGATCTTCAAACCCACAACCACTGGCACGCGGACCGCTACTTTGTCTATTACCGACGCTACAGGGACTCAAACCACCTCGCTGACAGGCGTCGGAGAGCCGACCATCGACAGCTTCACTCCGACAAGCGGACCCGCGGGAACCTTGGTAACGATCACCGGAACCTCCCTGACCGGGACAACCAAGGTGACGTTTGCAGGCGTGGCTGCGACCACTTTCACGGTGAAGTCTGCCACGCAGGTGACGGCAAAAGTGCCAGCCGGCGCGAAGACTGGCAAGATCGGAATCACAACCAATGGAGTGACGATCGCCAGCAGCCCGACCTTCACGGTGAACTAAACGGAGTAGTCTGGTTGACGCTGTCGTAAAGATGAAAGATACGTAGCGACGTTGCCGCGGCGATCAATGAAGCTGGCGCGATGGCCGGAGGCGTGTAGGTGGAGACGATGGTACAACCACTGAAAACGCGGTAGGGGTGCAGTTTGAACTGCACCACTACCGAAAATCCGGAGTCAGTTCGCGGGCTGGGATTCAGGCGTGATTTCCACAATCTTATCGAATGGATGCCGCACCATCGCCTGATCAACAAGTTCTAGTAAGTGCGCGATTTGGTTCGACAAGACAGCCTCAAGGGTTGGCGGGTGAGAGATGGGGAAGGTCGTACTCATGAAGTAAAGTCATCCGTTCTGTGCAGGGTCAAGCTGCACAAGGTTCTCTTTCTGAAATTTATAAAAGGAAACGGAAGCTGCGCCAATAGAGTGGATCCCTGATTACGAAAGACAGGGGTCAGTTAGGCGGCGGATCGAGGCGGGGCTGACTTCTCGGGTCAAGCTTTATCAATCCGGTTGGCGCGCCAGGGCACGGAGACTGAAACAGCGACGCGGCGGTTTGTGTCCGAAAACGCTTGACGCTGCCGCGAGGAGCGTGACACCCTTAGCCGTTTCATAGGGGTTGATTCCATCTAGGCGGATCGGTCGTCTGATTGATCGTCTGACTAGTCAGCTGAGGCAATGGTCAAGGTGCGCATTCCTATCCCGGTGGTCCTTACCTTTATTTTTATTTCCCTCATCACGTTTCTGCCTGCCCTCCACGCTGGCGAATCCCCCGGGCAAAAGAACATGCTTTTGGTTGGCCACCAGGATTTAAACGGTCATGGCGATGGAGGCGAGGGCTTGGCAATCCAACAGCGGCCCGATGGTCGGCGCATTCTCTACGTGGCGCATGAGGAACGGGTAATCTGCCTGAGCATCGTCGAGGTGACGCATCCAGAAGCGCCAGTCTTGTTGAATCAATTGCCATCCCCGGCGCCCGGCGTCACGCGCTGCAATTCACTGGGACTCTCAGGGAATGTATTGGCCGTTGCGGATCAGACGGTCAACACCGGTCAAGGTCCAGCGGGGATGTGGGTGCTCGATGTGTCGGATCTCTCTCGCCTTCAAAAAGCAAAGAGCATGCAAGATCTGGCGTTTTCGTTTTTCGACACTTCAGGACCAAATTCTCGCGGCGTTCATTGGTTGTGGTTCGTGGACGGTGAATTTGCACATCTATCGAGCGGGACGCGTGACTCCGATCCTGCGAATGCGAAGGACGACCAGTTTTATCTGGTAGTTGACCTCCGCGATCCGCGAGCGCCGCGGGAAGTGGCGCGATGGTGGCTGCCGGGAACACAGAAGAAGGATAACTGCCTGCCGGAGTGTCTACCTAAACGCCATCCTATTGATGATGGATATCGGGCCCACACGGTTGAGGTTTACCCGGAGCGGCCGGACCGTGCCTATCTAGGTTACATGGATGGCGGCGCGATCATATTGGATATTTCCGGATTGTCCGGCATTCGCACCGGAAGCTCCAAAAGTTTCTCACCCAAGCCGGTGAGTCGCCTCCAATTTTCACCCCCCTTTCCGGCTTGGACGCACACGGTACAACCTCTATTTGGCCGCGGACTGGCAGTTGTGTCTGATGAAGCTGTGTTGGACAAATGTGCGGACGCTCCCAAACTTGTATGGCTGGTGGATATCAGAGACGAGACGAACCCGGTAATTGTCGGTACAGCGCCGCAGCCGGAGAATGCCGGCGATTTGTGCGCCAACGGCGGTCGCTTCGGCGCCCACAATGTGCATCCTAACTTCCCGAGTTCAACTTCCGCTCAGTTGAAGAACACTTTCGTTGGCACTTTTTTCAGCGGCGGTGTGCGAATTTACCGCTTGATCGACACGGCAGTTCCACATGCCCCGCCACAAATCAAGGAGATCGGGTTCTTTGTTTCGTCTGCCCCGCCGGGCAATCCCACCCACAGTATTCAAATTAACCACGCGATTGTTGACGAGAAGGGCCTAATCTACTCTGTCGACCGCATCAGCGGAGGCCTCTACATTTTCAGGTACACAGGGCCAGAGGCTCTTGACTAGAAACCGAGAAAGAACAATTGCCGGTCGCTCGATCCGCGATATACTGCACCTCCCGGTGTGCTAAGGCGCAAGGAGCAATGGATGAGTGAAGCAGCGACGAGCGCATCTGGCGCGGCGTTCGTGGATGTTGCGCAGCTAATTGATCAGCAGGAAATCGGACGCTTCCAGATCAAGGTGCTCCTGCTGTGCGCCGCCGCGATGTTTGCGGATGGCTTCGATACTCAGGCGATCGGCTACGTAGCCCCGGCGTTAAGTGCAGCATTGGCAGTGAAGCCTTCCGCTCTCGGACTGGTATTCGCGGCCGGGGGGCTCGGCGCCATCATCGGAGGCTTGGGGCTTGCACCCTTTGCCGACCGTGTAGGACGGAAGCCGGTGATTGTGGCGTCCATGCTTTTCTTCGCGGTATGCACGCTGCTGATCGCAATGGCGAACACGGTTCCGCAATTGATGTGGATGCGCTTCGCCATAGGTTTGGGTCTGGGAGGCGTCGTGCCCAATGCGCTCGCCCTGAGCGCCGAATACATGCCCAAGAAATTCAGGGTGACGCTGGTGCTCATGACGTGGTTGGGATTTTCGATCGGAGCGGGCGTCGCGGGTCCAGTCGCGGCACATATTCTGGAAGCACACAGTTGGCGCTCAGTTTTTTTGTTTGGCGGAATCCTTCCGGTGATGCTCGCTCCTGTGTTGATCTGGGCCTTGCCCGAATCCTTGCCGAGTCTGGCGCAGCGCGGGGTTGCCGACGGGCGCATCACCCGCACGCTCGCGCGCATGAATCCCCGCCTTACATTTCCCGAGACGACGGTTTTCACGAGCACTGCCAGGAAAAAAGGCTTTCCCGTGGCGCTGCTGTTTCGGGAAGGGCGCGCCCCCATCACGTTGTTGCTGTGGGTCATGTTTTTTATGAACCTGCTCGCTTTGTTTTTCCTGAACAGTTGGCTGCCGACCGTTCTTCACAAGGCAGGACTGCCTCAGCATTTGGCAATTATCATTGCAGCGCTGCTGCATTTTGGTGGCATCGCCGGAGGGCTGGCGATTGCGCCTCTTTGCGATCGGCTCGATCCCTATCTTGTGCTAGCGTGCGCGTACGTTCTTAGCGGGACTTTCATTGCAGGCATTGGGCTGGCCGGCAATAAACCTATGTTTGCAGTGGCCGCAACATTTTTTGCGGGTTTCTTCACGTTCGGAGCACAGAATTCCGCCAACGCGATTGCGGCGACGCGGTATCCTACGGCGATGCGCTCCAGTGGAATCGGCTGGGCGCTGGGCATCGGACGAACCGGTCAGATCGTAGGGCCGCTGATTGGAGGACTCCTGCTTTCTCTGAAATGGCCGACCAGTGAGATCCTCTATGTCATAGCTTTACCTTCGGCGGTTGCAGCGACGGCCGCTTTTTTTCTAAGCGGCGCGGCTCGCCGCTCACGATTTGGCATGGAAGCAGAGCCGGCGGCAAAATGATTAAAGAATCCCAGCTGGCTGTCACGACTGGCGTCACCCCCGACGCGAATGACCGCAAGGTTTCGAGAATCTCTATCCGAGAACTCGAGCGGCGATGGAAGTTGGTCCGAGATCATCTGCAGGAGCGTGGGCTCGATGCGTTAGTGGCGCAGAATGCCCGGGACTTTACCGGCGGCTACGTGAAATGGTTCACGGACAGCCCCGCGTATTACCCCAGAACGGTTATTTTCCATGCCTCGGATTTGATGACCGTGGTTGAGCACGGTGCCGCCGGTCGTAAACGACGACTGGATGGTAGCGATCGGGAGAACCCAGGCGTGGGCGAGATCATCACGACCTCCGCCTTTCCATCGATTGATTACACGCAGACCTACGATGGTGAAGCGGTTTGCGACGAGTTAAACCGCCGGGGATACCGCAAGATTGCTCTGGTCGCGGCAAGCGCGATGGCGCATAGGTTTGTGTCTTATGTGGAAGAAAAACTATCCGGGAAAGTAACCATCTCGGACGAAACCGAATTTGTCGATCGCGTAAAGGCTGTCAAGAGCGCGGAGGAAATCGCTCTCATCAAGAAGACTGCCGCAATGCAGGACATTGTGTTCAGCAAGCTTCTCTCCCGGATCAAACCCGGCATGCGAGACGCAGAAATAGCCGCCCTGGCGCAATACGAGGGGCAACTTCTGGGAAGTGAACAGGGGATTTTTCTTGGGATGTCGGCCAAGCCGGGGGTGCCCGCTTTTTTTGCGCAAAGGCACTTTCAGGGACACACTCTTTCGCCGCAGGATCACATGTCACTGCTCATTGAGAATAACGGTGTGGGCGGATTTTATACCGAACTCAGCCGGACCATCGTTCTTGGGAAAGCCTCGCAAGAGCTGGTTGAGGGTTTCGAGATCGTTAAGGATGCTCAGCAAAACACCTTGAGAAAATTGATACCGGGAACGCCCTGCCGGGAGATTGCTCTAGCACATAATGAGTTCATGAAAAAAAGAGGAGTACCGGCGGAGTCGCGAGTTTATTCGCACTCGCAAGGATACGACCTGATTGAACGCCCACTGATAAGGGCAGACGAGACCATGAATCTCGAGAAAGGGATGAATATGTCCGTTCATCCTTCTTATGCGACGGGTTCGATGTATGCGCACATCTGCGACAACTACCTGGTAGAAGAAAATGGCGCCAGCGAATGCCTACACAAGACCCCGAAGCAAATCGTCGAACTATAAAAATCCGGTGTGCCGCTGTGATCCGCCGGCGTTCTAGAAACTCAGCTTCAGACCCAATTGCATAGCCCGATTGCTTCCCGAGCCAACCACGGGATTGCCCCCTGCCTGGTCGGGAGTTGCGCATCCGCAGCCAAAAGAACCAATTGAGGATGGGTCATCAAAAGCACCGGGGCCATAGCCGCTGGTGCCACCGTAGGGATTCGCGAAGCTGGGATGGTTCAGCACATTGAAGAATTCAGCGCGAAACTGGGCCTTGAATCGTTCTCTTAATTTCCATTCCTTGGTGACCGACAAATCTAAGTCGCGGAAACCCGAATCGCGGAACATGTTGCGGCGCATGGTGCCGAAGGTTCCCAGGGCGGGAGCTACCATAACGGAGTTGCCCCGCACGTAGCAGCCGAACTGTGTGGTCGTCGTATCGGGGTGTGCCGAACACAGGGCCCACATCGCAGCGGTTTGCTGATCGGAGAACACGACAGTGGGCCCGTTGGAGATGTTTTGAGTACAGTTGCCGGAGGCAGGGCCGGAGCAGTAGATGAAGGGGTTCTGGTTAGAGGTAAAGTCAGAAGGATTGCCGAAGAAGTCCCAGCGTCCTGCGTTCTCGCTGGTCCCGTCGATGTTGTCTACGGTGTCGTTGACGGTCCACGGTTGCGCGCTCTGCAAAGTCACGACGGAATTGATCTGCCAACCTTCCAGCATCTGTGCAAACGACTTCCTCCCGGGAATGGCATAGGTCAGCGAGAGAGTGAAACGATGACGGATGTCATAGTCGCTGCTGGCATATTCCAACTGGGGATGCGTGCTGTCCTGGGGCAGGAATTGATTCTGGTTGGTAGATGAATCATCCAGAGCATGGGAGTAGGTGTAGCCGGCGAGGAACGAGACGCCGTGAGAAAGCCGCTGAGTCGCCGTTACTTGCAGGCCGTTGTAGTTAGAGCGGTACTGATTCGACATCATGTTGATAAATCCCAAATAGGGGAACTGGGCGCTGTACGGACCGGGATTCGCGGTCTGAGTTCCTGGGACAGGCACTCCCTGATTGATGTCCCGGATGCCGATGAGATTTCCGCTATGGTTCCCCACGTAGGCCACGTCGAGGGCGAGGTTTTGGGTAAAGGTGTGTTGGACTCCGATGGTCCAGGTGCTGACGTAAGGTGTGCGGAAATTGCGGTCGATCCCCAGCACGTTGCAGGGCGGGGGGTCCGCACCCACGCCATCGCCGCACTCGATAGGTGCTGAGGGGAAAATGGGCGCGCCCCCTACCGATGAACCATTCCAGTTCAGGTTAGGAATTACCACCGAACTAACGGCGATTGTGCCGCTGGCTGGGGTGGTGACGCCATTCACGACAATCGGGGCGCCGGTGGGGATGGTGGCGAGACCAATCGTGGTGGCATTCTGCACGTTTTCTTGCACCAGCAAGGTTTCCATGGAGATGGTGTCATACACGATGCCGCCGCCGGCTCGCACCACCGTCCTCCCTTTGCCGGTGACGTCCCAGGCTATACCTGCTCGGGGCGCGAATTGCTTGTGGTCCGGGTTGTAGGGATTGCTGATTTGTTTGCCAACTTGCACCAGCCCTAATTTAGGATCGAAGTTGCCGAGCAGGTTATGGTCCTCGCGGATGGGCGTCTCGTACTCGTAGCGCAAGCCAAGGTTCACAGTTAAATTCGGAGTAAGCCGCCAGTCATCCTGGAAATACAAAGCAGATAGCCACTGGGTTTCGTGGCGCTGAGGATTGCCATAAGTGATTTTCCCAAACGACGAGTCGCCGGCCAGGAAGTCCTCCAGGTTTGTAGATCCGGGGAAGGCTAAGCCGCCGGTATTGAAGAAGATCTGGCCCTTGCTTCCGCGGAAAGAGCCCTCGTTGACGCTGGCGCGGCGAACTTCGACGCCGAACTTAAGACCGTGCTTGCCGCGCAGATAGGAAACGCTGTCGCTGCCTTGCCAGACGCTGTCGGGTCCTTGAAACTTGGGCCAGTTCACGCCCCCCCCCAGCGAGTTGAAGGGGGCAACATTAATCTGCGGCATGCCCAGGCGCAGAGGATCGGTGACGCCCGTGTTTATACCGTAAGCTGTTGCAGGAGTTTTATTGTCCTGCGCCAGGTTCGCTTTGTTGTCGTAAACGTACCCCAGCCTGGCTTCATTCACCCATCGCGAATTCGGCGTCCACGTCCAGTTTCCCCCGCCGGTGATCGGCTTCTGACTTTGGGTTGACAACCATTGCGGGCGGAGAAAGGCCTGGTCCTGGGCCACTTCAAAATCACGTCCCCAAAAAACCATGCCATTGAAGGCATGATGATCATTCACGTGGTAGTCGATTTTGCCGAGGACGCTGTCGGAGGTGTTCACGTTGGGGAAACCGATGGTCACGTTCGAGCTCTGGCCGGAGTTGGCCGGATACAAGGGCAACAAGGCCAGACTCTGCTGGCTTAATGTCGTGATGCCATTTGCCGCCAAGTCGGCTCTCGCATCAGGAATACTGATGGCGCAATCGCCTGAAAGGATCTTGGAACAGTTTGCCGTCGGTCCACTCCCAGCCAACGAAGCGGATGTTGGAACGTTCACGATGAAGGAATTTCCCACTGAATAACGTTGCCCCTCGTAGCCTACGAAATAGAAGAGCTTGTCTTTGATAATCGCCCCGCCACCGGTAGCGCCGAATTGCTTAAAGTCCAGTGCCGTCTTCGGCTGGGACGTCGGGTTAAAGTAATTGCGCGCATCGAAGCTGTCACTGCGCCCGAAGGCGTAGGCCGTCCCATGAATCGCGTTGGTTCCTGACTTCAATCCCACGGTTACGGTGACACCCGGCTTCCAGCCGTATTCCGCCTTGGGATTAATCAGGGTGTTGAATTCCTGGATCGCATCGATGGGGATGACCGTAACTGCGTCGCCCGTCAACCCGGGCGCATTAATCACGCTCAGGGCGGAAAAAGGCTCGTCGTCGGTCATGCCGTCTACGACGTAGGCATTTGACTCTGGACGAATCCCGTTGGCGCTCTGGTCCCATCCTCCTCCGCCGGGATAAATCATCACGCCCGGGCGCAGGGTAAGAAGTTTTTGGTAGTCTCGTCCATTCAACGGCAGGTCGTTGATCGTCTGATTGTCAATGGTTCCACCTAGAGTGGAGCTCGTGCTGTCCACCAGCGCCACCAGATCCTGCACCTCCACCACCTGAGTGACGTCGCCGGTGGGAAGCACAAAGTCGACGCGAATGTCTTTGCCAACCTCGAGTCCAATATTCGGTCGTTCTACCTTCTTGAAACCCTTGGATTCGGCGCGAACCGAATATTCGCCTGGGAGTAAGTTCGAGGCCAAATATTGGCCGGCATCATCGGTGAGCAGTGTTCGTGTGATTCCGCGTTGCACGTCGGTGACGACTACGGTGGCGCCAGTCAGCACTCCGCCCGCCTGATCCGAAACGCTGCCCAGGATGCGGCCCGCGTTCCCTTGCGCAAACACCGGTACGCAGAGTAGCAGCGCCGTAGAAGTTGTGATCAGAAAATCGCGGGCACCACGGAGGCACTTAACGGATGGGTTGACGCTCACCGCAAGGTTCTTCATACTACCCCCATAGCAGGATGTCAGTGGATAGGCGCTGACCTGAACACGTTCATAATTCCACAAAGTTGAACTCTATTAAGGCAACGTTGTCAAGGAAAATCCTGGCACAGAGGGCGGGAAGTTAACCCTGAGGCCACTGAATGGAGTAATGCGCAGCTTTCAGGACGGAAGCGAATGACGATTAATAAAATGGAGAACAGCATCCCGTGACGACTGAATGACCAGTCTGCTCATGCTCCTGGCAATGCCCGCGGATGTTCAGACGCAATACTACGCTTCTTTGCGCGCAGAGTTCCCGGATTTGCTTATTAATCTGGTAGATCACCATAGCAAGGTTGATCCCTACATCGGGAGCGCGACCATACTCATGACCTACGGGCCGATGCTGAGCGATCACGTGGTGCGGGATGCAGTGAATTTGAAGTGGATACAGGCGCTGGGCACCGGAGTGGATAACCTAATCGACTTGCCTTCGCTGCCGCCCGACATCCTGATCACGAATATCCACGGCATCCATGGCGCCGCTATGTCGGAGGCGGCGCTCATGTTGATGCTCGCGTTAAGCCGCGATTTTCCCCGCATCCTTCGGAACCAGGATCGCCGGGTATGGGAACGATGGCCAGCCCGGCTTCTCGAGGAGAAAACTTTGGGCATCCTTGGCGTGGGGGCAATTGCAGAGGCGCTGGCAATTCGATGCAAGGCGTTGGGAATGACGGTGGTTGGCGTCAGTTCTGCGAAACGGACAGTCAGCGGGTTCGATCGGGTGTACGGGCGCGAGGAGCTCGTCAGTGCCGTGGGTGGTTTCGACTTTTTTCTTGTCCTTACTCCCTATTCCTCTGCCACGCGCAATGTCGTGAACGCCACCGTTTTCTCCGCCATGAAGCCCGGCAGTTATTTCATCAATCTCGCCCGCGGAGGGGTAGTGGACGAAGACGCATTGATCGGTGCGCTACAAAGCGGACAAATTGCGGGCGCCGCTCTGGATGTATTCAATGAAGAACCCCTGCCCGAACGACATCCGCTGTGGGCGATGAAGAACGTTATTGTTACACCCCATCTGGCGGGATTTTATGACGGATACGCTGCCCGTGCTCTGCCTGTGGTCGCGGAAAACATTCGCCGTTTTCTTGCTGGCGATATTGCGCACATGATCAACGTGGTTAGACGGTAACAGATGCACCCGGTGTTTGGGGAGAGAGCACAATACGATGAACCGTGACGGCTGTGATTTGGGCCGAACTGCAATCGATCCGCGCCCGAGGAGCGGTGTGCACTCAGGTCTTGAACGGCGCGAATTTCTGAAATCGCTCACCCTCGCCGGGGCTGGGACTTTGCTCTGCGGGAACCGCTTAACAGCTCAGAGCAAGGTGCCTGCTTCTGACGTCAAACCATCTCGTATTGATGTGCATCATCACATTCTGCCGCCGCCGTACATGCTGCGTGCGCGCGACCGCATTCTCGAAATCTCCGATAGAGACCACTCCGCACTCTTAAACTGGACTCCGGCGCGGGCGGTCGAAGAGATGGATCGCGCTGGCATCGCTACTGCCATTACCTCGTTGAGTCTTCCCGGCGTGTGGTTTGGAGGAGTGGAAGCAGCCCGCACTCTGGCGCGAACCTGCAACGAATACGCGGCCCAGATGGTGAAGGACTACCCGGGCCGATTCGGCTTGTTTGCAGCTGTGCCTCTGCCGGATACGGATGGCAGTCTGAGGGAACTCGCTTACGCCCTCGATATTTTAAAAGCTGATGGAATCGGCTTGGTGAGCAATTACGACGATCAGTGGCCGGGAGATCCGGCATTTGCACCCGTGTTTGAAGAACTTAATCGCCGGAGGGCCGTGGTCTTCATCCATCCGACGGCTCCGAGTTGCTGCAGCCACCTGATGCCAGGAATCGCAGCCTCGACCGTCGAATTTCTATTCGATACATCACGCGCGATTCTCAGTCTTCTGGTAAGCGGAACATTTTCTCGATTCCCTGACATTCGCTTCATCTTCTGCCATGCCGGAGGGACCATGCCAGTGCTCGCGGCTCGCGCAAATGCTTTCGTAGAGCGTCACAAAGATATCGCCGAGAGGGTACCGACCGGGGTGCCTTCAGAGCTCAAGAAGCTCTATTACGATGTCGCCAATTCGGTGAACCCGTCTTCCATGGCGGCGCTGACGAATCTTGTCCCCATGTCTCAGCTTTTATTTGGCAGCGACTTTCCGTATGTCCCTTGCACCGTAACTGCCAATGGTCTTGATCGTTTCGGACTTTCTGCCAGCGACCTTTCAGCCGTCAATCGGGAGAATGCAGTGCGCTTATTTCCTAGATTAAACTCGACGGCGACCTTGACCGGGATACCACACGAAACCAATCGGTCGAGGAAGTGACATCGTTGGGTTTTCGCCAGTGATTCTAACGGAGGAGTGCCAGATCATGCGTCTCAGAAACATTCCCGCGGTAGTGGAGGCGGCTCTTTTTCTTACGATTTTAGTTGCCGGCCAAGCCGGACTTGGGCAGGATGCGGCATCCCAGCCCGGTCCTTCCGGCTACCACCTTCTGAAAACTATTGCTGTGGGCGGGACCGAAGGTTGGGACTATGTCACCATGGACAGCGCTTCAAGGCGTCTTTACATCGGTCGGGATGATCACATCGATGTAGTGGACGTCGATGCGGGCGCGGTAGTCGGCAAGGTTACGGGCTTGTCGCACACCCACGGGCTGGTGGTCGCACCCGAATTCGGCCGCGGTTATACCTCAGACGGCGATGCGAATACTTCGACTATCGTCGATCTTAAGACTCTGCAGAAAATCGGCACCGCACAAACTGGCAGAGATCCTGACTCGTTTGTCTACGACGCGGTCACCAAGCGGGTTTTCATCATGAACAGCGCCGGCGGTGACGTAACTGCCATCAATGCTGCCGACGGCACTTTGGCCGGCACCATTACCCTCGATGGCCAGCCCGAAGCTGCCGTGGTTGATAACAAGGGAAAAGTCTTCGTCAATATTACGGACAAGGATCAGATTGTGGAGTTTGATGCGCAAACGTTAAAGATCGTTCAGCGCTGGCCGCTTGCTCCCGGCGAGGGACCATCCGGGCTGGCGATCGATCAAAAGAATCGCCGCTTGTTTTCTGTCTGTGACAATCAGAAGTTAGTAGTGATGGACGCGGACACCGGAAAGGTGATTGCGACTCCGGGTGTTGGTGCGGGCACCGATGCCAGCCTCTTCGACCCTGAAACGGCAAACGCCTTTGCCTCGGCCGGCGGATCAGCAACCCTCACCGTTGTGCACGAGGATTCACCCGACAGATTCCGCGTCGTCGACAATGTTCCCACGCAATCGGGCGCCCGGACGATGGCTTTGGACACCAAGACTCACAATATCCTTCTGGTCACCGCCAGGCACGGGCACGGGGCGACGCATTCCCAGGTGTTGCCCAACACGTTCGTAGTGCTAGTGATTGGCAAGTGAGGTGCGAAAATGACCGTCAATCTTGGATATTGCGGAGCACAGTAGCGGACGCGATCGAACCGGCGAGCACCGGGATTCTCTAGACCCGAACCGTGCTGGTGGCGTTGCCGTTTTTCTCAAGACTTGCACCATGCTGCGAGGAAATGCCCGGCTTAGCCATCTTCCGGCGCCCGGCTTTTCTGCTTGCCTCTTTCCCCTTCATCTCCGGATTGGGCTCGAGGCCATTGATCTGCAACTTGAGCAGGCGCCGCAACTCAGCCAACCCTTCGTTAGGATCGGGGCGCAGGCTGGCGATCCACCATCGGATTGCGCCCGAGGAAACGAAGAAAATATGGCGGGCGACGAACCGCGCTTCTTCTTTGCATTGAATGCGATTTTCCTGTTGCGCAATCTGAATCAGTTTCTCAATTCCTGAAATGAGGCGCTCCCGGATCTCTTGAAAGGTAGCCGCTTGTTTTCCCTCGGAATAGAATGTGAGTTCCTTCAAAAGGATCCGGGAGAGAGCGGGATTCTTACTGAAGTACTCGTAATGCGGTTTATAGATACCAATGAATTGGTCGAGCAGAGAGTGATGGGATTGCCCCGCCTTAAGGGCCCGGTCGGTGACTGCCGCCAGTTCCTCATTGAAAATCAGAAAAACCAAATCACGCTTATCTTGAGCGTAATTGAATACGGTGCCGAGACCGACATGGGCACGCTTAGCGATCTGGCGGAGAGTCGCGCTCTCATATCCATGCTTGGAAAAGAGCTCGCGAGCGGCTATTCGGATCCGCTGGCTCTTCTCCAGTTTGTTCTGTTCTCTGAGCCCAAGCCCATTGGGCACCCCATCCATATCCATTCTGCCCGCATTCTCCACGCATCAACCATCATACCTGCTAACGCCTAACTGCGTACTCTTCTTACATGGGAGCGGCTGCGGGGAACCTTTAGATCTCGCCAAGAATGCTATATTAAACAATGGAATGAACGTGTTCCTAAATGTACATGTTCATGCAAAATGTGCGACCGCTGTCACATCGGACCAGCCTCGCTGCGGATTTGCGAATGGAAAAGGCGTTGCGCAACCCGAGTCCCGTCTGACTCGGGGGCCAGGTATTCATTGCGATGCAGGAGAAGAGATGAATCAGCAGCACAGGCCGGTTGCTTTGATCACGGGGGCCGGTTCGGGAATCGGACGTGCAACCGCTGTAGCTCTGGCCGGAGCCGGATTTGATGTAGCTCTCAACTTCAGTCGCAGCGAACCGGCGGCCGCCGAGACTGCAAGGCAGGCCCAGGGAAAAGGTGCGAGGACGTTGCTGTTCAAGTGTGACGTGAGCGATGATCCGTCCGTGCGCAAGATGTTGACCGCGGTGGAGCATGAATTCGCTCGCCTGGATGCCTTGGTCAATAATGCGGGCACCACCACCGCAGTAAAGCCGCAGGACTTCGAGGCTTTAACCGCGGAGGAGTGGGATCGCGTTTTCGCAGTGAATGTCCGCGGAGTTTTTCAAGTTACGCGCGCCTCCGTCCCGCTTCTGAAGAAAGCCGGAGGAAGCATCGTAAATACTGCGAGCATCGTTGGTCTGCGTCCAGGTCCGCAACCGTTACCGTACGCCGCCAGCAAGGCC